>Ga0209544_1003245_pt1 | contig 12917 bp, 14 predicted proteins | sample MesohylPK_FD_187297 | JGI IMG/M metagenome (GOLD analysis project Ga0209544, IMG submission 187297) | Host-associated microbial community of the marine sponge Aplysina aerophoba from Gulf of Piran - sponge mesohyl, lysed by proteinase K... | ecosystem: Host-associated > Porifera > Sponge >...
AAAACCCGCGAAATTTGGGTCAAAACGCATGAATTCGGGGCAAAATCGGCCCTTTTAGACGGAAAAATGGGGAAAATGAGCACCGAAATCAGTAACTCGTCAAACGGAGTGGCGAAGATGGGTTGGCATGGAGAGGCTTTCCTTCGTCCTTCAATATTTGTACGGCCGCGTCTTGAATGTTCATAGTAATAGTTGCAAAAAGTGTGTTTTTGTAATCCCTAGATTACTCACAATATAACTCCGACAAATTACTACATAATCCGCGATGCCCAGGTAGATCATATAAAGCCTTGGCAAAAGGAAACATGGCCGACCTAGGCAACTGCGAGGTGCTCCATGTCCAATGCAATCTGACCAGGTCCGATAAACAACAGACAACACTTTCATGCTGCAGCGCCAGCATACATCTCCTGCGAAAAAACTGCAAGAATTGTAGGACAGTATTGCCTCGGGGAGACGTAGGCATGCACACATTCGTGCTAGATTACGGATAGGTTTGGGAGTTTGAGGCTAGCATAGACACGAAATTAGACTAAGCATTGTATTTTAGGGACGATTTGAGTGTACAAAGCCCTCAAGTAAATGAGTACCTGGAGTGGGCAGAATCCAAAGTGTCCTGTATGTCACAATGTAATGCGGCTCAGGGTGGCTCGTCGAGGGAATAATCAGGGCAGTAAGTTTTGGGGATGTAGCACATACCCACACTGCAGAGGGTCCAGGAACTTGAACGAGGCCGAAGAAAAACACTTTGCTTCCAGACCCGATGATCGTAAATCATATCGCAAAGCGATAGGTCTGGAATCGTATGAGGAATTTCTCCCAAATGCACCGAAAATCAGGGAGATAATACCAGTGGACTGGAAAGAAGGGGCCGTTCGTGATGATTTCATGGTACAATATGTTTCGGTGGGGGCGCTTCCAGGAGTCTTGCGTGACAAACTCGCCGTTCACAAGGGCATTGTTAGTGTCGTGAGCCAAACCCTATTTCTCACGAACCGCAGCCGTCGGACGCGCGAATTTTCCGATGATGCGCGTAGGTATGTGCGTAGGATTGGTAACCTCCTCATGAAGCTGCTGCTACGAGGTCATGCTCCACTGCCCACGATCGAAGTGGAGCGTGAGGCACTTCGTGTACATGGGTTGCTAGAAAAGGCAACAGACCTTGCTGTTGAAGGTGTGGAAGTGGGATGGGAATTTCCTGGCCTAAATCGCAGAGATATTGAGGTCGACACAATACTCTCAAGGCTATTGGAACGTGAATATTTTCACTTCGAACCGTCTTTTTATGGTCAAAAAGACGAACATAACACGCTTATCAAAAGTAGTTCGCAGATCCGGTTCCTGTCGGATTGGGTTCCCAAAAATATTGGTCCGCAGGCGGGCCATTGGTTTACCCCTGAAGCTTCTTTGGATATGCTGTTAGAGTCCAGAGGTCACGGTAGCTCGGGGGATAGGCGGGTAGATTTTTTGTTTTATCACCCTGGCGGAGATCCCTTGGTGATAGAAATTGACGGTCCAGAGCATGATTATGCTGTTTCTGTTGATGAAGGCCGGGACAGGGACCTTGGGCGTATAGGATTAAAGGTAGTAAGGGTCAAGAATAGCGAATTGGATCGCGGGGTTGGACCAAGGCTAAATGAGGTTGCCAATCATTGCAAAAAAGCACTATCCCAGCTTGCTCAAAAACAGTCAAGGAGTTCTTTTTTCGGAAAATCAGAGTAAGTCCAGCAAATACGCAGCCCTGATACGCGATTGTGCATTGGCGGCAAAGGTTCAGTTCGCTGTTTCCCGAGCGCTGGAGTTGGGGCGAATTAGGCCAGACCACACATGGGATATTGAATTGGTTGGGGGAAACTCTGTTATGGGAGTGGGGATATTTGATCTACTTACGCTCCTAAGCAGTTACGACACACTTTACGGAGGAGTTTCTACCCCAGATTGTTGTATAGTTCGCAGTGACAGTGGATTTGTTGTCGCGTGGGAGCGTGATGACATAGGGGGATGGGACAAAGTGTCCCCGGATGATAGAGATGCTGATCACTTATGCATAGGGATTGAGTCAGATGCAAGTCCCTACCATCGTATTGCTGAAGACGGGCATCGATTTGATCTTCTAATTAGGCCTGTATTTTTGCCGTTAAAATTTTCTACTGAGATTTGGGGCGATGCACCGCGCACTGCCATTACATCGAACAATTTCGAGGAGGCAGAGTCAGCATTGACCATCTTCTTGAATGTCATTTTCCGGAAGCAGCAGTTCCGGCCGATGCAGGGGCAGGCATTATTTACGGCCTTATCTCAACTTGACTGTATAGTGTTGCTGCCCACGGGTGCAGGAAAGAGCATCATTTACCAGTTGGCCGGGCTATTGATGCCTGGTCTTACCATCGTAGTGGACCCTCTGATTTCATTAATGGATGATCAGCTCGAAGGGCTGAGTGGCTATGGTATCGAAAAGGCTATTCGTATTGCCAGTGGTGATAACACAGAGAAAGAGCAACTTGCTAGAATCCTGAGATGTGTAAATCGAGGTGAGTATTTTTTCGTGCTCCTCACGCCGGAACGATTACAAACCCCCCGTTTCAGGACAAGCCTGACTGCACTTGCCGAAAATGTGCCGGTAAATCTTGCGGTGATTGACGAGGCACACTGCATTTCGGAATGGGGGCATGACTTTAGGCCAGCCTATCTCCACCTTGCGGACAATCTGCGCAAATTCTGCAAGAAGCCTAACGAACACCCACCTCCAATTCTTGCACTTACCGGAACAGCGAGTCGTGCTGTACTGCGTGATATGGTTATTGACTTGAAGATTGATAGCAACCGTACTGATGCACTAATTCGACCTGAATCATTTGACCGGAAAGAGCTAATATTTGAGGTGGTTTACACATATCCGTCAGACGAACCGTTGGCAAAGCTTGAAGGCGTTTTGAATGTCTTGCCCAGTAAGTTTGGTATACCCAGAGCGGAGTTTTACCGTAGTGCTGGTCGCAGAACTAATGCGGGCATCATATTTGTGCCTACGGTAACGGCTAAGTCATTGGGTTTGGATGATGCATATGTATTGGCCATGCGCGTTACCAAGGCAAAAGTCGCTCGATATTCAGGGAAACCTCCTAGTAGTGAGGATCCTAATAGATGGAATGAGATCAAACGTGAAAATGCCAGGGAATTCAAGACGAACGAGAAGCCAGTGCTAGTGTCTACGAAGGCATTCGGGATGGGTATAGATAAGCCGAACATTCGGTATACGATTCATTTTGGCATGCCATCGTCGCTAGAAAATTTTTACCAAGAAGCTGGACGGGCAGGCCGAGACAGGAGGCAGGCACGCTGCATTGTAATATTCTTTGAGAACAGCCCTGAACGCACTGACGCTCTCCTGAACAGTAGTATTGATTTCTCCGAGCTCCGTTCCCGGCACGAGAAGGAGGATAATTGGGACAGCAATGACGACATCACACGAGCATTGTTCTTTCATTTGAAGGGATTTCAAGGAGTGGAAAAGGAGATTGCAGACCTAGAGAGTCTGTTGCAGCATTTGGGAGATCTTTCTTCGGATCATCGAGAGAAGTTGGGATTCGACAACAAGAATAAGGTAGACAGGGAGCGGGCGCTTTACAGGTTACTTCGAATTGGTGTAGTCAGCGATTACGAGGTTGATTGGGGTAGCCGTAAGTTTACTGTTACGATACCAAAGTTCAATCTTGAGCGATGCAAGGAGGTGACATTAGATTACATTGCTGCAGCGCAGCCTGCCAAAGCTGCGGTTTTCGCACGGCGGCTCGAGGATATAAAGGAAGACAATCCGAGCAAGAATGCCTTAAAGCTTGGCGATCTGTTGGCCAAATTCGTCTACGAGACGATTGAGCGTTCGCGCCGTCGAATGATTCATGAAGCTGTTCTCCTTGCAAGGCACGGCAAAAGTGACGAAGTAATTCGTGTTAGGCTACTTGATTACCTACAGGAAGGGTTGGGAGCTACGCAGATAAGCATGCTGTTGGAAAAAGAGGTAATTGACCTGACTGAGTGGCAAGCCTTGGCAGAAAAAGTGCAAACAGGAATGGATGCGGGAGAGCTGCGTGGATTTTGCATACGTGCACTGGAGAGTTACCCAGACCATCCTGGTTTATTGATGATTCGGGCAGTAGCAGAGTCGATGTGCCCGGCCCATGAAGAGAGTACAGTAATGCTGGATCTAAGGGCAGCAATCTACAAAGGTGTTGTTGAGTATGAAATTCCATCTGAGCACATGGCGGAGGCGTTGAAGAATCTTTTCGATTTTTCGCGTACACGCGCAACGAACCTAGGTTTTCCATTGATCTATGCATCTCTTGAAGCTTCGGCCACTGATCCCAGACTATCATTTCTTCGACCACTAATTCTGCCGAGAGCACTGGAAATTGCTGACCCAAAGGTACGGGTGCTAGTTGCCGTAGAGATGGTTACGGGCATAACGAAACAGTTGGAGAAATTGGCCCCTCGCATACAAGCGGATTCAAAAATTCTGCATACATTCACATAAAAAAAAGGAAAACAGCATGAGCATCATGGATAATCTGGAGTTGCGGCTGAAGGACAGCTGGGAACGCATTGAAGAATTTACACAGCGGCTTCAAAGACATGCTTCTCTTGAAGAGTCATTGGATGAGACCGGGAGGGGGTTGGTCTCAGCGAGCAACAAGATCGGCAAACTTGCAGAGTCGACAGAATCTACTTTGGAGTCATTCAAGAAAGTCCAGAATTCCTTTCAGCGGGTTATTGAGGAGTTGCGAAAATCTACTGGCGTGTTGGATGCAGTTACATCCGTGGATGAGCAGCTAAGTGCTGCACACAAGGACATTCTAGCTCTGGTAAGCCGAGTTGACTCCAAAACCGATACCAAATTGGAGAAACTAGCTTTGTTAGTGCAAGAGCAAGCACGAAAGCAAGATGAGTGGTTAGGAATTGCTAAAAATCAGTTGGCAGAGTCCATAGGACAAGTCGATGTTGAGGTGAAGAGACTAATTCCATTGATGGAGGAGCAAGCTCGAAAGCAAGATGAGCAGTTGGAAGGCGCCAAGATACAGCTGGCGGAGTTCATAGGCCAAGTTGATATCAAGGCGGAGAGGCTAATTCCATTAATGGAGAAGCAAGCACGAAAACAAAATATGAATCTGGTACTTCAAGTCTTCATCATCGTGGGCATTATCGCTTTTTTTGCGCTGACTGGCTAATTCACGTAGGTGTTCTCGAGGATTGGAGATGAAATAAGACGCAGTTTTGGTTTTGCATCCCTCCGAGAAGCTAAGTGGCCATTACTCATTTCTAATTATAAGTCTCAATGTCTGAAAGAGACATTACTAATTCAATAATTCGAGAACTCATTATGCAATATGATCAGTGTGTGAATATCCAGATCCTCCAAATTGTTTTGAAATGACAATCGAAACAATTGATCTGAGGTTTATCTCCCAGGATCCAAATCATGCCTTATCCATATCATGCATCGACGCAGCACAATGCGGCTGATAATCGGTTATTTACGAAAACTTCCACGAATCTCAACCAGTCTCACTCAGCACCAATATCTACTCAAACGGCTTTCTGCAGGTGCTTTAAGACACTACCCTGGCAAGGAGGTGTAGGTGCCGAAATCAAAATCTCTATGCTGCACGCGCATACAGACAGACGACAGGGCGGTATGGGAGTCAGACTGCATTCCGGCTCCGATCAAAGCTCCTGAATACACACTGACGGGTCGGAAATAAGGAGTAAGCATCGTATTTTGGGGCACAAGAACTAATCAAAAATGGAACGTTCTGGATTATTGACCGGCAAGACCGGGGTCATCTTTGGCGCTCTGAATGAGAGCAGTATTGCTTGGGCAATTGCTCAGTCTGCGTATCGGGAAGGAGCGCAGTTTGCACTCTCCAATGCTCCGGTTGCAAAACGGCTTGGAACTCTGGAAGGACTGGCTAAACAGGTTAATAGCCCAGTAATCTGGGCAGATGCGACGAAAGATCAGGATCTCCTTGCGCTATTTCACGAGCTCAAGGAGCACTATGGTCAGATAGATTTTATCGTTCATGCAATCGGTATGGGGGTAAACGTACGTAAGCGCCGGCCGTACGAAAACCTGAACTATGACTGGTACGCCAAGACCTTGGATATTTCTGCGATCAGTCTGCATCGAATCATTAAACATGCAATGCACACCGAAGCCTTGAGGAGCGGGGCTTCGATCCTGACGCTTTCCTATATTGGGGCGCAACGGTCGTTCTCGCACTACTCCGAAATGGGTGATGCTAAGGCTTTACTCGAAAGCATCGTACGAACTTGGGGATCCCGGCTAGGTGATCAAAATATTCGAATTAATGCCATTTCTCAGAGCCCAACGCGTACGACAGCGGGGCAGGGGATATCCGGCTTTGATGCCATGTTCGAGTTTGGTGATCGAATGTCTCCGTTGGGCAACGCGGATGCAGCCAGCTGTGGAGATTATGCGGTGACGCTTCTAAGTGACCTGACACGTATGGTCACAATGCAGACATTGTACAATGACGGAGGTTTCAGCGGTATGGGTATTGCACATGCAATGGTTGAGCCCATGATGCAGATACTGGACGTCAAAAAGCAGTAGTTGGGTTTGGTGCTGCAGATCAATCCTTTAGCAAGTTTGTGTATGCGGTACTCACTGCTTTGTGCGGTAGCCATGTTCTGCCTCGTACATCTTGATTCGTATGCCCTACAGGCACCTACAAGCAAGGAGTTGAATGCAGAGAGCCTCTACTATGTGACCAGCCGCAAAGCGAGCCTGTATCGGGATATCGAAAGATCAAAGCTCTATGTGCAACTTGCCTTCAGGGAGCCGATTACACTGCTCGCACTTGAAGGCTCCGTCATGCATGTGCGCACGATGGATGGTGCTGCGGGGTACGTGAGTAAGGACGAAATATCGAATATTTGGATTCTCGTGTCAAAACGTCGCAAACTCGTGACACTCCATCGTGGCTTGGAGGTTATAAGTGAGTTCAGGGCAGACTTCGGTTATAATGCTTATTCAGATAAGGAGATTTTGGGAACGGAGGGTAACCCCGATCATTGGCGGACACCAGAAGGGGCGTTCTACGTTGTGCGAAAGAACCCGTACAGTAAATTTCACAGAGCTTTTCTGCTTAATTATCCCAATGCAGAGGACGCAACGAGGGGACTGCGTGATGGTTTGATCAATCACCGACAATTCGATATTATCATGCAGGCTGAAAAAAGAGGAACAGCACCTCCCATGGGGACCGCTCTCGGTGGAATGATCGAAATTCACGGCCACGGCACGGGCTTATCCTCGAACTGGACACAGGGATGTGTAGCGGTTCGTGATGAGGACATGGATTTTATGTGGACCTATGTGAAGGAAGGTACCCCAGTTGTAATAGAGAAATAGCCCCGTTATGGCCGAGTACAATCGCTCAAACAGACAAAAGCATTCACGCAAAGACCCAATTTCACGTTGGCATGTGCGAAGTGTGATGGAAGTGCTCTATCAGCTCGTAGAAAGTACGAACCCGAAAACAGTGTTGGATGCGGGATGTGGAGAGGGTTTTGTAAGCCATTACCTTGCAACACGTAATGACTCAATGAGCATCACTGGAGTAGATGTACAACCCCAGGCAATCGAGTTTGCGAAGAAGAATTTCGGGGAAGTTGCTACTTATCAGGTGGCGAGTCTGTATTCACTTCCCTTTTCGGATAACTCATTTGATACGGTGGTTTGTAGTCAGGTCCTTGAGCATGTGGACGACGTTGAGGCTGCTGTGGCAGAACTTAAGCGTGTTGCAAGGCGCTTTGTCGTTATCACAGTGCCTCGTGAGCCTTACTTCAAATACATTAACGACCTAGCCCGGGCGATACGCTTTAGTGACGATCCGGGTCACGTAAACTTTTGGACTAGTTCAGATTTTCAGGTCTTTATGCGAGGACATTTCAAGCAGCCGCGATTCACACGTAAACACGTGATCTATCAGTTGTCAGTTGCGCTTGTTGACTCCAATAATGAATCCTTAAGACCGGATGAGGCGTAAAGATGGTAGTATTAAGTCGGTGTTATCGGACTAGACCGAAATACAGTGAATAAGTCGCTATTGCTCTTACTGCCCCTCTTGGCGCCTTCTGTGCTTGCTCAGGTACGTGCACCCAAGCCACTGGAGTTGAATCCAGACACCGGGGAAGGCCCTGTATTCGTAGTGCCGGTCAACGGCATGATTGATAATGGCTTGGCTCGCTACATTGACCGGGCTGTCGGAGATGCAACCAGTCAAGGGGCAATGCTTACGGTCTTCGAGATCGACACATTTGGGGGACTGGTAGATGCTGCCGACAAAATCCGCAAGACGCTCTTGAATGCAGAAATGCCAACTGTTGCGTTCATTGATAAAAATGCAGCTTCAGCCGGGGCACTGATCTCCTATGCTGCAGATCGCATTGTAATGGTGCCAGGTGCTTCAATCGGGGCGGCTACGGTAGTAGGAGGAGCGGGTGGAGAGGCTGCTCCAGACAAGTATCAGAGCTACATGCGTGGTCTCATGCGAGCCACTGCAGAGGCAAACGACCGGGATCCCAAGATTGCTGAATCTATGGTGGATCCGTCTCTGGAAGTGGAAGGTATATCTGAAGAAGGTAAAGTATTGACTCTGAGTGCAGAGGAAGCATTTGAACTCGGCGTAGCTGATCGGGTGCTTGAGTCAGTTGATGAGTTAGTTTCCGCGTACGGATTAGATGCCCCCATACTAGTAGCGCATCGCGAAACTAGCGCAGAGCGTGCACTCAGATTTTTGGGGTCTCCCGTAGTTCAGTCAATCCTTATGCTCATGATGCTGGGAGGACTGTATTTTGAGCTGCAGACGCCTGGGGTGGGATTTCCAGGAGCGGTCGCACTGCTTGGAATTGCTCTTTTCTTTGCTCCTCATTACCTGTTGGGCTTAGTCGAGATATGGGAAATATTGCTTTTTGCATTAGGAGTTGGATTGATACTGGTTGAGTTATTTATACTCCCGGGATTTGGGGTTGCCGGGATATCCGGCTTGGTGTTGATTTTATTTGCTCTCGTTGCCTCGCTGGTGGGTAATGTAGGTCTTTCATTTCCTCCGATGATGGATATAATGCCCAGTGTCTACACTGTGGCAATAACACTGGTGCTTCTGGTTATTGGCGTAGTTATGGTGGGCCGTACACTCACGCAGACCACTGCTTCAAACCCTTTTGTGTTGCAACCCGAGCTCAAGAGTAGTGAGGGTTACACGACTGCTGTTACACATTCGGAGTACATAGGCAGGGTAGGGCGGACGCTCACAGCCCTTAGACCATCTGGTGCGATGCTAATCGACCAAGAGCGTGTTGATGTGATTACGGCTGGCGAGTATATTGATCAAGACGTACAGGTCCGAGTGGTTAATGTGCGCGGAAACCGCGTCGAAGTTAGAACTCACGAGTCCTAAGTGTGGAAACTTTAATTCCCATTCTGTGCATTTTGGCAGGGCTCCTGCTGATCACCGTGGAGGTCTATTTGATCCCAGGGTTCAACGTGATTGGTGTACTGGGCGCCCTTCTCATCGTATTTGCGATAGGGTACGCGTTCAGTGAGTCTGGTTTACTGGGTGGAACGATAGCCTTGGCAGGAACGCTTAGTAGCGGGGTGCTATTGTTTGTTCTGCTTTGGCGTTCAGGGGCATGGGATAGGTTTATACTCTCAACCACACTCAAGACGGAAGCTGATGAAGCTATCCGCAGGAAAGATAAGCGTGCTCGCTACCTGGGAAAAACGGGCGTAGCCGTTACACCGCTTCGGCCGACGGGTATCGTAGAGATTAACGGCGAAAGGATCGAAGTGGCCACTGAGGGCGAGTTCATCGCCGTAGGTAGCAATATTCGTATTGTTGCAATGGATCGTCGTCGATTCTTTGCGCGGCTGGATACCGTGTAGCCCATAGATAAATGGCATCAGACCATGGAAGATCCCACATTAGCCGACGCAATCCTGGACCGACTGGTCAACAATGCCCACAAAATTCAGTTGACGGGCGACTCCATGCGTAAGGTGCAAGGAGAACAAGAATTGATCATCAAATCCACCAAATCATGAAGGTCAATCCTACAACAAATAGGTGGCCCACATGGTCGGAATACGCAATAATACCGGCTCACTACGACGACCAAAGCCCCCCACCCCATTAATTCCTAACAGTGTAAAAGTTGAGATCAGAAAACATCTTGCTCGAGATACCCATTCGGTTTATCACTAAGCGATGTATAGAGATCCTGTTGCTCCGAAAGATCAGCCAGTTGCAGAGCACCCTTTGCCGTTCTCTAAGGAAGCCTCAGCCGATTCTAAATGCAATTTGGAGAGACACTCACATCTCACTGGTCGGGTTAAAGATGGGAAATCGCTAGATATCTTTGTGTAGCACTTAGGTATTACAACTAACATTCCCCGAGGACAAACCGATCTGATCACTCAAATTAATGATGCAACTCATCACGAAGAGATAATCGATCATAAAAAAACACGAAGAAACTCCTACGATCTACATTTCCCCGGGGGAAACCCCTAATTGCTGCTGACCTTGATCTTGAAGGATCTTATAAATGGGACTTGTGTAGCAAAATCGGCATAGGCCCCGGATTCATCGCCCCAGCTTCCAGCGTTTTTCAAGTTCCTGTTTAGTTGGCTCGCGGTTCTCACTCTTCTTCTTGGGTTCATCTGGGTGCGACAGAACCTGACGCATTGCACCCTCGAATTCAGACATTGTGGTTGACTCACGATCTGTCTGGGCTATCTCCGAAACGTTGACCTTGTGTTTCTTCATTGTACTAATACAGCCTATTCTTTCAAGATATTAACTCTTTGGACTATCAATCTGCTATGAAGAGCAGACAGTAGTATGCCAATCAGTTCTACCATATCCATTCGAGTAGTTTTTTCAAACAATATAGGCATATAATGAGACCCACGATTTCCAAGAAGCTCAACCTACCTAGATTTGGCAGTTATGTACGAAAGTGCCGAGATCGTTCTTAATTTTCGGGAATTTCCGTTATAGCCCGTTTTCTTTTAGAAAAGTCATTATTTCCTTGCTGGGAACATTTTCCCTGTCATTTTTTACGTAGATATGCAAGGCGATCAATTTTGAATCATCTTTATAGTAGATGATCCGTGCACCACTTCTCGCTCCCATGTTTTTTGTACCACACCGAATCTTGTATACTGGCTTTCCATCCATGTCCTTAAGTTTATTCTTGTCAGCGATCTTGCCAGTGGCAAGATTATTCAATACGTCCTGAACCTTACTATTTAATCCTGGGTGCCTACGTAGTCTCTTGAGATCTCGATTAAACCTTGTGGTCTTCTCAATCCTCCGGCGACACATTCGTTAAATTTTGTATTTCTGCCAACATTGTTTTGGTAAATTTCGTTTTTGATGAAAGGGCGGCTGTTTCTGCTATATCTTCTACTCGATTTGCTAGGTGTTCCAGTTTGGTATATATCTCTTGTCTCCAACTTAACTTATTAGGCAGAGCTTTGACACGTCCTATATTCTGGTCAAGTATTTTTACGACCTTAAACATTTTGACAGCAAAGTCCCTAAGCACTTTGCGATCCTGATCTGAAGTAACTTCAAATAGATCAAATTCAGTAGCAACTTCTTCAATGTGATCTTCAAATTCGGCTAATGTGTTAGCCATGCCATGATCGTCGGACTCTGAAGAATGTACTTGCCACTCCGTTAGTTTGTTGGCAGGTACTGGATTAATAAATACTCCGAGATATCTGCTGGCCTGTAGTGTTTGTAGCTCCTGCATTATTGGAACGGATGGTGCTGTAAGCACCCATTACACGTCTGGGAAGTCAAAGAGTGCCCTGATTATTGGGAATTATACACAATAGCACCCACTTGACCCACTAAACTCCAGTTTTGTTAAGCTGTTCGCTCGTTCATCTCACTTTCCAAGATAAACGAATTTTGGTCAACCACTCTCTTAATTTTCTCCAAATTTTTTGAACTACTATCTGCGTATTCCGACTATGTGGGACACCCATTCCGGGTGATGCGGGACACCCATTCCGGGTGATGCGGGACACCCATTCCGGGTGATGCGGGACACCCATTCCGGGTGATGCGGGACACCCATTCCGGGTGATGCGGGACACCCATTCCGGGTGATGCGGGACACCCATTCCGGGTGATGCGGGACACCCATTCCGGGTGATGCGGGACACCCATTCCGGGTGATGCGGGACACCCATTCCGGGTGATGCGGGACACCCATTCCGGGTGATGCGGGACACCCATTCCGGGTGATGCGGGACACCCATTCCGGGTGATGCGGGACACCCATTCCGGGTGATGCGGGACACCATTCCGGGTGATGCGGGACACCATTCCGATCAATGCGGGACACCTATGTGTTATTAGACTGCCCTTCATGATTTAGTGGATTTGATGATCAATTCTTGTTCGCCATGGACTTTGTGCATGGAGTCACCCGTCAACTGAATTTTGTGGGCATTGTTGACCAGTCGGTCCAGGATTGCGTCGGCCAATGTGGGATCTTCCATGGTCTGATGCCATTTGTCTATGGGGTACTGACTGGTGACAATGGTGGATCGCAGGGTATAGCGGTCATCCACGAGTTCCATCAGATCACGCTGTTGTGCGCGGCTCATGCCATGCAGGCCCCAGTCATCCAGGAGGAATACATTGATCCGGGCCAGCTGTTTCAACACACGGAGGTAGGTGCGCTCTTCGCGCGCGAGCTGGAGGGTTTCCAACAGGCGATGCAGGCGGTGATAGCGCACGCGGAAGTTTTCCAGACAGGCTTTGTGGGCCAACGCACAGGCCACATAACTTTTCCCGACGCCGGTGGGTCCGGTAATCAGA
>Ga0209544_1003248_pt1 | contig 12868 bp, 15 predicted proteins | sample MesohylPK_FD_187297 | JGI IMG/M metagenome (GOLD analysis project Ga0209544, IMG submission 187297) | Host-associated microbial community of the marine sponge Aplysina aerophoba from Gulf of Piran - sponge mesohyl, lysed by proteinase K... | ecosystem: Host-associated > Porifera > Sponge >...
GAGGGCGTGGAAGCCCAGGGCTTCCGCGGCCACGGCGCGGCGGGTGATCTCTTCCGCGTTTCGGGCCGGGGCGTGGATCGAGAAAAGCACGTTTGTCCTTTCCCTCAGTGGGTCGATCAGGGGCGCGGGAGGTAGCGGGAGGTTCCGCCGCCTCCCGTGAAAGGCCCGCGCGTCGATGGCGGGACCGGCCGGTTTACGCCATCCCGAACAGCCGCATGGCGTTGTCGCCCAGGATCTTCTCCTTGTCGTCGTCCGAGATGCCTTCGAGCTCCCGCACCATCCGTACCGTGCCTTCCTTCCAGGTGCCGGACGGGTCGTTGTGCGGGTAGTCGCTGCCCACCGTCAGGTTGTGGTCCTTCCAGAAGTCGCAGGCGTAGCGGATGGAGGTCTCGGCGGCGAAGGCGGACACCCAGATCTGGCTGAAGAACTCGCTGGGGTCCTTGCCGAGCTTCTTGCGGCCGTTGGGGTCCATGTCCAGGCGGTTCATGAGCCAGGGCACGAAGGCGGCCGAACCTTCCACGAAACAGATGCGCAGGTCGGGGAACTCCTTCAGCGCGCCCCGCAGGATCAGGCTGCCCATGTCCACGATGTAGCGGAAGGGGAACGCCAGCAGGAAGGGCAGGGCGTTGTTGTCGGCTTCCAGGAAGAGCTGCTCGATGCCCACCAGCGCCGGGTTCGGATGGTCCTGGCGGTCCGACGCCGTGTCGTGCACCAGGATCGGGATGTCGAGCTGGCACACCTTGTCGTAGACCGGCCACAGCCGCTCCGCTCCCAGGTTGGCGTCCTCGAAGCCGCCCATGAACTTCACGGCCTTGATGCCGAGCTGGTTCACCATCCGGTCGAGTTCCTTGCAGGACTCTTCCACGTCCGGCAGGAACACCCAGCCGACGCCGATGTAGCGCTCGGGATGGGCGCATTCCGCGAGGTCCTGGGCCACCGCGTCGTTGTAGCGGCGGGCCAGCTCGCACCCCAGGTCCCGGTCCCACGTGTACAGGAGCTCGCGGTTCTCGGGTATCAGGACGTGCTTGTCGAACCCTTCGAAGTCGGCCTGGGCCACCCGTACGTCCAGGTCCCAGCGCCCCTTGGGGGCCTGGTTCTTGATCAGCGTGCCGTCCGGCAGCACCGACTTGACCTCGTCGCCCTCCCGCACCACCCGCGGCGAATCGGGGTATTGGTCGCTGATCCCTTCCAGGAACTTCACCGGGAAATAGTGAGTGTCGCAGTCGATATACATGTTCGTCCTCCGAGAAGATTACTTCGCTTCCAGGTAACTGCAAGTATGCGCCCTTCGACTTCGCTCCGCTAGCGCGGAGCTACGCTCAGGACGAACGGTTAAATTGAGGGAGCCGGGACGAGACTCTGTTCGCCCTGCGTCCTTCGACTTCGCTCCGCCACGCGCAGGACGAACGGACATTGGCGTTCGCCCTTCGACTTCGCTGCGCTACGCTCAGGACGAACGGACGTTGAGCGTTTCGCCCTTGGCTTCGCTGCGCGTAGCTTGTCCTGAGCTTGTCGAGGGGCTCAGGGCGAACGGTGGAAAACGAACCACTTTTTTCCGTTCGTCCTGAGCGTAGCGAGGCGTAGCCGAGCGAAGTCGAAGGGCGCATACCTTCCTACCCATACGTAAAGATCGCCCGGCCCAGGATCTTGCCTTCCTCCAGGTCGGTCACGGCCTCGTTGACCTGGTCCAGGGAGTAGCGGCGCGTCACCAGATCATCGAGCTTCAGCTTGCCCTCCCGGTACCAGCGGACGAAGGTCGGGAAATCGCGGTCCGGGAGGCAGTCGCCGGCGTGGGTGCGGGTGAAGTAGCGCCCTCCGGCGAAGAGGTTGGTGTTGATCAGCGGGGTTGCGCCCGAGGGCGGCAGGCCGATGAGAAGGGCGGTCCCGCCGCGCTCGAGGCCGGGGGCCCCGGTGCGCACGGAGCGGAGGATCTGCTCCTGGGTGGTGGGATGTCCCACCGCGTCCAGGGCGTAGTCCGCGCCGCCGCCGGTGAGCTCGGTGATGGCCTCGACGGCGTCCACCTTGCCTGCGTTGATGCAGTGGGTGGCGCCGAAACCCTTGGCGAACTCCAGCTTCTCGTCGTCCAGGTCCACCGCGATGAGCGGGTAGGCGTCCACCACCGCGGCGGCCGAGACCGCGCACATGCCGATGCCGCCCACGCCGTAGACGGCCACCGACTGCCCCGGACGCACCTGCAGCGTGTTGATGATGGCGCCCGAACCGGTGGTGACCGCGCAGCCGATGATGGAGGTCACCTCCGTGTCCACGTCGTCGTCCATGGGAAGCACCACGCGTTCGGAAGCCACCACGTGCTCGGCCCAGGTGGATGCCGAGGCCCAGATGGATTCGCCGCGCCAGACGGCCGGGATGGGCGGCCGCATGTTGAGGGCATGGGACACCGGCGGCAGCGGCGACTCGGGAGCGTTGCGGTCGACCCAGGTGGTGAAGACCCGGTCGCCTTCCTTCACGTGGGTGACGTCGCGGCCCTTGGCCACCACCACGCCGGTGGACTCGTGCCCCAGCAGCGCCGGCAGCTTGGACCGCTGCTCTTCCGGCGTCCGGTGGATCTGGTGGAGCTGGGAGTGGCAGATGCCGCTGGCGAAGAGTTTCACGAGAACCTGATCGGGTGCGGGATCCGGGAGCGTGACCTCGTCCACCACCAGGGGCTTGCGCGATTCGACCAGGACTGCGGCCCGGGATTTGGTTGGCATGGCGCTTTCCTTTCCGTCGGACGGCCCGTGGGCCGTGCCGGCCTGAAGGCCGTGATGCCGCACGGATCGGCGGCTTCTCAGTTTCGTGAGTAGTTGCCGGAGGGGTGTTTGTCAAGGGACCTGGGAGCCGTCGTTTCCGCTGGTTCCGCCGTTGAAAAGGTGTTAATCAGGCTACCAATACATCACGCGAAGCACTCGAACATTTCAATCCTGTTCAGGAGGTATTGACCATGCCCACCATCGATTCCGACGCTCACGTCGTCGAGTCCGAACGGACCTGGGACTACATGGATGCGGCCGATCAGAAGTACCGTCCCATCGTCGTCAAACCGAGCGGCGACCAGGGAGGCGAGTACTGGTTCATCGACGGCAAGATCCGCGGCCTGGTGCGGATCGTCATGACCGCTCATGAGCTCGATGAGGTCGCCGACCGCACCGGCCGGGTGATGTTCACGCCCCAGGAAACCCGCGAGATGGAGAACGTGGACGCGCGGGTCAAGCACATGGACGAGCTCGGCATCGACATCCAGGTGCTCTATCCGACCATTTTCATCGAGCAGATCACCGAGAAGCCCGAGTGGGAGATCCCCATTTGCAAGGGCTACAACCGCTGGCTGGCGGACATCCACCAGCAAGGGAAGGGCCGGCTGCGGTGGATCTGCGTGCTGCCGCTGCTGGACATGAGCGCGTCTCTGGAGGAGCTGGAGTTCTGCAAGCAGAACGGCGCCTGCGGGGTCTTCATGCGCGGCATCGAGGGGCGCCGGCTGCTCACCGATCCCTACTTCTATCCCCTGTACGAGAAGATGAGCGAGCTCGACATGGCCGTGGGCGTGCACGTCGGCAACGGCAACCCGCAGGAAGAGGACCTCGTGTCCCAGTACAACGGCGGCGGCAGCTTCTGGAAGTTCCGCATCCCCGTCATCGGCGCGTTCCACTCGGTGATCATGGGCGAGATCCCCAAGATGTTCCCCAAGCTCCGCTTCCACTGGGCCGAGGCCGCGGCCCTCTGGGTGCCCTACGTGGTCAAGGACCTGAAACGCCGCTGGGGCGCCCAGAACAAGGACTTTCCGGACAACCCGCTCAAGGAATACCGGCAGTACGTGTCGTGCCAGACCGACGACGACGTCGACTACATCTTCAGGTACTCCGGCGAGGACAACATCGTCATCGGCACCGACTACGGCCACAACGACCAGTCCACCGAGATCGAGGCGCTGCGCAACCTCAAGGAGCTCGGCAGCATCACCGCGCCCCAGTACGAGAAGATCATCGACGACAACCCGAAGACGCTGTTCGGGCTGCAGTAGTGCTGCTGCCGGAACGCGATGATTACGCTAGTCGAAGCCCTGAACTATCGCTGTCTTCGATACGTACACCGACCGCTCAAACCGTTCCACATTCTGGTCGGCCCGAACGCGTCGGGCAAGACCACTTTCCTGGACGTCATTGGTTTCCTGTCCGACCTGATGTCGGAGGGGCTGGAGACGGCTATCGCGGACAGGACCCCGAATCCGGAGAAACTTCTCTTCCGCGGCTTGGGAGATCGTTTGGAACTGGCCATTGAGGCCCAAATACCCCACCAACTGCGCAGTCTGACCAACAAACCCGAACTGGACACGGCAAGGTACCAGCTCGCCATCGGTTTCGATGAAACGGAGCGACGGTTTGAAATCAAGGCCGAGACACTTTTGCTGACGAAAAACGCGCCGCCGAAAAACGTGCAGCGTTCGTTTTTCCCCATGCCTTCCGCCGCGCCGGATTCATTGTTGGCCAACATCCGCCGATCCAACAACAAGGTCGTCATCAACAAGGTGCCGGGCGGGAACGACAACTTTTATAGCGAGACACATCCCGCCAACCGCGGGTGGGCGCCATCGTTCAAATTGGGTCCCCGGAAGTCCGCCCTCGGAAACCTCGTTGCAGATTCCGATTCTTATCCGGTAGCGACATGGTTGCGAGAGTATCTGACCACGGGTGTTCAGCGTTTCGTGCTCAACAGCTTCACGATAAGGCGCCCCAGCCCACCTACTCGGATCGCGGGTTTCTTGCCAGATGGGTCGAATATTCCCTGGGTGGTTGCCGGCTTGCGGAAGAGGGATGGGAAACGATATCGGGCTTGGGTGGAACACTTGCGGACGGCGCTTCCGGACCTCGTCGACATTACCACTTTTGAACGGCCCGAGGACAGGCATTGCTATATGGTTTACGAGTACAGGGGAGGGTTCCAGGTGCCGTCCTGGTTGGTGTCCGATGGTACCCTGCGGCTGACGGCGCTGACGCTGCCTGCATACGTGACCGACCTTGAGGGTATCTACTTGGTGGAAGAACCGGAGAACGGGATACATCCCTTGGCCGTGAAGACCGCATATGACTCGCTTTCGTCGATGTACGAAGCTCAACTGCTCATGGCGACCCACTCGCCCGTTGTATTGAGTTCGGCGAACATGAACGACGTTCTATGTTTTGCCAAGGATGACGAAGGCTCCACCGACATCGTTCTCGGTTCCGAACACCCTGCGTTGCGGCAGTGGAAGGGTGCCGTGGATCCCGGCACTCTGCTGGGGTCAGGGGTCTTGGGTGAATAAGGATCTCGTAGTCTTGGCCGCCGACAAGGACGTCGAACAGGCCTTGAGAGGACTTCTCGAGCGGCCGGAAGCGCTGAATATCCGTCCTATCCAGGCCGACATTCTGGTCCATCCGCAACATGATCCCGCCTGTGCAAGTCGCGGTGTCGAATTTCTGGCAGGCTTGTCGGAGGGATATGCATACGGACTCCTTATGTTTGATCACCACGGAAGTGGGAGGGAATCGATCACTGCCGGCGAGCTTCAACAGTCCCTCAATCAGGACCTCAGCCGTTCGTCATGGGGTGAGCGAGGGAGGGCCGTCGTCTTGTCGCCCGAGTTGGAGGCTTGGGTTTGGAGCAGTTCGTCAGTGGTGGATGACGCCACGGGTTGGAAGGACCGCCGGCCTCCGCTCCGCAACTGGCTCGTCGAACGCGGCTGGTTGAAGGATGAAGGCACCAAACCAGAACGTCCCAAGGACGCATTTGTAGCCGCCTTGCGCGAGTCGCGGACCCCACGCAGTTCTTCGCTGTATCGCAAGATAGCGTCGCGGGTTTCCCTGCGACGGTGCGCGGATGCCGCCTTCCTGGAGTTCAGGGACCTGCTGCAACAGTGGTTTCCGCGAGGTTAAAGGACTTCACGGAGTAGCGCGAAGGGGCACCGGCCGATCCGGCCGGATCTGACGGTGAACCTGTTGTAAAGTTGGAGTTAATCTGCCTTCGCGCGACTTCGCCAGCGTTGGTACTTGGACCGGCCCTCCTCACAGTCCTCCAGGGTCAGGCGCCGTATGAGATGCGGCGGCCGGCCGCCTCCTCCCTGCCTCGATTCGCCGCCCGCCACCGTCACGCACAGCTTCGGCACGCTCTTGGCAACGATCATGCCCTCGGCCGTCATGGAAAACCCCTGTTGGGACGATCCGTCGCATTTCGCTAGCCCGAGCCCGGCGCCCGCCTCGGCCCCGCCCGCGGTCATGCACACATCGAACCCCGGCATGTGGAACCGCCCCGCCTTGATGCCGTCGCTGTCGAACCCCTGGTCGACGCCGAGTTGCCCCTGGTAGCTGTAGCAACTGTGGGCCTGAAGGCCCCGGTCGACCTTGGCGCGCTCCTTGTAGCCGCGGATGTCCAGGCAGAAGCCGCGCTGGTCGTCCAGGCGGTCGACGAGCAGGACCTCCACGGTTTCGCCCGCTAGGGCCGGTCCGGCAAGAGGGGCGCCTGCGAGGACGGTCAGGAGAATGAGTCCAAGGTATTTCATGAGACCTCCGTTCATTGGACGGACAGGGATTAGACGGGCAGGGGTTTCAAGCGTCCAGTTTCAGCAGCCGCGCCGCCGTGCCCCCGAGGATATCCTCCTTGACGGCGTCTTCAAGCTCCAGGTTCCTCACCGCCTCGATGTACTCACGTATCGCCAGGTTGCCCTTGCCGCCTTGCGTGCTCACGCCGGTGAAGTTCTGCGGATAATCGGTGGCGAACACGAGCCTTTCCGGGCGGATGCCAAGCAGCCCGCAACGGAACGCCGTGATGCCTCCCTCGAAGCCCGAGAGGTCGAAGTAGAGCCGATCGAAGTATTCCTCGAACGAGTGCTGCAAGGTGCCGAACCGGTGCGCCATGGCCACCAGCCGGTCCTTGAACGCGGCAATGCCGCCGCCGAAGTGCCCAATGACGAAGTCGACCCCCGGATGCCGGTCCAGCACCCCGCCGGCGATCAACCGGATGGTCGCGATGGTGAGATCGATCTCCCGGCCGATGATGCGCGGCAGGTCGTAGCCCTGAATGGATTCGTAACCCTTGGGCACCAGCGCCGGGTGCACGAATATCGGAACGTTGAGCCGTGCGACCCGCTCATAGAACCGGTCCAACTCCGGCGCATCCAGAAAGAGCCCGCCCACCTGTGAAGTGATGGTCACGCCGTGGAGCCCGCGTTCCAGGATCGCCCGATCCAGCTCGTCCAGCGCCTCGTCCCCTTCAAGGACGGGCGCGTGCGCCAGCCCGACAAACCGCCCGTCGTACCGCCTCTCCAGTTCCGCGTAGCTGTCATTGATGGCCCTGCAATCCCGGAGACTTCCGTCCCACCCCAGATGGCAGGACACCACCGACACGTCCACGCCGGCCTCGTCCATGTCCCGGAGCTGCGCTTCCGCGTCGTAGAGCTTGGCGTGAAGGGTCATCCGCGGCACGCCGTCCTCGGTGGCTACGGCCACCTTGTCGGAGTAGAGGCCCTTCTGCCGCGCCAGTTCCTCGGGGACGTAGTGATGTTGGAAGTCTACGACCACAAGTCAGGCCCTCCGCGAACACGGCAAGGGTAGCTCCGTGCCAACAGTCGAAACGATTGCAGAAAAAACTCCGCCATTAACGTGGTTTCCTTTGCGTGTCTCCGGGTTCATCCCACTCGTCATCGGCAGGCAACGATAGAAATTGCAGGGCCTCAAGCACTTCGTCCAGTGCCGAACCAGGATCGCCGCCGCCGTACAAGGCGTTGAGCCGCTCCGTCACTTGTTCCGAGGCCAAGTCCGAAGGGGTCTGGCGAGGACGTTTACGGTCCGTCATGACTCACCGGGCCTGCGTGTGGGCGTCATGCGTGCGACGGTACGCGGACACCCCTGCCAGTCTTTCCGCCAGTCGATCCTGCTCCAACTCCAACTCATACTGGCTTTGCAGCCCCATCCAGAATTCCGCGGAGTTTTGAAAAAAGCGGGACAACAACAACGCGGTCTCGGCCGTAATGGCGCGCTGGCCGTGAACGATGGCATGAATCCGACGCACGTCAACGCCGATCGCCTTGGCGAGACGGTACTGCGTGATCCCCAAGGGGCGGAGAAATTCTTCGTTGAGTATCTCGCCCGGGTGAATGGGAGGGAGTTTCGCTTTACGTGATTCGTGAGAGCCCGGCATTGTCACTACCTCTGATCCGGCAGTGGCCGCCCACTGCCTCGTGGGTAACTTTCCTTCCTTCGCGGCAATTTGGGCCATTTGATAGATTCCAACTCGCATGTATGAAGGATCCGCCTCTCCATTTCTATCAAGGGGAGACCACCCGGCCTTTCACTCTACCACATTCCCTTGCGTAGGAGATTCACGCGGCCGTAATCTGCGGCACGCCGCCCTCGGTGACGACCGTGGCCCTTTCCCAGGTGGAGTTCCGTCTTATCGGCTTCTCTTTGACAGAAGGGACTCGAAACGATCTGACCCGTCGTGCGCCATCCGATGTTCCGGGCATGTTGTTGAGTCTGCCCGTCGCTGAACTTTGAAGTCCAGCTTTTCCGGTGGTATCTGGTTAAGGGTATAGTCAAGTTGCACGGCCTGGAGATACCCACCTGCCTACTGGACGAAAAATATTCGAGTTGCGCTATGTCGGGGAACGCTTTGAAGGCGCGCGCCTGCCCACGACCGTGCTGGCCGACCTGTCTGCTTTCCGCGACTTGCTGGTCGCCTACGCCAAGGATCGTTGGCGACAGTCGCATGCCGACCGTGAACGCCTCCCCAAGGGGTTCGACAAGAGCATCTCACTTGACTTGGTCGGAATCGAAGACGGGAGTGCAGTTCCACGACTCGAATGGAGCCTGGAACGAGCGCAGGCAACATTGCCGGGTTTTACAGACCAGCTTGAAGAGATTGTCGATCAGTCCTTCAAAGATCTGGTTGCCCTGATAGATGGCGCCGGCCAAGACCGCTTCCCCACGGCACTTTCCTCTGAGCACATCCGCGCCCTCAACAAACTCGGCGCCGGCCTACGCGATCAGGAAAGGATCGAGTTTCCAGACTGGCCTGATCCTGACGGACACGTCGTCTTTCTCGACAGTTATCGTCGAAAGGCCCTCATCACCCATGTACGGGAAACTTACCAGCTCCGCTTCGAGGGAATCGGCGACCTGCGCGGATTCAACGTAGCCGGTTACATTGATGTCCATACCCCGGAATACGGGGAGCTGAGGATCGACGTTGACAGTGATCGGATCGCGGCAGAGTTCGACGGAAATATAGGTGCCGCAATTCAGTTCGAGTTCATGATCGAACTCGATAACAGAGACAGTTTCCGCAGCATCATCGATGTCTTTGATGTGGAGTTGATCGACCCTGATCTGGCGGACAATGTCATGCGTTGTATGGAACGATTGACTGACCTGGGAAACCTCCAGGACGGGTGGCATGATGGTGAAGGCTCCGCGCCATCCGATGAAGCCATCAAGGTGGCAAAGACTTTTCTCAGACAACGCCCCTCGCTCGCCGGAGCCCTTTCAGTCTTCCCGACCCTTGCGGGCGGGGTGCTGTTCGAGTTTGAAATCCACGGGTGGGACTATTCCGTTGAGATTGAAGCCGATGGAGGGCTGGAGTTCTTCGGTATCCAGATCGAAGGTCCGGAGGAGTTGGAGGCAAGACACTTCATGAACGCTGGAGAAGATTTCCTGGCCGAATTGGATGCTCGAGTAGGTATGTAGGTTCCCGATGACCGTTCAACTATCCGATGACGACGAAGTACTGTTTCGGCAAGTGCATCCAGGGTTTATGCAGGGCGATGCACCATCAAGCCAGTCGTTCTTGCCGACACCGAAAGACGAGAACAAGCTCTCCGTTGACCGCTCAGCCCTGACAACGGCCAAGGATTCTTATGGGCTGTACACCGGCAATGGTTTCGAGTCCGCGGCGGTGTATGGCCTGACCGTAGGAGAGTTTCGCGGACAGGACATCCCCTGCGTAGAGGATCCGTTGGATGCGAGCGATGGCAAGGCGGCCAATCCCGCTCACGCTCTTGCGGACTTTGAAGCCCATGCGCCAAGCCGGCAGAAGACGAAAGCCAAACGCCTGAAGCAAAAGGCGTTAGCTCGCGGACGGCTCTATCCCTGACCTGAACGACGACAGACTCCCCAACCCTCTCCGATCGTCGGTAGTGGGTCATTTTGAATTCCGTTTCTTGTATGTCCCACGCTTCCGGTCCTTGGCCGCTTCCCGCGCTTCGATCAACTCCACGATGTCCGCCATGTCCCATACCCGATCCGTAACGCCAGCCTCCATTGCCGGGGTGACACGCAGAGTCTGGTGAATCCGGCAGAAGTTGTAGTGCATGAAGTGGAGCGCCACAGCGTGCGCGTGGTTCTCGATCTTCTTTGAGAAGGCGTTGGTAAGCCTGGTGAAGCGCCGCATGGACATCCGCATGGTGAGGTTCTGGCGCTCCACGTAGCTGGTGCTGATGTGTTTCGGGTCCGGATCGCCAGTGACGGTTTGCTGCTTGGCTCCGATGCAAACTGCCGGGCTGTAACGATGCTCGGGGTCTGATGCGCCATACATCTTTACCAGCATGGCGTAGTCCACATCTGCCCCGAAAGCGCCCTCTACAGCTTCCAGGTAAGCCTTGTGACCGTCTGTGGTCACTTGCACCCTGTTGGTCAAGCGTTCTGCCACATCGTTCATGAATTCAGTGGCGTATCCTGCGTCACGTCCGCCCACGAGCCAAGAGACGGCCAGCTTGGAATCCGCGTCGATGGACGTCCATGTCCAAACGTCGCCCGCGCCTACGGGCGCGGCCTTCGCGCTCGCCACGTTTTTTTGCTTGGAGTAGCAGAAGCTCCAGATTTCATCGCACTGGACGCGACGGCTGTTGAGAAAAGTTAGTTTCAAAATTAGTGAACTAGAAAGACTCCTGCTTGAACCTGTCTGACAACATAGCACTGTTTCTACTGAACATCTCTTCCATTATTTTCAGGGCGGCGTTCGGTTCGTTGCTCATGTCCTGAATTCGTTGCAGTTCTCGCTTGTCTTTTTCCCTTTGGATTTCTTGCTCCGTTTTTGCTTGGTCCATCGTCGCTCCCCTTCAATTGTTGGACATGGGGCTCCAAATTCGAGGATCTGGGTACAATTGCCAAGTCTCCCAAAGCACGAATAAGTTCGCCCTCCATTTCATTGGGTTCCCGGACGTTTCTGAACAGCGTCGCGGCTTCCAGGTGGTCTATGGTGAAACCATGCGACGGAAACAGTCCGATCATCTTGTTGATGCTTTCGATACTGATGTTATGGCTTTTCAGGGACAATCTACGAGCATATTCGCGGGTAATTGATGTAGCGCGTTCAGCCTCACCGAGAAAAATGGGGTCGATTTGTCCATATATGGGGGCAAATAGTCCTCCGACCAAGTTGGAGGCCATTTCGCTTACCGTTTTCGTCGTTATTTGTCCTTCATATCGGCTTTTGATGCTGTGAAAGAAGTGCTCGAATGCCGACAATGCTCTCTCCATGGAGAGACCGGAGCGACGCCATTACCGTGAGCCCCGACTGCGTTTCGAAAAGCTCGTCCTTCTTTGACATTTGGATGTCCATCGGACCAAGCTCTCCGTGCATGCCAAACACCAACTCGTTGGCGCCAACAGCAAGAAGCGAGCCAGCACTCTTGCAATATCCACTGACTATGCAGGTAAATCGCTCATATTGGTCTTGGAGATAGCGAGATATACGATAGGCTACATCGGGATCGCCACCTTCAGTAACTAATAGCAGAGTTATGTTCCTTTTTCGATCCCCGCCTTCGCACAACTCGATTACCTCTTGATCCTTTGGCCTATAAAGGACCCCGTTGTAAACGAGCACATCGCTGTCCGCGTCATCCATAAATCGGCTTACGATAACAGGGAGCTTGTCGGTATCCATGGTTGGTAAAGCCTCCTTGCACCAAGAGGCCAAACCCTAGACCATGGGTAACAGGATTGTCAACTAGGGAGTCCCTACGTCTTTTTTCCAACGAGCACTTGCGGCGCGGCGGGCTATCTCTGTTCTCTGCTCAGGCGTGAGCTTGGCCGCACGGGCTGGACCCCCATGCTCGCCAGCCTTGCGGGCTCGCTTGGCCTGTTCGGTTTCTTCTGGCTCGTGGACATCGCCGGTCGCAATGTCCACCATCAACTTGGCGAGCTGGTTGGGGTCGCGGGGGCGTTTCACCTTTGGCATGGTGGAAGTGTGCCCATGGCCCCCGGCCGATGTCAATAGGGTTCGGATTCAAACTGACCCACTACCCGATCGTCTATTCTGTTGACACGGCACGTCTCCGTTGGATACCATCCGGCGGTCAATGTGTCGGCAGGCAGTCGACCCTCACCCCAATCCTCTTTCGGAGGGAAAGGGAGCGAAGAAGCTTCTCAGGCTCCCGGCATTCACCGCAACAATGCCATGAACACCACCCAAACCATCATCCCCAGCACCTGCTGGGAATGCAGCGCCCATTGCGGGTCGCTGGTGACCGTGGAGGACGGGCGGGTGACCAAGGTGTCGCCGTACCCGGAGCATCCGGCGTCGCTGGGGGCGTTCTGCGTGAAGGGGATTCGGGGGTTGCCGGAGCTGACCTATCATCCGGACCGGGTGCTGTATCCGATGAAGCGCACCGGGCCGCGGGGCGGGGGGCGGTGGCAGCGGGTGTCGTGGGACGAGGCGTTGGACGAGATGGCGGACGCGATGCTGGCGGTGCGGGAGCGGTACGGCGCGCAGGCGCTTTGCGGTGCGGTGAGCAACGCGCACTTCAGCCGCGGGGTGATGTTGGCGCTGCTCTTGCGGGCGTTCGGTTCGCCCAACTGGATGATGAACCAGGACCTGTGCGGCGGGTGCCGGGCGTTGAGCG
>Ga0209544_1003252_pt1 | contig 12844 bp, 12 predicted proteins | sample MesohylPK_FD_187297 | JGI IMG/M metagenome (GOLD analysis project Ga0209544, IMG submission 187297) | Host-associated microbial community of the marine sponge Aplysina aerophoba from Gulf of Piran - sponge mesohyl, lysed by proteinase K... | ecosystem: Host-associated > Porifera > Sponge >...
TGAGCTCGACGCCGCGCTCACCGTGTTCGAGCTCGCCGAGCTCAAGGGCCGCGGCGACGTCCAGGCCGTCGTGCTGATGCTGGTGGTCTTCCTCGCCACCCAGCGCATGTATCACGGCCCCCGCACGAGGGCGAAGGCAATCGTCATCGACGAGGCGTGGGACCTGCTCTCCGGCGAGGACTCGAAGTCCTTCCTCGAAGGCGCGGCGCGCAGGGCCAGAAAATATCGCGGCGCGCTGGTGACCGGCACGCAGAGCGTGAACGACTACTACGCCAACCCCGCCGCGCGGGCCGCCTGGGAGAACTCGGACTGGGTGATCTTCCTCGCCCAGAAGGACGAGTCGGTCGAGTTGCTGAAATCCGAGAAGCGCATCCACTGCGATCCCGGCATGGAGCGCGCGCTCAAGAGCCTGACCACCGCCGACGGCCGCTATGCCGAGCTGGTGCTGCACGGCCCCGACGGCTGGCGGATCGCGCGGCTGGTGCTGGATGCCTGGTCGGTCGCGCTGTTCTCGTCGCGAGGCCCGGCCTTCGCCGCCGTGGAAAACCTCAAGGCGCAGGGCCTCAGCACCGTCGAGGCCATCGACCGGCTGGCGGGCGACGAAGCTCGTCTCACTGACGCCCCCGTCGCTGCCGGACATTCCGAACCATCAGAAACGGGAGAAGCCGCATGACGCGGAAAGCAACCGCCCAACGTCCGCTCACCTGGCCGGACGACCCCGAGACCGTGACGGCGGAGGATGTCGATTTCGAGGCGCTCGCCCATGTCCTCGCCAACACCTGCCGCCGGGGCGGCTGCACCCGGCTCTACCACTCGGTCGCGGCCCATGCGGTGATCGTCAGCGAGGAGTTCGCGGCGCTCGACGGGCTCGGCGAGGAGGACCGGCGGACGCTTGCGCTGCACGCGCTCATGGCGAATGCGCCGTCCGCCTGGCTGCGGGGACGCGTGCCGGACTCGCAGCGCGCGGCGGATCGTACCGGAAAGCTCGCCACGGGGATCGAGACCGCGGTGCGCCAGGCAGCCGGCCTCGACGCCGTGTTGGACGAGGAACACGCGGAGTTGCTGCGGTTCGTAACCCGGATGGCGGCCGCGGCCGAGCGCCGGGACATCATGGAAGACGCGCCCGCGGGCGCGGGTGTCGCCTTCCCGCCGCTCAAGCGGCGCATCCGTCCGGTCATGCCGGACAAGGCGGCGGAGGCCTGGCTCGCCCGCTTCCGGGCGCTCGCCGGCCCGGACGAAGAGCGGCGGAGGCGCATCGCTGCGGACCCCGGCTCAGGGGCCGGGGCAGGCGCCGGAGCGGATGCCGGAGAAGGCTGACATGGACCGGAAGGGGTCGAGCTGGCATGCGATGGTGTCGGCGGTGCTGCTCTCGGGCGCGGTTGCGGCGGCGGTTGCGGCGGCGACGGTGCGTCTGGCCGCGCCGGAGGCGCCGGGTGTTGCCTCCGTCCGCCTCGGGGAGATCACGGCGGCGTACACGACACGCGCGGCGGCGGAAGGCCGGACGAGCGAGGACGTGCGCGCCTGGGGTACGGCGCTGGAGGGCGCGCTCGATCACGTCGCGGAGAGACGTGGCGTCGTGCTGCTGCCGGCGCGGGCGGTCGCTGCCGGAGCTCCCGACGTGACGTGGCACGTCGAGGCGGTGCTTGCGGAGTTCCTTGCGCGAAGGACAGGCGCGAGCACCGCACCGGTGTCGGGAGACGGGCGGTGACGGCGCAACGCACGATATTCAATCTGCGGACTGCCGGCCCGCGCCGTCGGCATATCGGCCTCGCGGTCATGATCGCGCTCGCGGCGCTGTGGCTCGCCGCGGCCTCGCGCGTCCATGTCAATGCGAGCTGGTCCGACGAGGCCTGGGGCTATGCCGCCTTCCCGCTGTTTGGCGAGGATCCGCAGCCCGGCGACTGCGTGCTGTTTGAGCCTCCGGAAACCATCAATTCACCGGTTCCCTACCTGAAGACGGTGCGAGGCGTGCCGGGCATGCGCATCGAAGTCGACGAGAACGGAACGGTCCGTCTGGACGGCGAGCCGGTCGGCCGCGCCAAGACGCACGCGCTCGACGGGCGGCCGCTCCAAGCCATCGCCTCCGGGGTCATCCCGCCGGGGCGTTTCTACCTGCACGCCGATCATGTGGATTCCCACGACAGCCGCTATGCGGAGATCGGCCTGGTGCCGCGCGCGCGCATTCTCGGGCGCGCGATCGCCATGCCGGACATCCCGTGGCTGGGGCTGAACGGACCGCTGGTCGGGCCGGACGACGCCGTTCCGGCATCGGAGTCCGCGACGATCCTGCCGCATGCGCATGACGGGCCCGCGCCCCTGGAGGCGGCGCGATGAGGCGCGCATTCCCGACGATGCTTGCCGCCGCCCTGCTGCTCGCGGCCGCACCGCCAGGCGCCGTATCGGCGAAGGACCTCGGCGTGCGCGGCGCGACCTGGCCGGTCGCGGAGCCCGACCTGCTGGCGCAGATCGAGGCGCGCCTCATCGAAATGCAGCGCTCCGGCGCGCTGGCGCGCCTGCAAGAGGAAGCGCGCGCCAATGCCCGGCGGACGCTGGAGGAACCGGACGCGGCGCCGGGCATCGCGCCGGCGAGAGAGGAACGCAGCCGCCTGTTCGATCCCGCCATCACGGTCGCGCGGGACATCCGAACATCCGACGGCACGCTCATTGCGGCCGCAGGCACGCGGGTCAACCCGCTGGAGCGCATGACGCTTGCCCGCGACCTGCTGTTCGTCGACGGACGGCGCGAAGCCGAAATCGCCTGGGCGCTGTCCCGTGACCGCCCCGCGAAGATCGTGCTGCTCGCTGGCCGGCCGCTGGAGCTGATGCGGCGGCACCGCCGGCCCTTCTTCTTCGATCAGGGCGGGCGCCTTGCCGCGCGCTTCGGCCTGCGCCTGACGCCCGCCCTGGTCGCGCAGGACGGAACCCGGCTGCGCATCACCGAGATCCCGGTCGATGACCGGGAGCGGCCCAACACGGAAGAGAAGGAGTGAAGCCATGCTGAACATGAACCGGGCGACATTGCTGGGCCATGCCGGCCGCGACCCCGAGCTGCGCGACCTCGGCAACGGCGGGCGGGCAGCGGTCTTCACGCTCGCCACCACCGAGAAATGGACCGACCGGGAGGGCCGGCCGGCCGAGGCGACGGAGTGGCACCGGATCGTCGTCTACGGCCCCGCCGTCGGCGCGGTGGAGACCATGCTGAGGAAGGGCGACCGGGTGATGGTCGAGGGCAGGATCGCCACGCGGAGTTTCCGCGACAAGGACGGCAAGGACAGGACCGCGACCGAGATCGTCGTCTCGCGGCGGCAGGACACGGTGAACATGCTCTCGGGGCGGCGGGCGGAAAGCGCCGTCTCGCCCGATGCCGATGATGGCGCAGGGCAGGCATGAAGGGCCGTTTCGCCTTTTGCGGCGCGTTCGTCCTCGCGGCCCTGCTGTGGTCCGGCGCGGCCTCGGCGCAGTCCTGCACCGGGCGCTTCGTCAACCCGATCTCGGACGTCTGCTGGGAATGCCTCTTTCCCATCACGATCGGGCCGATCCGGATCGCCAGCGCGTCCGGGGCGCCTGACACGCCCAACCCGTCCTCGCCGATCTGTTTCTGCGGCTCGCCGATTCCCCGCATCGGCCTCTCGCTCGGGGTCTGGGAGCCGGCAAGATTGATGGACGTGACGCGCACGCCTTGGTGCTTCCCCAACCTGGGTGGGCTCACCATCGATCCGGGGCTGCACGCCGCAAGGGGCCGCACCGGCTCCTCGGGCGGCGACGGCGCCACGGGCTCGGTCTGGCATGCCCACTACTACATGTATCCGCTGCTCTCCTGGATCGGGGTGCTGCTCGATCTCGGCTGCCTGGAGGGTGGCGGGCTCGACATCGCGTGGACCTCGGAGCTCGACCCGGCCTGGCTCGACGACGAGCTGTCGTTCCTGCTGAACCCGGAGGCGGCGCTGTTCGCCAACCTGCCGGCCCAGGCCGCCTGCGCGGCCGACTGCGCCGCTTCCTCCGCCAGCCTTCCGCTCGATCCGATGTTCTGGTGCGCTGGCTGCCAGGGCGGAATGTACCCGCTGACCGGCAACGTCGCCGCCCATGTCGGCGGGGTCCAGGCCTCGCTGCTCGCGGCCCAGCGCCTGGTCTACCGCCTCCACCGCGCCGGCCTCGCCTGGGGCACCTCGGGATCGGCCGCGCTCTGCGGGCGCTACCCGATGCCGGTGATGAAGAAGAGCCAGTACCGCTGGCAGATGACCGAACCGGTGCCGGCGACGAGTCCCGCGACCGGCTGCAACCCGACGGGCCGGTCCTCGGTGCTCTGGGAAACGCTGCGCGAGCTGCCGGTGGCGGGCGAGAACTTCGGCTACCTGCTCTGGAGAAAACGCACATGCTGCATGCTCTGAACCGGGCCGCGGCAACGCGCTGCGGACCGCTGGTTGCCGGGCTCGCCGGCGTCCTTCTGCTCGCGGCGTGCTGCCGCCCGGCGCTGGCCCAGCAGGGATCGGCGTCTCCGGAAAACACCGCGCGCGACCTTGCGGCCGAAGTGCTGCGCCAGGCGGGAGACCGCGATCTCGGCGACTGGACCCGCTCGGTCCTGGACCGGGCCCTCGAACGCGCCGGAGAGGCCGCACGGCGGACGGTCCCCGGCTCGACTGCGCCCCTTCCGGCCGAACGCCATGCGGGGAGCCTTGCCGGGAATGCGCCCGGGCGCGGCGGCACGGCCGAAATCCTGATCTTCACCAGCCTCTCGGTGCCGGCCGCGAGCTGGCGGCAATGGGCGCGCGACGCGGCCATGTCCGGGGCGCCGCTGGTGCTGCGCGGCATCGGAGCAGGCGGCCTGCCCGAAACCGCGAAGCGGATCGGCGACCGTCTCGGCGGCGCGGAGGCTGGCGTCGCCATCGACCCGCGCCTGTTCCGCCTGTTCGGTATCGAGCGCGTGCCGGCGGTCGCCGTCGTGCCCGGGGGGGTGCCGCCCTGCCGGAGCCGGGGCTGCGCGGAGGACCCGGCGCCGCCCCACGATCTGGTGACCGGAAACATCGGCCTCGCGGCGGCGCTCGAAGCCGTCGTGGACGAGGGAGCTGTCGCCAGTGGAATTGCCCGCCGTCATCTCGAACGCCTGAGAGGGGAAGAGCAACCATGACGGAACCGACCGGATGTTCCGAAGACCGCATCGCGGTCGCGATCGACCGAGGGACGCGCATCTTCCGGCTGCTGACCTGGACCGCCATGTTCGTGCTCGTCTGCCTGATGCTGTGGGTGGTCTCCGGCATGGCGGCCAAGGCGGAGGAGGACCCGAAGGCGGCGGCCCGCGCCATCGGCAATGCGGGCAATGCGGCGGCGCGGACGATCGCGCGGGATGCGTCCAACGCGTCGGAGGTGCCTGGCTATGCCGGCACCAACGTGCCCGAGCGCAGTATCGGCGCCAACGCGCTTGAGGACCGGGGCCGGGCGCGGCTGGCCGATCCGGACGATCCGGGCGGGGCGGCCGGACGGACCGTGGTGGAAGGCGTGACAAGCCGGCCTCCGGAGAGCGTGCCGGCGAGCGATCCGGTGGTGCGGCGCTCCGAGACCATCGCGGTGTCGCCGCAGTCCTCGGCTCACGGCGCCGACGGCCTCGCGTCGGGCAGCACCACGGACTGCGGAGCGGACCTCCAAGACGCCGGGGACGGAGGGTCCTGCGGTACCGTGCGCTGGTGCGTCGGCGCCGGCTGCGAGACAGTCCGGCCCGAGGCCAACACCGGGTTCGTCGAGGCCACGACGCGGCTGAACATGGCGGTGGAGCTGGGCGGCGACGAGTTCGACCGCAACGGCATGCGCTTCTTCACCGGCCAGCGCCGGGCCTGCCACATCAAGCTGTTCGGCCTCGCCAACTGCTGCAAGAACAGCGGTCTGCTCGTGGGGCTCGGCAACTGCTCGGCCTCGGAGAAGGAGCTGGCGGAGGAGCGCAATGCGGGCAACACCCACTATCTCGGCCGGTACTGCTCGAAGCGCACCTTCTTCGGCGTCTGCATCCGCCGCTCGCGCGCCTGGTGCGTGTTCGGCTCCAAGCTGGGGCGCATCCTCCAGCAGCAGGGGCGGCGCCAGCTCGGCATCGGGTGGGGAAGCTGCCGCGGCCTCAGCATCGCCGAGGTCGAGTCGATCGACTTCGCCCGTGTCGACCTCTCCGAGTTCACCCAGGACCTGATGGACGGCTCCCGCGAGCCCGCGGTGTCGCTGCCGGACTCGGGGGATACGGGCACGGCGATGCGCACGCGCATCCGCGACTTCTACCGGAGGGGGCAGTGATGACGCGCGCCGCGATGCGTGTTCTGAAGCGGGTCCTCGCCGCGACCGTCGTTTGGACGGTCCTGGGCGCGGGCGCAGTGGGCGCGGAATGGCGCTCCTGGTGTGGCGACGAGGGTTCGGGCGCCTCGCTCGGGTGGCACTTCTACTGCGACCGGCAGGAGGAACCGGAGTTGGCGGAGCCGGTTCCGCCGCCGCCCTCTCAGGGTCCCGCGCAATCGGCGACGGAACGGATCGAGGCGATGCGCAAGGCGCTGGAGAAGGCGCGCGCCGAGGCGATCCTCGATCCGACCAGCGAGAACGTCACCGCCTATCTGCGCCTGCAACAGGAGACGCTGCAACGGGCCGCAGCCTTCTCCGACGCCTTCCGGCGCACGGTCTGGGCGACACCGGAACTGGATTACACGCTGCGCCGCCCGGTCGGCGCGCTCGCCAAGCAGGTCTGGTCGGATGGGCGGCGCGAGGACCGGGACCGGGCGCTGGCGCGGCTCGGCGAGCGCTACGGCCTGATCTATCTCGGCCATGCCGGCTGTGCGGGGTGCAAGGTGTTCGGGCCGCTGCTGCGCGCCTTCGCAAAGCGTCACAATCTTGATGTGCTTGCCGTCTCGCTTACCGGCGAGGCGCTGGAAGGCTGGCCGGAGGCGGTGCCGGACCAGGGGCGTGCCGCTCGCCTCGGCCTCGGCAATTCGCCCGTTCCCGCGCTGGTGCTGTTCGACACACAGACAAAGCGGGTCGTTCCGGTCGGCTTCGGCGTGATGGCCGAGGACCAGATGGCCGAGCGCATCTTCGCCCTCACCGCCCTGGAGCCCGGACATGACTATTGATCCGAAGAAGGTTGTATCGGCCGCGCTGGCCGCCCTCCTGCTCGCCACAGGCCCGACACAGGCCGACGTGCTCTCCGAGATGAACCGCTTCTGGCAGGGCGCGGCGGTCAACACCACCGGCCCGACGGCGTTTCAAGGGCAGGCGTCCGGCCACTGGACCCTGGGCAACCTCTATCTCCGCTCCCCGGTGCGCTCGGAGCAGATCGCCACCGTCAGCCTGCCCTCCTTCCGCTCGGGCTGCGGCGGCATCGACGCCTTCGCCGGGGCCTTCTCCTTCATCAACAGCGACCAGTTGATCGCCTTCGGCCGCGCCGTGGCGCAGAACGCCGCGGGCTTCGCCTTCGAGCTCGCTCTGGAGACGATCTCGCCTGTGATCGCCGAGACCATGGCGAAGCTCAGGGCGCTGGCGCAATGGGTCAACAGCCAGAACCTCAACTCCTGCGAGACCGCCCAGGCGCTGGTGGGCGCGCTCTGGTCGAAGAACGACCGGGCCTCGTCCGCCATCTGTGCGGCGATCGGCACCGGCCAAGGCATCTTCTCGGACTACGCCGCCGCCAAGCACGGCTGCGGCGCGGACGGGCGGCGCAACTCGACGCTCGCCTCGGCCTCGGGCGCGATGGCCGACCAGGTGCCGGTCAACGTCAACTACGCCTGGAAGGCGATCCGGGCGTCGTTCTTCCTCGCGGGCGACACCCAGCTCGCCGAGTTCGCCATGGCGGTCACCGGCACGCTGATCGTGACGGCGCCGACCTCCGACGCCGACACCTCGGGCCCCCGGGTGCGCATCCTGGAGCCGCTGGCGCTCGACCGCCGCGTGACCGAGGTGCTGATGGAAGGCGGGGGTGCGCTGCCGGTCTACCGCTGCGATACCAACAACCTTTGCCTCAACCCGAGCCTCGGCACGGTGACCATCCCCGCCAACCGGGGATTCCGTGCCCGGGTCGCCAGCCTGCTGCGCGACCTGGTCGATGCCGTCCGCACCGACACCGCCCCGCCCGCACCGGCGCTCGGTCTGGTCAACCTCACCACGCTGCCGGTCTATCGCGTCGCCAACGCGGCGGCGGCCTACCGGGGCGCCGTCATCGACCAGGAAATGGATGCGCTGGCGGAAGCCGTGGCGCTCGACGTGATGCAGGTCTGGATCACCGATCTCCACCGCACCGTCGAGGAGCGCGCGGGCACGCTCGACATCGCCGACGGCGAGCAGCTCCAGCGCTGGCGCGAGGGGCTCCGGTCCAACCGCGTCGCCCTGGCGCGGCACAGGCATCAAGGATTGCAGCGGCTCAACACGGCGCTGGCGGTGGTCGAGAAGCTGCGGCTGATCGAGACCGAACTTGCGGGCGCCTTGTCGGCCGATCTCCGCGCGGCGCTTGCCTTCGCCCGGGGTGGGGCCGGGGCGGGCTCCCGGTAACGCATGGCGTGACACCTTATATATGTACGAGCTCTTCACACTCGGCGGCGGAACCTACCTCGTCGATCTCCTGAACGCGGTCGCCGCGATCACTTCGGGCGGCGCCTACATCACGCTCGCCCAGCTCGCCGGCGTCGCCGGCCTCGCATGGATCCTCTTCCGCACCGCCTTCGGCGGGTCGTGGAAGGACAACGCCAAGTGGATCCTGCTGTTCGTGACCGTCTGGGGCGCGATGATCGTGCCCAAGGCGACGGTCCGGGTGGTGGACCGGCTCGACCCGACGCTCGCGCCGGCGGTGGTCGCCAACGTGCCGATCGGCCTCGCGCTCTTTGCGTCCCTGACGTCGCAAGTGGGGGACGGTCTCACCCGCCTCACCGAGCAGGCGTTCACGCTGCCCAACGATCTCCAGTATCAGCGCCACGGGCTGATCTTCGGGGCCAGGCTCGCGGCCAAGGCGACCCGGCTCGAGATCACCGACACGGTGTTCGCGCGCAACATCCGCAACTACGCCCGGCAGTGCGTCTTCCACGCGCTGCTGCTGGGGCATATGTCTGCGGACGACCTGCGGGAATCGACCGATATCTGGTCTCTGGTCACCGCCTCGGGTTCGCCCTCGGCCGGGGCCTCGCCCGCGCGCATGTTCGAGTTCGCGACCCGGCAGGCGGCGACGGGCACCGGGGCCACGCCGATCGACCGGCAGATCGTGACCTGCCAGGTGGGCGCGGGGAGGCTGAACGCGCAATGGAACGCCGAGATACAGCGCGCCGGCACGGTGTTCGGGCGCCGGATATTTCCTGACGCCAGGACCGAGGCGCTGGCGCGAGCCGAGTTGTTGGCCGCGCTGCCGGCCGCGCACGACTTCCTCATAGGGGCTTCCCGGAGCGCCGGCGAGATCATGCGCCAGCAGATGGTGTTGAACGCCGTCCACGACGCCGGCGAGCAATGGGCGGCCGAGGCCGGCAACGCGGCGGCGCTCCGGGCCTACACCGAGGCCCGCGCGGAGGCCCAGACCGTCTCGGCCTACCGGGCCATCGGCAGGCAGGCCGAAACCTGGGTGCCGCTGCTGCGTATCGTCTTCGAGTGCCTCTATGTCGGCGCCTTCCCGATGGCGGTCTTGCTGATGCTGACCCCTGCGGGGCTGCCGATCTTCCGGTCGTATGTGACGGGGCTGATCTGGCTCCAGAGCTGGGGGCCGCTCTACGCGGTGCTGCACCGGATCAGCATGGGCGAGGCTGCCGAACGCATGCAGGCGGCCGCGCTCATGCCGGGGGGCGATATCGGCATCTCGCTGGTGGCGCAGGCTGGCATCAGGGCCGTCGCCTCCGACGTCGCGGTGATGAGCGGTTATCTCTCGATGTCGGTGCCGTTCCTGGCCGCCGCGCTGGCGTATGGATTGTCGAAAGCCACGGTTCTTGCCACGTCCGTCCTCGCCGTGGGCCAGGACGCGGCGTCCTCCGCCGCGCATGAGGGCACGACCGGCAATCTCTCGCTCGCCAACACCGGCTACGACACGCACCGCTTCGCGACCCTGGAAGGCCGCCAGATCCGCACCTCGGCCCATGTCGACACCGACCGCTATACCGGCTACGCCCCGGCCGGGGCGGGGTTCACCGTCACCGGCGACGGCACGGCGGTCGTGGATGCGTCGTCTGCGACCAGCAGAATCCCGGCCGCCGGCGTGCGGATCTCGGAATCGATGGCCACCAGCTACGAGACCCGGGCGGCGGAAGCCCGCTCGCTCGCCCGCAACTGGGACGTGCAGGCCGGCGTGGCGCGGAACGCCGCCGTTACGGACGCGACCGGGCTGGTGGAGCGCTACAGCCATGACGTCAGCATCGGCGAGGCGCACGCGCGCGGCGTGACGGAGAGCGAGAGCGCCCAGGTGCAGGCGCTCGAGTCGCACATGGAGAAGCTCGCCGAGATCGGCGGCATCTCGAAGAACCAGGCCGCGGTGCTGACGGCCGAGGCGAAGATCGGCGGCGGGTTCGAGAAGATCGTCGAGCTCGGCGCGAGCGGGAGCGCGACCTGGCGCGGCGAGACCATCGAGTCGGACGCCTGGAACCGCATGAAGGAGTACGACCGCCAGCACGGGGTGACGGAGATGTGGTCGCGGGTCTCGGAGGCCTCGCGGCGATACTCAACGGCGACCGGCGAGAGCGAGGCGGCCGCGCTGGAGGAGAGCCTCAACGCCAATCTGACGCGGATGCGGAGCTTCCAGGACCGGGCCTCGCTGGCGCGCCAGGAGTCCGAGATGTGGTCGGAGCAGGAGGCGCAGGTGAGGCAGGACGCGCAGGCGATCGACCGCGACCTCTCGCAGCCCTTCTTCGCCTGGCTGTCGGAGCGCACCGGGACGGACGGCAGGCCGATCGGCGCGGCCGGGGCCGGCGCGCTGATCTCGGTGCAGACGGCGGAGGACGCGGAGACCCTGCGCGAGCATGCCGCCGCGTTCGTCGCGGAGAAGTTCCCCGCGCCGGCCGGGCCCGATCCGGCGTCCATCGGCGGCGAGGCGGCGTATGGCGCGGCCCGCGACACGCTCTCGGACGCCTATGCCGGCGAGACCGCGGCGGCCCATGCGGTCTGGTCGGCGGGCGTGCGGGACCGGGCGGGCGCGGCGGGAACGCCGCAACGGGGGGACGTGCCGGAAGACGCGGTCCGGGAAGGCGCGCGGGCGGAGACCGACATGATCGTGCGCGGCAGCGCGCGCGAGGCGCGGACGCAGATCGCGCGGGAGGACGCGCTGGAGGGCCGGGCCGGGGTCGCGGTGGAGAGGGACAAGCCCTTCGAGCGCCATGCCACCGAGAACCTGCCCTTCATCGGCGGCTGGCTCGCCGGCAAGCTGTTCGGCACCGCGAAGAACGCCGCGCCGGACGGGGCCGGGGAGCAGCCGAAGACGATCCCGACGCCGGACTGGGGCAACCAGTCGCCGTGATGCGAAGGGTGCGGTCAGTTCCCGCGCATCAGCCGTTCGTGCTCCTCGTGGATGCGCAGCCAGGCGTAGGCGCCGGTCCTGGTGCTCCAGTCGAAACCGTCGCCGCTTCCGTGCGCGAGCCGGTAGCGGCGGAACGCCGACCAGTCGCGGCGGCGGAAACCCTGCCACAGGGCGGCGGCAAGCGCGGCCAGGGCGGTCCAGGCGATGGCGGCCATCCAGAGGGGACCGATGGCCTCCGTGCCCGACCCGGCCGCGAGCGACGCGGCGGTGTAGAGGGACGCCAGGGCGATCCCGCCGAGCACGAAGAGGCGCTCGCGCCAGGTGCTCCGGGGTGTGCCGGCCCGCATGGGCGGTCCATCGAATGTTCGTGTCATGTCCATGTCCTCCGAGCATACCGGCGGAACCGGAAATGGGAACCTCCCGGACCCTTCTCCGCCCCGTTCGCCTTCGACCCGGCCCCTGCCGGCCTCTGCCTCCGGGGGGCGATCCACGCAACTTGAGGGAGAACGCGCATGCGCGGCATCGGCGGCAGTACGCTCAGGGGCGGCCAGACCGTCTTCCACGGCATCCGGATGTGGGGCCAGCTGTTCCGGGCCGCCATGCTGTTCGCCGCGTTCACGACGGTGGCGGTGCCGGCCTGGACGCTGTGGCACCGCACCACGGGGGCGGAGTGGTACGCCGCCGGCATGGTAACGCTGGCCGAGGTCAAGCTGGTCCTCGGCTACGACCCCGGTTCCGGCCAGGAAATCCGCTTTGAAGACGGGACGCGCCGCGTGTTGCGCATCCGCGACATCGCCGCCTCGGTCCCGGCCCACGAAGCCCGCGAGCGTATCAAGGCGGAGATGTTCGCGAGCGCCGGGCTTGGGGCCGCGTCCGGGGCCGGGCTGATCGGTCTGTTCCTGGTCGCGTTCTGGTGGCGCGGCGCGCAGCTCGGCCGGCAGAAGCGCATCCGGGGCGCGGAGATGGTGACCGCCGGAGAGCTTCGGCGGCGGCTGCAATCGCCCCATGAGCGGTTCCTGACGGCGCTGCCCGGCGGCAAGCGGTTCCGGCCCTACTCGATCGCCGGCATCCCGTATCCGGAGCGCACCGAGACCCAGCACACGATCGTCTCCGGCACCACGGGCTCGGGCAAGACGGTGCTGATCTCCGATCTCGTCTCGCAGATCCGTAGCAGGGGCGAGCGCTGCGTCCTCTACGACAAGATGGGGACCTACACGCGGTCGTTCTTCGACAAGGACCGCGACGTGCTGATGAACCCGCTGGATGCCCGCGCGCCGCGCTGGTCGCCCTTCCTCGAAGCCCGGAACCCCCGCGACTTCGACATGATGGCCGCCGCGCTCATCCCCCAGCAGCGCGACACGGTCGATCCCTTCTGGGTGACCGCGGCGAGGCAGCTCTTCTCCAACGGCGCGG
>Ga0209544_1003253_pt1 | contig 12833 bp, 10 predicted proteins | sample MesohylPK_FD_187297 | JGI IMG/M metagenome (GOLD analysis project Ga0209544, IMG submission 187297) | Host-associated microbial community of the marine sponge Aplysina aerophoba from Gulf of Piran - sponge mesohyl, lysed by proteinase K... | ecosystem: Host-associated > Porifera > Sponge >...
CGCCGGCATCGGCGAGCGGAGCGGTTTCCTGCCCACCGCAATCCGCAACCGGCTGTTGCGCCGGGCGCTGTCGTTCACGCCGGACGCCGCCGTCGCGAACGGCGACCACATGTACTGGGACCTCCACACCTGGCTGGGCGACGGGGTTGGGGAGCTCAGCCCGAGCGGACGCATCTCGAGCTTCGACTTCTCCGCCTCGCCGTTCGCGGCAAACAACGAGGCGGCCCTGAAGGCGGCCGCGGGGCCGCAGATCGTGCCCGTCTACGGCACCGACTTCCGGTCGACGCCGGTCTTCTTCCTGCAGGACGACCACGACCACTGGGAGAACGACGCCGCGAGCGACGAGATCGTCAACTTCCCGATCCCCTGGTTCCAGTTGCAGCTCGCGCGCGCGACGCAGCATCTCTACTATCCGGAGTTCCTGCCCGACGCCCGGCGCCCCGCCGGCCTCCCCTGGTCCGGCGCCGGCGACCGCGGCGACCTGTCGGAGAGCTTCGGCACGCTGCGCTACGGCCGGCTGGCCGAGGTGCTCCTCTACGACGTGCGCCGAACGCTCACCCTCGCCGGCCCGACGGCGGTCTTCGTCGACCGGCAGGTCGAGCGCTGGCTGGCAGATCGGACGCGCGACGACGAAGTGCGGCACCTCGTTCACGCCCCGTCGAACCCCTTCGGCTGGAGCGCCGGGAAGTGGGGCGAGTGGTACCCCGACATCCTCGACCGGGAGAACGGCGAGCTGACGACCGCCGTGCCCAAGCCCTACTGGCAGGAGGGCTGGCTGCGGCAGCACGACCGGCTGGCGCAGGCGATCGCCGCCCAACCGGCGCGCGTCCCGCTCGTCGTCAGCGGCGACCTGCACGCCATCGGGATGGGGCGGATGCACCGGGCGGGGGTCGTCGACCTGAACGCCAACCCGATCACGGCGGTGCTGAGCGGCCCGATCGGGACGTCGGTGCGGGGTTTCCCGTCGGTGGTCCGCGGCATCGGCGCCACGCCGCCCGCGCACCTCGATCTGGAGGAATCGGTCGCACCCATCGAGGAGCACGGCTTCACGCTGGCCGACTTCCTGCCCGACCGCATCGTGCTGCGGCAGTTCAAGTGGGACGTCGACCGCCAGCCGCTCGACGCGATAGACGGGCTGGAGCCGTTCCAGACGACGGAGCTCGAACCGCGCGGCTGACCGGGGGAGCAGAGGACGATGCAGCAGCAGACCAGACGGCACATGTACATTGCGCTCCAGGACGACGACCGGATCGCGATCTACACGATGGACGCGACGACCGGTGCGCTGAGCTGGCAGGAGGACGTGGCCGTCGAGGGCGGGCCGGCCCCGCTGGCCATCGCGCCGGATCGGAGCGTGCTGCACGTCGGCCTGCGAGGCAGCCAGGCGCTCTCCAGCTACCGCATCGACCCGCGCAACGGCAGCCTGTCGCTCATCGGGACGACGCCGCTCCAGGGCGAGCCGGTCTACGTGGCGACCGACCGCACGGGGCGCTACGTGCTGTCGGCCTACTACTACCAGAGCACGGCGGCGGTCCATGCCGTCGGCAGCGACGGCGCGGTCACGTTCCCGCCGGTCGAGTGGCGCTACACGTCGCACGGCGCCCACGCGATCCGCACCGACCGCTCGAACCGCTTCGCGTACGTGCCGCACATCGCCAACCGCGGCCCCAATGCCATCTTCCAGTTCGCGTTCGACGACGAGACCGGGCGGCTCACGCCGGCCGATCCGCCGCGCTTCGAGCCGGACGCGTACCTCGGGCCACGCGCGCTCGCCTTCCACCCGACGCTCGACGTCGTCTACTTCTCGGACGAGCAGGGCAGCAGCGTCAGCGCCTTCACGATCGACCAGGCCGGCGGGACGCTCACGCCGCTCCAGACCATCTCGACGCTGCCGTCCGACTACGACGGCGCGAACACGTGCTCGCAGATCCGGATCACCCCGTCCGGCCGCTTCCTGTTCGCGCCGAACCGCGGCCACAACAGCGTGGCCAGCTTCCGGGTGGACGCGGCCACGGGCCGCCTGTCCTTCGTCAATCGGGCGGCGGCCGAGCCAGTGCCCCGCGCGTTCGGACTCGATCCCGGCGAGCGCTTCCTCTTCTCGACCGGCCAGCAGACCGGCCGCCTGACCGCGTACCACATCGACCAGGAGACGGGCGCGCTGACGCCGCTCGAGACCTACGAGGTCGGGAACAACCCGATGTGGGTCCTGATGACGACGCTCGACGGGTAGACGGCCCCGCGCTCCTCACCGGGCGCGTTGGGAGTCACGGGACGCAACGCCGCAGACGACGGACATGCAACGCCACCCGGGCCTCGTCCCCCTGTCGCGCGAGCACCACCACGGTCTCGTGATGGCCGAGCGGCTCGTGCTGGGCCGCTCGACCAATCCGCGCGCCGACTGGCCCGCCGACCGGACCGCGCAGGCGAGACGGCTGATCGACTTCTTCGAAACCGACCTGCGCCCGCACTTCGAGGCCGAGGAAGCCCAAGTCTTCCCGGTCGCGGCCCGCGAGGTGACGACGGGCGACCGCCTGGTGCGAAGGCTCGTCGACGACCACGAAGCGATGCGGGAGATGGTCCGCGCGCTGGCCGCGGACGCCGACGCTCCCGGCCCTCCCGATCCCGCCTCCCTGGCGGACCTCGACGAGCGGCTGCGCGCCTTCGGGGAGCGACTGCGCCGGCACATCCGCGTCGAGGAGCGGGAGCTCTTCGAGCGGATGCAGGACGAGTGCAGCCCCGGAACCCTGCGCGAACTCGAGGCACGGCTCGCCGCGCATGAGGCGCGTGGCGGACCATCCTGCCGTCGGTAGCGGCTCGGGACTGTCGCCGTTCCATTCGTCGGAGTCCCGGGCAACAGGCCTCGCACCATTCCGCTCCGAACAGCCGGTCGACCGCAGGGTCGGGGGTCGGCATGTCGGTCATGCGCTGCCGCCAAGTCGGATTGACGGTCACGCCTCGCCGATAGTGACTGACAAACGGCGTTGACGTTCATGTCTGACCGTCAACGGGCGACCGCCCCTCGGCTGCGTTCAAGAGGTCAGGGAACGCCAGGATGCCCGTCCGGCGTCCTCGACCAGCTCTCAGCACGCGCAGAATCCCATCTCGAACCAGGACCCGGAGGAACCGCCGGGCAGTCGGTTCCGGGATGCCCGCAGAGGTCACGAAGCGCGTTGTGGGGAAGATCGGGTGCGCGAAGATCCAGTCCATGGCACGGATCGCCTGGTGAGAGCGCGTCAGATCCGCCACCTGCTTGACCGTCTCGTCGTAGAGGCGGATGATGCCGTCCGCCTTCTTCAAGTCCGCCTCGGCCTGCGCGCGCACCGCTTCCAGGAAGAACCGGCACCAGCCGGTCCAGTCGTCGTCACGGGAGACGGAGAGCAGCCCCTCGTAGTAGGCGTCCCGGCGGGCCTCGAAGAAGGCGCTGATATAGAACCTGGGCACTCCGATGAGGCCGAACTGCCACAGGAACAGCGGGACCAGCATGCGCCCCAGGCGGCCGTTGCCGTCGAGAAACGGATGCAGTGCCTCGAACTCCGCGTGTAGAACCGCCAGTTGCACCAGCCGATCCGGCGCGTCCGCGTGGATGTACCGCTCCCAGGCGGACATGGCGGCGGGCAGCGCCTCCGCTCCGACAGGCACGAACGTTGCTTCGTCGATGGTGCAGCCGGGCGGCCCAATCCAGTTGGAGAGGCGCCGGAACTCGCCGGGTGCCTTGCCCTCGCCGCAGACCCCGCGCATGAGCACGGCGTGCGCTTCCCGGACCACCCGCAAGGACAATGGGAACTCGGCCAGCAGTTCCTCCGCCCGCCGAAGGGCGCTGCGGTAGTTCAGCACTTCCTGGAAGTCGTCGCGGCGGGCCGGGGAATCCGGAGTCTGTCCGGCCTCGAATCCCAGCACGTCCCCCATCGTGGCCACCGTGCCCTCGATGCGCGACGAGAGGATCGCCTCGTTGGTGGTCAGCGGCGCGAAGAGGATGTCCGGGTTGGGCACGGCGGCGAGCATCCCATCGTAGCGCGCCAGCGCTGCGGCGGCCGGGCCGATGTAGGGAACCAGCGCCGGCCAGTCGAGACGCTCGTCGGGCGGAAATCGGCCGGCGTGGTAATGAACGGCCATTGCTTGCCCCTGCCGCCGACTCCGCTCGCCGAGCCCGACCCGGGAAGCTCGTTCCGGCGTCGGAAGCCGGTTCGCGCCGCGACTCGCACCTGGATTATTGATCACTATCGACAGAAAGTGACTGACAAGTCGTGTTGTCGATCATCGGTGAACGTCAAGTCACGAACAGGGACTCTCGATTCCCGAGCGAGACCCGCCCGCGGGCGCGGGGGGCACGAATTCCGGAGCACCCGTCGCCGCGCCTGTCCACTGACCCGCCCGCGGGCGCGGGGGCACGAACGTCGCGCGGGCGCGAGCGAGCGGCGGCTGGCCAGAAGCGGGGTGCGCCGGTATAGTGCCGGCATCGGCGGCCCGACGGCCGCCCATTCCCGGGAGCACGACGTGAAGCGCAGGATTTCCGGCGGGCGCGTTCCGTCCCTGGCAGCGGTCGCGGCGCTGGCGACACTCGGTGCGCTGGGCACCGCCCCGCAGGGACAGGCGCAGGATGCGTCGCTGCTCGACGTGCTCGCGCGCGCCACGGAGTACGTTGACGACCTCCACGACCGGCTGGTCGGCGTGGTGATGGAGGAGCGCTACGAGCAGCGCGCCCGGTATCCCCCGGGGGCCGGCTTCGGAGCGAACTCGGCGCGGGTGACGCTGCGCTCCGACTATCTTCTGCTCGAGCCCGAGGGGTCCGACCGGCCGTTCGGCTTCCGCGATGTCTTCGAAGCCAACGGCCGGCCGGTGCGCGACCGGGAGGAGCGGCTGACGCGGCTCTTCCTCAATCCGACCGCCTCGGTGCGGCGGCGGATCCAGGGGATTCTGGAGGAGAGCGCACGCCACAACATCGGCGACGTCGAGCGCACCACCAACACCCCGACGCTCGCCCTGCTCTTCCTCGGGTCGTCCTACAAGTCGCGGTTCGCGTTCGAGCCCGCGTCGGACACCTCGCCGGAGCTGGGAATCGACGAGCCGGACGATCGGGCCGCCGTTCGGGCCATCGCCTTCCGGGAGACTTGGCCGGTGACGCTCATCCGCCGCCGCGGCGGCCAGAACCTCCCCGCGAGCGGCCGCTACTGGATCGAGGCGGCGACCGGCCGCGTCCTGGTCACCGATCTGGTCCTCGATCACCCCGACGTCGACTCGCGGATCACCGTGCGCTACGCCGACGACGAGATGCTGGGCCACCCGGTGCCGGTCGAGATGCGCGAGCGCTACAACAACCGCCGCACCCGGTCGCGCGTCGACGGTACCGCCACGTACAGCCGCTTCCGCCGCTTCCAGGTCCAGGTCGAGGAGGGCGCAGCGGCGCCCGAGTAAGCCACCGGTTCGGCCTCGCGGCCCACCCCGGAGAGGATTCCACCATGTCCCGATCCCGCTTCGCGACCCTGGTCGCCGCCGCCGCAGGCGGCGCCGTCGTCTGCCTCGCTACCGCAGGTGCTGCTGCCGCATCAGGCAGCCCCGCCGTCGCCGCCGCAGAGGCCGCCGGCGGCGCTGCCGCAGGAGAGCCGCAGACGGCCACCCCGCCACTTCCCGCCCCCGACCTGTACGCCGGGTCGCCCTATCTGCGCGAGTTGCGGAACTCGCTGGTCTACGGCGAGATCTGGGAGCGCCCGTACCTGTCGAAGCGCGACCGGAGCCTGATCACGATCGCGGTCCTGCAGGCGCTGGTGCGCGACGAGCTGGCCATCCACATCCCCCGCGGCCTCGACAACGGGCTGACGCCGGAGGAGGTCTCCGAGATCATCCTGCACGTGACCTTCTACGCCGGATGGCCGACCGGCGTGCAGGCATCGATAACCGCCGCCGAGACGTTCGAGGCGCGCGGCCTGACGCTCGGGGAGTTGCCGCGCGCCCCGGCGCCGGAGACCGAGATCACGACGCCGGGCGGCCTGAGCGACGCCTACGCGGCGGTTCCGCGGCTCGGCGCGCTCCGCAACAGCCTGCTCTACGGCGACATCTGGGAGCGGCCACTGCTCTCGAAGCGCGACCGGAGCCTCATCACGGTAGCCGTCAACCAGGCGCTCTACGTGACCAACGAGTTGCGCCTGCACATCGACCGCGCCCTCGACCAGAACGGCGTCACGCCGCAGGAACTCTCGGAGGTCATCCTGCACGTCACCTTCTACGCGGGGTGGCCGGCGGCCGTGAACGCGGGCCGGCTCGCCACCGCGGCGCTCCGGGCGCGCGGCGTCGACCTCGGCGCGCTCAAGTAGCCGGCAGGAGCGCCCGCAGCGTCCGGCTGTCGGGGCGGCCGGCCTCTTGGAGGTCGCACTCCGCCCCGTCACCGGTCGCCTTCGCCCTGCTACTCGAGCGTCTTCGCCAACCGAAAGCCGACGTAGTCGTCGCGGATGTCGACAGCCTCCCAGAGTCGGAACGCCGCTCGCAGGATGAGCCCCAGGCTGAACCAGGATCCGCCGCGCAACACCCGGTAGCCGCAGTCCCCGCCCCGTGTCCACGCCGAGCCGTCGGCCGGAGCCCCGGCGTAGCCGGCGTGCCGGCAATCGGCCACCCATTCCCATACGTTGCCGTGCATATCGTGCAGGCCCCAAGGGTTGGCCGCGAACGAGCCGGCGGGCGCCGTCCGCGATGCGTCCCACCGGCTGCCGCAGCCGTCGCAGTTCGCGTGGTTGTCCCCAATGAACGGACCCCAGGCGTACGACGTCGTCGTTCCCGCCCGCGCCGCGTACTCCCACTCCGCCTCGCTCGGCAGGCGGTACGACTCCCCCGTCTCCGCCGAGAGCCAGTCGGCGTACGCCGCCGCGTCCTCCCACGACACGTTGATCGCCGGACGCCGGCCCCGGCCCCAGCCCCGGTCGTCCGGCCGGTCACGACCGGTAGCCGCGGCGAAGCGGTCGTACTCGGCGAACACCACCTCGTGCCTCGAGAGCGCGAACGACCGCAACCGGACCTCGCGCACGGGGAACTCGTCCTCGAGGCAGAGCAAGCCCGACACGCAACCCATCCGGAACCGGCCCGCCGGCACGACCACCATCTCCGGGCAGAAGTCGCAGTCCCGAAACGCTTCGCCCGCGCTCGGGCGCGGGGCTCCGGCCTCCCCGGTCCCGACGCCGCCCACCCGTGCGGGGCACGCCGCAACGGACAGGACGAGCAGCAGACCGGGAACCGCTCTCACCGTCGGCCTTCTCCTACCCGGCGGACAGTAAGCCCGCCAATCGTCGCCCGACGGCTCCGTCTGGCGCCCAGCCAAGCCTACTAGCCCACCATTCGTCGCCTGACGGCTCCGCCTGGTGCCCAACCAACCCTGCTAGGAGTCTGCACCGTTCTACGGCGCAGACTCCTAGGATTCTGCACCGTCCTACGGCGCAGGCTCCTAGCCGCGCCCGGCGCACACCATCACGCGCTGTCCGGCCCGCAAGCGCGGGCGGCAGACTCCGGCATCGCCCTTGCGTGAGCGCGTGGTACGATGGCGGGGATGGGCGGTTCGCAGGAAAGCCGCCAGTCACTGCCGTTCGCCACGGGAGGGCAGTGATGGACACCGAAACCATGGAGCAGCGCGTCAACGATCTCGATCGCAGAGTGGGACACGTCGAGCAGATTCTGCCCACCTTGGCGACGAAAGCCGATCTCGAGGCGATGAGAGCCGACCTCGAGGCCGCCATCGCGGGCGCCATCGCGGACGCCACCGAGCCTCTCGCCACCCGCACAGAGCTCCACGCCGCCATCGCGGACGCCATCGAGCCTCTCGCCACCCGCGCTGAGCTCCACGCCGCCATCGCGGACGCCGTCGAGCCCCTCGCCACCCGCGCTGAGCTCCACGCCGCCATCGCGGACGCCATCGAGCCTCTCGCCACCCGCGCTGAGTTGCGCGCTGCCATCGCCGAGTCGGAGGAGCGGACGCGAACGCACTTCGACGTGGTCGGGGAGAGCCTGCGCGACGACATCCGTCTGATCGCCGAAGGGCTCGCCGCCCTCACTCAGCGCCTCGCCTAGGCGGTCGGCCGCTCCCCCGCCTCTTGCGTTTCCGGGCGGCTGCGTCTACTGTGTGGCGGCGCCCGGCCGGATCGGCCTCCCAGCCCGCGGCGCCCTGGAGGTCTGCAGATGCTCAGGAACACCTTCGCGGCGTGCGCCGTCGTCCTCGCCCTGGCGGCGCCGCCGGCCGCCGCGCAGTCCGAAGAGCGCACGATGCCGATGCGCACGCCGGACGGCCAGCCCGACGTCTCCGGCACGTTCACCTTCCGCACCCTCACCCCGTTCCAGCGCCCGCAGCAGTTCGAGGGAGTCGAGCGGCTGTCGCGCGAGGAGGCGGCGGCGTTCGAGGCGTCCGAGCGGACCCGGCTGAACCGCGACCTGTTCGACCCCGAGAAGGGCGCCGCAGGCTACCGTCCGCGCTCCGAGGGCGGCGTGCTCTCCTACAACGAGTTCTGGTACGAGCGCGGCATCGAGCTGACCTCCGACAAGCGGACGGCGCTCGTCGTCGATCCGCCCGACGGGCGGCTGCCGCCCCGGACCCCGGAGGCGATCGAGGCCGCCGCAGCCCGGCGCGCCCATCTCGAGGAGCACCGCTACGACTCCTACGAGAACCGCAGCCTGGCCGACCGCTGCATCATGGGCTTCAACTCGGGCCCGCCGATGCGCTCGAGCGCCTACAACAACAACGTGATGATCTTCCAGACGCCGGGTCACGTGACCATCTTCAACGAGATGGTGCACAACGCGCGGATCATCCCGATCGACAGCGACACCGCCAAGCCTCCCTTCCCGCAATTCGCCGGCGTGTCGCGCGCCCACTGGGAGGGCGAAACGCTGGTCATCGAGACCACGCAGTTCCGCGGCGGGCAGAGCGGCGGCACCGGACCGAACATGCACCTCGTCGAGCGGCTGACGCGGATCGATCCGGACACCGTCGCCTACGAGTTCACGGTCACGGACCCGACGGTCTACACCGCGCCGTATACGGTGATGATGCCGTTCCGGCGCACGGACGAGCCGCTCTTCGAGTACGCGTGTCACGAAGGGAACTACGGGCTCCACGGGATCCTCGCCGGCGCGCGACGGCTCGAGAGCCTGGGGCGCGAGCTCCGTCCGTGACGGGCGGCCGTGACCGCCGGCCACGGAACGCGATGGGAGCGCCGGCCGTGACCGGCGGCAGGCGAGGGAACGAGCGGCACGCGAGCGGAAGGTGGGAGACGCGATGACGAGACCGCCCCGGACGATGAACTTCATGAGACTCGCGGCGGGCGCCGCGCTGGCTGCCGCCCTGGCGGTGCCCGCCGCGGCCCAGGACGCGGAGATCGCCTACACGCCGGTGACCGACGAGCGGCTGCGCGCGCCCGATCCCGGCGACTGGCTGATGTACCGCGGCACCTACGACAGTTGGGGCTACAGCCCGCTCGACCAGATCACGACGGACAACATCGGGGACCTGGTGCCGGTCTGGACGCTGTCGACCGGCGTGACCTCCGGGCACGAGTCGCCGCCGGTCGTCAACGACGGCGTGATGTTCGTGACGACGCCGGAGGACCGCGTCATCGCCATCGACGCGCGGACGGGCGAGCAGCTCTGGCTCTACACCCGGCAGTTCCCGGAGGACATGGCGCATCCCCACCGCACCAACCGGGGCGTGGGCCTGTATGGCGACAAGGTCTTCCACACCACGCACGACGCGTTCGTCGTCGCCCTCGACGCCGTCACGGGAGAGGTCGTCTGGGAGACCGCGGTCGCCGACTACCGGACGGGGTACTACATGACGATCGCTCCGCTCGTGGCGAGCGGGAAGGTGCTGGTCGGGGCGTCGGGCGGAGAGCGCGGCATCCGCGGCTTCGTCGTCGCCCTCGACCCGGAGACGGGCGAGGAGGTGTGGCGCTCGCACACCATTCCGGGACCGGGCGAGCCAGGGAACGACACCTGGCCCGGCGATACCTGGGAGCGGGGCGGGGCGTCGATCTGGATCACCGGCTCCTACGACCCGGAGAGCAACCTGACGTACTGGGGCACCGGCAACCCGGGCCCGTGGATCGGCGATCAGCGCCCCGGCGACAACCTCTACACGAACTCCGTCGTCGCCTTCGACGCCGACACGGGCGAGCTCAAGGGCTACCACCAGTACCACCACAACGGCTCGTGGGACTGGGACGAGGTCTCGGCGCCCCTGCTGATCGACATCCCGCGCGACGGCCGCGTGATTCCGACGCTCGTCCACCCGGCCCGGAACGGTTACCTGTGGACCCTGGAGCGGACGGCCGCCGGCCCCATTCGCTTCGTCGAGGCCCAGCCGTTCGTGGACCAGAACGTCTTCACCGCGATCGACCCCGTGACGGGGCGCCCGGAGTACGACGACGAGCGGAAGCCGGGCACCGGCAAGCCGGCCACCTTCTGCCCCTCGCTGTGGGGCGGCAAGGACTGGCCGCCGGCCGCCTACAGCCCGCAGACCGGCTACCTCTATATCCCGGCCAACGAGAACCTCTGCTCGACGATGGTGGGCGTGGAGGTCGAGTACGTCCCCGGGGGCGGCTACACGGGCGCCTCGATGCAGGTCTTCGTCGCGAACGGCGCCGACCACATCGGGGAGATCCAGGCCTGGGACCTCGCCACCGGCGAGGAGGTCTGGACGCACGAGTTCGCCACCTCCCAGAACTGGGGCCCGATTCTCGCCACCGGAGGAGGGCTCGTCTTCGCGGGCGGGACGAACGACCGCTACTTCCGCGCCTTCGACGCCCGGACGGGCGAGGTCCTGTGGGAGCAGCGGACCAACTCCGGCGTCATCGGCGTGCCGTCCTCGTACGAGATCGACGGCGTGCAGTACATCGCCGTGCAGTCCGGCTGGGGCGTCGACGCCCAGGGGATGCAACGCGCCGTCAACGAGCACTTCGACAGCGAGAAGGTCGTCCCCCAGGGCGGCGTCGTCTGGGTCTTTGCGCTGCGCCCGGACGGGCGCTGATTTCGGACTCTGACTACGAGCCCGCCAATCGTCGCCTGACCGCTCCGCTTGGCGCCCACCCCGGTGAACGGGTTGCCGGGCGACGCGTTGCTGGTCGTCGTCTCGTCGGCGAATCCGTTCGGGCGTCAGTACTCCCGGAACATGCGGCGGATCTCGTCGACGTCGCGGGTCTTCGTGAGGGCGAGCATCAGCAGGATGCGCGCCTTCTGGGGGTTGAGCGTGTCGGCCGCCACCATGCCCAACTCGTCATAGGCGGGCAGCGGGACGACGCGGCCGCTCCCGGTCCGGTTCGAGCGGACGAGGACGGGACGCGCGTCGACAGGCAACTCGGTCATCCGATCGAGCGCGCCCCGCTCCCGTAGCGAGATGATCCCCGCGCCGGTTCCGGCGAGCACGATGCCGTCGACCCCGTCCTCGATCAACGCCTCGATCAGCACCGGGTTCGGCTCCACGTAGGAGTAGACGATGTCGACCCGCGGGAAGGCGGTGACGCCGGCCAGGTCGAACTCCGAGCGCGCGGTGTGCCGCCGCGTCGGCTCGCGGTAGAACGCCACGCGGTCGCCGTCGACGTAGCCGAGGAAGCCGAGGTCGCGCGAGCGGAACGTCTCGACCCGGTAGGTGCTGGTCTTCGTGACGTCGCGGGCGGCGTTGATCTCGTCGTTCAGGACCACCAGCACGCCCTTGCCCCGCGCTTCCGGCGACGCCGCGGTGCGCACCGCGTTCAGCAGGTTGAGCGGCCCGTCGGCGCTGATGGCCGTGGCCGGCCGCTGCGCGCCGACCAGCACCACGGGCCGGTCGTGGCGGACGGTCAGGTTGAGGAAGTAGGCCGTCTCCTCGAGCGTGTTGGTGCCGTGCGTGATCACGACGCCGGCCGCGTTCGGGTCGTCGCGAAAGATCGCGTCGATGTGGGCGGCGAGCGCGAGCCAGTCGTCGAAGGTGATGTTGGGACTGCCGACGTTGGCGACCTGCTCGACGCGAATCGTGGCGTGGTCCGCCAGATCCGGCACCGCCGCGACCAGCTCGGCCCCGCTGTAGGCCCCCGCCCGGTACTCCGTCAGGCTAGTCGACGAGGCGCCGCCGCCTGAGATGGTCCCGCCGGTGGCGAGCACCCAGACCACCGGCGGCTCGGAGGCCGCCTCCTGCGCGAGCGCCGGCGCGGCGACCAGCGCGCGGGCGGCCACGAAGGCGACCGCTGCCATCACGGCCACCCATCCGGATGGCCGACCCGGCGGTGCGCTCCGCCCAGCCGGTACGAGCGGCCGGTCTGACCGCGCATACGACCGGAGGAGCGCGGACCGCCGACCTGCCCTGCCGACACCATCGCGCCTACGCCCCAGTCTCATCCTCCCGCATTCTACTTCCGGCCGGAGGTCGGATTGAGGAGTCCGATTCCCGCCCAGCCGGCCTACAGGAGTCCACGCCGTTCTACGGCGCAGACTCCGGTCCGACGGCGGCGCGCCGGGAGGCCGGGCCGCTACGCGGCCGGGCGTCGGGCGCGCCGGCCGTCAGCATTCCTTAAGGAAATCGTCAGGAGACTTCAGTTGACGGTTGAGCGGTGCCCTCCCATAGTGAGACGCACACGCCGGCGCTCGGAAGACGGCGCCCAATGCCAGTGCAAGGAGGAGGACGTCGTATGAGCAGCCGGACGAACGGACGCAGCGCACGCCTGGGGATTGGCCTCCTAGCGCTGTCGATTACGGCGGCCGCACTACTCGCGCCCCGCCCGGCGCACGGACAGGCGGCCGGCTCGGCGCGCGGCGTAGTCGTGGATGTGGCGGTCGGCACTCCGCTGGCGGGCGCCCTGGTCACCCTGGCGGAGACCGGGATGTCGGCCACCACC
>Ga0209544_1003256_pt1 | contig 12824 bp, 10 predicted proteins | sample MesohylPK_FD_187297 | JGI IMG/M metagenome (GOLD analysis project Ga0209544, IMG submission 187297) | Host-associated microbial community of the marine sponge Aplysina aerophoba from Gulf of Piran - sponge mesohyl, lysed by proteinase K... | ecosystem: Host-associated > Porifera > Sponge >...
ATCGACGGGGCAAGAGCGCCCGGGCCTGAGGGCGGAACCGCCTCAGGAGCCGTTCCCGATACCCGGTCCGCGCCGGCGGACCGCACGCTTCTTCCAGAAACTCCAGTCATAGCGCCCTCCCGGACGGTCGGAGTGGGACACGGACGTTGGCTTGTTCCTCGTTGCGTTCTCGAACCGGTCCCCCGAAAGCATAAGCAATGTACCGTCGCTCTTATAACATGACAGTGCATATTAACCGTGTTAATAATGATGAATTGCATACTATTCACGTGTTCGCCTCGGCTGTGACACTGTGACAAAATCGCCAAATCGGCGTTCCAAGGGGCGGCGGCACGGCAGGTGGTTTCGCGCGCCGTTCTGCACGAGGCAGTAGACGGCGCCCGGGCCCTCGCCGGGGCCGGCTGCGGCGTCATTGCCACCGTTGACGAGCCGGGGCGGCACCAGGACTTCGCCGCCTCCGGCTTCACTGAGGAAGAATTGCTGCAATTGGCCAGGGTCCGGTCCGTTCCGCGGACGGCACGGTGGAGTCGGCGGTGGTGACCTTACAGGACCTTGCGCTGCTGGAGGAACTGGCGCGGCTGAACATCGTGAGTCACGCGTGGCCCGCTACCTGCCGGCCCCGGACCGCTGGCGCGGCAAGGTGTTCGGCGGCAACCGGGCGGCAATTCCCGAGGGAAAACCGCTGGCGCGGTTGACCTACAACCCGCGCTTCCGGGAACCGCTCGATCGGATCGACGAGTTCATCGCCCGCGAACTCGTTCCGAGCTTCGCGCCGCCGAGGCCGGGTGAGACCCGATCGAGACGGCCCGGGGATGCCACCGTCGAGGTGACGACGCCTTGATCGAATCCCGCGCCAGGTGCGCGTACCGCGACGTCGTGTCGATCTTGTTGTGGCCCAGAAGCTTCCCGATCATCGACAGGCTCTCACCCAAGGCCAAAGCCCTGCTGGCAAAGCTGTGCCGCAGGGTCGTGAAGCCGCACCTCCGGAAGCTCCGCCTCCTCACGCACACGCTCCCAGTAGTGGTTCAGGTCCGACAGATGACGGCCCCGCTTCGTGCCCGGGATCACCCACGGATTGCCCCCGATCCGTGGCAACTCCCCGAACACCCGCGCCGCCGCGGGCGACAGCGGAACCAGCCGCGCCCCGCTCTTCGAGTCCCGCAGCCGAAGCTCCCCGGCCTCCAGGTCCACCTCGCTCCATTGAAGCTCCACGATCTCGTTCCGCCGGCACCCCGTCAGCATCAGCAGACGAATCGCCGCCGCAGGGTACACCGGCAACCGCCCCTCCGCCTCCATCCCGCTCAACACCTCCCCCAATCGCCGAAACTCCGCGTCCGTCAGAAACCGCTCGCGTTTCCGCTCCCGGTACTTCCGCACGAACCTGCACGGATTGCCCCCCGTCCGAAGCTTCCACTCCTCCGCCAGATTGAACAGCTTCATCCCGATCTCCAGCGCGCGGTTCGCCTGATACGGAATCTCCCGAAGCTCCAGGTGCAGCTCCGCCATGTGCTCCCGCTCCACTTCCTCCACCGCCATTTGCCCGTACGCCGGCACGATGAAACGCTCCACCACGCTCCGGTACATCTTCTGCGTGCTCCCCTTGCACCGAACCTCCACGTGCTCCTTCAGATACCGCGCCGCAAGCCCCGCCACCGTCCCCGGAGCCTTCTCCACAGGTTCCCGCCCGCTCTTCATCCGCGAGATCGCCAGCGCCGCCTCCCGCCGCACCCCGTCCGCCGTCAGAACCCCGTGCCGCCCCAGCGTCACACGCCGCGACTTCCCCCGGTGACGCGTCTGCACCACGTACACCTTCGACCCCGACGGGTATACCCTTACCCCGAACCCCCGAAGCTCGCGGTCCCGGAAGATAGTGTCCTTCTCCACCTTGAGCGGCTCGAAGGTCTGTAGCACCTGGTCCCGATCCATGCCGCGAACATGCCTGCGCCCGCGGATCAAGGCTCCATGTTGCCCGGTTCTACGGGCGGGAGTAGTGTTTCCGATACGGAGGCGCCCGGATATCGCCCCACCTGACACATGGATGCTTCGCTCCGGCCCTTCCCGGTGATCCGCCGGCCGCCGCCACGGAAGAGACTGCCATGGCCGGACGCAGCGTCTGTCCCGTGAACGAGACCGGCATCAACCGATATCCCAACGCGCCGGCACCGCTGCCCGCATGACGCTCACTGTGCAGGTTTCGGACGGCGCCGAACCTGGCGAACGTCAAACGACTGCACGGAAAATCCGCCAGCCGGCCGACCGTTGCGGTCGAGTCGCCTGCCGTGCTCTGTTTGCCTGGAAAGACCCTGGCGCCGAGGAGCAACGCATCATGACCGACAACACGACCCCCAGCCACGAAACCAGATTCCCCGACGAGATCTTCCCGTTGCTAAGCGAGGAGCATCGCCGCGACGTGGTAGCGCGCGCCCTGCAACATCGGGAAGATTGCGCGACCGAGGGCGTGCGAAAAAGACTCAATGCCAGTCTTCGCCGTCTCCACCTCGACGGATTCCGAGACCCCAGCCGGGCGCCACATCAAAGGCTGCTACGTCCAGTTCTCGACGCCATAGAACGGGGCGACCATCTACTGGCTCACGCCGTGCTCAACGCCTGGATGAAATCCCGCGAAGCGCTGCGTGAGGCAGTCACCGCGCACCTCAACAGCCGAGGCATTCCCGTACCGGAGCCACCCGACGCGTGTTTCGAGTCCTTCTGGCCTTTCGATGAGTGGTGGCGAGAGCGCACGGCCATGACGGGGAACGAAGACTCGCCGGGCAACGAGGCCGCAGAGCTCATGCTATGCCTGATTTCCCGGCGGTTCCCTGCGCCTCCCCCGTTGGAATCCCCGCTGTTATACGGCTGGATCGAGGAGTTGCTGGACCTGTCGCCGGACGCACCCGAGTGGGTGGAGGCCGACGCCTTCACGAACTGGGTGCACCACATTCGCCGAGCGAAGCGCCGTGAGTTATTCACTTGGCGCAAGGATGCCATCGCACATTGCTGCGAGAACCTCCGGCAACAGTTCGATGAGGATTTGCGCTACCTCGACATTGATCCTGATCCTTGGCCCAGTGAGGTCGAGAACCGACCGGCGTTCGCCGGTCCGACACTTCAGTTCGTGAGCACTCTGCGAGACCAATTGGAGGCATACCATCCGGTTCGTCTGCAGGCCCCCTCGCGCGATGAAGAACTCCAGCGGTCCGTGGAGCGGCGGGAGTGCGAAGACCGCATTCTTCGCCTCGTGACCGACTGGCAGGAACGGAAGGCTCAGCCCGAGCCGCCGGATGAACCCGTGCCGGAAGCCGACGACTCCGGAGGGCAACGGGTGGCCGACGACGGGCCCGGCATGGTCGATGAGAACCAGCAGGCGGCGTTCAGCGCCCTCAAGGCCGAGCACGACCGGGTTCAGCAGGATGTGGCACTGCTGCGCGAAGAGAGCGACCGTCTTCGAGAGGAGAATCGGGGACTTCAATCGGAGAAGACCCAGCGTGACCAAGAGATCGACAGGCTCCGAGCCGAGCTGTCCGGGAGTCGGAGGACGGAGGAACAGTGGAGACGAACCTATGTGGACGAAAGGCGGCGCTCACGGACTGAGGGGGACGACGGTTCGTTCACAGTGGATAGTGTCCGGGGGGCCATAACCCTGGCCGGGAAGACCTTCCCGGAGCGGCTGTTGATCAAACTCAATTCCAAGTCCGGTCAGGACACGCCGTTCGAGAGCCCGGGTGAGGTCTTCGATGTTCTGGCATGGCTTGCTACTGCATACCGAAACACCCCACCGGACCAGATCGGCGAAGCGTGCCCAGGTTGGTTCTACAAGCCGAATCAGTCCGAGCCTACAATGGGAAGGTTTCGAGACTGGTACCAAACTCGCGTTGACGGTACCACTTGGGAATTGTCGAACCACATCGGCAAGGGGAAAAGCCACGACCCCCGCCACACCATTCGCATCGCTTTCGCGTGGGATGAGACGAATGATCGCGTCATCGTCGGATTCGTTGGACCACACCAACGGAATAGGCAGTCGTGAGAATCGGCCGTGCTGATGCGATCCTGGCCGATGCGGCAGGGGTCACCGCCAACCCCGGCCAGATGCGATCCCGATTCTCGAGACGAATCTGGAGAGGATTCCCGCTAAGAGAGACGCACGGGCGTTCGGGCCGGTCGTCGGGCAAGCCGTACTCATGCCCGTGTGGCCGTGGACGAGGCCTGGTTGGTTGGAGCCTCCGTCAGCTCGTCGATGCGGTCGGCGATCCGTTGAGCGGGACCGCGAAGCTGCTCCACCGTCCAGTCCGCGGCGTAGCCCTCGGTCACGTCATTGGGCCGCGCGTGGTTCACCAGCCGCTTGGTCAGCGGCCGCGGCAGCATCAGCTCCCGCTCCGCCACCGTGATGAACGCGTTCCGGAGCCCATGAAACCAGAACTTCTCGCCGCCCGCACTCCCGATGTCCTCGTAGTGCGCGTGCAACTCCTCCAAGTGCCCCGACCCGCTCGACCGCGACGGGAACACCCACCCGCGAAACTCCTCCGGGACAGCCTCCCTCCCACTCTGCCGCCGCGTCAGGATTTCTCCGAGCTGGCGCGTCACAGGCAGCTCCAGCGGAACCCCGGTCTTGGTCTCATCCACCCGGAAAAGCCCCCTGCCGAGGTCCACGTCCGCCCACCGCAGCGCCAGCACCTCTCCCCGCCGCATCCCCGTGTAGAGCCCAAACAGGAACGCGTCACGGTGCGCGGGGTTCTCCACTGCCGCCTCTATCCCTCTTCGCCAGCACGGCAGCACCTCGGCTGGAGACGATATCCGCTTGCGCCTCTTGCGGTGATACCTCCCACCGGCAGAAAGCCACTGCTCCACAGGGTTCCGAAGTCCCTCAAAGTCTACGCACGGCCTGCGGTACACCGAGCGCAGGAACGACAGGCACTGGTTGGCGGGCATCTCTCCGTGGCGTTCGGTGAGAAGCCTGAAGCGGCCCTCGACGTCCCGGCGGGTGATGGAGTCCAGAGGACGCGAGAGCCAGTCGCCGAGGTACAGGGCCGCGTACCGTCTGTAGCCCCGCTCCGTGCTGGCCGCGCGGCCGTGGCCCGACTCGATGTAGTCCTTGCAGGCCTCGCCCAGCGTCGGCACGGAACGCGCCTCCGTCCGCTCTCCAGCGGGGTCATCCCCCGCGGCCACGCGCCCCAGAACCTCCTGGGCCAGGCGCCTCGCCTGGTCCGGGGCGACCCTCCCCGCCCGGCCCACCACCACGCGCTTGTTGGGCGCCTTGCGCCCGCCGGTGCCCGCGCGGTAGTTTACAAGGTACGCTTTGGCGCCCGAGGGATGGACGCGCACCCCGAAACCGGTCAGCCGGTCGTCCCAGGCGATGAAAGGCTTGTCCTGTGGCTCCAGAGCGTCTACGGTCCGTTTGCTCAAGGTGAGCTTGACCCTGGCGGTGTTTTTTGCGGAGGCGTCTCGATTTCGATTTTCCATGGGGGCATCATGCCGGAAGTCAACCCCGAAGTCAACACAAGAGAAGGAAACAGAGCGCATCGGAGCGCGGGCGACGATATGCTCTGGCGCTCGAATATTGGGTATAACACACTGAAATTATGTCACTATTGGCAACCGAAGCGCAGGCCTGCGTACTGTTGCCGACACTATGACAGGAGGGTTTGAAACCCCTTCACTACGGGACCGGCGGAGACCCGCGGAGTGAATCCGCGATGCGGCGTCCATTCGGGGTCCGTAAACTTGGGGATGACCGACTGGTAGGCGGTCTGACGCAGGAGTCTCTCGGGCGAGGACCAGAAGGGGGCTCCCAAAGCGTCCAGGCTGGCGACCTCAACGCCGCGCCCGGCCAGTCGTCGCCCAAGGGAACCCATCGCCGCCGGTACCTGAAACACTGTAGACAAGGTACTCGTCTTTTCTGACGGAGTCCCTGTCATGACCGTGCCCACGGGCTGCAATGCCGCCTCGAGGTCAAGAAGGCCGGCACCGTAGATTTCAATCTGAGCGTAGCGTCCCCGGTTGTTTGCCGTGTTGACGACCCGCTTCACGATCTCGGTGGCCCCAAGTTGGCCCCGGAAATGTTCCATGAGCAAGGCGATTGCGCCCGTGACCACAGGCGCCGCAAACGACGTTCCTCCTGCCTCGTGGACGATGAACCCCTGGCCGCCGCTTCCGGCCGAATTGACGGTCCCCGGCGCCGCAAGACAAAAGTGCCGCCCCCACCGCTCTGGATCCCAATCGGGTGGAACAGCGCCACAGAAGTTCGTGTAGGATGTGTGACTTCCGTCGTGATCCACGGCCATGACGGACAGTTGGGACCCGCGGACATGTGGGACGTAGTACGGGATGTCCGCACCCAGTCCGCTAAACTCCTGAAGTTCGTTGCCAGCGGCGTACACCAAGATTGTCCGGTCGTCGGGATGGGTTTCCGTCTGCATGTAAGCCCGCCAAGTGCGGGGGAGGATTTGCCGGAGCCCCTCGCCCCACCATTGAGTTTCGTCGTTCAAGAGCTCGGAAACGGCAACGGGGTCAAAGACGCCGATCCCGTAGCTTCGGTTGATGATGTCGAAATTTGCGTATTCGTATGCGACATCGATGGCTAATGCTTGATCGACTATGTCACGATTCGACTTCGACAAATTATCGATCACGTAGAGCAGGGACTGTAAGACGTGGCGTTCCGCGGCTTGGTTCCTGTAGCGAAAGTCTTTGAAGATCGGCACCACGGTAGCCCCCGGCGCTATGCCGAAATCTCGACCCGCTGCGACCGAAGCAACTGTAGTCCCGTGAGACAGGCTTGTCGCGTCAGGGATTTCTCTCCAACGGAGGCCGAGGAGGGAGCCCAGGCTGCCCGCCTCATGGTAGTCATTGCGAATAAACCACCGTTCTCCATCGGCTGGCCACCCATGTTTGGCAATAATCCACCTTGCGGTTAGAGTTTCGAGATCCGCATGCTCCGAAGAGTAGGTGATCAGCCGGCAATTGAGTCCCGTTCGCTGGCAGAGAGAGGCGTCCGACAGAAAATCGTCGCCGTCATACACTGGGTACAGGACGGTCGCGCCGGCAAACGAGACCCGTCCGGCAAACTCCGGAAGAGTATAGTTCGCGGCATCGTCCTCTATTCCTATCCTTATTTCTTTGCCCGTCAGTCCCTTTGCATACGCGTAATGCGCGCCGACCATCTCCAGGACGTTCGGCTGGAATACCGTGAATCGCTCATCATCCAGAAAGCTGTCCGCTGAACACTCCGCGGTACGGCATCGGGCGATATCGTCCCTGATAGCGAAAGGGCTGGACTGCGCTTCGTAGTCGTTCTTGTATTGTTCAAGCCCTATGGAGTTCTTCTGCCAATCCTTCTGCGCGTCATCGAACTCCGAGTCGCTAGAATCATAGCTTTCCTTCGCGGTAGTCCATTGAAACAATGCATTGGAGACCCCCGCCCACGCCGTGTCCAGAGTCGCACCGTTGCCACTCGACTCAGCCTGTCCAAAGGCGTCGAGTGCTGTTTGAAGATTTGCTTGTGCCGACAACAGGGAGGCCTCCGCCTCTGTCAGCGCCGTTTCCGCGGCAGCGAGGGCCGTCGCGGATTCCTGGAGTCTAGTCTCCCGCGCCTGCACACCCTCCTGATATTCCGAGTCATCGATCGTGGTTCGGTAAAGCGAGGCTGTCTCTGGCGCGAATCGTTCCAGGGCGGGCGATGTCTCTCCTGCGTTGCTCGATGTGGTCCGAGCCGCTAGGAGGCGGCCGGTACCATCGGTTAGCGGCGATTGCACAGTGGTAGTGGCCGTGATCGCCACACTGTTCCCGCCCGCGAACCCGGCGGGGTGCTGCAGACTGTCGCCGCTTGCACACCCTCCGACTAGCGCCGTCGAAAACAGGAAGGCGATACTGTACGAAGGATTCCTTGAAAACTCACGCATGTTAGACCCTTCACCGAGACTTGTCCGGGCAGAATGACTTCGGCGCGCCTCTTACACAAGAGGAGGCGCCCAAATTGACAAAAATACGGTTAGTATCCCTAAATCAATCAATTATCAAATAAGGGTGACGATCTGATTTCAATAAGTGCAAACATAGGCCATTCACGCCAATACTTGTTTCTAAGTTCGTCTGCAAGCTGTCGTCGAGACGTCGGCGTGTTGTTTGTTTGTGGCTCTGGTTGCCAAGCAAATGGTCGAGAGAGTCAGGAGGGCAAATGACCGAGGCATTCGACAAGGTGATGGCTGGCCTCGATGATGCCCGGGCGGACCTGAAGGGTGCGTGCGACGGTTTCGAGGTACACGAGGTCGAGGTACCGGAACCGGACGTCGCGGCCATCCGAGGCAAGACTGGATTGTCACAACCCGCTTTCGCCAAAAGCATCGGCGTTCCGCTTGGAACTCTCAAGAATTGGGAGCAGGGTCGCCGACGGCCGGAAGGGCCGGCACGTGTGCTGCTTGCTCTGATCGGGAAGCGGCCGTCGATCGTTCAGGAAGAACTCGCTCGTTGAGTTGTTCGGGTTGTCGGCTACGCGCGGAAAGGCGCATTGGCGAGTGTGCGAATGCTAGTGGACAATGGTCGTTGTCTTGGAGCCTCCGGCTAGCTGGCTACCCTACCAACTCCACCGCCGCCGCGCTGATGTGCTCGGCGGACAACCCGTATTTCCCGTACAACCCCTCGGTATCCCCGGATTCGGCGAACTCGGTGACGCCGACGCGCTTGACGCGCCCGCGTCCGAGTTCGGCGACGGCTTCGGACACGGCGCTGCCGAGGCCGCCGGAGATGCCGTGGTCCTCGACGGTGACGATCTTGCCGTGGCTCGAGGCGATGGATTCGATGAACCCGGTGTCGATGGGCTTGATGGTGTGGATGTTGACCACCTGGGCCGAGATGCCCTGGGCGGCCAGCAGGTCGGCGGCCTTGAGAACGTTTTCCATGACGGCGCCGGTGCCCACCAATGACACGTCCGCGCCTTCCCGCAGCACAACGGCCTTGCCGAAGCGGAACTCGTAGCCTTCGCCGTTCACGTCGGCGACCTTCTGGCGTGTGAGGCGCAGGAAGACGGGGCCGTCGTGTTGGGCGATGTACTCCACGGCGCCGCGGGCCTCGACGGCGTCGGCGGGCTGCACCACCGCCATGTTGGGCAGGGTGCGCATGAGCCCTATGTCCTCGGTGGCCATCTGGCTGTAGCCGTCCTCGCCGATGCCGATGCCGGCGTGGGTGCCGACGATCTTGACGTTGGCGCGGTTGTAGGCCACGGCCATGCGGATCTGCTCGAAGCGCCCCACCACGAAGCACGCGAAGCTGCAGATGAACGGGATCTTGCCGGCCAGGGCCATGCCGGCGCCGACTCCCACCATGTTGCCCTCGGCGATCCCCACGTCGAAGAACCGCTCGGGGTGCTTGCGCGAGAACTCGTCGGTCATGGTGGACTTGCGCAGGTCGGCGTCGAGGACAACGATGTCCGGATTGGTTTCGGCGAGGCGGCTGACGGTCTCGCCGAAGGTCACGCGTGTTGCGGTTGCGCTCATGTGTTCTTCCTTGCTGCGGATAACCCGCGGCGTCCCTGCGCGCCGGCGGCCCCCGTAGGGGCGACCGGCGGTCGCCCAATGGCAGTGCCGTGCCAGCGAGGGCGATCGCGGGTCGCCCCTACCCGAGGTCGCCTCGGGCTGTGTCCATTATCTACCCGTTGACGATCTCTTCGACGGCTCGCTCGCCTTCCTCGCGGTTGGGAGCCTTGCCGTGCCATTCCCAGCGGTTCTCCATGAAGCTGACGCCTTTGCCCTTGACGGTCTGGCACACGATCATGGTGGGGCCGCCACGGTGCTGCTCGGCGGCGTTCAGGGCGTCGAGAATGGCGGGGAAGCTGTGGCCGTCGATCTCCAGCGTGTTCCAGTTGAAGGCGCGCCACTTGTCCAGCACCGGCTCCAGGCTCATGATCTCGTCCACCCCTCCGCTCAACTGGATGTGGTTGTAATCCATGAGCACGCACAGGTTGTCGAGGCCGAACCGGGGCGCGGACATGGCCGCTTCCCAGATCTGTCCGGCCTGGCACTCGCCGTCGCTGATGACGCAGTAGGTCCGGTAGTCCTTGCCGCCGGTCTTGCCCGCCAGCGCCATGCCCACGGCCACCGACAGGCCCTGTCCGAGGGAACCGGTGGATGCCTCGACGTAGGGAAAGCGATGCCGGTCCGGGTGTCCCTGCATGCGGCTGTTGAGCTTGCGCAGACTCAGCGTCTCCTCCCGCTCCAGGTAGCCGGCCCGGGCCAGGGCGGCGTATACCGCGGGCACGCAGTGGCCCTTGGAGAGCACGAAGCGGTCCCGGTCGGGCCAGTCCGGCTGCTCGGGACGGTGGCGCATCTGGTGGAAGTACAACGCCGTCACGATGTCGGTGCAGGACAGCGAGCCGCCCGGGTGGCCGGAGCCGGCCTCCACGAGCATGCGGATCACGTCGACCCTGATTTCCTTGGCTATGGCCTCGAGTTCGGGAATTTCCATCGGTTACACCATTGTCTGCCCGCCGCAGATGTTGAGGGCCTGCCCGGTAATCCCCGACGCCTTGTCCGACGCCAGGTAGAGCGCGAACCGGGCGATCTCCTCCGGGTCGAGAAACCGCCGGATGGGCACCGCGGCCAGCGCCTGTTGCTTGAAGGACTCGGGGTCCGTTCCCTGTTGCGCGGCGATCTGCTCGATGCCGGCTCGGGACATCTCCGTGTCCACCCAGCCGGGGCAAAGGGCGTTGACCGTGATGCCGCGCGACACCAGCTCCAGTGCCAGCGCGCGGGTGAAGCCGATGAGCCCGTGCTTGCTGGCGCAATAGGCGGCGTAGCCGGGAACGCCGAACTTGCCCAGCACCGAGGACATGTTGATGACGCGGCCGCCGCCGTCGTCGCTCATGATGCGCAGCACTTCCTTGGTCAGCAGGTACACGCCCGTGAGGTTCGTGTCGACGATGGCGCGCCAGAGGCTGTCGTCTTCGTCGTCCATGGGCGTCATCCCCGAAACCCCGGCATTGTTCACGAGGATGTGAACATGGCCCCAACGCTCGCGGATCGTGTTGACGCAGGCGCGGATGCCGGCCGGGTCGCGCTGGTCGACGGGAATCGCCAGGGCCTCATGTCCCTCCGCCCGCAACTCCTCGGCCACCGCTTCCAGCCGCCCCGCGTCCCGCGCGGCCAGGGCCACGCGCGCACCTTCCCGCGCCATGGCCCTGGCCACGGCCTTGCCGATGCCCGTGCCGGCGCCGGTGATCAGCGCTACTCGCTCTGACAGTTCCATGCGGTGCGGACGGATCGGCGAACCGGGGCGGCCGATCTCAGGACTTCTTCCCGCCCAGCGCCCCCAGCAGCCGCGCGATGGGGTCATAGAACCGCGTCACCACGCGCTCCTTCATGGGGATGATGGAATTGTCGGTGATCTTGATGTGTTCGGGGCAGACCTCGGTGCAGCACTTGGTGATGTTGCAAAAGCCCAGCCCGGCCTCGTTGCGCAGGAACTCCAGCCGGTCGTCCGTATCCAGCGGGTGCATCTCCAGGCTCGCCACGCGCACGAAGAAGCGCGGCCCGGCGAAGCTCGGCTTGTTGTCGTTGTGGTCGCGGATGACGTGGCAGACGTCCTGGCACAGGTAGCACTCGATGCATTTGTGGAATTCCTGCACCCGGTCGATGTCTTCCTGGTACATGCGCCGGGTGCCGTCGGCCTCCTTGGGCTTGGGCTTGAACGGCGGGATGGTCTTGGCCTTCTCGTAGTTGTAGGAAACGTCGGTGACGAGGTCGCGAATCAGCGGGAAGGCCTTGATCGGCGCCACGGTGATGGTCTCGCCGGGCTCGAACGTGTTCATGCGCGTCATGCACATGAGCCGCGGCTTGCCGTTGACCTCGGCGCTGCACGAGCCGCATTTTCCGGCCTTGCAGTTCCAGCGCACGGCGAGGTCGCCGGCGTGCATGGCCTGGATGGCGTGGATCACGTCCAGCACCACCATGCCCTCCTGGAGCGGCACGGTGTAGTCCCTGAATTCTCCGCCGCTGGCGTCGCCGCGCCAGACGCGCATCCTCGCTTGGGCTCCGTTTCCTGCGACCGCTGCTTCAGCCATCAAACTTGCTCCTCGACGATTTTCCTGAGCTCCTCGGGCATCTCCGGCAGGGGCTCGAGGGAGACCGAGATGGTTTCGTTCTGCGTGCGCGTGACCACGTTGACGCTGCCGTACTCGGGATCGGGATCGGGGTAGTCGTCACGCGTGTGGCCGCCGCGGCTTTCCTTGCACTCCAGGGCCGACAGGGTGGCGGCCTCGGCCACCCCCAGGAGCGACCCGAGGTCCAGCGCCAGGTGCCAGCCGGGGTTGAAGCGCCGGCCGCCCTCGACCTTCACGCGCGCGGCCCGTTCCTTGTAGGCCGCGATCTCCTCCATCGCCTTCAGCATCTCGCTCTCGGTGCGGATGATGCCCACCAGGTTGTGCATGGTGCGCTGGAGATCCATGTGGATGGCGTAGGGGTTTTCGCCGCCGCGGTCCGTGAAGGGCTCCAGCATCAGCGTCGTGAACCGGTCCACCTCCGCCGGGTCCGGCGCCGCCGCGGCCGCCGCTCCGAGCGCGTAGTCCGCGGCCGAGCCTCCGGCGATGCGCCCGAACACCAGCAGGTCGGACAGGGAGTTGCCGCCCAGCCGGTTGGCGCCGTGCAGCCCTCCCGCCACCTCGCCCGCGGCGTAGAGCCCTTCCACCGTGGTGGCCGACGTGTCCGCGTCCACCCGGACGCCGCCCATGATGTAGTGGCAGGTGGGCCCCACCTCCATGGCTTCCTTGGTGATGTCCACGTCCGCCAGCTCCTTGAACTGGTGGTACATGGACGGCAGCCGCCGCATGATGTAGTCCG
>Ga0209544_1003258_pt1 | contig 12811 bp, 14 predicted proteins | sample MesohylPK_FD_187297 | JGI IMG/M metagenome (GOLD analysis project Ga0209544, IMG submission 187297) | Host-associated microbial community of the marine sponge Aplysina aerophoba from Gulf of Piran - sponge mesohyl, lysed by proteinase K... | ecosystem: Host-associated > Porifera > Sponge >...
CATAGTCCGCGGTTTCGGGTTGCGGCTTGGATGAAGGCTCCGGCTCTGTGACGGGAGTGGACAGCCATACTCCTGCAATCAGCAACAGGAGAACGGAACAGGCTGCCGTACTCTTTCCGACGACGGATGCCGTTCGTAGAAATTCGGATTTCGCTGGCAGGTATTTCGACAAGGATGAAAGCATGGGCTCGCTCCTCGCTGAGGCAGGTTTTCTTCAAGAAAGACTGTCCCAGACCGAAAGTCCCTAAATTTAACCATGAAGTCTACAGAGATCCGTTGCCGATCGCAAGCCCGTTTTCTCGATGGGAGCGGTTTGGATGTGGAATGCGGACAACCGGAACGTATGCAGCAGGGAACAACGATCGTTGTTCCCTGCTGCATTGGTGTTGTTCGCTTGGAACGTGTTAGTCTAGCCGAAACCTGCCGTAAAGAAAGGCGGTTCCGATGTACGTAGACGCTTGTCAAAAGATTCAATGAAGAAAGGATGAGGAAGGATGGTGGAACGAACGTTAGCGATCATTAAACCTGATGCCGTGAAAAAACGGGTTATTGGCGATGTCATTCAGAGATATGAAGCTGCCGGGCTGAACCCGGTTGCCATGACCATGATACATTTGTCCGAATCGATTGCCGAGGGATTCTACGCCGTACACCGTGAACGCCCGTTTTTTCATGATCTGACCACGTTCATGTCCTCGGGGCCGTCAGTCGTCCTTGTACTTGAAGGAGAAAACGCGATCCAGGCGAACCGTGAGCTGATGGGAGCGACCGATCCAAAGAAAGCCGAGGCCGGAACGATTCGAGCGGCGCATGGAGCTTCGATCGAGGCCAATGCGGTTCATGGATCCGATTCTCCGGAAACAGCCAACTTCGAAATAGGGTATTTTTTCCCGGGCATGGATTTGCAGGCGGGTCACTGAACGCTGCCGTGCCGTTACAAGAACCGGGAACGACGATCGTTGTTCCCGGCGGATATTCCTTCGTCACATGTCGGTCTCCATTTCGTATTTGCGATTCATTGTCATCACGCTGTCCTCCCTCCTTTTGTTGAGCGGATGTTTTCGCGCTGCAGGGCCAGACGTGGGAGTCCGGGCCTTACGCGACCAAGCCGAAAAACGCTCTTTGGATCAGGCGGAACATGCGTTTCTTCGAGCCGACTATGCGACGGCTGTTGTGTTACTGAACCGGTTTTTACGTACGCATCCCCAATCGTCCCTGTCGCCGGAAGCACGCTGGTGGCTGGCCCGGGCGTATCAGAAGACGGGGAATCCGTCTTCGGCCCTGGAACACTTCCGCTTTGTCGCCAAGACGCGGAGATGGAACATGTATCAGACGGATGCCCGGTTTCGTGCGACGCAGCTTGAAGAACGGTTGAGAGGGCCGGCGCCGAGCGGTTCCATCAGGGGAATCCTGACCGCGCTCGGGTCCGCGCCCGGCAACGTGGATGCTCTGATCTCGACGAGCGGGGAAATCGAAGCGTCCGTCATTGTGCTGGACGTCCCATGCCCGGTTGGCGGGATGCCGCAGGACAACGGACAACCCTTCTCGTTTGATGCCATGCGTTCCGCTGTTCGGGATCTATCCTCTCGATGGACAACGGTCTATCTTGGGGTGACCCTGAGGTGCCTGGGCCATTTCGCCCGGGAACGGACATTGGAGAAGTGGAAGGACTGGGCCTATGACCCACCATCGGGAACGCTACGTCGCTCATCCTATTTTTCGTTACAGTTTTCGGGATACCAGGCGTTCCTTGAAGATTGGCTCGAACAACTCCGTGACCTTCCGCTGACGGGCCTGGTGCTGCGCAACGCGGTTCCCGTGGGCGTGTACGACGGATTCAATCCCTTGGCCCTGCGGTTATTCGCCAAAGAATTCGGCGTGGCCTTCGATCCGGTGCGCATGTTCAACGACGACCGGACCGTGCTCGCGGCTGATTCCGAGTCCGGCGTTCACCTTCCGGCCGTGTTCTGGAAATGGGCCGGATGGAAGGCCCGGGAACGGCTCCGAATCGTTCAAAGTCTGGTTCAGACGTTGCGCGTGCGGCTCCCTCATCTTGAGTTCGGTATGACGTTGCAACCTGAAGGTATCACCGATCCCATACGAGGGATGATTGATTTCGCTGAAGATTGGGTCGACGTGGGCCGTGGGCCGTTTGACAGGTTTCTGATGACGATCAAAGAGCCGGAATCGACGCTTGTCCGTCAAACCTTTCAAGATTCGCCCGCGGGAGTGTCGGCAAGCAGCGGTGACGCGGCCCCCGTGGCGAAGTTGGTTCAGTATCTCGGAAAGCCTGACAAAGTCTGGGCCATCCTGCCCGCCCGGGGCACGCACGCACGCACGCAATCGCCCATCCTTCCCGAAACGGTCGGCCGTATCTATGACCGGCGTGGGGTTCCTTGACAAACGGCCGCCCCTCACTTTAGAAAAGTTTTGCCGATGCGATCGGCGGGAGCGGAACATGGCGGGAATGATTCCTGAAGAGTTACGATATCACAAAGAACACGAGTGGGTGCGGCTCGACGGACAGCGGGTGACGCTGGGGATCAGCGACTTTGCGCAGGACGCCCTGGGTGACGTGGTCTTCGTGGACCTGCCGAAAGTCGATACCGAATTGACCGCAAACCAGGAAATAGGCGAGGTGGAATCAACCAAAGCCACATCCAGCCTGTACTCGCCGGTCAGCGGAAAAGTCGCGGAAGTGAACGACGAATTGCAGGACCATCCCGAATACCTGAACCAGGACCCCTATGGGAAGGGATGGATCGCCGTGATCGAATTGGCCGACCCCGTCGACGTTGAAGCCTTGATGACGGCCTCGCAGTATGAGGAATTTCTTTCCTCGCAGAGTTAATGCCTCTCCCTTAATGCCTTCCCCCAAACATATTGCCATCCTCGGCGCGGGCCCCGGCGGTTACGTGGCCGCGATTCGCGCGGCCCAACTCGGGGCCAGGGTGACGATAATTGAAAATCGGGCACTCGGCGGCGTCTGCCTGAATTGGGGCTGTATCCCCAGCAAAGCCCTGCTGTCGGTCGTCGAATTGGGTGAAAAACTGAAAAAGGCGCATGATCTCGGGCTGCAACTCTCCAATCCCCCCACCTATGACCCGGCGCAAATGGTGGCGAGAAAGAACCGGGTCGTCAATGGGCTCGTCAACGGCATTGCCACGCTGCTGAAACAGTGGGGCGTGTCGCACGTCCGGGGAACGGGACGGCTGGTGAACGACCGGACGGTGAGGGTGTCCCTTGCCGACGGTGCTGAAACCTCCGTCCAGGCGGATGGCATCATCATCGCGACGGGCTCATCGTCGCAGGCGCTCCCGATGTTTCCCGTTGACGGGCACGACATCATGACGAGTCAGGAAGCTCTGGAGATTCCACGAATACCCAACCGCTTGCTCATCGTCGGCGGGGGAATCGAAGGTTGTGAATTTGCTTCCCTGTACGCCGGGTTGGGGTCGCAAGTAACGGTGGTGGAAATTCTGCCCCGCGTGTTGCCTTCGGAAGATGACGAGATCTCGGCTTTTATCGAACGTGAGTTGAAGAAACGGAGAGGGCGTATCATCGTCGGGAACTCGGTGAAGTCCGTTGCAAAGACGGACGCGGGCATTGCGTCGGAGTTGGCCGATGGAGAACGGCTGGAATGTGATGCGATCATCGTCTCGGTGGGACGGCGCTGCAATACCAATGGAATCGGGTTGGAAGAAGCCGGCGTCAAGCTTGGAGACCAGGGCGAAATCGAAGTTGACGACCATCTGGAAACGAACGTGCCGGGCGTGTATGCCATCGGTGACGTCGTGGGGAAGGCGATGTTGGCACACGTCGCGTCGGCACAAGGTAAGGTTGCTGCGGACAACCTTGTGGGGAATCCGAAAACCATAAATTATGACGTGGTGCCGGCAGGCATTTTTACGTTGCCGGAGATCGGGCGGGTCGGATTGACCGAAGGGCAAATTCGTGAGAGGGGAATCGTCCCAAATATAGGACGCTTTCGGTATAGTGCATTGGGCAAAGCCCATGCCGTCGGCGACACGGTCGGGTTGGTGAAGATCCTGGCCGACCCGAAAACGGATCGCGTGCTGGGGGCTCATCTGGTGGGAACGCACGCGGCGGATTTGGTCCATCAAGCGGCGTTGGCCATGCAGTTGAACGCCAAGGCCCGGGACGTCGCCGGCATGATCCACGCGCACCCCACGCATACCGAAGCTTTGATGGAAGCATTCGAGGACGTCGAGGGCAGGGCTGTACACGTGGCCAGGAAACGACCCTGATGAGAAGATGGTCAATCAGACAATATCCGACGGCCTGCTCATTCGGAGTCAAACTCCTGCTTCTTGCCGGGACCGTGGGGTTTTTGTCTTTTGCGGGTCTGTTGCAGAGTCCGTCCCAATCGACGCAATCCGAAGCTCCACCCTTGCAGCCGGCCGGCAGGGCGTTTGAGCGACTCCCGACGCCGGAGCCCGTGACGGGTGCCGACGTTGTGTCCGTCGACATTAATCGCGGTTCGGTGGAAGATCTACGACGGTTGCCGGGGATCGGGCCGGTCCTGGCTGAGCGCATCCTTCACTATCGTCAGGAGAATGGAAAATTCGTCTCCATTCGTGATATTCAAAACGTGAAAGGCATTGGCGTGAAACGGTTTGCGCAACTGGAGCCGTATATTCATATTGATCCGAAAAGTTCCTCGTCGAACGACTGATTCTTTCTTGCGGGATACAGCAAACCGATGTCAGAGCGAGAATTGAAACGGCAGCTTGACCTGATCACGCGCGGCACCGTTGACGTGATCCAGGAGCGTGAACTCGAAGACCGGGTCAGGGCTTCGCTCAAGGAGGGGAGCCCCTTGCGGGTGAAGGCCGGGTTCGATCCCACCGCGCCCGACCTGCATCTGGGCCATATCGTGTTGATCCAGAAGCTGCGGCATTTTCAGGAACTCGGGCATGAGGCGATCTTTTTGATCGGGGATTTTACCGGCATGATCGGTGATCCGACCGGTGTCTCCGAAACGAGGAAGGTGCTCAGCAAGGAGCAGGTCCTGGCCAACGCCAAGACCTATGAGCGGCAGATTTTCAAAACGTTGGATCCCGAGAAAACGCGCGTCGAGTTCAACAGCCGCTGGATGCGGGACATGCGTGCCCAGGACATCGTCGAATTGTGTTCGCACTACAATTTGGCGCGCATGTTGGAACGGGACGACTTTTCCAAGCGTTACCGGGAGCAGAAGCCTATCGGGGTTCATGAATTTCTCTATCCGCTGGTGCAGGGCTATGATTCCGTGGCGCTCGAAGCCGACGTTGAACTGGGCGGCACCGATCAGACGTTCAATTTGCTCGTGGGGCGTGATCTTCAGCGTGATTGGGGCCAGGTCCCTCAAATAGTCATCACGATGCCTCTGCTGGAAGGGACGGACGGCGTGCGGAAGATGAGCAAGAGTTTCGGCAACGCCATTGCCCTGGAAGACGAGCCCTCGGACATGTTCGGCAAGATCATGTCGATCAGCGACGACCTGATGTTCCGGTACTATGAACTGCTGACCTCTGAAGATCTCGATGCGGTCAAACAACGCCATCCCAAGGAGGCGAAGCTGGACCTGGCGGGAGCCATGGTCACGCGGTACCACGGAGCGGATGCCGGACGACAGGCCAAGGAAGACTTCGAGCAGAAGTTCCGGAAACGGGAGTTCCCCGAACAACCGGATGTCACGGTCACGTTGACGGCGGCGGATTTTTCAGATCCCAACAATCCCTCGATCGGGCTGGTGGATCTCCTCATGCGAACGGGGTTGTTGCCCAGCAAGGGGGAAGCGCGTCGCCTGATCGCGCAAGGCGCCGTGGTCGTAAACGAGGAACGCTGCCAGGACAGCACTGCGGTTCTGCCGCTACAGTCGAACGAGTCGTACCAAATGAAAATCGGCAAACGGAAATATGCCCTGGTGCAGGTACGGATATAGCCCGGCCTACGAATTGCCTCTACCTTCCGCCTTTTCCCTCTTCGGAAAAAGTTCTCGTCCTTACCCTTCGACTTCGCTCAGGGCAGGCAAAGGAGGGGAATACAGAAGGCATGTCCATCTTTTTCCTCCCCTTTGTAAGAGGAGGTCAGGTGGGGTAGAGCCCTATAGGCAGGTAACGGGGCAACCCGACAATCCGTTGATCCCCGTCCGCTTGACTTGCCTTCCGCGCCCTGCCTAGAATGAATTCCCTTCTGCGACCGTGAGCGGGTGTAGCGCAGTGGTAGCGCATCGGCTTCCCAAGCCGTTGGTCGGGAGTTCGAATCTCCTCACCCGCTCCAATCTCTCTTTTCCCACAGTCCAAGATATTCCAATAGCGTCCCAAAATGCCTATGAATAAAGGAGTTTGGAATGTTGACGTTTGAGTTCGAATCTCCCACCCTGTCTTTCGCGTTCAATTTTCCCACACAAAACGGTGAAAAAATGTGACGGATTTTCAAGAGAGATTCAACCTTACGGGGAGGGGGAACCATGGCCTTGACCAACCGTAGAATTGAGAAATCGACAACAGTGGGCCTGTATGCCGACGAACGCACCTTGGATTTGAAGGTGTCCAAAGGCGGCACCAAATCCTGGGGGCAACGAATCGTGGGCAACGGAAAACGGCATGATCTTGGGCTTGGGGGGTATCCCGTCATCACTATTGAGGATGCCCGAACCTTGGCTATCGAGAATCGGCGGAAAGTGGCCCTCGGTGAGAACATCTTGAGGCCCCGGCATGAGGCGAAGGTGCCGACGTTTCAAGAGGCGACGGCGTCCGTGATTTCGCTCAATGCCCCGACGTGGAAGGATGGAGGCAAGCCCCTGCAATCGTGGGAGCAGACGCTGAACGACTATGCGTTTCCGACCATTGGAGAACAGCGAGTCGATCAGGTCACGAGCAAGGAGGTTCATGCGAGAGTTGCGCCCTTGTGGACCTCGAAACATCATCAGGGCTTGAAAGTAGGGCAACGTATCGGCGCCGTCATGAAATGGGCGCAGGGGCATCGGCTTGATAACCCATGCGATGCTTTGGGCGCGGTCTTGCCGAAAGCCGATAACCTCAAGGGGCATTTCAGGGCCGTTCCCCATGCTGAGGGTCCTTCGGCAATCAGAAAGGTTCGGGAAAGTGGGGCTTTCCCGACGCCGATTCGTTGTCTTGAATTTACGATTGTCTGTGCTGTCCGTCCGAGTGAGGCGCGGCTGGCGGAGTGGTCTGAAATCAACCAGAAAGAGAGGTTGTGGACGATTCCCAAAGAGCGAACGAAAACGGCAAAAGAGTTTCGGATCTCGTTGAGCAAGCTGGCGTGGGCAATTCTTCATGAAGCGAAGCGTGACAAGGAACAGAACTGCGACCTTGTATTTCCAAGTGCGAGAGGTGGGACGTTCTCTGATTCCACAGTGAGTAAACTGTTCCGAGAAAACGGAATCACAGGTGTCCCCCATGCCGTAAGCCGAGCGTGTTTCCGGTCATGGTGTGCGGATTCCAACATTTCCCGCGAAGTGGCCGAAGCCTGTTTGGCCCATGTCGTCAAAGGCGTGGAGGCGGCCTCTCAACGTTCGGATCTGTTCGAGCGGCGGCGCTCGGTGATGCAACAGTGGGCCGACTACGTCACAGGTACCCCAAGTGCCGCCGTGATTGGTCTGCAACCCGCAAATTGATCCGACATGGAGGTGATTTTTCTGGCAAAATTGGCCTGAAAGGAGCAGGAGGATTTTGCCATGAAAAGGAAGCAGTACACGGAGGAACAGATCGGGTTTGTCTTGCGCCAAGCCGAGGCGGGGACCCCAATCGGCGAGGTCTGCCGCAAGACGGGGATTTCGGAGCAGACGTTCTATCGTTGGAAAAAGCAGTTTGCCGGGATGGGCGTAGCCGAGATTCGGCGCCTGAAGCAGTTGGAAGAAGAGAACCGGCGGCTGAAGACGCTGGTGGCCGATTTGACCCTGGACAAAACGATGTTGCAGGAGGTCGTGCGCCGAAAGTGGTGAGGCCCTCCCGACGCCGGAGCCTCGTGGCCTGGCTACGGAGGGCCTATCAGGTGAGCGAACGCCGGGTGTGCGGGGCGACCGGCTTTGCCCGGTCCTCGCACCGCTACCGGTCCATGGCCGATCCGCAGGACGAGTTGCGGCTGCGGCTCAAGGAGTTGGCGGCGGCCCGAGTCCGGTACGGGTATCGTCGCCTGCATGTGCTGCTTCGGCGGGAGGGCTGGCCGATCAATGCCAAGCGGGTCTATCGTCTGTACAAAGAGGAAGGGTTGAGCATCCGCCCCAAGACACCGCGCCGGCGGCGTTCGACCCGTTACCGTGCTGGTCGTTCTGCGATCGAGCGTCCGAATGACTGCTGGGCCATGGACTTTATGGCGGACAGTCTGGCCGACGGGCGCGCATTTCGGATCCTGACGATAGTGGATTGTCATCGTCGTGAGAGCCTCGCTACGGTCCCGCGCCCGAGTTTCCGGGCGCAGCAGGGGGTGGAGATTTTGAATGGGCTCATCCAGGCCCGGGGCAAGCCCCATGTCATCCGATGTGACAATGGCCCGGAGTTTGCCGGGCGGGTCTTGGATCAATGGGCGTACTGGCACGATGTCGAGTTCGACTTCTCGCGACCCGGTAAACCCACAGATAATGCGTATATCGAGGCGTTCAATGCACGGCTGCGGGCCGAGTGCTTGAATGCCTCCTGGTTCTTATCGCTGCACGACGCCAGAGATCGAATCGAAAGTTGGAGGCACGACTATAATACCGCTCGGCCGCACTCGGCGCTCGGCAATTTGACGCCGAGAGCCTTTGCGCGCCAAGCTCACGAGGCCAGAAAAATCGCATAGAAGCTGGATCAACTTCGGGGGCAGGTCCATTGTCGTTGTAGCGTTTGTCGACAGATGGTTCAGCGGAGGGAGAGCAGCCATTGGCCGCACTCCCGGTCAATTCGTCTCACGGATCAGTCACAAGCTGTCGAGCCTGTTGGTCGAGTCCCTTAATGACGCTCTGAATGGCGTCGACTTCGCGCTCCTCGAAGTATGCCTCCCCACACTGGTGACAGACCCAGGCCGGGACTGTGTCGAGTACCAAGTGATAGCCGTTGCGGTCGACGTGGAAGGGTGCCTTTGAGCGCTTCATCTGCCCATGACAGTAGATACAGTTCATTTTGGTCTCCTTGTCCGCAAGTCTTGCTCCCATTCGTCCTCTGTGGGAATGTATGCGGTGATGACTGCGAGGAAATCCTCTTTAGGCGCACAGACCACGTGAATATCTCGATGGTCAACCCCTTGGCCATGCAATAGACAACTGTGGCCGCGTGTGTCATCGGGATAGTCCTCGATTAGCTCGCCTTGCATAATCACAGTTCGTATCTCGTCTGGTGAAATCATCCTGTCCGGCCGCGCCATTTGGCGAACTGCATGGGGAAGAAAAAGCACGCGCTGGACAGCGGCGCTTCGTACGCGTTCAAGGATTTCTTGTGAAGCCATTATAGCATTCCTTGCTCTTCATCAATATTCGGTGAGGATAACTTCGCGATCGCTATTCTCAACCTGTACCAACATATTAGCCGCATCAGCCTCAGCCACCAACTGGGCGAACGTTTCCCTCAACAGTTCATACAGCACGTGCGCGGCGGCGCGAAGGTCATCGCCGTCGTCCCGTGTCAGCCAGTGCAGGGTCGGCATGGGTTAGAGTTCCTGATCGGGTTTCGGAACCTCCGACATGGCTTCTTCGTATTCGGCAATCCATTGTTCGGCTTCTTTTTCCGTGTAGGCTCCGGTGAGGGCACCGCTGTCTTCCGGCAGTTCATTGTTTTCCGGCATGCCGATGTGAGGTTCCAGTTTCACTCTCAACTCTTTTGCTTGTGGGTCGGGCAAGTCTTTGACAATGACCTTCAATCGCCTCTCGTCCAGATTTCCTGCGAAAATCGCTCCAAACAGATCGCTCTTTTTACCAATCGCTTCTCGAATACTCTCTGCAAAAGGGGCTAACGTCCAATCATCTCCACGTCTGTGTTTCACTCCTTGCAGATGTGTTCCCTCAAGCGTAGCTTCTTGCAATCCTGTATGGTAAAAGTCTGCTGCTTGTAGACGCGCGTTGGTCAGGTCAGCCCCTTGTAGTCTCGCTAGACGAAGATCAGTTGCTTGCAGGCACGCTTCGTCAAGCCGTGCTTGCTGCAACTGGCCGTGCACAACATAAGCTCCTTGTAGGTTTGCCCTGCTGAGATCAGCTTTCATTAGCTTCGCTCCGAAAAGATTAGCTGCCTGTAGATGTACCTGCATAAGATTAGCCCCTTGGAGTTTCGCTTCCCGAAGGTCAGCACTTTGCATGTGTGCTTCCCGAAGGTCAGCACCTTGTAGATGTGTTCTCTCAAGCCGAGTTCCTTGCAGATACGCCTCTCGTAGCTCAGCATTGTGCATGTTGGCTTCCACAAGATTAGCTGCTTGCAGGCGCGCTCGTGTTAGATTGCCCCCATTTAGCCAGCTTCCCTGTAAATTGATGTGACAGTCCTTAAAGACCTCGTGCCTTTGCACAAACAGCAGGGTCAACAGGCTTTGAATTTCTTCCGAGGGTTTCGACTTATACGCTTCTCTGTATTCGCTTTCGCCCGTCGTTCGGCGGATATGGGCGCAGAGAATGTCGAGCACAGTCTGGCACAAATCTTCAGTGTCCTGCGCGAGATGGAAAAGTTCGTAGGCTCCGCCCAGGCGGACCAAGTCCAAAGCGTGCCCCATGTGTTCGATGGCATTTTTGAGACGTTCCTGCCGCTGTCCCCGCTCGGTGTTCTGGTTGGCCTTTGCCTGTTCTTCCGTGGCCTTGGCCTGCGAGTTCGCCGCACTTTCCATGGCCTGAGCCCGCCTATTGGCTATGACGGCTTGTAGAACAAGCACGATGCCGCCCATGGCGATTCCGATAAAGGTCAGGATTTTGTTTTTCTCGGTTTGTTCCGATAAGCCCAAAAGTTGGCCGACACACTCTCTAACTGTGTCGGAGAACATGACGGCTATGAAAGCCACAAACATCACGCCAAGAAGGCTGCACAGAATGGTCAAAGGGTTCGTCTTGACCCATTGAATCAGATTTGTGATGGCAGTTTTAATGGTAATCATAGGCTGTTGCTGTCAATTTTCGTATCACTATACATAAATTCCAAAAATCCCTGGGCGTTGCCGCACGGGGATTGAAAGGTGGGCTCGCCTGCGAAAAAAGCGAGATGGGCCTCTCCATCCAGGTTTGCCAATGCTCGCAACAAGCGAGAATCCTACCATACTGAGGACGGGAATGAGCCAACAAGCTGAGGGGGAATGGATTTCAAACTGACACACGATGGTTGGCGATCAAGATGCGACCGGATCCTGCACGTGGCCGAGTTCCTTCATCCCGCAGAATTCGACGCCGAGCCAGCGGAAGAGAAGGTCGATCTGAAGACACGAGCTAACACGCGCAGGGCGCGGCGGGCTGGGGAAGCGTGGGGAGGGTGGTCTGATGATGTGGAAACAACGCTGGACACCGCGGCTGGTCTTCGCTGGGCAGACAGCGACTGTGCGGGGAGATGCCGCCGCGCCGCCAGGTTCGTGGGCGACGCGGCATGTCGACCGATGATCGTGCTCCCCTGACGCGCTCCCCCAGGAGGAAGGGCGCGCGCCAGGACGCACGCCGCTCAGAACCCCCAGGTGGCCTGGAGCCGGAGGCCCTGGTTCACCGGCTGCGGCCCCGCGGGCTCCTGCCGCCGGCCTTCCAGGGTCAGTGCCAGGCCCGTCACGCTCGCCCAGCGCGCGCCCAGGCGATAGGTCCGGTCCGCGCCAGCCGCCAGCACCGTGCCCGCATAGGGGGTGAGCAGGCCGGTGTCGAAGGCGGCAAAGCCGTACCCCACGTCCGCCGCCAGTTGGCCCGCGGGGGTGGCTTGGGGTCCCTGCGGGGCCAAGCCCTGCGTGGTCTGTCGCGCCCAGAGGCCGTCCACGCCACTCGCCGTGACGCCCCACGTGGGCGCCAGGGTCAGCGCCAAGCCCCGGCCCGCCGGCCCCGGGGCCAGCCGGACGGTGCCGCTCGCGCCCCATTCCTGATAGTGCTCGTCTTCATGCGCCAGGAGGCCCCGCACCGTGCCCTCGATGGTCAAGCCCAAGGCCGGGTCTGCGTACTGCACCTGGCCACCCAGTTCCAGGCCGAAGCCGGTCTCCGCGTCCCCCCAGTCATGCCGGACGCCCAGTTCCAGCGTGGGCGTCAGGCTCCGCCCGTCGGCCCAGGTGACCGCCCGGGAACCTTCCAGCACCACCCGCAGCCGGTGCGCGTCGGCGTCCGTGGCCGCGGAATTCACCACCGCGTCCGACGAGGTGCGCGTCAGCATGGCGTCCGTGCGGGTGGCCAGTTGCACGCCCCCGGTGTCCGCCGGGGCCAGTAGAATCCCCCGGCCCCCGAAGGCCCCCATGACCAGCGTGGTGTCCGTCTCTACCGTGACGCCGTTGGCCAGCTCCAGATCCAGTTCGCCCCAGCCGTAGCCCACCAGGCCCCAGACATCCAAGCGGTCGGTGACGGCATAGCGCAGGTAGGGATGCAGACTGGTCAGGGTCTGCTCCAGGTTGCCCGTGCCGCGAGCGGCCAGGCCGGGCGTGGTGAACCCGCCGGTCCCCCGGCTGTGGGCCACGGCCACCCCGGCCAGCAGCCGGTCCCAGGTGCCATCCACCCCCACGGTGCCGGTGAACACGTCGCCGTCCAGGGCCAGCTCTCCAGCGCGCCCGTCAAACGTGGTGCCGGCAAACCGGCCCCAGGCGGTCAGGCGGGGCGCCGGGGCGTCCGCGTCCGTCGCCCCCAGATTGAGCCGGAAGGCACTGCCTAACAGCACCTGCCGGA
>Ga0209544_1003271_pt1 | contig 12772 bp, 13 predicted proteins | sample MesohylPK_FD_187297 | JGI IMG/M metagenome (GOLD analysis project Ga0209544, IMG submission 187297) | Host-associated microbial community of the marine sponge Aplysina aerophoba from Gulf of Piran - sponge mesohyl, lysed by proteinase K... | ecosystem: Host-associated > Porifera > Sponge >...
CGAAAGGCTCTCCCGCCGACGGTAGAGGATCTACCGCCGCGGGAGGGTCGCTCACGTCCAGAATGATCCCTCCGGGAAGGGTCGGAGGCCCGGAACGGATCGCTGAAACCGCGGAACTGCCAGCGGCTGCGTTGCCCGACAGGTTGACCGGTTCGACGTCCATGCGGTTCAAGCTCGCGGCGTTGGTCTGCGTGCCGGCCGTGGTAGTGATCCGCCGCCGCTAGCGGTCAATCGGTTGCGGGCCTCGTGTGGTCTTCGAGTGCGGGCGCGAGGGTCAGCCTTCCGTCTGTCGCGGCGACGCGGACAAGGTAGGCCGCTACCACGTCCTGGTCCGGGAGCGCGGCCAAGGGTTCGAGGCTGCGGGCTTCGGCCCAAGCGCCGAACCGCGCCGCCAGCCGTCGATACGCGCGCCGCGTCGATCCGTTTACGGACCGGACCGCGAGTTCGGCAAGCGTGGCGGGCGCGGGCGAGCACGTCGCGCCGTACTGGAAGGGCGGCGGCGGGATCGTCGGCCGACCGCTGGAGGGCGAGGCGGCTGAGATTTGCCTGGCCTGCGGCGAGGACGATGCGGAGACCTTGGTGCCGGAGGTCGGCGAGGACGGCCACATCGTGGAGCTTCTGCCCGGCTGCTTCGATGACCGCAACATGCCCTTCCAGGGCAACCGCAAGTACCTGCGCGAGAGGGCAACGCCGTGCGTGGCCGGCTGGAAGCCGACGGGCTGGCGGACGGCGCCTGGTACTGGTTGAACACCGGCACGGCGTCTGGCGCAGCGCCGCTGGTGCGCCGGGACGCGGACCTGGATCTGACCGTTCCGAAACTGCCCGGCGGCGTCGACGCCGAGGAAGGCCCGCTCGGGACGCTGTTCTCTCGCGGCCACTTGATGGGCGTCCTGCCCCGCCTGGAGCGAGTCGAGGAGTAAGGGGGCGGAAACGAGCCGGCGGCGCGCGGGCGACCTTCCGCAGGAGCCCGCGTCTCTGAGGGCGGCGCCCCGAACTGCCGACGGAACCGCAGCAGGGTTATCCGGGGGACTACATCGCAAACCAGCCAAGAGCAACTAGTTAGCTCGGAAGCCGGCGGACCAGTACCCACCGGTGGAGCGCCATCCGGGGTTCCCTGTTTGTTCCGACCTGAATAGCGACTGAGCTATACTCTTCTCAATGGCCAAGTGAAGGTCAAGAATCGAAGACGCCCACCGGGCCAGCGGTGCCCATAGCTGCAAGCGGAGAAGAAGATGGAGTTCTTGGTCGCCAAGATCCGAGGTCGTACACCGGCGAATCGCATTTGGGCGTTGGCGGTAATCAAAGCGGGAGAGACAGCGGGTCGGCTCGGCACGTCGTCGGCGAGTTTCATGTGCGCCTCGCCACAACGGAGCCACGGATGACGATGCAACACAGTCGCAGGCTGATAGAGGCGGTCGAGCAGAGCATTCGCCAGAACGAGGCTAGGGCGAGATCGATACTCCAAGCCGCCAATTGTCGCCCTGCCACCTACGACCGGCTATTCGAGAAGGCCCGAGCCGCACTAGAGGCGAGGGAGCGTCTATTCCAAGAGGCCCGAGCCGCAGTAGATGCGAGGGATCACATGGCGGCTGCGATTGGGGCTGCGATCACGGCTCACAAGGAAGCGCTGCCCAAGGCTCAGAGTGTGCCGCACTTCGACATGACGAGATTCCTGGGCCTGACAGCGAATCGACCGAATCCACCGCGGCGACGTCCGATCGGCTTCTGAGGGGCAGGGACGGTGAAGAGGCTGGAGTGGACCAACGAAACGCCCTCGGCGAGTGCTCTCGGCGTGTACATCATCTTCAACCTGTGGGCTGTCGAGTACGTCGGACAGGGTGTGTTGGAGGACCGCCTGCAACGATGGCCGGACGATGACCATTGGTGGGCCCTCGTTCCCTCAGAAGCGGAAAGACTCGGCATGGAACGCTTCCTGATCGACCTTCTTGAGCCCCGCCAGAACGACACCGCGGGCGCCAACGTCGATGAGGTTCCCGTCTACCCTCCCGGTGTTCCGTTGACGGAAATGGCAGCGCGCCGCCTGCTCGAGGAGCTGCCCGGCTCAAACTGAGGGCGTACCGAGAGCAGCGCCCGCTAGTTGCCGCTGTCGGCCCTACACCCATCGACATGGATTGACGACCTGCGATGGCGGAGCCCGTGCACGGTCGCGTCGATTCTCACTCGCCGCAACGGAACGCGCCGGGGGGTTCGGGGGGGCTTGCCCCACCGCTCCGGTAACTGGACGGATGAAGCGTAGCGTAATACGTCCAGTACTCGGGCTCCCGCTGCCTCTGTCGAGGCGGGCACCCGGCGGACGAGACATCCGACTTCCGCCACCTTCCGCCAGCCTCCGTAGTACCTACTCGACCACGAACGCGCCCCAGGACTCCATGACCTCGCGGCGGCGCTCCAGCACGTCGCTGCGGGCGTAGCACTGCTCGACCTGGCTGCCGACCGCGTGAGCAAGGACCTGCTCCGCCAGCTCCCGGTCGACCCCTCGTCGGAGCACCAGGACCGGAACGAGCTGCGGAAGCCGTGCGGACTGCAATCGATCCCCAAGTCCTTCAGCAGCCGACCGAACACGGCCGCCCCGACCATCTTCCCCTGAATGCCGGGAGACACGAGCCCGCGACCCCGGCCCCGCAGTCCATCGGCCCGCTCCAGGACCACAAGCGCCGCGCGGGAGAGGGGAACCCTGTGCTCCTTGCGGGACTTCATCCGCGACGCGGGAACGACCGAGGTGGCCGACTTCAGATCGAACTCTCGCCACCTTGGGTCACGAACCTCGCCGCTGCGCGCCGCCGTCAGCGCCAGAAACCGCTACCTCTCCATCACCACGAACGACCACCACGACCCGTACCGACGCACTCCACGTAGATGGGTGGGGCGCTTCAGGGATGGTGACCGGACAGGACCGGGTCTAGCGTTAGAGTCGAACCTCAATGGGCAAGCACCTAGTGCCGCAGGCCTATCTGCGGCAGTTCACACTTGGCCCTTCAAGCGGCATCCACGTCTTCGACCTCAAGACCGGCGACTGGCGGGCTGATGGCAGGCCGTTACCCGTCGGCAAGGTAGCTCAACTGGCCGATGTGTGGTGCGACGACATCGAGGCCGAGTTGACGCACATCGAGCAGACGGGCTTTCCGGTCGTGAGGCGACTTGCCAACGAGTCAGACATCGTGTTGTCTGACCATGACCGAGCGGCAGCGACGTGCTACATCGTGTCGCTGCGGGGTGTTCGGTCAGTCGGCGTGTGGAGCGACTTCAAGCCTTTGGTGGTCGCCAACCTCAAGAAGGCGGCCGATGCCGATGACGTTCCCGATGACGAGGAGCGAGCTCGGATAGAGGAGTGGTTCAATAAGGAGCGCCAGGAGGTGGAGAAAGGCCCCTACCGTGACCGCAGTCACTCCAGGGGCGAAATGGCACCCTGGATTTCGCCCGGGGCGTTTAACTGCATCAGTGCGATGCGGTGGACCGTGCTCTGCGCGGAGGGCGGGGCGTTCATCACAACCGACGCGCCGGTGAGGGCTTTCGGCCTTGAGCTTCGAGAGGGGAGAGCGTGGATGCCGTTGTCCCCCAAGCGTCTGCTGTTGATGGACTGGGCGTCGGACAAGCACGTGCCTTCGGAGGCGAGGATCCTTCGCTGGATGCCGTGTCGCCAGGTTTCCCACTACAACCGGTTGATGGCGGCTGCTGCCAACCGCGAACTGTACTGCCGCGAGCCGTATGGATGGGTGAAGCAGGTTGCTAGAGATGTCGTGCGAGATCGCGTCCGGCACCGGGGAGCCGGGTCTTCTGCTCGTGCTCGCCGGGATCGCGGCACGGAGGTGGGGTGTGTCGAGTGCGGGCTATCCATAAGGCACTGCGGCTGCTCGCTGGGAGTCCCGTACGTTTCTCCCGATTCAACCGAAATCCGGCCACCGTAGCTCGTCCATTCCTCCCGGCTCCGCCGTTCCACTCGGGCACCGCGCCGTCCCCTTCTTCCTTCTGTGGTTCTCGCTCCGGAACGAAGAGTGCCCCGACCGCACCACGCAGCCGGGGCGTGCCGGGAGTATCCATCGTCAAGTGGATGCCCGGTTTGCCGTACTTCGTGCGGCGCGCCTTTGCCCTGTTCGTTCCACTCCTCGTTCCACGTTCGGACCGGGGGCGCTCCCGTCAGAGTTGCTCCCTTCGGGAAGGCTCAGAAACCGGACGGACCGCCGCGGCCGCGGAACTTGCCAGTGGCGGTGTCGCATGTAGAGACACTGGAGCCGTTGACGGGTCGTATCGCCGGCAGCTAGCCACACCAAGGAGCTGTTCTGCCGGCTGCTCGAGCAGGTCGTCATGGCGGACGAACCGCTTGTGCATCCACGCTTCGAAGACGTGGCGGAATCCGTGGTGCGGGACCACAGTGAGGTTGATGCGGGATCAGGGACTCGTGGAAGGGGAACTTCACACGACTCTCAGCAGCTCTTGGACCGTCCACCCTCGTTTGCAGATCACGCGCTCGGGCCGCTCATACCTGAGCCGACACCGTGATGACCGAGACGGCTGACGGAACACGGCGGATCGAACGGATCGCGGGGCGACCGGCACGCCGAGGAAGCACTCTGCGGTGACGAGGGTGGACCGCGTCGGGGCAGTGCGGCGCACCTACTCGACCAGGAACGCGCCCCAGGCCTCCATGACCTCGCGGCGGCGCTCCAGCACGTCGCTGCGGGCGTAGCACTGCTCGACCTGGCTGCCGACCGCGTGGGCCAGGGCCTGCTCCGCCAGCTCACGGTCGATCCCCTCGTCCGAACACCAGGACCGGAACGAACTGCGGAAGCCGTGCGGACTGCAATCGATCCCCAAGTCCTTCAGCAGCCGGCCGAACACGGCTGCGCCGACCATCTTTCCCTGAATGCCGGGAAACACGAGCCCGCGACCACGGCCCCGCAGTCCATCGGCCCGGTCCAGGACCACAAGGGCGGCGCGAGAGAGGGGAACCCTGTGCTCCTTGCGGGACTTCATGCGCGAGGCTGGAACGACCCAAGTGGCCGACTCCAGATCGAACTCTCGCCACCTTGCGCCACGAACCTCGCCGCTCCGCGCCGCCGTCAGCGCCAGGAACCGCAGCGCCAGTTTCGTCCCGATCCAGGCTCCGGAACCCTCGACCTTCCGCAAAGCCTCTGGAAGCTCCCTGGCCGGCACGTAGCGATGGTGCTTTCTCTGCTTTCGGCCGGCCGGAAGCACGGCCGAGAGGCTGGCCGTAGGGTCGTCCTCCCGATAGCCGGCCGCCACGCTCCAGGCCATGACGCCGGCGATCCTCTGCCGGAGCCGCTGCCCGGTGGCCCTCTGCCGTCGCCAAAGCGGGACCAGGACCCGCATCAGGTCGGCGGTCTGGATCTCGTCTACCGGCAGGTCGCCGAGACTCGGGAAGGCATGGCGCTCCAGCAGCAGCCGGACTTGCCGCGAGTGGGCCTCCCCCCAGTCAGGAGACTGGATCTCCAGATACATCGTCGCGGCTTCTCTGAACGTCGGCACATCGGAGGACACGGCCGCTCTGGGATCGCCGCCCGTTCGGGCGGTTCTCGTATGCTCGAAGGCGACCTCACGAGCTTGTTTGAGCGACCGGAACCGGGTCGAAGCCATGCCGACCTCTATGCGCTTGCCTCTGACCATGCCCCGCCAGACCCATCTGGCTTTGCCGGCGGCCGTTACGCGGACCATCAGTCCGTCCCTGTCGTAGAGCTTGAAGGGCTTGCCCCTGGGTTTGATCGCGTCGACCTGTCGCTGGGTGAGAGCCATTGCCGTTCCTCCGTTTAGAGGACGGTATCATACTCCCTTCACATGTCCCCCAGTTTGTGCTCTACGGTAGCTCGCTGTCAGATGCTCCTACGGCCTTGGACAAGCGGTCGTGAACCCGCATAAAGCCCCATGTAAGCTGGACTTCGTGGCTATGCCGACACTCTCATTCACCCTCTTTGGACCTCCCGGGATATCGTCCGATCAAAGCTCACTTCGCTCCGCTCGCTCCGGTCAGCCGTTGCCAGCCGTGATGGTGTGGGGCGTCGCTCGCTCCGAGTCCCCTGGAGTCCGCCCCCTCAGGCCCTCCGACAGGCTGGACGGTGTCGGGCTGCCGAAAGCGCCGATTCCGTACTGCTGCCTCAGTCTGCTCCGGCTGCTTCTTGCCGATGCACGAACCAGAGGTTGCGGGTGTAGACAAGCACACCGAAGCTCTGGCCGGTGATGAACACCGGGTCGCCGATCCGCAGGGCGTAGCTCAGTAGCACGAGTCCGCCGCCCAGGCTCAGGTACCAGAACGCGGTGGGTACGACGCTCTGACGACGCCGCTCAGTAGCGATCCACTGGATCAGAAAGCGGGCGCCGAAGAGGGCCTGCCCGCCGAAGCCGACGGCTACCCAGATGTTCTCGGACGTGAGTTCGGGCATGGTGGGTTCTCCAGGACGTCGGCTGTTGCGGAGACGGCGCGACGGCGGTACCAGGCGACGCCGAACAGGTCGAGGACTCCGCGAAGGAAGCGGCCGCGGATGGTGTACTTGCTCTTGCCGTGTGTGCGGGGACGGTGTCCGACCGCGAGTTCAGCGTATGTTCCTCCGTGCCGAAGCGCCAGCACCGGCAGGAAGCGGTGAAGACCGTCGAATGCGGGTAGATCGTCGAGCACAGCGGCGTGGTAGCCCTTGAGGGCGCAACCGATGTCCGTGCAGGGGTCGCCGAGGACGAGCCGCCGGACCCGGTTGGAGACGCCGCTTGCGAGCCGTCGCAGAAGCGTGTCCCTGCGTTTCGCCCGCACGCCGGAGACGACGTCGTGATTCTCGAGCAGAGCGACGATGGCCGGAATGTCGGCCGGGTCGTTCTGGAGGTCGGCGTCGATGGTCACGATGAGAGGAGCCTTGGCGGCGCGAATCCCGGCCAGCAGCGCCGCTGACTGACCGCCGTGCCGGCGGAGGCTGAAGGCCTGGACGCTCGCGTCGGTTTCGACCAGCCCGGCAAGCTCCTCGCGGCTGCCGTCCGTGCTCCGGTCGTCGACGAGGATCAGCTCGTAGTCGAACCCGGCAGCGGTCATCGCCTCGGCCGTCTGGACCGCCAGGAGTTCCAGGTTGCCCGCTTCGTTGAAGACCGGCGCGACGATCGAGAGCATGGGCGGCATGGCGGCGGCCCCGATCCTAGCCATTGCTACAACCAGCGGCGCGCGTTGATACCCTGCCTGCCGTGCTGCTGATCGTGCGCCATGGCGAGACCGCCTCGAACGCCGCCCGGATCGTCCAGGTACCGGAGACTCCGCTCAACGAGCGCGGCATGGCGCAGGCGGAGCGGCTGGCGGCGCGGTTGGCGGAGCGCCATCGGAGCCAGCCGATCGGACAGGTCGTCGCGAGCGATCTGCGGCGAGCCGAGATGACGGCCGAGCCGGTGGCCGAGGCCCTCGGGTTGCCCCTCGTCATCGAGCCGCTGCTCGCCGAGCGCAACTTCGGCGACCTGCGAGGTCGGGCCTACGCCGAGATCGGTCTCGACATCATGGAACCCGGGTATGCACCACCTTCGGGGGAGGATTGGCCGTCCTTCCACCGGCGCGTCGATCGGGCGTGGGACCGGATTCGTCAGCTCGCGCGGGAGGTCGAAGGCGACAGCGTCTTCGTCACCCACGGCCTGGTCTGCCACTCCCTGGCGCTGCATCACCTGCACCTTGGCGACGGCGTGGAGCAGCCCGATCGTTGGGGGAACACCTCGGTCACCAACGTCGAGGCTCGGGCGCCGTGGAGGACGACCCGGATCAACTGCTGCGATCACCTGGACCAGGCGACGGCCGACGGCGGCCAGATGTCGGGTATCTGATCGGCGTAGGCCGGAGGCGGTCGGATCTCAGGCAAGGGACCGACGGCTCGGCTGCTGCGGACCCTCGGTACGCTCGGATAAAGTCCGTTTCACCCTCTTGGCCACTTCGGGAAGAACCGGGGTCGAGGGCGGGTTGCAGACAGCGTAGCCGGGGCTTGTGTGCGTCAAGCCGCGGTTCCGCGTGTTCCCGAGCCGGAAGTCTGCAGGTGTTGCCTCTCCAGGCAGTGGTTTTCCGGAAATGACCTTAGGACGGACCTTTCGACATGACCGTGGACCTGAGCGAGACCGTTCCATCCGAACAACCGGCGGCGCCCCGGGTGGCGGCGCCCACCGGCCCAGCCGTCCCCGGGGTCAGCGAAGAGCTCCGGAGTGAGATCGCGGCCCAGGCGGACGTCCTGCAACGCGTGCGCAGGGAGGTGGGAAAGGTCATCGTCGGCCAGACCTACATGATCGATCGCCTTCTGATGGCACTGATCGCGGATGGCCACGTCCTGATCGAGGGGATTCCGGGTCTGGCGAAGACGACGGCGATCAAGACGCTCTCCGAGTCCGTCGAGACCGGCTTCTCCCGCATTCAGTTCACGCCCGATCTGTTGCCCGCGGACCTCCTGGGCACCCAGATCTACCGCGTGGATCAGCACGACTTCCAGGTCAAGCAGGGGCCGATCTTCACGAACCTGCTGCTCGCGGACGAGATCAACCGGGCCCCCGCGAAGGTGCAGAGCGCGTTGCTCGAGGCGATGCAGGAGCGACAGGTCACCCTGGGCGACGAGACCTTCGACCTGCCCGATCCGTTCCTGGTCCTCGCGACCCAGAACCCGATCGAGCAGGAGGGGACCTATCCGCTGCCGGAAGCCCAGGTCGACCGCTTCATGCTCAAGCTGCGCGTGGACTACCCGAACCGGGAGGAAGAACGGGAGATCATGCGCCGGATGGCCCGGCGGGAGCGGCCTGTCGTCGAGGCGGTCGTCAGCCCGGACGAGATCCGCCGGGCGCGGGACGTCGCTGACGCGATCTACCTCGATCCCAAGGTCGAGGAGTACATCGTCGATCTCGTGTTCGCGACCAGGGAACCGGCAGATGTCGGACTCGAACGCCTGGAGCCGCTGATCGAGTATGGGGCGTCGCCTCGCGCCACGATCTTCTTGGCCGCTGCCGCCCGCGTACAGGCGTTGATGTCGGGCCGGGCGTACGTCACGCCGCAGGACGTGAAGACGGTGGGCGCGGATGTCCTGAGGCACCGGGTGCTGGTTTCGTACGAGGCGGAAGCCCGCGATCTCAGTTCGGACGATCTGATCCGGGAGATCATGGGCACCGTCGACGTTCCCTGAGGCGATCGATGTGGTTCTTCCGGCGTCACGAGACAGCGGGCCAGGATCGGCAGGAGGCGACGCGCTCGCCTGAGCTGCTGGCGCCTGAGCTGCTGGCGCGGATCAAGACGATCCAGCTTCGCACCCAACGCCTGGTGACCGACGCTCTCGCGGGCGAGTACCACAGCGCCTTCAAGGGGCGAGGCATGGAGTTCGAGCAGGTGCGGGAGTACACGCCGGGCGACGACATCCGCCACATCGACTGGAACGTGACGGCGCGCATGTCGAGCCCCTTCGTCAAGGAGCACCGCGAGGAGCGGGAGTTGACGGTCATGCTGATCGTCGACGTGAGCTCGTCGGGCGCCTTCGGCACGGCCCGGAAGCAGAAGCGCGAGGTGGTCGCCGAGGTCGCCGCGGTGCTCGCGTACCTCGCGATCCAGAACAACGATCGCGTGGGGATGATCATCTTCTCGGACCGGATCGAGCACTTCATTCCGCCCAAGAAGGGCCGCTCACACGTCTGGCGCGTGATTCGGGAGGTGCTGAGCTTCCGTCCGACGGGCCGGGGCACCGACCTCGACGGGGCTCTGGACTACCTGGGCCGCGTCGTGCCGCGCCGTTCGGTGGGCTTCGTCATTTCGGATTTTCTGCTGGATGAGGGCCTGGATGAGGGCTTCTCGGAGCGCTTGCGGGTAGCGGCTCGCCGACACGATCTGACCGCGATCCGGGTCCTCGACCAGCGCGAGGTCAGCCTGCCGCGAATGGGGCTCGTCGAACTCGAGGACGCGGAGACCGGGGAGACGATCGTCATCGACACGGCGAGCCGTCGGGTGGCGGAGAGCTTCGCCGGTCTGGCCCGCGCGGATCTGGCAAGGCGGTCCGAACAGTTTCGTCACGCCGGCGTCGGCGAGATTCAGGTCTGGGCCGACCGCCCGTGGATCGATCCAATCGTCCGCTACCTGCGGGCGCGCGACCAGACGGTGCGAGTCTGAGGAGGCCTGGCGGCGTTGCGTTGTGATCCTCAGCCCCGTTGGCGGCGTACCCGGACGTCTTGCGTCGCTGCGGTCCTCCTGCTGCCCCTGCTGCTCGCGTGCAACGCCGCCGGGGAAGAAGCCGGCGCCGGCGAGGCGCCGAAGCCGCCCGCCGAGCTGCGGGCCGCGGTCGACCGCACGACCGCCACGACGGGCGACCTGATCACCTACGAGGTGGAAGTCGAGCGCGACCCGGAGGTGATCGTCGAACTGGCCGATCCGGGCGTCGACCGTGATCCCGGAGTCATTGCCGGCTTCCGGATCGTCGATCTCGGCCAGGATCCGCCGGAGACGCTTGCTACCGGCCGGATCGTGGAACGCCGCTGGTACCAACTCCGCGCGGACCTGGTCGGCGCCTACACGCTGCCGGCGCTCTCCGCTGCGTACAGCGGGCCCGGCGGTGACGGGGGGAGCCTCCAGGCGCCGGAGATTCCGGTCGAGGTCGAGTCTGTGCTGCCGGCCGACGGGACCGAAGTGACGGACATTCGCGACATCAAACCGCTGCGGCGAATCGAGCCGGAGAGGCCGTGGCTGCTGTGGGTCGGAATCGCCATCGCGGTTCTCGCGCTCGCTGCTGCGGGTTGGTGGTGGTGGCGCCGGAGGCGCAGAGGAGACGAAGCTCCGGAGACGCCCCGGATACCGCCCTACGACCTCGCGGTCCGGGAGCTGGAACGGCTCCGCCGCACCGACTTCTCGAACCTGCGGGAACTGCGCCGCTACTACTTCGCCGTCTCGGCCGTCGTTCGGGCCTACGTCGAAGGCCGCTTCGGGCTGAACGCGACCGATCTGACGACGGAGGAGATCCTGAGCCGCCTGGGAGGGTTGATCCGGCTCGATCCGAACCAGGCGCGGCGTCTGGAGCGGTTCCTCGTCGCGACGGACCAGGTCAAGTTCGCGGCCCACCTGCCCGAGCCCGACGAGATCGACCGCACCTACGAACAGGCTCTGGGCTTCGTGCGGGCCACCCGGCCGTCGGACGAAGCACGTGAGGAACCCGCGTCGGACCTCGACCGCACGGGGAAGGCTGCCTGATGGAGCAACTCCTGTTCGCCGACGCCCGCTGGCTCTGGGTGCTGCTGCCGATGTACGTCGTCTGGGCGCTCCTGTGGTGGCTTCGCCCGCGCTTGCGGCAACTGGCGACGCGTAGCGGTCTCGGGGGCGGGCGCAAGGCGCCGGGCCGAGCCGCCGTGGCCTACTCGTCCCTCGTCCATGCGCGTCAGTCGGCGCGGACGGCAACGCCGACCGTTCGCCGTCTGGTGTCGGCACTGCGCCTTGTCGTCGTTGCTCTCGTGCTGCTCGCCGTGATGCGTCCTCAGACCGGCCGGGCGCTCACCGAGGTGACCACGGAGGGCATCGACATCGTGCTCGTGATCGACACTTCGGGGTCGATGAGGGCGCTCGACCTCGACGCGCACGAGCGCTCACTCAGTCGCCGCCGGAACCGGCTGGAGGTGGCGAAGGGGGTCGTCGAGACCTTCATAGGTCGCAGACCGAACGACCGTATCGGCCTCGTCGTGTTCGGCGAGGAGGCCTTCACCCAGTGCCCGCTGACGCTCGACCACGGCATTGCCGCGACCTTTCTCGAGCAGTTGGAGATCGGCATGGCGGGCGACGCGACCGCGATCGGATCGGCGGTCGGGGTGGCGACCAAGCGCCTCGTGGACTCGGAGGCCGAATCGAAGGTCGCGGTCCTGCTGACGGACGGGCGCAGCAACGCCGGGGCGTTGACGCCGTTGCGAGCGGCCGAGGCGGCTGCCGCGCTCGGCGTCAAGCTCTACACGATCGGCGTCGGCACGCGCGGTCAGGCCCCCATCGTCGTCGAGACGCGGTTCGGTCCGCGCGTGGTCTACGAGGACGTGGAGATCGACGAGGACACTCTGCGGCAGATGGCGACGGTCACCGGCGGCGTCTACTTCCGGGCCGAAGATGGCGCGGGGCTGGAGGAAATCTACGAGCGGATCGACGAGCTCGAGAAGACGGAGATCACGCAGGAGTCGTACATGGAGTACGAGGAGCGGTTCGCCTGGCTGGTCACGCCGGCTGTGTTTCTGCTCCTGCTCGAAGTCGTGCTGCTCGATACCCGTTTGAGGAAGCTGCCGTGAGTGTGAACCCCGTCAGGTCGGAGTCGGCAAGCGGCCGCGGCCGGCCGCTGATCGCGCTGGCGCCGGCGTTGCTGGCGCTCGGCTGCGAGGTCCGTACCGGTCAGCCGGACGCGCTCTGGTTGCTCTGGCTGGGGCCGGGCCTGCTGCTCTTCTATGTCTACGCGTTCCGCGCTCGCACCCGGTTGCTCGGCCGCTTCGCCTCGCGCGAAATGTTGCCGGTGCTGGTTGCCGGGGTCAGCCGGCCCCGCCGGCGTCTCAAGGCCTTTCTCGTCCTGGTCGCGCTGCTCTCCCTCGTCGCGTCGCTCGCGCAGCCGAGGTGGGGCTTCGTCTGGGAAGAGGTCCACCGGGAAGGGGTGGACATCGTCGTCGCGCTCGACGTCTCGGACTCGATGTTGGTGCGCGACGCGGAGGCGGGCGGCGAGCTCAGTCGCCTCGAACGCGCCAAGCGCGAGATCGCCGACCTGCTGCAGCGGCTCGAGGGCGATCGCATCGCCCTGGTGGCCTTTGCCGGTGA
>Ga0209544_1003276_pt1 | contig 12754 bp, 12 predicted proteins | sample MesohylPK_FD_187297 | JGI IMG/M metagenome (GOLD analysis project Ga0209544, IMG submission 187297) | Host-associated microbial community of the marine sponge Aplysina aerophoba from Gulf of Piran - sponge mesohyl, lysed by proteinase K... | ecosystem: Host-associated > Porifera > Sponge >...
CGTAGCCGCCCCACGCGGACCGTGCGGCGGAACCTGAACCGCTGCTCCGCGACAAGTCCGACAGCGTTCGCGGCGCCAGGTCGAAGCCCATGGAACTAGCGACGGCAAGCGTCAGGGCCGTGAAACCGGAGGCCGACGACGCGATGCCCGCAGCCGTCGGGAAGGTGTTGTACGTCGCGATGCGGAATCCGCCTTCGTACGGCGCGGCCGTCCTCCGCGACCACTCCCGCAGCCGGTCGAGGTGCCGCTTCGTGCGCTCGACGAAGGCAGGTGGCGGCGTCGCCGGCTCGGCCGGGCGCTCACCGCCGGGCACATCCAGCCACCAGACTTCGTCCTCGCTGCCCTTCCCCAGGGGCGACGCCGAACAGACGGAACGGCACGCATCGAGGGTCATCGACAGCGACCGATTGAAGGGCACGGGACCCTCACCGTCACCTTCGAGATCGCGGGCGCCCCAGTACTTGATGAAGGCGATGTTCGACGGCGCCTCCGCGGTCACCGGACCCGGATCGCGCACCGGTTCGAGGGGGGACACCATGATGCGCCGCCGAGCCTACCGCCGTCCTCCACCGGGCGCGCACTTCCCACTGGGTGCGCCGGCGACGGCGCGTGTAGCGGCGGAGCGGCGGACGCACCCGCCCGTCTTGGGTCAGGAGGGGTCGGCTCCCAGGTGACGTGAGCGCTCGAGAGGAGATGGGAGGCTGTGGCGCTCACTCCGCTTCACTCGCTCCGGTTCGGCGTCGATTCCCGGGAGGGCGTTGGCCGTCGCTCGTTCAGAGGCACCTGGGAGCCGACCCCTCCTGACCCGACTGGGCTGGACGTCGGTGCGGCGAGCGCGCCAGATCAGTCCTCGAACCGCAGGCCGTCCGCGCCGATCGGCGCATCGACCGGTGCGAGATCCGACAAGCCTTCGATCGTCCCCGAATCACGCCCGCCGAGCATGCAGATCAGTGCTCCTGCCGACTCGCCCTCGAGCGCCCCGGCGCCGGTGGTCTTGGCGGCGCCGCCGGCGGCCTCGATCCGCCTTACCCGCCGAGCGATTGCGGGCGGTACGACGCCCAGATCGACGAGACCGCGGTGCCCCGCCGCGATCGCCGCCAACGCCTGAGATTCGCGGTCCGCGATGAGGGCCTCGCGAAAGGCCTCCGTCGCGGTGCCGATCCGGTCGAGCACCTCGGCAACTCCATCGGGATCCTCTTCGTAGGACTTGCGAACCGTGGTCACCACGGCGCCCGTCGTCTGACCCGGTGTTCCGCTGTCGACGATCGAGAGGCCGTTCCGCAGCCAACGGGGCCGCGGTAGATCGTCGAACTGCAGCTCGCACTCGCCGACGCGAACGAACAGCACGCCTCCACGCAGCACCGTAACGCTGTCGATCCCCGAAGGCAACCCGTGTTGCCGTCTCTCGACCTCGAGCGCCGCCGCCTCGATCGCGGAGAGTTCATCCGGCTCCGCACCGCCAACGCCACCCGCCACCGCTCTCACAGCCGCGACCACTCCCACCGCCGCCGCCGCCGAACTGCCCAAACCGCCCCCGACCGGAATCGCCGACCGCAGCCGCAGCTCAAGCGTCCGCTCCCGCAATGGTGCTGACGCCGCCGCCGCCAGCGACGCCATCGCCTCCCCGACCGCGATACGAGCCAGGCCACTGCGATCGCGACTCGCCCGAAAGGGCTCCTGACCGGCCCGGAACGCGCCCCACTGCCGACGCGCTCGGTTCGCAAACTCCACGACCTCCGGCCAGGAGTGCTCTTCCGCGACCCCGATGTCCGGCAGATCGAGATGGACCCCGCCACCACCGGCCACCGATCCCACACACGCCTCCACCTCAAGCCGCAGATCCACCGCCGCCACCACCGCCGGCCGGCCGTACACGGCCGCGTGCTCACCCATCAGGATCACCTTCCCGGGCACACTCAGCCGCACCGATTCGGTGTCGGCCATCGGATCTGATCAGTCCGTGTTCGCCGCGCTCGAGCGGCCGAGCCGTTCGTGGGCCCGTGCCAGGTCGCGCGACGTGAAGGCCGCGGTCAGGGACAACTCGCCGGCCAGGACGACCGCGCCGACGATCTCGGCCAGGCGCCGCACCGCCGTGCCGGGCCGGTCCGGATCGGCTCGCACGCCCATCACCGCGAGCGCTTCCCGCTGCGTGTCCAGGCCCGTGCCGCCGCCAATCGCCGCCAGCGGACAATCCGGCATGTAGACCGAGGCGTAGACCGAACCGTCGTCGCGAGCCTCGAACGAGGCGACCCCCATCGCGCCCTCGACCACATGGGCGACGTCCTGACCGCAGGCCACGAAGACCGCCGCGAGCACGTTGGCGAACTGCGCGTTGAACGCGAGCGCGCCAGCCGCCACCGAACCGAGCAGGTTCTTGCGATAGGCCACGTCCTGGAGCGCCTCCGCGTTCGACTTCAGCACCTTGCGCACGGTCAGCTCGTCGAGGACCACCTCCGCGTGAATCCGCTTGCCCCGGCCAAGCTGGTAGTTGACGGCCGACGGCTTCTTGTCCACGCAGTAGTTCCCCGACAGCGCGACGCACTCGACGCCGGTCTCTGGCTCGATCAACTCGGACACGACGCGGTCGCAGGCGATCGTGACCATGTTCATGCCCATCGCATCGCCGGTGGCAAACCGGAACCGGAGGAACACCGTGCTGCCGACGACCGACGGACGGATTTCCAGGAGTTCCAGGTAGCGGCTGGTCTGCTGGGCCTTGGCGCGGATCCTCTCCTCGTTCGTTTCCAGCCACTCGAGCAGCCGTCTGGTCGCCTGGATCCCCGTCGTGCGGAAGACGGGCGCCCGGGTCATGCCCACGTCCTCCACGAAGACGGTGGCCCCACCGGCAGCCGTGATCGCGCGGCAGCCCCGGTTCACGCTCGCGAGCAGGGCACCCTCGGTCGTCGCCATCGGCACGCTGACCGTGCCGTCGATCTCGCTGCCCCGCACGAGAAGCGGCCCGGCGACACCCATCGGCACCTGGGCGGCGCCAATGAAGTTCTCGCAGTGCTGACTGGACGCACGATCGTCGTCCAGCGTGTAGCCGCCGATGGCCTCGAGCGGTCCGCTGCCGCTCGCGAGTTCCAGGGCACGCCGCCGCACCGCCGCCCCTGCCGCGGCGTCGAGCCCCGGCGGCGGGCGGTGGAAGCCGCGCTCGGAGCCCGCCATCTCGGCCGCCGCGGCCTCGAGTTCGGGACTCAGTCGATCAGCCATCGCCGGTCCCCCGGAGCAGAGGTACGCGGCGGAGCGCCGCTACGTCGACGGCGCCGGTGCAGAACATGCAGATCCGCAACTCGTCGGCAAACCGGTCGACCCGGTCCACGACGGCGGCGGTCGAGGCATTCGCCGCCTCCAGGAACGGAAACGCCATGCCGGCGATATCGGCCCCGAGCGCCAGCGCCTTCGCCGCGTCGATTCCCGACCGGATGCCGCCGCTGCCGATCACCTGCACGCCGGGCACATGCGCCAACTGGCGGATCGACTCCGGCGTCGGCAGCCCCCAGTCGGCGAACCGCTCGCCGAGCGCCAGCTCATCGGCCCGCGCCGCCTCGATCCTCGCCCAACTCGTGCCGCCCACGCCGGCCGTGTCGAGAATCCGCACGCCGACGTTGGCGAGTTCCCGGCCCACGGCCGCCGAAATGCCGGAACCGATTTCCTTGACGATGACCGGTACCTCCAGGTCCGCGACGACCCGGGCGATCTTCGGCAGCAGCCCCCGGAAGTTCAATTGCCCCTCCGGTTGCAACGCCTCCTGAAGTGCGTTCAGGTGCAGCACGAGGGCGTCCGCCTCGACCATGTCGACCGCGGCCCGGCACTCGTCGATGCCGTAGCCGTAGTTCAGTTGCACCGCGCCCAGGTTGGCCAGGATCGGCACGTTCGGCGCGAACTCGCGGACCCTGAACGTCGCCGCCGTCTCGGGATCGTCGATCGCCTTGCGTTGCGACCCGACTCCCAGGGCGACCCGCGCAGCCTCGGCCGCCTCCGCCAGCCGACGGTTGATCTGCTCCGCAACCCCGGTTCCCCCGGTCATGCACGAAATGAGCAACGGCGCCTTCAGCTCGCGCCCGAGAAACTCCGTGCCGATCCGCACATCGCCGAAGTCGATCTCCGGCAACGCCCGATGCTCGAACCGGTAGTCGTCGAAGTAACAGCGCTCCACCTGCATCCGCCGGTCGAGCGCCAGCCGGATGTGCTCCGCCTTGCGGTCCCGCTCCCCCTCAGCCGCCGCCAGCAGCGGCCGGGTACTCACGCCACCGCCCCAATGACGCGTCCACACATGCCCGGCACTGTACCGGAATTCGGCGGCGTAAGTGGAGCCACAGCCGCAGATAGAGCATCGACCGGGGCACGGCCGCGGCGCGGCGGCGCAGCGGCGGTTGCACCCGCCTGCCTGGTCGGGGCTCAGGGGGGTGGGGTCCCAGGTGCCGTGCCATCGGTGCGCCCGCTGACGGGCGCACCGACTGGTTCACGGGTGGCGCGGATCGCGCCACCCGGGTTCGCGCTTGGTCGGAAGGCGGTCGGGGGTGCGCTCACTGCACTCCGCTCGCTCCGGTTGGTTGGCGATGGTTGAAGGGGCGCAGGAAGTCGCTCGCTCCGAGCCACCTGGGACCCCACCCCCCTGAGCCCCTGGGCAGGCTGGACCACTGGGTGCGCCGGCCTGCCATCCGTGCGCCCGCAGACGGGCGCACGGACTGGTTCGCGGGTGGCGCGGATCCGCGCCACCCGGGTTCTGGCCGGCATCCGAGCGATGCCGCGAGGCGGCGAGCCCGAGTTGGTAACAACTGGCCATCGAGCTTAGGCCAGCAAGCGATCCAGACCGGCAACCAAGGCCGTGACTGCGCCGGCAACCAGCACCATGCGCCACGTGAGACGTGCCTCCATAGCGCCTAGCTCGCCTCGCAACTCGGCCAAGTCGCCGCGCAGATTGGCCAAGTCCGATCGAGTCGCCACCCCCTCCGTGGCGGCGGACCGTATCGTCTCGGTCACCGCCGCGGCTTGCGCCGGATCCATGCCGGCACCTTCGAGAGTCCGGGCAGCCGCAAGCGCGTCGAAGGTCGTCATCTGGTTGGAGCCTAACAGTGGGTTCGCCGTGCAGATCCTGGGGGCGGAGCCCGCCGTGGCCATCTCCCTCTACAGACCTAGACGAAAAGGCCGTCGTCTTCTCCATTCAGCCGCCGATGCTAAACATCTCGACGCGTTCCACTGCCGGCTGCAACCCCACAGCCGAGCAGCCAATGCCCGACGCCTCCAGCCTGCCCAGGGGCTCAGGGGGGAGGGGTCAGCTGAGGAAATCGGCGAGACGGGACAGGAGCAGCAACGCGCCGCCGCCGCCGAGAAGACGCCACAGGAGGCGCGATTCCAGAGCCGCGATCTCGGACCGCAAGCCAGCAACCTCGGCCCGGATCTCGGCGGCCAGAACGGCCAAGTCGCCACGAGTTGCCGGCTCCTCGCGCCGCGACAGCCGGTCGTCGCGCTCCGCTGTCTGCTCGACCGTCGTCATCTGGTCGGAGCCTAACAGTGGGTTCGGCGTGTACCTCCTGAGGCCAGGGCCCGCCGCGGTCATCTCCCTGTACAGACTTGGACGAAAATGCCGTCGTCTTCTCCATCAGCCGCCGATGCGGAACATCTCGACCCGTCCGCTGCCGGCTGCAGACCGGCACGAAGCCGACTCCGTGTCGTGACAGCGGTTCCTCAACCCACAAGATCCGCCCGTCACCATGTTAGGGTCCCGGTCGGACTGAGGAACCTCCCATGACCAGGGTCGGCGTCAGCATCAAGTTCCCCGCGGAAGTACACCGTGAGCGGGACACCTGGGTCGCCTCGTGTCCGCAGCTTCATGTAGCGAGCCAAGGCTCGACGCCGGAGGAGGCGATGGCAATGCTGCAAGAGGCCATGGCTCTGTTCATCGAGGGCTGCTGCGAGGAGGGGATCATGGACCGCGTTCTTGACGAGAGCGGTCTGGAGGTGCGGGTCACGGCGAACGCTGTTGACCACGCCACGGCACCGGACACGGTGTCCGTACCGGTCAACATGGTCCCCTATGCCCAGGCTCTCGCCGGTTAGCCCGAAGAAGCTGGCCACAGCCTTCAAGAAGCTCGGCTTTCGCGAAAGCGGCCAAGTCGGGTCTCACTTGAAGCTGTCCAAGCGGGGATGTCGCCCCGTCATCATCCCGACCAACAAGAAGGAAGTCGAGGTCGGCATCATGCTGGCCAACTGCAAGACCGCCGGCATCAGCCGGACGCGTCTCATCGAGTTGCTACGGGACTAGAAGCCGGGCACCCAAACCAGCAAAGGAGCGAGGCTGGCGCCTCGCGCGGTGTTTCTCTGAAAGCCGGCGGGAACCCAGGTGGCGCGACCCGCGCCACCTGCGAACCAGTCCGTGCGCCCGTCCGCGGGCGCACGGATGGCACGCCGGCGTACCCAGTGGAGGCCCTACGCCGTCCAGCCTGCCCAGGGGTCGGGGGGGAGGGTCCCAGCGAGGCTGTCGGCAAGCGACGGCCGACGACGCTCAGCCGCCGATGCGGAACATCTCGACGCGTTCCGCTGCCGGCTGCAGACCGGCACGGAGACGCTCGGCGCGGATCTCGGAGTAGCGGTCCTCGCGCTGGCGCCAGTGACCGGCGAGGAAGGCGAGAAGTTCGTCGTCCGTGGCGCCGGCGCGGAGGCGGTCCCTGAGCGATGGGCCGGTGTCGGCGAAGAGGCAGGTGTAGAGGCGGCCGTCGGATGACAGGCGAGCGCGGGCGCAGTCGCCGCAGAAGGGTCGGCTGATCGAGGAGATGACGCCGAACTCCGTGCCGTCGTCGAGGTAACGGAAACGCTCGGCGACGTCGCTCGCCTGGACGCGGTCGACTGGCTCGAGGGGCCAGCTTTCGGCGATCCGGCCGGTGATCTCGGATGCGGTGACGACACGGTCGAGGCTCCAGTCGTTCACCGTGCCGACGTCCATGAACTCGATGAAGCGGACGATGTGGCCGCGCTCCTTGAAGTAGCCGGCGATGTCGGCGATCTCGTCCTCGTTCGTGCCCTTCATGACCACTGTGTTGATCTTGATCGGGCCGAGACCGGCGTCCGCCGCGGCGTCGATGCCGTCGAGCACCTGGTCGACGCTGTGGCCAAGGCCGGTCACGCGGCCGAAGACGTCGGCCCGCAGCGACTCGACGCTGACAGTGACCCGGTTGAGGCCGGCGTCGGCGAGCGCCGGCGCCTTGGCGCCGAGCAGGGCGCCGTTCGTGGTCAGCGCCAGGTCCTCGATTCCGGGCACAGCGGCCAGGATGCGGACCAGATCCTCGATGTCACGCCGCAGGAGGGGCTCGCCGCCGGTCAGCCGCAGCTTGCGGACGCCGAGCTGGACGAACAGCCGCACCAGGCGTTCGATCTCCTCGAACGTCATCAACTGCTGCCTGGGCAGGAACTTGTACTCGCGGTCCGCCGGCATGCAGAACGTGCAGCGGAAATTGCAGCGGTCGATGACCGAGATGCGCAGGTCGCGGATCGGCCGGCCGAGGCGGTCGAGCGGCTGGTTGCCGGAAGCGCCGTTCGTGGAGTCCAGGGTCATGGACTCACAATGGTACGCGACGGTTCAGCGCTCGGCGCGCAGCCAGTCGTCGATCAAGCGACGGGCGATCGAGAAGGGCGGCGGCAGCCGGACCTCGCGGGCCCTGAGCGCGTACTCCAGCTCGGAGCGGCGCACCCAGACCGCGTGCTCGAGCTCCTCGGTGTCAACCCGCACGTCGCCGCCGGGGGACGTGGCGTAGAAGCCCAGCATGATCGACGTCGGGAAGGGCCACGGCTGGGAAGAGTGGTACTCCACCGTGTCGACGCCGATGCCCGTCTCCTCCTGGACTTCGCGCGCCACGGCGCTCTCCAGGCTCTCTCCGGGCTCGACGAAACCGGCCAGGGCCGAGAACATCCCGGGCGGCCAGGTCGCCTGGCGCCCGAGCAGGCACGAGTTGTCGTCACCCGTTGTGTGCACCAGCATGATCACCGCGGGATCCGTGCGCGGGAAGTGCTCGGAACGGCACGACGTGCAGACCCGCAGATGACCTGCGTTGCGACTCTCGGTCGCGCCGCCGCACTGGCCGCAGAACCGGTGGCGCCGGTGCCAGGTGGCCATCGCACGGGCATAGGCAAGCAGGTTGCCGTCCACGCCGCTCATCGCGGCGCCGACCTGCCGCAGCTCGACCAGCCGGCCGGCCCCCCGCAGCGGCCCCGAGAGCGGATCGTCCCGATCCGAGAGGTCGACCGAGAAGTAACTTCGGCCGCCCGCGTCGCCCAGGTAGACGAGCTCCTCCGTCTGCTCGACCAGCGTCGAAGCGATGGTCACCGGCACCGTCCCGGGTGCCGGCGCGCGCTCATGCGCCTCGAGGACCAGGCTGCGCTCCCGCCACACGACCGTCAACAGACTCCCGGGGTCGGCGAGACGCCCGGCAAGCCAGTCAGCGTCGCCGCGCCGTTCAGACCGCCGGTCGACGGCCGGTTCGGCGAGTGCGTTGTGGGACCTCATGTCGTGCTCGACAGTGTGGCGGTCCTGCTCCTCGCGGGTCCGCTCGATCCGGTCAGGAGCCCTCGTCGGCTTCGAGCATCTCGAGCACGGCCTCCTCGAACTCCGCGTACAGCATGCGTCCAAGGTGGATGTTGGCCAATTCGCCGCCGCGATCGAAGAACATCGTCGTAGGAAGCGCTCCCGGCCACTCGGGATCGAAGGAAGTGACGAACTCCACCGAGTCGTCCTCGCCGGCGCTGGCCAGGTAGGAGACGAGGCCCGGCGCCCGCTTGGCGAAGAACGGCTTGACCCGGTCCTCCAGCTTGTCCGGATCGTCCATCGAGATGGCGAGGACGACGAGGCCGCGTTCGCCATAGCGTTCCTGCAGGAGGTCGAGTTCCGGCAGCTCCTGAAGACAGGGGATGCACCAGGTGGCCCAGTAGTTCACGACGACGACCTTGCCCCGGTGGTGTTCCAGCACGGCACGGAACTGGGCCGCGGTCGCGGGGTGAATCGTGTCGGGCTCGAGCAAATGGTCGACTGACTCCGCGTCCTGAGCGACCGCGGACGGAGCCACGGCAAGCAGCGCCACGATCAGTACCGAAGCCCAGGCGACACTCCGAGCCAACGTCTTGACGGACAATCCAACCTCCTGTTCCGGCACGGTCATCGGCCTCCTCGGCGATGCTCCGGCTCCGGCATGCTAACCCAGCGTCTGGTACGTCTCCCCCGCCCGCTCGACCCGGCCGGCGCGCTCGAGCCGGTCGAGGTGGAGCTGCGCACTGCGCCGTTCGGCCTTCTCGATGCCCTCGCCCTGATCGTGCGGTCGGTAGACGAAGCGGTGAGCGACGATGTCGTCCATCGTCCGCGGTTGCTCCAGGTACTCGAGCAAACGCCCCTCGCGATCGGCGATCCGATCGACGTACCGGTCGAGGCGGCCCAGGAAGGCTGCCCGGTCGTCGAGCAGGCCGATGTGGTGGCCGGAAAGGTAGTGCGCCGCCTGAATGCCCCGCACCTGTTCGAGCGAGTGTTCGAACGCTTCGAGGTCGGACCATCCGTCCCCGTAGTACGGGCCGAAGCCGCTCAGATCGATGTCGGCCAGGAACAGGATGCCGTCCGGCTCGATCAGAAGGCAGCAGTGGCCGCGCGTGTGGCCCGGGGTGTGAATCACCCGAACTGAAACGCCACCGCCCAGGTCGAACAGATCCCCGTCGCGAAAGGGCACGGCGTCCGGCCGTGGCTCGTAGAAGAACGTCTCCCGCAGGTACCGGCCGTACTCCTCGCGGCGCGCGGGCTCGACGCCGAAGATGTCCAGGAAGCTGTCGAAGTCGAGCAGGCCCGGCAAGTCCTCTTCGTGGACGTGGACCGTCGCGTCCCGAAACAGAGGCAGCGCCGCGGTGTGGTCTTCGTGGCAGTGGCTGAGCAGCACGAGGTCGACGCCCGGCAGCGCGCTCCGGCCGCGCGCCCGAACGCCGAGCGAGGGGTCGATCAGCATCGTCGACCCGGCGCCTTCCACCAGCAGGGCGTTGTTGTCGGGGTACTTGCCCCCGCCTTCGCCGAAGAGGATGGTCGCGGCGCCGAGCCGGCGGTCTTCGAGCGAAGTCACCTGGCCTGGCCGCGAATCAGCCGCCCGACGCTTCGGCGCCCGACACCTGCGGGAACTGCCAGCCGTTGTGGTATTCGGCTCGCAGCAGCGCGTTCGCCTCGTCGTCGCCCACAACGCGTCCCGCCTCGTGGTCCCAGTACACCCGGCGACCGGTCCGGAACGCGATGTTCCCCAGGTGGGCGTTGATCGCAACCAGGCCCCCCACGTCCGCGTTGCAGATCGGTTGTTCCCGCGTTCTCATGCAGTCGATGAAGTTCTGCGAGTGCTGAGCCAGCCCCCGCTGATCACGGTCGGCGACCTGTCTCTCGATCGCCGGGGTCTTCTCGTAGCGCTCGCCGTCCTTGCGGCCGGTCTCGGCCAGCACCTCCCAGCCACCGCGGTCGACGACCAGGGTGCCGTTGTTGCCGGTGAAGGAAACGCCGTGCCCGCGCTGGTGCGGCCCCAGGCCTATGCCCACGCTGTGCTCCCAGGTCATCGTGAAGTCGTCGTACTCGTAGATGGCCTGCTGGGTGTCCGGGGTCTCCATCGCGCTGCCCGGATAGCCGAACGGTCCGCCGAGAGACATGACGGACTTGGGCGCCGTCGCCTTCATGCCCATCAGCACGATGTCGATCAGGTGAACCCCCCAATCGGTCATCAGGCCACCCGCGTAGTCCCAGTACCAGCGAAAGTCCCAGTGGAACCGGTGCTTGTTGAAGGGCCGTTTCTTCGCCGGCCCCAGCCACATGTCGTAGTCGACGCCCGCGGGCGGATCCGAGTCGGGCACCGGCATCGGCGCGGCCCAAGTCATGTAGGCCCAGGTCTTGGCGGAACGGATCTGTCCGAGCTCACCCGACCAGAGGTATTCCATCGCGTCCTGCCAGTGCTTGCCCGAACGCTGCCACTGGCCGACCTGAACCACCCGGCCGTACTCCCGGGCGGCCCGCTGCATCACCCGGACCTCCTCGATCGAGTTCGCCATCGGCTTCTCGACGTAGACGTCCTTCCCGGCTTCGCAGGCGTCCACCAACATCTTGCAGTGCCAGTGGTCCGGCGTGGCGATGATCACGGCGTCTATTCGATCGTCCTCGAGCAGTTTGCGGTAGTCGCCGTAGCTGTCCGGCCTGCTGCCGGTCAGATCCTCGAAGGACTTGACCCGCTCGCCAAGGACGTTGCCGTCGACGTCGCAGAGCGCTGCGCACTCGACACCGTCGACGTCGAGCAGGGAACGCATGTCGCTGGTTCCCATGCCCCGGCAACCGATCACGCCTACCCGGATGCGGTCGCTGGCAGCCACCGCTCTGCCCCGAACCGGGCCAGCGAAGGCCGCGCCCAGGTTGCCGAGGCCGGCAGCCGCCGCGCCAAGACCGCCCACGCCATAAAGAAAGGAACGTCTGGTCGTACTCATCGTCTAGCTCCTGACCGAAGTCGCCATCCACAAGGGTGCCTGTACACTGCGCTATGCAGACTGCGCATCATACCGACCCCCACGAACCCGTCCCCTCGGCGGACCTGATCGGCAAGCTGCCGAAGACCGATCTCCACGTCCATCTGGACGGGTCGCTTCGCCTCGACACCCTGATCGAGCTGGCACGCGAAGCCCGGCTCGAACTGCCATCGCAGACGCCCGAAGGTCTCCTGGAACTCGTGTTCAAGGAGACCTACGACGACCTGGAGGACTACCTGCGGACGTTCTCCTACACCGCTCCGGCGTTATGCACCGCCGAGGCCCTGGAGCGGGCCGCCTACGAACTCGGCGCCGACAACCTGGCCGAGGGCGTCTGCTACGTCGAGGTCCGGCTGGCGCCCCAGCTTCACACCGGCCCCGACCTCGACACGGCGGGCGTGCTGGCGGCAGTCGACCGCGGGCTGGACCGCGTGCGCAAGGAGCACGAGGCCACCGACGGCGTCAGGAGCGGCACCCAACCGCCCTTTCGGTACGGGATCATCGCCTGCGCGCTGCGGATGTTCGGGCCCGGTCACAGTCCCTACTACCGCGGGCTCCACTCGGCCCTCCAGGGGTTCACGCAGCCGGAGGTCCATGCCGCGGCGTCGCTATCCCTTGCCCGAGCCGTGGTCGAGGCCCGCGACCGGCTCGGGCTTCCGGTCGTCGCGTTTGACCTGGCTGGCGCCGAGGCCGGCAACCCGGCTTCGTTGCACCGCGACGCCTACCTTTTCGCGCAGCAGAACTTCCTGATGAAGACCGTCCACGCCGGCGAGGCCTACGGTCCGGAGAGCATCTACCAGGCAATCACTCTGCTCGGCGCCGACCGGATCGGTCACGGCACCCATCTCTACGCCGCGGACCGCCTGCGACGCGACAACCCCAACTCGGCCGCGGCCAGGGATCCCGAGCGCTACATCCACAACCTCGCTCAGTACATCAGTGACCGTCGCATCACTCTCGAGGTCTGCATCACCTCGAATCTCCAGAGCATCCAGCATCTGCAGAGGTTCGCCGATCACCCCTTCGGCCGAATGATCGAAGACCGGATCTCGGTCACCCTGTGCACCGACAACCGGCTGATGTCCCGCACCACCGTGACCAAGGAGATCGCCTCCGCCTGCGAGGCCTTCGACCTGTCCCGGGAGGACCTCCGCAACGTGATCATCTACGGCTTCAAACGCAGCTTCTACCCGGGCAGCTACATCGAGAAGCGCGCCTACGTGCGTCAGGTGATCGACCA
>Ga0209544_1003278_pt1 | contig 12752 bp, 9 predicted proteins | sample MesohylPK_FD_187297 | JGI IMG/M metagenome (GOLD analysis project Ga0209544, IMG submission 187297) | Host-associated microbial community of the marine sponge Aplysina aerophoba from Gulf of Piran - sponge mesohyl, lysed by proteinase K... | ecosystem: Host-associated > Porifera > Sponge >...
CCGGCGGGCAGCGTGCCGAACTGCAACAGCGCCATCAGGTTGCCGAAGCCCATTTCGGCGCGATACTCCAGCAGCCGGTCGCGCACCGTCGCGGCGCTGCCGCAGACCATCATGCCCATCTCGATCGCCGGCTCGATGGCGAGGTCGCCGAACATGCTCTTCTTGGCGGCGGCGACCCGCTTCATCGACCCGCGCGAGGTGTAGCCGGGCGGCAGCAGGAACTCGATCGGCATGCGGGCAAAGCAGTTGCGGAAATTCTCGAAATGCGGCCGGGCTTCGGCGATCGCGCTTTCGTCGGTCTCGCCGACATAGACCGGCACCGCCCAGCCGAGCTGGCTGTCGAGCGCCATGTAGCCGTATTCCTGCGCCCGCGCCCGGTAGAGATCGAGGTATTTCCTGACCGCGGCGGCCGGGCTGAAGGTTTGCAGATAGGTGTAGCGCCGGTCCGGGTGACTGGCGAAGTCGATGGTTTCCTGGCTGCCCTGGGACGGGATCCAGATCGGCGGATGCGGCTGCTGATAGGGCCGCGGCCAGGTGTTCACATAGCGGTGCTTGTAGTGCTTGCCGGAGAATTCGAACGGCCCGGTCTCGGTCCAGGCGCGGACGATGAGGTCGTGGGCCTCGTGGAAGCGCTCGCGGCTCGTCGTCGGATCGACGCCGAAGACATGGTATTCCGCCCCGATGCCGCGCACGAAGCCGGTGATCAGCCGGCCGCGGGTCAGCGTATCGATCATCGCGTGCTCCTCGGCCAGGGTCAGCGGATGCTGGCGCAGCGGCAGCGCGCTGCCGAGGATGCAGATCTTCATCCTGTGGGTGCGCTGGGCGAGCGACGCGGCCATCACGATGGGCGACGGCATCATGCCGTAGGCGGTCTGGTGATGCTCGTTGACGCCGACGCCGTCGAAGCCCAGCGCTTCGGCCCGTTCGAGTTGGCCCAGATAGCGCTCGTAGAGCATCGCGCCCGTCTCCGGATCGTACAGCCGGTTCGACAGCTTGACCCAGCTTGTGCCGACCTTCCGGACTTCGTCGAGGTCGACGTCGGCATAGGGCATCAGGTGGAAGAAGAAGACCTTCATGGCTCAGCTGTCCCGGGTGTGGGCGTCGATGGCGGAGACCAGCGCGTCGGCCCGCTCGATATGCAGGAAATGGCCGGTGTCGGGAACGACGGTGACGCCGGCGCCGGGAATCATCGCCGCGATGGCCTCGGCATGGCCGGCGGAGAGGATGGTGTCGTCGGCGCCCCAGACGATCCGGGTCGGCACGTCGATCCGGTGCAGCCATTTCGGCAGGTGCGGATCGTGCATCCGCGGCTCCCAGGCCAGGCGCGCAAAGGACGACCGGTTCTTGAGCCAGGTATCGTCGGCCTCGACCGCTTCGGGCAGTTCTGCGATTGCAGCCGCCGCCAACGCCTGGTCGTGAAAGCCGTGCCGGCAGATTTCCTCCGGCGACCAGGCGAAGGGATCGCCGGTCGCGAGGCCCGGCACATGGATTCCGGCCGGGCAGGCCAGGGTCAGGCTGGCCAGCCGGGCCGTGCTGCGGACGGCGATCTCCATCGCGATCCAGCCGCCGAGCGACAGGCCGGCCAGATGGACGCCCGAGAGATCGAGATGTTTCAGGAAATCGAGATAGAAGTAGGCGACGTCGTGGATGTTGTCGAACCAGTCCGGCTCGTCCGATCCGCCGAAGCCCGGATGCTCCGGCGCGATCAGGTCGAAGCGTTCGGCAAGCCGGGCCATGAACGGCAGTTCGGCCCCGCCGCCCCCGGCGCCGTGCAGGAACAGCAGCGGCGGGCCGCTACCGCCGCGCAGCAGGCTGACGGTGCAACCGCGGACCGTCTCGGTCGAACGTGTCAGTCCGGGCATGCGCTGCATCCTTTTTCGAAGAAACCGGGAAAGGCGACGGGCGTTCCCGGCTGGCGGGCGCAACCTAATCCGGCGCCCGTGCGTTCACAATCCGCAACGCCGGATCGCCGCCATGCCGTTCGCGCAAGTCCGCCGGAGCCGCCGGCGACGGCGCGATCGCAGGTTCCTGCACCGGCGCGCCTCGAACCGCATCCGCCGGCCAGCCTGCCCGTCCGGGTTGCGGCAAAGCGGCCCGGTGGGTAAAACGGAAAGCGGGTTTGGCGTGCGAACCGGCTGGGAGAGGGACTATGAGACCGCATTTGAAAATCAGACGTGCCGGCGGCCGTATTGCGGCGGCGGCATTCGCGCTGTGTCTGGCGGCCGGTTTTGCAACCGGCGCGCAGGCGGCCGACGGGAACGAGGGCAAGTGGTATCTCGGCGTCAACGTCCCCGTGATGTTCATCGACAACACGAAGACCAATTTCCGGGGCACTTCACATACAGTAGCGGCGCCAACGGCAACCAGCCACTACAGGTCCAGCGCGGTCTCGAGCTACGGCCTGGGTTTCCGGGTCGGCGGTGTCGTGGGCTACTACGTCCTGCCCAATTTCCGCATCGAGGGCGAACTGTTCTACGGCTTTGCCCGGGTCAAGAAGACTGTCTACAACGGCCTCCAAGTTTCTCAACCGGGAACGACCGACCTGAATTCGATCCCGCTCAAGGTAACGCAGCCGATCAAGGGCAACGCCAAGATGCTCGGGGGCATGGCGAACGCCTGGTATGACATTCCGACCGGCTCGGACTGGAGCCCTTTCATCGGTGGGGGAATCGGCTTTTTCCAGGTCGATTTCGGCGACCTGAAATGGGATCTCAATCAGGTACAGCGAGAGATTGCAATCGCAGGTGCAATTGCGCTGGATCCAAACTTTGATCCTACGAATCCAACTCAGCTTAATCCACTGCTCCAAAATCTTACCCCGACGCCCAGGCCTGCCGACAAAGATCTGGTGTTCGCCTTCCAGGTCGGCGGTGGGGTCGGCTACCGGATCGACGATTCGCTTACCATCCAGATGAGCTACAAGTACCAGATGGCGCCCGGCCTGCAGTTCGACGGCAAGAACAGTTTCAACAACACCGTCAAGACGAAAACCTCCATGAGGATCCATCTCTTCGAGGTCGGCTTCCGCTATCATTTCTGACGCCGCCGGGCCGCGCCGCCCGTTGGCGGGGTCTTTCGAAATTCAGGATCGGCAGGAGCCTGAGCCTTCCGGGACTCCCGTATTGTAACGAGAGGGCCGCGCCGGACCCGATCCGGGGAGCGGGGGAGCCCGCGAAGGCCCGCGCCCGTGGCTCCGGGCCCCGGATCGCCGCAAGCGGCGGCTAGGGCAAGCGGGTGGCAGACCCTGCCATCCTGTCCGATGCGCCGGACCGCGCCGCAAGCGCAGTCCGCGACGAAGGCCGCCAGAGCGTATCCGTTTCTATCGGAACCGGCGATGCAACAGTGGCCGCCCCTTCGACAGGCTCAGGGTGAGGAGATTGTTTGAGCAATGAGCAACAATCCAAAGCACCTCATCCCGAGTAGCCCCGGACTTTATCCGGGGCGTATCGAGGGACGCCACGCCGCCATGGTTCTGTTCAAAACGGACAAGCTCCAGGCCCTGCTCAACGCGATAACGCGGGACCCGCGAGGCATCCGGGTTTCACGTTGCCGCCACGACTTTCAGCGCATTCGAATTCAGGCGGTCGTGGCAGGGGCGGGTTTCAAACCCGCCCCGACAGCGGATTCAGGTCTCCGGCGCCTCCCGGGTCGAACCTGAACCCTGTCCCGTGCCGCCCCGGACAGAGCGAAGCGGCGATCCGGGGCCCAGAGCCAATGGCGGAAGCCTTTCGGGCCGGCCCTGGACCCGCCTCTCCCTTCGGTCGGCCACAGTGTCACCCAGGTTCCCCTGGATAAGCACCTGCGCTGCCGCGTAGGACCGGCCAACCGATCTGCCGGTATCGTTGACGGAACCCGGGCCGGCCCCTTATCCGGCGCGATCCCGCCGCTTCATCGGCCAGGTGTCGCTGAGGCGGTAGCCTTCGGGCCAGGGATCGTCCGGGTCGAGCGTGTGCCGGTGGTCGCCGGTGATCCAGGCCCGGCCGCCGATTTCGGGCACGATGGCCGGCCGGTCGCCGACCCGCGTTTCCTCCAGGATGCGCCCGGTGAAGGTCGAGCCGATGATCGAGGTAGCCGTGAAGCGGTCGCCCGGCTGCATCGCGCCGCGGGCGTGGAGCAGCGCCATGCGGGCGCTGACCCCGGTGCCGGTCGGCGAGCGGTCGATCTTGCCGGGCCGGATCGCGACGGCGGAGCGCGCCGACAGGCCCTCCGGACCACGCGCCAATGGCCCGGCAAACAGGCAGAAGGAGATGTGCCGCCAGTCCGGCAGCGCCGGGTGTTCGAAGCCGAGCTGTGCATTCGCAGCCTCGACGATGGCCATGCCCTGTTCGGCGAGGTCGCGCGCCTCGTCGGCTTCCAGCGCGAAACCGAGCGCGGCGGCGTCCACGACGACGAAACTGTCGCCGCCCCAGGCGGTATCGACGGTCAGGGCGCCGCCGCCGTCGAGTTCGAGCCGGGCGTCCAGAACCCCGGCGAAGGACGGGAGGTTGCGCAGGAAGATCCGTTCGGCCTTGCCGTTGCGGCACTCGGCGCGCACCCGGACCAGGCCGCCGGGCGCTTCCAGCACCAGTTCGGTGACCGGCTCTTCCATTGCGACCATACCGGTGTCGAGCAGGACGGTCGCGACGCAGATCGCATTGGAGCCGGACATCGGGGGGTTATCCTCCGGCTCCATGACGATGAAACCCGTCTGCGCGTCGGAATGCTTCGGCGGCACCAGCAGGTTGACGTGCCGGAACACCCCGCCGCGCGGCTCGTTGAGCAGGAAATTGCGTAGCGTGCCGTCCTGCGCGATCCAATTGCGCTGGTCCCACAGGGTTTCGCCCGGCGGCGGCTCGACCCCACCGACGATGACATCGGCGACCTCGCCCTCGGCGTGGCAGGAGACGACGTGAACGGTCTTGCTGCTGCGCATGGCGGCGCTCCCCCGGCTTTCGCGCTTTCGGAAGCGTAACCCGGATTTCTCCCGCGCGGCAGGTACGCCGGAGGTCCGGACGTCATCCGGGTCCTCCATATCAGGGGCTTGGGCTCTACGATTGCCGCCCCGGACGGAGCGAAGCCGAAGAGCCTGCCCTGAGCGAAGTCGAAGGAGCCTGCCCTGAGCGAAGTCGAAGGGGGCGTTCGGACAAATTCCAAAGAAATTACCGATTTTTTCGCTTTTTTCCTTGACGTAGAGATTTTTGTCTCCTATATCGGTTCCCGTCAACGCCCGAAATGCGCCCGGAGCGCCAGGCGGGCGTCTTTTCCATCCGATCCCGACCGCCGATCTCCCCGCGCCATCCCCGGATGGGGCGCCGTGGCCCGAATCGGCGAGAAAGGGCCGTTCCGGCGCATTTCCTGCCAAACGGGGTGCGCGCGCCGTGCAGGTCAGGGAAACCGGCCAACCCCCTGATTTTCCGGCCCATTCGCCGGAAACGGGCCGCCAAATACCGGGCAAAGGCTAAAGGATTATTATCCTTGAGTGCGGGATTTTGCGTCACAACCGCCATGACGCTCCGGGCCGCCGTTGTCCCGAAATGCGAGGCGGCGCAAGGCTTTGCCCGCACCGCCGCAGCGCTTCGGCCGGCCGTTCCGGCAATTTTTTGCAAAAGATGGAACGGTCTGTCCAGGTGAGGGAAACGGGTCAACCTCCTGTTTTTCCGGCCCGTTTGCCGGAATCGGATATTGAACGGCCCCTAAAAAATACTGGGCAAAAACGAAGAATGGCGATCCTGCCAGCATGACGGGCTCGGGGCATTGCCGGATTCTCGTCGCTTGTGATCCCGGACGGAGCGGCCGACCCCGGAAACCGGCTCGCCATCCGGTCGGCCGGGGTGACGTCAATCGGTCTTGATGGAGCAGCAGACAGATCGCGCGCCCGGATAGCGGATTGAATTGCCATCGCGGCGCCCAGCCCCGAAAATGGCTGCCGGTCCGCCCAGCCCCCGCCGACAGGTGCCCCATGAACCTCGCCGAATTCTGCCGCGCCATCCCGAAGACCGAACTGCACGTCCATTTCACCGGCGCCGTGCCGCTCGAAACCCTGCTGCGGCTCGCCGCGCGCAACGGGGTCGACCTGCCGCCGCACGAGAACCCAGAAGAACTCTACGCCCGCGGCGAGAATTTCGACCGGGTGCTCCGGACACTGAAGCTGGTCTGCCGGTCGCTGCGCACGCCGGAGGATTTCCGCGACGCGGTCTACGATACCCAGCACCATGCCGCGGACGCCGGCGTGCGCTATCGCGAGATGTTCTGGAACCCGACCGACCACTGGACCATCGGCGACATCGGCTACGAGGCCTCGGTCGACGGCATGATCGCCGGCCTGCGCGACGCCGAGGCGGATTTCGGCATCGTCGGCCGGCTGATCCCCTCCATCGACCGGGAATCGTCTCCCGAACTCGGCTTCGAGATGGTCGAGGCCGCGGTTGCCCATCCGCGGGACGAGACCGTCGGCATCGGCATGGACTACATGGAGACCGGCCATCCGCCGGAGAAATTCTGGAAGGCCTACCGGCTGGCCGGCGAAGGCGGCCTGAAACGCACCGCCCATGCCGGCGAGTTCGGCGAGCCGGCGCGCAACGTGGAGACCGCGCTCGACCTGCTCGGCTGCGACCGCATCGACCACGGCTACACCGTGCTCGACGCGCCGGACCTGCTGAAGCGCTGCGAGGACGAGGGCATCGTCTTCACCATCGTGCCCACCAATTCCTGGTACAATCGGACGCTTAAGGGGCAGGATTTCGCGAAGGTCCACCCGATCGCGGCGATGGCGCGGACCGGGCTCAAGATCATGCCGAACAGCGACGACCCGCCCCTGCACCACACCGATCCCGCCAACGCCCACGCCGAAATGGTGACGACCTTCGGCCTGCCGTTCGCGATGCTGCGCGATTTCGTGGCCAACGGCATCGACGGCGCATGGGTCGACGAGTCGGTGAAGCGCGCCTGGCGCGCGGAATGGCTGGCGGACTACGACCGGCTGGCGGCGACGGTTGAGGTGTGAGCTAGATTATCCTGCCCCTATATTACTCTCTGCCACCCCGGACGGAGCGAAGCGGAGATCCGGGGTCCAGGGCCGTGTGCAAAGGTCTTTCGGGTCGGCTCTGGTCCCCGGCTCTCCCTTCGGTCGGCCGGGGTGGCACAATCCGTTGAGGGCTTCCTGGGCGCTGCGGCCGGACCGTTTCGAATCGTACTGAGAAATCGCGGAAACTCCGCCCCTATACCTCCCCCTCTTCAGAGGGGGAGGTCAGGTGGGGGTGGCGCGGCGCCCGTATTCATTGCGGGCCGCGCAGCGCCGCATGGCGCTTCTCAGCGGTTCGTCACGGCACCCCCATCCCCTTCGCTGCGCTCAGGGACTTCCCCCTCTGAAGAGGGGGAAGTATCGAATCGACCGGCCTGCGGCGGTCGTGACTCAAGGAACCGGTCCAGCTGCGCGATCATCGCGGCCTTCTCATCCTCCGTCGCGAAGGAGCCGAGGAAGGCGTTGCGCATGAGGGTGGCGATCTCGGCGCGGCTGTAGCCGCCCTGGGCCTGCACCGCGCGCAGCAGGTTCGTCAGGTAGCCGCTGGCGAACAGGGCCGGGTCGTCGGTGTTGACCGTGACCCGGACGCCGGCGTCGAACAGCTGGCGCAGGCGGCGCAGGCGGCGCGGGCCGGGGTCGCCGGGGCGGAAGGTCGGGCACACGGTCAGGCAGATATCGCGCGCGATCAGGGCCTCGACGACGCGCGGATCCTCAACCGCGTTGACGCCGTGGTCGATGCGCTCCAGGCGCAGCAGATCCAGGCACTCGCGGATGTGGTCGATGGAATTTTCCTGGTCGACGTCGCAATGGGCGGTCAGGCGGTAGCCTTCGGCGCGCGCCCGCTCGAAAACCTCGGCGAACTTGCGCGGCGGGTTGCCGTGCTCCGCCGAATCCAGCCCGAAACCCACGATCCGGTCGCGCCAGGGCCGCAGGATGTCGAACAGGGGCCAGGCTTCGTCCAATGGCCGGTCGCGGTTCACGCACAGGATGAGATTGCTCGAAACGCCCCAGTCCCGGCGCGCCTCGTCGACCGCCGCGAGGATGCCGCCCATGAAGGCCTCTGCCGCGATGCCGCGCGCCAGATGCGGCTGCGGATCGAAGGAGAGCTCGGCATAGATCGTGTTTTCGTCCCGGCAGCGCCGCAGGTAGGTCGCCGCGAGATCGTAGAAATCCCGCTCCGTGCGCAGGACGTCCATCCCCGCGTAGTAGATGGCGAGGAAGTCCTCGAGGCTGGCATAGTCGTAGCCCTGGGTGTCGGCGTCGGGATCGACGTCCGGCACGGGCAGACCGTTGCGGCGGGCCAGCGCGACGCGCAGGGCGGGGCCGAGCGTTCCCTCGATATGCAGGTGCAGTTCCGCCTTCGGAATCGCGGCGATGAAATCCTCCGGCCCGGCCATGCTACCGGTCCGCGAACACGCCGAGCCCGACCGTGCGCTCGACCAGGAGGAAGAAGGCCAGGGTGATGACGATCATCAGGGAGGACACCGCCGCGGGAGTCGGGTCGGGCAGATATTCGATATGCGACATCAGTTCGACCGGCAGGGTGCGCGCCTCCCGGGCCGACAGGAAGGCGGAGATCGTCACGTCGTTGAAGGAGAAGGTGAAGGCGATGATAGCGCCGGCGACGATGCCGGGCACGATCAGCGGGAAGACGATCAGCCAGAAGGCGCTCCAGCGCGTCGCGCCCAGGCTCTGCGCCGCCTCTTCGAGGGAAAGGTCGTTGCCGGCCATGCTCGACCAGACCGAGCGCAGGGTGAACGGCGTCGTGACCATGGTGTGGCCGATGATCAGGTTGAGCAGTCCGGCGTCCTGGGTCTCGATCAGGACCGAGACGTTGAGCAGGGCGAAGCCGACCACGACGCCGGGAATGATGAGCGGGCTGAGCACCGCGTATTCGAACGCGCCGCGCCCATAGAAGCGGTGCCGCGCCAGCACCCGGGCGGCGGCGATGCCGAGCGCCACGGCGATCGCCGTCGACACGACCGCGATGACGACGCTGTTCCAGAAGGTCGACCAGACCCATTCGGACTCGAAGGCCGAGAGGTACCAGCGCACCGACCAGCCGGGCGGCGGAAAGGTCAGGTAGGTCGAACTCGTGAACGACGACGCCAGCGTGACGACGATCGGCGCGACCAGGAAGACCAGCCAGAAGACCGCCATGACCGTGACCAGGCCGCGGCCGGAGCGCAGGAAAAAGTCAGCCATAGCTGCGCATCCCCCGGCTCGAGACGAAGCGGTGGATCGTGACGAACAGGATGCCGAGGATCAGCAGGACGATGCCGATCGCCGCCGCCAGCCGCCAGTCGAACAGGGTGAAAGCGTAGTCGTAGAGCAGCGTGGTCAGGATCGGCGTGCGTCCGCCGCCGAGCAGGAAGGGCGTGGCGAAGGCGGTCATGGCCAGGCTGAACACCAGCAGCGTCCCGGTGAGCAGACCCGGCAGGGTGAGCGGGATGACGATGCGCCAGAACACGCTCACAGGCGAGGCGCCCAGGCTCTCCGCCGCGTGCCGGAGGTTCGGGTCGATGCGCTGGAGCACCGCCAGCAGCGACAGGATCATGTAGGGCATCAGCAGATGGGTCTCGCCCACGATGATGCCGATCTCGTTCTGGACCAGGGCGATCGGCCGTTCTATGAGGCCGAGCGCGATCAGCCCCTTGTTGGCGAGCCCCGAATCGCCGAGCAGGACCGTCCAGCCGAAGGCGCGGACGACGGCGGAAATCAGGAAGGGAAAGATCACGACGGCGAGCAGCAGGCCGCGCCAGCGGGGCCCGCAGCGGGAGATGAACAGCGCCACCGGATAGCCCGCCAGCATGCAGACTGCCGTGACGATGAGGCTGATCCGGATGGTGCGGTTGAGCGCCTGCTGGCCGATCTTGCTGTCGAACACGCCGAGGACGTTGGTAAAGTCCGGCCATTCGCCGGTCTCTGCGGTCGGCTCCAGCCCCTTGACCAGCAGCATGACGCAGGGCGCGACGATAAACACGGCGAACGCCAGAAGCACCGGCGTCGCCAGGCTGGCGGGAAAGCGGCCCGCTTTCACTTAAGGGCGCTCACAGGAAAGCGCTCACGGCCGGGCGTCGGACGCGCCGGCCGGCGCGTCCGGCCGCAGCAGCTTGATGGCGCCGGGCGGCAGATGCACGCGGACGCTGTCGCCGATAGCGAAGTCCTCCTGCGCGGTCGCGATCAGCGGTCCCGGCAGCGCGGGGCAATCGACCTGGTAGACGACCGCCGAGCCGACGTAGGTGAATTCGCGCACCGTTCCGTCCAGGGCGTTCGGACCGTCGGCTTCGTCGCCCGTCTCGCCGGCGCGCCACACGGCAATCTCCTCGGACCGGATGCCGAGCACGACGGTCCTGTCCTCCGGGCGCGCTGTCGCGACATGCAGAACCGCCTCGCCATCCTCCACCGAAACGGCGAGCGTCCCTTCGGTCGCCGCGCCGTCGCCGACCGTGCCCGGAAACAGGTTCTCGACGCCGAGGAAGTCGGCGACATAAGCCGATTCGGGCTGTTCCCAGATCGCCTTCGGTTGCGCCGCGCCGGCGACCGTGCCCAGGTTCATCACGACGATCTGGTCGGAGAGGGTGAGCGCCTCCTCCTGATCGTGGGTCACGAAGATTGAGGTGACGCCGGTCTCGCGCTGGATGCGCTTCAGCTCGAAACGCATCTCGGCGCGCAGCTTTGCGTCGAGATTGGACAGCGGCTCATCGAGCAGCAGCACGTCCGGCCGGATGACCAGAGCACGGGCCAAGGCCACCCGCTGCTGCTGGCCGCCCGAAAGCTGGCGCGGATAACGCTGGGCGAGATCGGGCAGGCCGACGAGATCGATCGCCTCGGCGACCCGCGCCGCCGTTTCGCTGCGCGCCACCTTGCGCCGCCGCAGGCCGAAGGCGACGTTGTCGAACACCGTCATGAACGGAAACAGGGCATAGTTCTGGAAGACGACGCCGAGATTGCGCCGCCAGGGCGGCAGGTCGTCGACCGGCTTCCCGCCGATGCGCACCTCGCCCTCGTCGAGCGCCGCGAAGCCGGCAATCAGGCGCAGGGTCGTCGTCTTGCCGCAACCGCTGGGGCCGAGCAGGCTGGTGAAGCTGCCGGCCGGGGCGGTGAAGCTGACGCCCTTCACCGCCCAGAGTTCGTCATACCGTTTCGATACGCCGGAAACCTCGACGTCGGACATCGCCCGATCCCGGAACGGATCCCGGCGCGGAACGGTACGGCGTTACGCGGCGCCTATTTCGCGACGATCTCTTCCTGGAACCGCTTGAGCCAGCCGCCGAGCTTCGCCGCAATCTTGGTCGCGTCGTAATGGTGCATCCGGGAGATCTGGTCCGGCGTCACCATGTTGTAGACGGTCCCCGACGGGATCGGCACCGTCTTGTTGACCGGAGAATCGCCGGCTTCCTTGGCGATCCGCGCCTGGTGTTCCGCCGACAGGTAGAAGTTCAGGAACTGCTCGGCCACCTTCTTGTTCTTGCTCGCCTTGGTCACGCAGGCAAGGTTGACGACGCCGACGCCGCCGTCCTTCGGCCAGGCGAAGCTCAGCGGCACCTTCGGGTCCTTCCTGACGAAGATGTTGAGCATCGGCGCGATCGAGGCGTCGCCCTGGTTGATCGCCTTCAGGATCTCGAAGATGCGGAACAGCTGCACCCGGTCCTTGATCGTCGCCAGCTTGGCCATGCCCTTGCCGATATCGTCGATGCCGCCGCCGTGCAGCTCGGCGATGCGGGTCATCACCAGCGGCGAATAGGACTGGCTGAGCACGGGATAGCCGGGGCGCCCCTTCAGATCCTTGCGGAACAGGTCGTTCCACGAGGTCGGCGGCGATTTAAAATGGTCCTTGTTATAGGCGAGGCCGACGCCGAGCACCGTGATCGCCGGGCACATGCCGCCGCCCAGCGGGTCCTTGGCGAAATCGTAGAGCTGCCCGATGTTGGGGACGTTCGCCTTGTCGACCGGAGCCAGGATGCCTTCGTCCCGCAGGATCGCCATCTGGTGCACGGTCAGGAAGACGACATCGGTGCCCTTGCCCTTGGTGGCCTTCACCTTGGACAGCCGCACCGCGGAACGGCCACCGTCGACCACCACCTTGTGGCCGGTCGCCTTCTCGAACGGCTCGGCTGCGTGCTTTTTCCACTTCGCGCCGTAGCCGCCGCCCCAGACCGAGACGGTAATCGTATCCGCCTGCGCGGCGCCGGCGCCCAGCCCGAGTCCCAGCGCCCCGAGCGCAATCCATCGCATCCCGCGCCGCGCCCACCGGCCGGCTGTTTCGTCGTTCCTGATCATGGCTTCCTCCTCATCTGCTGCATCGACCCGAAGCCGATGCCTCGCCGCCGCCATTCAATCGCAGGCAGGTGCAAATTGCCAGCGAAGTCTGATCCGGCATGCGAACGCCGCCAAACCGTCAGCCCACCATGCTGTAGCCGCCGCTGATGCTGAGGACCTGCCCTGTGATCCAGCCTGCGCCGCCCGACCCCAGAAAGACGATGGCGGGCGCGACGTCTTCCGGTTTGCCGATGCGCCGCATGGGATACTGCCGCACGATCTTCTCGCGGTTCTTTTCCAGCCAGTCCCGGTCGGTGTGGGCGGTTTCGACATAGCCGAGCGAGACCGCGTTGACGGTGACGCCCGACGGGCCGAATTCCTTCGCCAGGGATTTGGTGAGCGTGAGGACACCGCCGCGCGACGACGCCGTGATGGACAGGAACTTCTCGCCGATTCGCGCCGAATCGCCGGTCAGGTTGACGATGCGGCC
>Ga0209544_1003292_pt1 | contig 12720 bp, 10 predicted proteins | sample MesohylPK_FD_187297 | JGI IMG/M metagenome (GOLD analysis project Ga0209544, IMG submission 187297) | Host-associated microbial community of the marine sponge Aplysina aerophoba from Gulf of Piran - sponge mesohyl, lysed by proteinase K... | ecosystem: Host-associated > Porifera > Sponge >...
GGGGGGGGGGGGGGGGAGCCGTTAGTGCGTGAGAGAGGGTAAGGGGTGGCAGCGATGGACGGCGGCGGCGCCAGTGCGCGCGATCGGGCGGAGGCCGAGCTGTTCGCTGCGGCCCTCGCGCGCCTCGAAGGCGGCGCGGAGCCCGTGCCGGCCGAGGACGCGGAGCTGGCGGAGCTCACCGCCCTCGCCGCACGCCTCCGCAGCGCCGCCGAGGCCTCCACCAGCGGCCGCCGCTATCACTCCTACCAGCGCCGCGCCCTCGGCTCCGCGCTGCACCGCCTCGAGGCGGAGGGGGCCGCAGCCCGCACGCGGCCCGGCGGCGCCGCGCGGCGCCTGGCGCAAGCGCTGTTCCCCGTGCGGCGCTGGCCGGCGTTCGGAGCCGCGGGCGTGGCCAGCGTGGCGGTGACGGCCGGCCTCGTGCTCGCGATAGCGTCACTTCCGGCCCTTCGCGGAGGGGCCGGCCCCGCCGACGCTGACCGGGCCGCGGCCGTCGCCGTCACCGCCACGCTGGCCACGGCTGTGATCACGCCCGCCCCCACCGCCACGGCGCTCACGGTGCCGGTACCGACGGCCACAGCCCCGCCCGCGACGATCGCCGGCGCCACGGCGACGGCCACCCCGAGCGCACCCCGCGCCGCACTCCCGCCGGCGGAGGGCGCGACGCCGGAGCCGACCGCGGAGCCGACCGCAGCGCCGACCGCGGCAGCGTCACCGGAGCCGACCGCAGCGCCGACCGCGGCGCCGACCGCGGCGCCGACCGCGGCAGCGTCACCGGAGCCGACCGCGGCGCCGACCGCGGCGCCGACCGTGGTGCTGACCCCCTACGGCACGCTCGCCGAGCAGCTCGCGCACATCGATACCCTGCTCGGCGCGATCGCCGGCGACGTCGAGAGCTCGCGGCCCGTCCCCCTGGCGACGCTGCGCAGCCTCTCCGAGTCGCTCGGCGCCGTCGCCTACCGGATCGAGGCCGAGCCCGAGGCGCTGGCCGCGGAGCACGTCGTGAGCTACCTGCACCAGGCGGCGGAGAGCCGGATCGTGCTGGCCGCGGCGGAGCCCGACGCGCAGGGTGACGCCGCGCTCGCCGCGGCCCGCCGCGCCGCTCAGGACGGCGTAGTGACGGCCTCGGGCTACCTGCAGTACCGCTGATCCGCCCCCTTCGAGGGCCTCGGGCCGCCTGATTTAAGACGCACAGGCGGGCGGGACTGGCCCTTTCGCAGGGGGATCGGGCCGGATCGTACATGCCGATTCTGGGAGCAGGATTGCGCAGCGGCGCAGAGTCTGCGGGCGTCGCCGCGTGCGCGGCCCTCCCGTATACGGGGGCCGCCCGCGGCCATCAAGGCGCGGGCGCATTGAGCATCGGCGCATTTTCCTGCATTGCTCAGTTTGCGGAATCCTCCCGCGCGCCGGGTGACGGTGGGAGCTCTCGGAGGCTCTGCCGACTGTCTGTTTCGCCGGTACTTCACCGCCGGTGCGTTTCGGCGGAAATGCGCAGGAGCTGCGCATTCTTCGCGGGATCACGGTCGCAGGAGAGGCGGCGTAGGAGTCCCTCTCTGTGGAGCGCGGGCCGTCGGCCCCTCCCCCCACCTCGCGCCGTTCCCCAGCGCCCCCGGTCGAAGCACCCCCGAAGGCGCCGGCGCCGGCAGAGAGCCGGACGGGGCGCGGGGTGCGCGGCGCTCGATCGGACCGGGCTTCGGCCCACCCGCCCGCAGCGGTCGGGGTGGGGCCGGAGGGCGATCGCCCCGGGCAAAGCCGCGCAGCACGCGCTCAGCGCGGGAAAGACGCACTCACGAGGGGCGCGGTAGCTCCCCCGGGGGCTCGCGCCCCTTTCGCGTGCGGGCCGGGTGGTCCCTCTGCGGCCGCCTTCGCCCCCCGGGTACCGGGGGGGCGCCCTGCGAGGCGCGGCGATCGCATCGGTCCGTGAGCACCCCGCCGCGGCGAGCGCCGCTCCTTGCGCCGGGGAGCCGCTGGCACCGGCCGGCGTGTCGCCGTGACGTCGTGGCGTAGCGCCTCAGCGGCCCCCGCCGGTAATCGCTTAGCGGCCTGATCATTCTGCGCGCCAGACGCGGATCGGAAACGGAGTAGGAGTCCCGTTCCCTGCCGGCGATCGGTCATCGCCCCTACCCCGGTCCCGCGGGCTCTCCCGGCGTCGCTTCCGGCGGGGCGACCAGGCGGCAGAGAGAGGCCGGGGACGGGGGGCCGCGCGCCTCGTGTGCGCGGTCCCCCTGTCCTTGTGGGACAGTGGGACCGTGGGAAACGGCGAATTTGAACCTAGATTCGGCTCGCGCTGCCGGGGTTTTCCGGGGTCGCTGCCGGGGTTTTCCGGGGTCGCTGCCGGGGTTTTCCGGGGTCTCGCGTGCTAGGCTTGGAGCCCTTCCTCCGCGTGGGCTCGGCGCGACGCCGGGCCTCCCGGCGGGGAATGTCTCTGGCGGCGCCCCGCATTCGCGGGGCGCCGCTGGTTTGTGCGACACTGCACCTAGACATTTTCCCCGCGGGCACGAGGGCGAGGGACACCCCGATGGCAAGTGCATTCACCCCGCGCGAGGGGATCGCCGCGCAGTACGCGCGGCGGGTGCGGCCGCGCCTTTCGGCTGAGCTGGTCTTCGGCGACGCGCTGCCGGCCAGCGGCGCGGCCCGCGGCCCCTGCCCGCTGCACGGCGGCCGCGGCCCGAACTTCGACGTAGACCGCCGCGCCCTGAGCTGGCGCTGCTACTCGCGCTGTTCCTCCGGCGGCGACGAGCTGGACTTCCTGGCGGCGCGCGCCGGCCTGGTGCGGCCCGGCGCCCGCCTCGAAGGCGACGCCTACCGCGAGGCCGTGCGCCTCGCCGCCGGGCTCGCCGGCGTCGCGCTCGAGGGGGTCGGCCCCGCGGCGCCGCCCGCGCGCCTCCCTCCGCCCGCCCGGCGGCCCGAACCCAGCTCACCGCCGCCCGCGGCCGCCATCCCCGTCCAGGCGATCGCGCTGTGGGCGGCCTCGCAGCCGGCCGACGGCACGCCGGCCGGGGCCTACGTGCGCCGCCGTGGCGTGTGGCCGGAGCCGCTGCCGCTCCCGCCCCGCCTGCGCTGGCTGCCGCGCGAGGCCGTCAGCGACGCCACGGCGCTCGAGCTGCCGGCTCCCGGAGCGGGGGCCGTGGGCTACGCCTACGGCGCCGCGCAGATCGGTGCCTGGCAGCTCGAGGCGCTGACGGCGGACGGTCGCCGCCTCGGGCCCGAGCGCTGGCGGCGGGCCGTGGGCAAGCGCCAGGGCCTCGCGTTCCGCGTCCGTTCGCCCTGGGAACATGAGCCCTGGCAGGACGCGATCGCGGTGGCGGAGGGCGAGCTGACGGCGCTGGCGGCGGCCGTGGTGCTGCCCGTCGGCGAGGCGCGCGCCGTGGGCGGGGCCTCCGGGCTGCGCGGCGAGGCCGGCCTGCAGGCCGCCGACCCCGGCGAGGGTCGAGCCGTGATCCTCTCCCCGGACGGCGACAGGGCGGGCCGCGACGCGGCCCGCGAGCTCGCCGCGCGCCTCGAGGCGGCCGGCCGCCGCGTGCGCGCCGACGACTGGCAGCGCACGGACGGCCGCGACCTGGCCGACGAGCTGGCCGAGGCGGTCGCGGCCGCCGACGAGCTGGCGCGGGAGGCGAGGCCGTGAGCGCCCCCATGAGCGCCGGCGACGCGGCCGAGCTCGCCGCGCGCCTGCGGAGCGCCCTGGACGATGGCGACGCGGCCGGCGCCGCGGCCGTGCTGGCGCGGCTCGCGCCCGATGCCGCCGACGCCGAGGATCATCCGCACCTCGTGCTCGCCGCCCTCGAGGCCGGCGACGTCGGCGCGGCCGAGCGCATCGCTCGCCGTGCGCGCGGCCTCGGCGAGCCGGCGGAGCCGCTGCGCGCGCTCACGCTGCAGGAGGCCTCCGCGCAGGATCTCCCCCCCCGCCTGCTGTGGTGGGACGGCGAGGCGCACGGCCGGCTGCTGGATCGCGGGATGCTCGCCGTGCTGATCGGCCCCGGCGGCAGCGGCAAGAGCTCTCTTGCGCTCGAGGCCGCGATCGTCGCGGCGGCCGCGCACGGGATCAACATGGAGGACGCGCCCACGGCATCCGGCCTGCGCGTCGCTCCGGCCCGCTGGCTGCTGGCCGTCGGCCGCGGCGAGGACGGCACGGCCTACATCGGCCGGCGCGCGGAGGCGATCCGCCGCGCGATCGCCTCCGGCGCCGACGTCGCCGGCGAGGCCCCGACGTCGGACGGGCCGGCGCACGAGCTGCCGGCCGCGCTGCGCGGCGAGCTCGGCCGCGGCCTCCCCCCGGGCGCGATCCTCTCGCCGCTCCCCGGCGTGCTGTTCGAGCCGCCCTCGCGCGGCGATTCCCGGTCCCTCCCGCGCCCGACCGCGGCCTACCGCGAGCTGTGGGAGCTGGCCGAGCGCGAGGACTGTGACGCCGTGGCGATCGACACGGCCGCCTCGGTGTTCGCCGGCAGCGCCAACGATGCGGCCAGCGTGCGCGCCTTCCTCGGCGCGCTCGCCGAGGACGCGGAGCGCCTGGGCGTGGGCGTGCTGGTGCTGGCGCACGACAGCAAGGCGCAGCGCGCCGCGCAGCGGACCGGGGACGCCCTCGCCGGCCAGGGCGCCGCCGGATCGTCGCAGTGGACGGACGGGGCGCGCGCCGTGCTCGCGCTGCAGCACGTTCCCCACCCGCCCCGGCCCTCGGCGCCGAAGGCGGGGGACGCGGCCGCGCAGGAGGCGGCGCTGCGCTCCTGGCACGAGGCGCGGGCGTGGCTCGAGCGCAACCGCCGGCGGCTGATGGTCGAGAAGGCGAATCACGGGCCGAGCTTCGCCTCCTGCGAGCTGGGCCTGCGCTGGCCGGCGGGCGAGCCGGGCAGCTTCGCCGGCTGGGCGCGCGAGGCCGCGCCGTGAGCCTCGCCGGCGAGGCGGGGAAGCTCCGCCGGGCCGAGCAACGCGAGGCGACGTCGCAGCGGCGCCGCCTCGAGCTGCTCGGCGAGATCCTCACCGCTCCGCCGTCGGGGGGAACGCTCGCCGGCGCGCGCCAGCTCCGGGAGGCCCTCGCCGCCGATCGCGTCTCGAAGGCCGCGCAGAACCGCGGCGAGCGCGAGGACCTGGACAGCCTGCGCTCGCTCGCCGATGCGTGGTACCACGCATCGGCGCTGGCCGCGGGGCTGCCGCCGGCGGCGCTGTTGCGGGAGCTGGGGCGGCGCCCGTCGGCGGAGCCTGTACCCGCGCCCGTCACCCCCGGCCGCCCGCCTCCCGTATGGATGCCGCCGCCGCGGGGCCGCTGGGAGCTGGCCCTCGCCTCGTCTGTTCGCGTGCTGGTTGCGGAGCACGTGAAGGCGATGCCCGGGGCCGTGCGCGAGGCGATCGCCGCGGGCCTCCCGGAGCGTGTGCTGCCGGTGCGCCGGGACGATCCGATCGCGCCGGCACCCGATTTCGATCTCGTGGGCCGGGCGGCGTGGGGCAAGGCCTTCGAGGCCGGCGACGTGGGGGGGGCGCTCTCGCTGCTGGTGCCGGCCGCCGGGTCGGCGCGCCTTCCCGGATTCGAGGGGGGGCCCGAGCCGGCCGGGCCGCTCGCCCTCTACGACGCGGCGGCGATCGCCTCGGGCCGCGCGCCGGTGCGCTCCGGCCGCGGCGCCCCGCTCACGCAACGGCTGTTCGTGGAGGCGCTGCTCAGCACTCCCCCCGACGGCGGCCTCGCGCCGGCGCAGTACCGGGTCCGGCTGCGCGACGTGATCGGCTGGGTGTGGCCGCACGGCTGGGACAGCTCCCGCGACGCGCCGCGGCTGAGAAGGGCGATGAACGCCGTAGACAGCCTGCGCGTGCCGATCGGGGCGATGGAGGGCCAGGTGGTGATCTTCCGCTGGCGCGGCCTCTACGGCGGCCTCGACGCGCCGATCATCGTGGACGTGCAGATACCCGGCCGCGGCTGGGGGCCGGCGGTGGACCGCCGCGCCCTGCGCGAGGCCGGGCTCGACAGCTCGCCGGCCTACCGATCGCTGCTGGCGCTCGCCTTCGACTGGCACCGGACGGCCGCCGGCGGCCATCCGATCCGGATGCGCCGGGAGGGCGGCGACCTCAACCCGGCGCGGGAGCGCGTGCAGCCCCTCTCCGCCGCCGATCGCGTCGCGCTCGCCTACCCGCCCGGATCGCCGGCGCTGACGGATCGCCAGCGTCGCAGCCGGCGGGAGAGGGCGGACGCGACGCTGCGCACGCACGAGCGGCGCGGCCTGGTCGAGATCGAGCGCCGCGCCCCGGACGGCGGCCTGCTGCGCGACCGCGACGGCTCGCCGGGGGCGTGGCGCATCCTCCCGGGCCGCTCCTGGCTCCGCTCCGCGCCGCCCGCGCTCGAGGCTCCCCCCGCTCAGGAGCTGCTCAGCGGCCCCTGAGCGGCCCGCTCACGCCGTCCGGGGCCCCCCGCAGGACTCTCCGGCCGCGAGGCGGCGGGCGGCCGCGCTCAGCGGCCTCTGAGCGGGGCGCCCCGCCCCTGCCCTGGTGAATGCGCAGCCGCGCAATCTCGCCGCCTGAGTCTGGTGAATGCGCAGCCGCGCAATCTCGCCGCCTGAGTCTGGTGAATGCGCAGCCGCGCAATCTCGCCGCCGCCGGAGCGAATGGGCGTTCGCGGGGGGCGTTTGACGCGCTCCCCGTTACTCGTGCTAATATATGGTTATCACGAGTAGGAGGGCCGCATGAGCACCGCCACCATCACCCCGGACGCCGCCCCCGTCGCCGCGGCGATCGCCTACCCCTCGCGCTCCCGCGACGGCCGCACCTGGATCGTGGAGCTCGAGCACGGCCGCATCCGCTGCGGCTGCGAGGGCTACCGCTACCGCCGCCGCTGCTGGCACGCGCAGGACGCGCGCCGGCGCCTGCTCGAAGGGACCGCCTCGTGATCCTCCCGCAGCGCCTCCCCGACCCGGCCGAAGTCGGCCCCCCGGCCCCCGTCCTGCTCGAGGCCGACCGCGAGCGCGTGAGCGCCGCCCTCGAGGCCTCGCGCGCGCCGGCCACCCGCCGCGCCTATACCGCCGCCTGGGAGCGCTGGCAGAGCTGGTGCGACGCCCGCGGCCTGCGCGCGATGCCCGCTCAGCCCGAGGCGGTCGCCGCCTTCCTCGCCGAGCGCCACGCCCTCGGCCGCTCCGCCGCCACCCTGGGCGTGGATCGCGCCGGCATCGCCGCCGCGCACCGCGCCTCCGGCCTCACCGATCCGACGCAGCACGAGGGCGTGCGCCGCACGCTGGCCGGCCTCCGCCGCACGAGCGCTCCGCAGCGCCGCGTGCGCGGCCTCTCCGGCGAGGACCTCGAGCGCGCCCTCGCCGCCCTCGGCCCGGGCGAGCTCGGCCGCCGCGATCGCGCCCTGCTGCTGCTGCTGCGCGATGGGATGCTGCGCCGCTCCGAGCTCGCCGCGCTCACCTGGGCCGATCTCGCCGCCCTCCCCGACGGCTCGGGCCGGCTCACCATCCGCCGCAGCAAGACCGACCAGGAGGGCCACGGCGCGAGCCTCTACGTGACCGCGCGCACGATGGCCGCCCTCGAGGACTGGCGCCCGGCGGCCGAGCGCCGCCCGGACGGGGCGATCTTCGTGGCGCTGCGCGGCCCGCGCTCAGGCTCGGCGCTCTCGGGCGAGGCCGTCGCCCTCGCGGTGCGCCGCTCGGCGGCCGCCGCCGGCCTCGAGGGCCTCTACGGCGGCCACAGCCTCCGCCGCGGGACCGCCGAGCACCTGGCCGAGCGCGGCGCGCAGCTCCCCGAGCTGATGACAGCCGGCCGCTGGCGCTCCGCCTCCATGCCGGCGCTCTACGCCGCCGACGCCGAGGCCGGCCGCGGCGCCGTCGCCCGCATCCTCGGCTAGGGGGAGCCGCCCCCGGCGGGGGAAGGGCGCCGGCACGCGCGGCCGCACCGCACGGGGGGGTGCTATCCTCCCGCCAGCGTGGGGGCCCCGTTCGTCCGGGAGACAGGCGGGAGGGTGATTCCCGTCCCCTCCCGATCACAACGAGCGCCAGCCCCCACGCCCCTCACAACCTCGGCGCCGCCGGTGCTACCCTCCCCCGGCTATGACGGCCTCGCACGTGGCCACCCGCCCCGACGTCGAGCGGCTGCGCGCCGGGCTCGCCTGATGCGTCGCTTCCTCCGCGACCTCTACCGCGCCCCGGCGCCGCCGATGCGCATACAGATGCCCTCGCACTCGAAGACGGCCGCCGAGCGCCGGGAGGACGCGCGCCGCGCCGCCGCCGAGCGCCGGGCGCGTCGCCTGCGCACGGCGCTGCAGGTCCTGATCCCGGTGAGCGCGATCGCCGTGGTGGTCGGGCTCTACTACGCCGTGCTCACTTTCGCCGCCGTCGCCTTCGCCGTCTTCGGCTGATCCGGCCGAAGGGGAGGCGCGCCAGGCGCGCGAGCTGGTGCCCGAGGATCGGCGGGCCTCGCGCGGCCCTGAGCGGGCGCTCGAAGACCGCCAGCGGCCGGCGGGGGCGTCCCTCCCGGCCCGCCCGGGCGTCCGATCGGGCCCACCGCCGGCGATTCCGGCCGCTGCGGCCCGAATCGGGCTCTCTGAGCTGCGCGAGAACGCCCGCAATCCGCGGGGGTGGACCCAGGGCCCATCCCGGAGCCGCAGTCGCACGTGCGCGGCCAGAGAGCGCGGACAGCGGCGACGTGAGCGGGGAAGCCCGGCGACGGGGACCAGCTCACGCCCCCGCGAGCCCCGCCGCCTCGAGCGTGGGCCGGCCGGGGGCCGGGGCCTGCAGCTCACGCCGCTACGGGGTGCGAGCTCGCCGCGGCCGCGGGCCTCTACAGGTCCTGCAGGAGCGCCTCAAGGCGCGCGAGCTGCTCGGCGTCGAGGCCGTCGAGGGCGCGGCGGAGGCGCAGCAGGCGCGCGGGGCGACGTCGCCGCGGCCGCGGGGCCGCAGGCAACGCGACGCGCTCGGCCGGCGGCGTGTTCCCCGGGCAGGCCTCGCCGCCCCGGCACTGGCGGATGATGCGGCGCTCGGCCGGCCGCTGGCGGGCCGCCCAGGCTTTCGCCGCGTTGCGATCCGCCCACACGTCGCCGGCGCGCGTCGAGAGCGTCCGGATCGGCCCCCCGGCGGGCGCGGCGTAGAGGTGAAAATGCGGCTCCATGCGCCCAATGTACCCGATTGGGCGCATGGGCTCGCGCTGAGCGGCCCGGCGGCGCGCACCCGCCCCGAGGGGCCGGGAGCCGTGAAAACGGCGCTCAGCGGCAAATCCGGGCGGTCTGCGCCCATGCCGTGGCACCTGCGAGGGTGATTGCGCGCCGCTATCGGCCGCTGAGAGGCCCCGCCCCGGCGTGTTATGTCCCCGGCGGCCCTTTCGAGGGGGGGAGCGGCCCTCTCAGCGGCGCTGCATGGCCGCCCTGTCACAGGGCGATCGCCCCCGGGACGCGGCGGCAGCATCCGCTGAGAGGGCCGTGACGGCACCCTGGCCCCGCCCCGGGGGCGGGACGCGGCGCCGGCCGGTCGGCACGCGAGCTGCCCCCCGGGGGAGGCCGGCTGCGCCCAAGCGCCCCGGCTGCCGGCCCGCCAGGAGGCTGGCACCGCGCCGGAAGGAGGGGGGAGGGAAACGATCACCGCCGAGGAACGCGGGGAATTACGAACCCGCGACCTCGAGCACCGCGGGGCACTACGCTTCCGGCCCCTTGTCCCCGCGGCCCCCTCGGGCGCGGAGCATCATAAGCGGGGCACGGTGAGTGCGGCCCCCCGGTAGAGGGGGAAGGGGGCACGAAAAAGGCGGCCCCCCCTCCCGTGAAGGAAGGGGAGGCCGCCAGGACCGCCCGCAAGCGCGGAGGCTTAGCGCGCGCGCCCCGTCGCGGTGCGAGCGCCCGCCAGTCCGGCCAGCGCCAGCAGCGCGAGCGCCGCCGTCACGATGCCCTGACCGCCGGCCGGCCCCGCGAGCCCGGCGCTGCCGGTGTCCGGCGGCGTCGGGCTCGGCGTCATGTCGCCGTCGCCGTCACCGTCCATGCCGGCGTCGTCGTCGTCGTCGCCGTCACCGTCCATGCCAGCGTCGTCGTCGCCGTCGCCGTCCATGCCGGCGTCACCGTCGTCGGCGGCGGCCACGGTGAGCGTGATGCCGTTGGCGACGTCGGCCGGCACCCCGCCGGCCGACCAGGTCGCCGTCTGCTCGGCGATCTCACCGTTGACGGCGAAAGCGACCTCCGCCCCATCCGAGGCGCAGTCGCCGGCGACCTCCAGCCGCCACCAGCCCTCGGCGCCGACCGTCGCGGAGGCGCACTCGACGCCGCCGACGTGGGCCGTCACCACATCGCCCGGGGCGAGCCCGGAGCCGTAGTAGAGCGCCGGGGCGTTGACCTGCGCGGCGCTGGTGGCGGCCGTGGCCGCCAGCAGCACCAGCGCGAGCAACGCCGCGGCGGCCGTTGTGATCGTCCTCACGTGCTACCCCTCCCTAGCTGCAGTTGCTGATCAGCACACCGGTGTTGGCCGGGACGCCGTCAGCGAAGAGCTGCGCGAACGCGCGGTTGATGAACTCCGGTGCGCCCGGCACGTGCGAGATGAACGCGCCCGTGTAGTCGGTGGCCCACACCGCGACGCCCGACTCGCAGGAGGCCACGACCAGATCGATGAGCTCATCGACCGTGCCGCCGGAGAACACCGAGATCGTGTTGGCGCCGACCGGGGACGGGTTCAGCGTCGGCGTCAGCGTCGGCTCCGGCGGAGGCGCCGGCTCATCACCGACTTCGATCTCGATCAGCTCCCTCGCGGTCTGCGTGGTCCCTTGGGTGCCGTCGTCCTTGGTATTCCACGTGCGCACGAGGAACTGCGACGCGCCCGGCGTGAACGGAGCGAGGAAGCTGAACTTCGCGCGGCCGTCCGTGGTGCGGCCTACATTAGCGCTGGTGAACACGCCGCCTTCGCTGATCTTGTCCACCGTGTAGTAAACCCTGCCGACCCGGACGCCCTCGTCATCGAGCACGGTCAGGTTGACAGTCACCTCGTCCAGCGAATCGATCCGCTCGGGAGCGTCGTGCTCGATGGTCGCCGGAGCGCCGCCGACCTGGATCTCCACCTCAACGGGAGCGACCTTGGTGTTGGCGAGCGTCCCGGCTGTGGCCAACGCGTTGATCGTGACCGTGTGCGTACCCCGGGCGGCATCGTTGGCCGTTCCGGACTCGTCCTGAGCCGTGATCTCGATGACGCACTTGCCGGCGCTGTTCGTGCCGGGCCCGACATTCAAGAGCCCCGGCACAAACTCATCCACGTCTGCCGTGCCCGGGTCGTCAACGGCCGCTTCCTGATCGCCACAGGCCGGGTAGTCGCCCGTGTCGGCCTTCTGGTCCTTGTTGGCGTCCTTGTCAATGTCGTTGTTGACGTCCACCTCAGTGCTGACGGTGCTGCCCTCGGGCCCGACGATGCCGCTGGCACCCGTCTTGACGTCAGCGCGCACGCCGACCACGGGGTTGCCGCCCTTGTCCGTCGCGGTCACCACGATGAAAGTCGTGCCGCCCAGCTCGATCGCCGACTGCTCCGGCTCCGCGGTGATCGTCGCGACCGGGCCATACAGCACGATCTCGGCGCTGCCGGTGACAGTGCCGGCCGTGACGGTGATGGTCGTGACCCCTGGTGTGGCCGCGCCCGCGCCCCTCACCGTCACGAAGACGTAGCCCGCCGAGTCGATGGTGTCGCCGGCCGTGTCCTCACTAGTCCTCATGGTGCCGGCGAGCACACCAGAGAGGGTTCCACTCGCAGCAACCTCCTCGGTCGCGGGCGTGGCGGGAGCAGCCGCGTAAGTCTTGCCGGTCGCATCGACAAAACCCGCAACCGAAGACAGCAGCCCGCGCGTTGAGACGACCGTGATCGGCGCGTCGCCAATGGGCTTGTCTTGGGTGTCCGTCAGGCGAATGGTGAGCAATGTGCTGCCAGAATCACCGCTGCCCACGGCATCGATCGCCTTGGCCGCGGGGGTGACCCTCAGCTTGGCCGGCACCTGCGCGCGCTTCACCGTGATGACGTTGGTCGTGACGACTTGTGTCTCATCAACCGTGCCGGTGAGTGGCTGCGATGTGACGAGGATGAAGCCGGCCGGGGAGTCGTCAGCGACCTTCAGCGCCACCTGCACGCCGTCTTGGGGGTTGGGGGTGCCGTCGCCGTCGGTGTCGATGTCCACGTCACAGGGGCCGTCGACCTGGCAGATGATGTTCTGGCCGTTGTTCGTGGCGGACCCGTGCGTGAAGGACGCCGACGCCGTGCTCGACGGCAAGATCGTGAACGCGATCACATCGTCTTCTGCGGCCGTGGCGTCCGCGATCAACACCGTTTCGCCGTTTTCAGCATCAGCTGACGCCGAATCGCCAGTACCGTCGGTAATGTCCTGAATGACCGCCTGAGCGGTGTCAGGGGACGCCACCAGCACCGCCAGCGCCACCGCGAGGGCGGCGGCCACGGCGAGCAGCGGGCCCCCGAGTCTCCTGATATCCAATGTCCTGGTCCTTTCTCAGTGATGGTGAAACCGGTCGCCGCGCTCTCTCCGATGGCCCTCCTGTCACGCCGGTTCGACACGCCGGATCGCGCCTTGCGGGCGGGCGCACAAAAACGAGCGGCCCCACCCGTGGGGCCTCTCGCTCCCCTGTTGAAACGCGCCGGCCGCCCCGAGGTTAACTTTCGGCGGCCGCGAGCCGTTAGTGCGTGAGAGAGGGTAAGGGGTGGCAGCGATGGACGGCGGCGGCGCCAGTGCGCGCGATCGGGCGGAGGCCGAGCTGTTCGCTGCGGCCCTCGCGCGCCTCGAAGGCGGCGC
>Ga0209544_1003314_pt1 | contig 12641 bp, 7 predicted proteins | sample MesohylPK_FD_187297 | JGI IMG/M metagenome (GOLD analysis project Ga0209544, IMG submission 187297) | Host-associated microbial community of the marine sponge Aplysina aerophoba from Gulf of Piran - sponge mesohyl, lysed by proteinase K... | ecosystem: Host-associated > Porifera > Sponge >...
AAAGTCCATCTCTTGCTAATAATGTCTCGTGGTCTCCATCCTCAACGATTGTGCCGCTATCAAGGACGAGGATCCGATCACAGGTTCGGACGGACGAGAGACGGTGCGAGATTAACACGGATGTCCGTCCTTTGCTCCGTTCAATGAATCGTTCATAGACCGCCTGTTCAGCCAACGGATCCAATGCCGCGGTCGGTTCGTCGAGGACAACCAACCATGGCGATTCTCGCATAAAACTCCGTGCCGTTGCCAGACGTTGCCATTCGCCACCGGAGAGATCACGTCCGCCAAAGGTGGGACCGAGCATGGTCTCGTAACCTGCGGCAAGTCCGTCAACAACCGAGGCTGAACCACCAGCAATTGACGACGCTTCCATACATTCCGGATGTTCTAAATCTCCAAAGATAATGTTTTCGCGGGCTGTGAGGTGGTAGCTGGTGAAGTCCTGAAAGACTGCACTGCAATGCGTCAACCACTCTTGACGGTTTTCTTCGTTTAGTAGGACATCTCCTACGTGAATTGTGCCTGTCTGTGGACGGTAAAGACCCAACAATACACGTCCCAGTGTCGTTTTTCCGGCACCGTTGGGTCCTACAAGTGCGACGCGTTCCCCTTTTTTCAAAGTTACGTTTATGTGATTTAACACCGGAACTTGCGTATTTGGATAGCGGAATGAAACATTTTCTATCCGAAGATATCGAGGTTCTTCAGTAATCTGGAATGAGTGACTGTGAGATGCTGGGGAATATTCGTCCGCTGTCTTTGCTTGGATTGTGTCTGAACCGCGGTCTAAAAATGGATACAAGTCTCCTGACAAACGGCGCATCTCGTTTCCTATCCACTGAAAATGACTAACGACTTCGTTCCAGATACCATCCAATTGAACGAGAGCGGCGGCAGCTGCAATATAGGTCCCTACAGTCAAGCCACCACGAAAAACCTCCAGCAATAAGAGAATGAGCGAGCATGCATATAACAAACCGCGTGCGATATCGAGTGCAAGGTGTGCAAAGAATTTACGCCGTTCGATTACGTGTTGCTCCTCTATTAACGCTTCCGATAGCTTTTGCCAACGTGTTATCCATAAATCCTGCGCTTGATATAACCGAATTTCCTTGCCTGCCCCACGATCCGTCAGAATCCCTTCTAATGCATCTCGTTCTCGCCGTTGTGGTGTCTGTTCTACATCAAGATTGTAAACACTCGCAGCAAAACGTGAGCCACTCCACCAAGACGCTAAACCTGTGACCATAGGGAGCAACGCCAGCAACGGGTGATAACGCCAGAGCACGATACCGAGGGCAACCGCACTAATTAATTGTTGGAGGCTGTCAAATATCCACCAAACAATCTCATCAAGCTCTATACCCGACATTGCACGTGCTCGTGACAGCGCATTTTGAAATTCTGGTGTCTGGAATTCAGTCAGCTCTATTGTATTGGATTTTTGAACAATATTTTCATTTATCCATGCCTCAATGTTCGCGCCGACGTGAAGGCGCAGCGGTTCCCGCAACAGATCGACGAAGATGGTAATAATTTGTAAACCGATCAAACCTATCAACCACGGAACGACCTGTTGCCACCAGTTCGCATCTCCTATCGCTGCGGTGATTGCATTGATTAAGCGTTCTGTCACAAAAAACTGACCGGCAGGTACAACACCGAGCAACAGTGTGAGAAGTAGGACGCCCAAAAGTGCCAATGAACCGTTCTGCCAAGTGATCGCAAAAGTTCGGATATAGGCGACGATGCTGTCTTTAACGGCAGATCCCCATGTCTTCAATGTTTCTTTTACATTTCCCATTTTTTAATTATTCCTTGCGGTTCGATCAAGTCGGATTGGCATTTGCCATCCACTTCCGTAGAGCCGTTCTCCATTTCATTCCGAACTCGGTTTTTGAAACTATCCTGATTAATTGTTCCTTGCGGTTCGGTCAAGACAGACAGTTTCGATTCTTGTGAGCAGTTTCTACTGATACCAGTGTGCCTGTGCTCTAAAGAATTGGGCATAGAGACCATCTCTGGCAAGTAACGTCTCATGTGTACCGTCTTCGACAATTCGACCTGCATCCAATACCAAGATACGGTCGGCGAGACGAGCAGAGCCAATTCGATGTGAAATCAGAAACGTCATCCGTCCAGCTGCAAACCTGACAAAACGTTGGTAGAGTTCGACTTCGGCTTGCGGGTCCAGAGCCGCGGTCGGTTCATCGAGGACGAGGACTTGTGGGTTTCGCGCCAAAGCCCGCGCAAGCGCGACTTTTTGCCATTCTCCGCCGGATAACTCGGCACCCTCCCCCGGTTCGCCGAGTGAAGGGTCCAGGTATGTATCTAAACCGTGTGGAAGGGTTTGAAAACGTTCTCCGATGCCAACGGCATTAATAACCTGCCAGAGGGTATCGTCGTCGATATGGAGACCCGGCGGTCCCGGCACGAGTTCTTCTCGTACAGGGCGGCGAAACCGTGTAAAATCTTGGAAAACGGCGGCACAGTTAAGGGCTGTCTGCTCTGGCGCGATGGATGCCGCATCTACGCCATCATAGCGGATTGTTCCGCTCTCGGGTTTATAGAGACCGAGCAACAATTTGATGAGCGTTGATTTCCCCGCCCCGTTAATGCCTACAATACTCACGACTTCCCCGGGACGCACGTGGAAGTTTATGTCTTGTAGTACATCATCAGGTGCCTCCGGGTAACGGAAGCGTAGATTACGAACCTCTACGCCTTGTTGTAAGGGCTTCGGAAACGTCTCAGTTCCCGCCTGTGTGCGGGTCTTTTCTGCGCGCGCTAAGAAGAAATGCAGGTCCCGAAGCAGGGGTAGGTCTGTGAGTATGCTTTGTATGTTTCCCAGCAATCCCTCCATATTTCCTTGAAAGGTCGCCGCTGCCCCGGTAAGCACAACGTAATCCCCAAGCGTGAGATTACCGTCTACAATACGTGCAGCGAGTATGCCGATTGCTATCGCGTATGCAACAATTTCGGCGATCGTTGTGCCGATAGAGGCTCTTATTTCCGTCCAAATCATTGAGACGGATTCTTTCCGCCATTGGTGATGGTTCGTTCGCCAGCGTCCAAAAAAGCGATCGAAGAGTCCATAGAGTCGAACTTCCTGTCCAGAGGATGAACCGAGCAAAAGACCGAGCATATAATCCATCATACGACGAACGGGGGTTGTATGGTAATTGTAGATGTATTGCTTTTCGGCTGTCTTAACTTTGAACCAAGCGGAAGGGATTGCCGGCAACACCACCACAAGCACGAGCAGCGGATCCGCGATCCAGAGCAGAACACCGTATCCCACGAGTGTTACGCAGAGTTGTCCAATCTCCGTTAGAAATCGCAGGAAATTGGTGAGTCGATGGTCCAGAGCCTGTCGCGCCCGTTGTATCAGATCATACGTCTGTGGCTGATCGAAGAGAGCGAAGTCGATATGTGTAGCGGCTTCAATCAAGGCGCGTTGTTGATAAACTTTAATACGGTTCTGAATTTTCCATCGCAAGTAACTGTCATAAGTGCCACTTATATTTCTAAGAAGTGCCAAAGAGACCAATGCGATCACCCAGGGTGCTGCGGTCTCTAAACTCGGTTCCGTTTCCTTAGCAAGAATCGCTGTGATGAGGTTCACCAATCCCCGACTTGCCCAGAGGATACCAATCGGGATAAACCCATGGAAGAGGGTCAAAAGTGCTTGTGCGATTGACCCGAATGGACTGACATGCCACGCCACAAAGAAAAAACGGCGCAACGTCTTCACGGCGGAAGGACGAGAGTCTGATGCTGTGTTGGGGGAATGTGTGTTGTTGCTATCCATTTTTTCTCTCCAAAAAAATAACCTACGGGGTTTAATCCGAAGGTTTTACAAAAAATCACTTAAAATTATCGGAATGCATTGTGCCTTAGAAAAAAACTGGCACCAAATGAGTTTTCAGAACTCGTCCGGTGCCGATTGTGTAACAGATTTTATTGTTCTAAGCCTTCTCTGTAGGTTTTAGACGTGCCACCAAGAGCGTGCTTTCCAAGCAGGCATCTGAAGGGATATTATTTGCCTCGAAACCCTACTATTCCCCTTCAAGCGCGATGTGCAATATCCCACGATCTTCGGTAGCACTATAAAGCTTATTGTTAGCGATAGCGAGCGCATTGATTTCATCTGGCACTTCTGAAGCAACCTGTTTCCATTGACGACGAGCGTCCAAATGATAGACCCCCGCATTGCCGATACCATAAACTTTGATGCCGTCCATAGCAAATTTATCTATGATGGTATGCGCCCCAGCACTATCTGTTATCACACGCCAGTGGTCGCCAGTTTCTGAACTCAAAACACCTTCGTCTGTTGCGACGTAAACTGTTGAACCTACAAAGGTTATCTCCTTGAAACGGGCAAAATGAAGCGGTAGACTTAGCGTAACATCTTTCCAACTGTTCCCCTCATCAAACGACTGAAACAGTTTACCATCGCGTTTCCCCACGTAGACAGTTTCTCCCGAAACCGCTAATTTGAGTTCCATCCTGAAGTCGTCATTAAACGATGGACCCTTGTCTGTTAATCCCGTGTTTGTCCACTCTGGATCACCATGTCTCCACTTAAAAAGAGTGCGTTCGTGTTCAACATAGAATACACCGTTACAGACTTCGACCCTTCTGACATTCACCCGGGGTCCATGAACAGGAGGTGAAACGATTGATAGAGGGTCTCCTTTAGAACTGTGAGATAAGTAGGGTTCTTTTGCTTCCTCGCTATTTGTCCGTAACTTACCGAGTGATGCTTCATCATCAAAAGTAGGTATGCTTTGAACTGGGCTATTGAGTGTATCGCTATCTGTAGATAAGCGGACAATTAACAATCTGCTATCTTTAGATGAAAGAAAATAGAGATTGTTGTTAGCAACCACCAATTTTGAATCAAAAAAGGTGTGGACATGAGCCTTATTCGGCTGTGATGATTCATGTATAATCATAGTCCCCTTCACAGGAGCCATCTCAGCAATTGAGAGTTTTTTCCAAGACACACCTTCGTTAATTGATTGATACACCGCAAAGCCAGTATACGCGTATAATTTGTTATTAAACACAACCAAATCCTTTAGCCTTGTTCCCACCATTCCATCTATAAGTAGAGGCCACGATTTCCCACCATCAGTTGTGCGAAAAATACCGAAGGGGCCAGCTTTGTAAAACGTCCTCTCGTTCACCGCCACGGCTGGAAGCCTATCGATCATGAAGATATCCGTATCACCTGAAAGTTCTGTCCAAGTTTGTCCGTTATCTGTTGAACGATATTGGTGCTTGGCGCTTGACGCGAAGAGCGTTTCACCCACAGCCAGAACCAACATGCCAGAGGGTATCTGCCAATTATTATTACTGGGTGTTATTTCAGTCCACGACGCTCCCAGGTCAGCCGAATGGAAAATCTTGAGGGCATACGACTTGACTTTTGGTACCATTTGCTCTACCTCTATTGGCGTGAATCCCAATAGTTCGGGACCTGTCCCAATGTAGAGATTATTCTCAAACACCGCCAAGGAATAGATGGCTCTTGATGTCTCCACCGGCAACTTTTTCCAAATACCTGAATCAAGACGGTAGAGACCGCGCCCTGTCCCCATAAATATAGTCTTTCCAACAGTAGCCACTGCGGAAATTATCTCGCCTGTCAATCCATCGTTAAACGGATGCCAGTGTGTCCCACCGTTTGTGGATCGGAAAATCCCTTCATCTCTAAGTGCCAGATACATCGTGATATCTATTTGTGAATCAGCATTTTGAGGTGCATTTGTGATGATGAGACCGACAGCGTCTCCCTTAGGTCTAGGACCAATCGTATTCCACGTTTCACCACTATCACCTGAAGCAAATATTTCATCAGCGGATACTATATAAAGGGCACCACCATGTTCTGCCATCGGCATAAAGGATTTGCCAATTGGAATATTCGTGTTGATGTGTGTCCACTCGGTCGCATCTGCTCCTAATCTGTGTATTCCTGTTGGGGCAACAGCGTAGACGGTCCCTTCAGGTGTAGCGAAAATGTCGCGTACGTGACCACCCGGTGGTGCATTTCCCTGAACCCACTGCGAGGAGGTAGTAGACCGTGAGTCCTCTAACACATTGGATTTTGAAACCGTTTCAGAAACCTGAATACCAGCACTGCTGCTTCTACCCGGCATAGTAGCCCGCCCAAACTGGTTTCGTATAGATGGCTTTGATACAGTATCAAGGACGATAGGGGCATCGACAATCTCAATCGTGGGTTCAGATTCCGCCTCGAAACTATACGGTTGCTGAAATCTGGCAAGATATTGATGACTCACACCGAGCATCAAGATGACAAAAACCACAGCCGTACCGAAAGCCATCCACGGGACCAATGGCTTTCCAGTCGGAGCCGGTGTCGGTTGCATGTTAGCCACTTGTTCCATGATACGCTCCGTCACGTGGGCGGGGAATGGGATGCTTCCGAGTGTTTCACTGACCAGGAGTTCCTCTTGTTGTTCCTGTAAACGTTTCCGTCCTCGGCGCAGCCGACTTTTAATCGTGTTCACCGACACACCTAACAGTTTCCCAATCTCTTTCGCTGTCATCTCTCCCAGAAAGTGGAGTGTTACGACTGTCCGTTCACTCTCCGGTAGTTTCGCAAGAAGTTTTTTGACCAGTTCTCGACGACGCTCCGTGCTCTCTGTCAACCGTTGTTCCGATACGTAATGTGTGTAGGAGGATTCTTCGATTTCTTCCATAGGTGTGCCCTCCAACGCTTGCATCGCAGATGTGTTCTTGTTCTTTTGAAGCCATTTAAGGCAGAGCCGACTGGCGATGACATACATCCATCCGGAAAATTGATTCGGATTTTTAAGTTGTGCGAGGTTCTTGTAGACTTGGAGGAAAGTATCTTGGACAATCTCTTCCGCGATGTGAAAATCGCCAACTTTTCGCCACGCGAGCGCGTGGATACCCTTTTGGTGCTTTCGGACTAAGGCATTGAATGCCGCGTCGTCGCCGGACAATATCCTACGAATCAGTTGAACATCCTTTTCTCTTTCCATCAGAAGACTCCATGATTGATTAATGAGTAGATCGAATTACGATTATATTCTGCCGGGTTTAGACAGACATAGCCTAATATGAATAAGTATATCATATTTCTGTATAAATTTGCTGAAACGAAAAGATATCATCAGAAAAGGGATTTCCAGAATATATTCTGGTGCTTTGATACTCGTCTGTGAACGACTTATCCGAAATGTGCCTCATATCAAAGCCGTATTTCAGTAAACTAATTTATGAGCCACTCTCAGTTAACTTAATTCGTCTTGATTTGCCCCCACATTGTGTTTAACAATTGTCCTGAAGGTGAAACATTTAATGCTGGGTCAAACCAATCTGGGCTTGAATTACTTCCCTCATGTGTCAGTTGTGTTGGGTTACCACCGTTCAGGTCTGTTTTGAAGAGTTCTATTCCATTTCTACCGAGACCTGTGTAAATGAGTTCATCACCATGTGGAGACCAAGTAGGATCAGAAGCAAAATCTGCTTTATCTTTACTTATCTGATGAAGTCCTGTTCCATCGCTATTCGCTATGTAGAGTACTGATTCCTCAAACGAAAGAAATCCCTGTCCATCAAACCCTGCCTTTTTGATTTCCGTGAAGGCGATTTTGTCTGCCTGTGGGGACCAACTCGGATGAATTATCCACGGCATCTCCTTTAAGAGGAGCATCTTTTGGATATGCGCCTGCAAGTCGAAAATACCTAACGGTGTGTGTTCCAGACCACCTACCACAAAGGCTATCTCTTGACTTTCAGGCGACCAGTTCGGCACAAATCCCTCCGTCAATTTCTCAATGGAATCCCCATTTAGTGTCGCAATATAAAGCGTAAGATGGGTGAGGGGGATGAGTTGTAATCCGAAGTGTAGTTTTGCTTTTTGTGGATCTCCCTTTGTGTAGACGATCTGTTTGCCGTCAGGCGACCAGGTCGGATTCCTTCTATATGCGCTATTTTTGAACACCTTCTGGACATTTCTACCATCTGCGTCCATAAGGTATAAGTCAAAAACTCCACCATCTCGATCGGAGCTGAACATGATTTGCTTTCCGGTCGGTGCCCAAGCTGGATCGAAATCGGCTGCAGGGTGCTGGCTCAAATTAACTTGATCGCTTCCATCAGGATTCATGATATAGATTTCCGGGTTGCCATCCCGCTTTGACACAAACACAATCTTCGCCTTCTCTGGGGCTTTTGCTGACACGATGGTGCTAAGACTGAACATAAATAAAGCACCGATAGCGAAACTGAAGATTGGGAACCGGATGTAGGGAATCACAGAACGAGATAGGATAGAGGTGCGTTTCGTGATCATGTGAGTTCCTCCATGTTGCATTCGTTTTATTTTTTCAGGGTTTTGTCTCAATTTTGGAAGTAGGGAAATGGTAGGAAACCCTCATAACCGATCCATCATACACTACTTCTTAAAGCATCAGCACATTTATTTAAAAATAAAGTCAAAAAGTCTAATTAAGATATTTCTCTAAAACTGCTTCAAGTTTGCCCAAGTGGTCGCAAGCTTTGCCCTCGGTGTTATAGATAATCCACCGCGATTTGGAATGTCGGCACCGGTGATGGTAATATTATCAAAGAGCACCGAATAATTTGTAACCCCGAAACCGACTTTACCATTAGGATAGTCAGGAAAAATGCCTATAGCTTTCAAAACTATCGGTCCGAGAACTTGCTTTTCATTGATCCAGAAAGTCAAGAGATTTCCATGAATGCTCAACTTCAGATGATGCCATCTCGACGGTTTTAACGATGGATGAGGTTCCTGTGCAAAGTTTAGAAAAGCATGCCCAAGCAAATTGCCACCATAACAGCGCGCCATTGATTCAGGTTCGGGGAAGGGCAGGTCGCCAATCGTACATACAACTCCCCATGTCTGACTAATTCGCGCGGCAATCGCAATGTTTGCCTCCCCGTGTTTTCTAAGTGGTTTAACATCAAATTCGATGCTGTAATCTTGCCACATCTCGTCCCCAGTCGTAAGTAAACGAGTCAAGCCCCCATCATCAAAGTCCAGTATATACTGAAGTTCACCATCAACAATATTCCAAGGACCCGGAGCATCTAAGCCAAATCTGGTCAGTTCCTGCCACTTTTTGAAATCTCCGTTGTCATCGAAGGTCTCCACAAATGTTCCTGCTCCTGCAGAACAAGTTAGGATAAATAAGCCCAATCCGATGCTTAAGGCTTTCATGATGTTGCTCCTTTTCATTCAATTTCCGTTTGATTATCGAATTCACGTTCCTCGATCTATTTTATAATTAAAGATACTATTTTGAAACCGAAAGGGTGCATAACGTTAAAAAAATAATAGGAAGTTGATCGGCTTCACATTTATACTACCAGAAATCTGAGGCGTTTTTAAACAAGGCTTACGCTAATTTTACACTTCTGTTGTGTGCTTAGATAGCATCCAGAGAAGCGTGGGTGCGTAAGCCTCGCAATATTGACAGAACCGAATATTTTAGTTTGACCCCAGCGGAGGCGTGGGTTCCTGCGGAGGAGCCGGTTTTTTGGGTGGGACTAAAGTCTCTTGAGGAGGCGTAGGTTCCTGCGGAGGAATCGGTTTTTTGGGTGCCGCTAAAGTCCCTTGTATGCCCTCAATCTGCTTCTTGATGTGTACGAGTTGTTGTGAATTCAACGCTTTCTGAGCACTTTTGAGCTGTTTCATGCTACGTTCGAGTCGAGCCATGGCGAGTTCAACTTGCTCTTTGCTGTGTTGAATCTGAGTCTTGGCACGTTCAACTGCTTCTTTACTGCGTTCGATAGCAAGTTTGGCGTGCTCTTCATTCTGTTGAATCTGCACTTTGGCACGTTCGAGTCGCGCTGTTCCGCGTTCGAGTTGAGTTTTAGCACGTTCAATTGCTTCTTTACCGCGTTCGATGGTAAGTTTAGCGTGCTCTTTACTCTGCTCAATCTGCACTTTGGCACGTTCAACTGTCTGCTTACCGCGTTCAATCTGTTCCGCAGATGCTTGGATCTTGGTGTAATCGTTTACCAACTTATCAATATAAGCGGCTTTATAAGTTTCCCAATCATCCGTTGGTGGCATACCGAGAAACCCTGATTGCCACAACTCTGGATTGTCTTCCAAGAGTGCCAAAGTGTAACGCTTCGACAACAAGGACGCATACTTGAAGGAATCATCTATGGTGATGCCTTTATCCAAAAGCAGCTGAAGCCATTCCGCCCGTGGATACCTCGCATCTATCTCACTGAGTGTGAGATCGCTACTATAAGTCGTGGTTTTTGGACCTGTGACCTTACCAGTACTCGTAGTTTTTGCAGTGAACTTACCGGATACACTCACGCTGGTTTTTGCCAGGCTTTGATTGTAATCCGCATCTAACGCTTTCATCAATTCCGGCGCGTTTTGGGGACCGGTATACTTTTTATACACGAACGGCGCTTTTGGGTCGAGTTCAATGTGTTCACGTAACGATGTATGTGACGATCCAACCTCATGACCGTATGCAGATAAATAGGTAGAGACACCCCAAAGAATGGCGAATCCTAAAGTTGCGAAGAGTGAAAGCCTTGCGAGAGTTTCTCTTCCCTGAAAAATGCTTTTCATTTTTTTTCTCCTTCAGAGGCGTTATGTTGCCTCATGTTTGAAATTTAACTGACAATATGCGTCTGTATTCTAATGACGCGTTTTAAACGTTGTTGGTAATTTGGCTATCATTGACATCAAATATCGGAACGGAAAAATTTCAGAAACGCCACGGTTGTCAACATCACTGCAAAGAAGCAGAGCAACATCACATCTACCGCCGATTGACGGAGCGTTTCTCCTAAAGTCGTTATCTCCAAAGATGGTGGTTGTGTAATTTTGACTGGTTTGTGTTGTCTGCTATAGGCATAATCTATAATTTTACTGAACAAATCTGTATGGAGCATCTCATAATAGCGATCGCCCATTTGAAAATAGGTGCTTCTTTTTCCCTTTCCTGTCTGGGTCAAGTTTGTAGTGATATAAATTAAGGAAGATGTCGGTGTGAGTCGAGAAAGCATCTGTCCCACTTGTTCTTGCCGTTCAGTTTCACGTTGATAGTGCCGATCAAGTTCGTTAGATTGATCCTGAAATTTTGATCGATATTCCTCTTCAAAAGGTTTCATACGTTCATTAATTTTTTTGGCAATTTCCCCGCCTATGTGTATGTGTCCCTTCTCATCCCTGGGTATTTCCATGATCATTTTCTGTTTTTCCTCTTCGAGTGCTACGTTGAAATCGTCTCGCATGGCTTTCTTTGCCATATAGACACTCTGTGAAGACCGTGTTGGTGCGATAAGTTTGGCAGCGAGAAACCCAACGCGCGGCGTAATCAATACTGCAAACACCCAGACAGTAAAGGCAATGATAAGTGCTGTCTTAGAGTTATCTAAGTAGGTAGAAATCACTGTCCCGATTGCAAAAAAGACACCAATATAGAGCAATGAAATAAAGGTTAAACCGAGGACTCTCGGAAAAATTTCAGGTTCGCCGAGAGGAAATCCTTGCCAGACCAGTATCAGTAAGCCGAACAACAACGACATTAAAAACGGAATGACAAACACCACGTATCCACCAATCAATTTGCTCCATAAAAAGAGGTCGCGCGGCAGGGAATTTGCTAAGGTAATCCGAAGGGTGCCTGCCTCTCTTTCTCCGGCAACGGCATCGAACGTAAACAGTAACGCGAGTAGACTAAAGACAATACCAACTACAAACAGAAAATCAAGATGTCCTAACAGATACGAGAGAGAAGAAGTTAGGGCGGGTGCCCCTTGTGTAATTCCATTGCGTGTCATGCCAAGATAACCCGGCAAGGCATCTGCTAATCCATTTGCGAAGACGCTCAAGGGAGTCGGTTTGAGGAAGAGTTTGGAAACTTCCAGTTCAGGTTTCAGTGGCATCCCTGGATTCATCGTGGTTTCTTCAATGTTTGCGAGTTTAACGGCTTCTTGATAATCCATTAAGCTCTGGCGATAATTTCGGTAATTGGTGGAAAGGATCAGTGGGACGAGCAAAAGACACATCAGAAGAAGCGCGATGAACCGGACACTCAGGATATGATGCATCATCTCTTTTTGAATCAACGTCATTAACATGGTGATTCTCCTTGTTTGAGGATATCTCTTTGTTGGAAATTTCTTTGAAAGCAAAGTGGTAATTGCTATGAACACTCTTTAATTTATACATCACACAATGCTATTCGTTTTAAACGTTGCCAGCAATTGGAGGGTCATTGACATCAAATATCGGAACGGAAGAATTTCATAAAGGCGACCGTTGTCAGTGCCACTGCGAAGAAACAGAGAAATAGTACATCTACCGCCGATTGGCGAAATGTCTCTCCTAATGTCGGGATTTCTAAAGAGGATGGCTGCGTGATTTTGACGATGTCTCTCTCTGGGTGGAACGTTCTTACAGAGGCATGATCTACAATTTTACTGAACAAATCTGCATGAAGCACATCATGGTAACGCTCACCTGCTTGAAAGTAGTCACTTTTCTTTCGTTTTCCAGTCTGCATTAAATTTGTAGCGAGATAGGTTAGGGAAGATGTCGGCGTAATTCGAGAAAGCGTTTCACCGACTTG
>Ga0209544_1003315_pt1 | contig 12640 bp, 10 predicted proteins | sample MesohylPK_FD_187297 | JGI IMG/M metagenome (GOLD analysis project Ga0209544, IMG submission 187297) | Host-associated microbial community of the marine sponge Aplysina aerophoba from Gulf of Piran - sponge mesohyl, lysed by proteinase K... | ecosystem: Host-associated > Porifera > Sponge >...
GTCCGGCACTCGTATCCACCGGTGTGTACCGGGTTACCGGGACAGACGGTTCCTCGCGCGGCGTGATGCCCACCTCCGACACCCGGAGGCGCTCGAAACGTGATCGACGGCTCCGGCTCCTGGGCACTTCGCCTGCGCAACGGCCAGGCGGTCTTCGACGAGTTCATGGAGGCCGCACCGTTCCCGATTTCACGCGCCACGCTGGCCCGCCGGACCGGTTTGTCGAAGCCGACCGTGTCCGCCCTGGTGTCGGACCTCGAGGGCGCCGGCGTGGTGAGCCTCATCCCTCCCGAAATACCTCAAGGTCGGATCGGGCGCCCGGCCGCGCCCTACGCGCTGGTTCCGGACGCCGCGTTGGTGGTAGGAGTGGACATGGGGGCCACCAAGGTCATCGTGGGTGTCGCCGATTTGCTCGGGCGGGTCCTGGCGGAGGATCGTATCGAGACCGCCTCCCACGCCAGGGCAGCGGTCGACGCGGTCGTGGCGTCCACGACCCGGCTGCTTGCGAAACTCGGGAAGGCTCATCTCCTCGAGTCCGGTTGTGTGGGCGTGCCCGGCGTGTACCGCCCGCGGCTGGACCGGGTGGAGATGTCTCCCAACCTCTCAGGGTTCGCCGATCTCCCGATCCGGGCGGAACTCTCGGAACGGCTCGGTGTGCCGGTGACGATCGAGAACGACGTGAACCTGGCCGCGGTGGCGGAGGCTGAAGCGATGGACGACCGTGGCGGGCTCGATTTCGTCGCCATCTCGGTCGGCACCGGAATAGGGGCCGGGCTGGTGATGGACGGGATGCTTTACCGGGGGGGACACGGAGCAGCCGGAGAACTCGGATCGATCGACATCTCCGGAGCAGGAGACAACCGGGCGGGACGGCGGATTACGTTGGAGGACGTAGCCTCCGCTCCAGCCATCCGCAAGCGGTTCCGCCAAGCAATCGATACCGGCTTCCCCTCCCGCCTCGAACGCGATGCCGAGGTCTCGGAGATCCTCCTAGCGGCGTCTTCGGATGACGACGCCGCGTCTGAGGCTCTCGGCATCGCCGCCGAGGCGATGGCATCCGCGGTGGCCTGGCTCTGCTGGTTCAGCGATCCGACCCGGGTCGTCTTCGGGGGCGGGGTCGGGTCCAATCCCCTATTCGTCGATGCGGTCCGCTCCAGGCTCGACCGTCACCTGGACGTGACACCGGAGGTGGTCGCTTCGGCACTGGGGAGCCGGGCTGCCTTCACGGGGGCGATCTCAACCGCTCGGGCCTCGGTGAGGACCACCTTCGTGCGTGGCCGGCTGGGCCGATGACAGCGAACGGGAGATCACCGGCCGACGAGATCGCCGCCGCTGTCGACGAGGAGGAACTGGTCGGGCTGGTTCTGGAAGCCGTCCGGATCCCCAGCGTCACCCCCCACGAGACGGCCTTCGCCGAATGGGCCGGAACCCGGATGGGGGAGGGCCCATGGGACCGAGTACGCCTGGTCGAGGCGGAACCGGGACGGCCCAACGTCTACGCGGAGGCGGGCCGACCTGAAGGACGATCCCTGGTACTGGCGGGGCATCTCGACACCGTGCACGCGGACGACTGGGTCCGGGAGTGGGGTGGAACGGACCGAGCCAACCCGTTCGCCGGAAACATCATCGACGGCGAGATTTGGGCCCGAGGCGTCACCGACCAGAAGGCGGGAGTCTGTTCGATCATCGAGGCGGCCCGAGCGGTCGACCGGGCGGGCTACCGCCTGGCCGGTCCGCTGACGGCACTGCTGGTGTGCGACGAGGAGTCCGGCCAACCCGGCAGCGGGCTCTCCGCGGGAATGCGCGCCGCTGTCTCGCACCTCTTCGACGGCTCCGCTCAGGCGCCGGACTTCGCCATCTACACCGAACCCAGTACCGGGGCGATTTACACCGCCCAGATGGGCTTCCTGATCGCCGAAATAGCGCTGGCCGGTAGATCGGCCTACTTCGGGACCCCCGAGTTGGGCGTGGATGCGCTGCGCGCGGGCCACGCTCTGCTGAGCGCAATATGGGACCGGAACGAGACCTTGCGCGCCCGGGAGGCCCACGACCTCCTCGGCGAGCGTTTCCTGCTGGCCACCAGCGTCGAGTCCGGGGGCAACATCGCGGTTCCGGGCGATTTCCGGCTGTCTCTCATCCAGAAGCTGCTGCCGGGCGACGACCTCGACCGCCAGGCCGACGCGTTGCGGGACATAGCCGCCAAGGTGGCGGACCGCCACGGCGTGTCGGCCGAAGTGGTCTTCTCCGCCCCCCGGGATCACCGGGTAGGTGGGACACCCGATGAAGTCCCGCCGGACCATCCCGGCGTCCGCTCGTTGATGGAATCGATCCAACACACGACCGGCAGGCGCGCCCGGATCGAGGGCGCTCCCTACTGGTCCGAGAAGCCATTGCTCCGGGCAGCCGGGATTCCCGGCGTGTACTTCGCTCCCGGAGACATAGCGACCTGTCACACCCCATTCGAACGGCTCCCGATCCAGGAGTTGATCTCCGCTACCCGCACCCTTGCGCACTTCGTGGCGTCGTGGTGCGGCGTGGAGCAAGCAAGGAAAGGGCTGCCGGAGGAGGAACAATGAAGACAAGAACAAGGACATCAAGGCGGCGGATGTTCATCGCCACGCTGGCTGTGCTCAGCCTGCTGGCCGCGGCCTGCGGCGGCGGCGACGTCGCCGAGGAGACCACGACCACCAGGGCAGCGGCCACCACCCAGGCCCCCGCCACCACCGCGACGCCGGTTGTGCCTGTGGCGCCTGTGACTCAGGGGCCGGGGGGTGAGGCGGCTACGCCGTCTGGTGAGATCTCTCTGTCGGCTGGTGAGGTTGCGGAGGTGCAGGCGGGTGGTTACACGGCTGCGTTGTTGTGGCATACCGCGGGTGCGTTCACTGATGCGGTGAGCCAGGGCGCTCGGGACGCGTTCGCCGAGTTGGGTATCGAGGTTATCGCTGAGACGAATGCGCAGTTCGACGCGGCGCAGCAGGCCAACGACGTTGAGACGGTGATGGCTCAGAATCCTGACATCATTATCAGCTTGGTTCTTGATCCGGTGTCGGGCGCGGAGGCGTTCCGTCCGGCTGTCGAGGCGGGCGTGCAGTTGGTGTTCTTGAGCAATGTGCCTGAGGGATATGTGCATGGGACTGACTATGTCGGGGTGGTCACCGATGACCTGGCGGCGATGGGTATCGCTGCGGCTGATCTGTTGGCTGACGCGCTGGGTGGTCAGGGGAAGGTGGGTTTCATCTTCCACGATGCTGCCTATTACGTGACGAACCAGCGGGACCAGGCGTTCAAGGCTTGGATCGAGGCGGCCTATCCGGGGATCGAGATCGTCGATTCGCAGGGTTTGGCGGATCCGGCGGCGGCTGAGGAGATCGCGGCGTCGTTGCTGACTCGCAATCCTGACCTCAACGGCATCTACGCGCCGTGGTCGGCTGGTCCCGCCGATGGGGTTCTGGCGGCTCTGCGCGCGGCGGGTGCTTCCGACGTCGCGGTGGTGACTCTCGACTTGGACACGAACGTGTCGTTGGATCTGGTGGAGGGTGGCAACATTGTGGGGATCGCTGCTGATGAGGCTTATGCCTTGGGACGCACGATGGCTCTGGAGGGCGCCTACGGTCTGGTCGGCAAGCCCGCACCTCCCTTCGTGGTGGTTCCTGCCATCAAGGTCACTGCCGACAACATCGTCGACGCCTACCGCCAATCTTTGGCAGCCGACCCACCAACCGAAGTCATGCAAGCCCTCGGCGGATAAGCTCTAGCCCCCCGAGTGTCCGAAGGAACTGCCGGAAGTGAAGGCGGCCCGTAAACGGCTCCGAGCCGTCAGCAACCCGATACGGATACGGTTGCGGGCACGCCAAGGCGACGACGGCGGGTTTCGACAGTACGTCGTGTACCTGGCCTTCGTCTCGATCCTCGCCGTCTTCGCCCTGCTCCTGTGGGACGACGGGTTCCTGAGCAGTTCCAACCTGTTGAACATCGGGAGGCAGGCGGCGCCCATCGCGGTGATGGCGGTGGGGATGGCTTTCGCCCTGGCTTCGGCGGAGATCGACCTGTCCGTCGGGTCCACCGTGGCGCTCTCGTCGCTGGTGGCCGCGGTGGTGGTGGGTGATCACGGGTTCCTGGTCGGCGCCTTCGCCGCAGTGGCCACCGGAGTAGTGGTCGGCCTGTTCAACGGTCTCATCACCGTCAAAGTCCGGATTCCCTCCTTTCTGGTCACCCTGGGAACGCTGGGAATCATCAGCGGGATCGCTCGGAACGTGAACAACCTCCAGTCGATGCCGATCCGGGACGACACCTTCTCGGCCCTGTTCGGCGCCGGTTCGTTGGGTGCGGTCTCGTCACTGGTCGTCTGGACGATCATCGTGTTCGCGCTGGGCCACTTCGCGCTACACCACCTGCGCTGGGGCCGGCATGTCCTCGCCACGGGAGCGAACCGGGAGTCGGCGAAGGCATCCGGTCTCAACACGGACCGGATCCGTGTCAGCGCGCTGGTGGTAAGTGCCACCGCCGCCGCCTTCGCCGGGGTGCTGCTGGCGGGGCGGCTTGCCATCGGTCGCCACGACCTCGGCGAGAACGACCTGCTGACCGTGATCGCGGCGGTCGTGATAGGGGGCACCAGTCTGTTCGGAGGCCGCGCGTCGATAGCGGGGGCGGTGACCGGGGCGGTCATCATGGCGATGCTCAACAACGGGCTGATCTTGATGGGACTGGAGGTGGCGGACCAACTGATCGCCCGCGGTGTGATCATCATCCTTGCGGTGGCGCTCAGCATGCGAGCACCTCAAGAAAGTTGAGCGACGATGTTCCTGAAGGCACTGCTGACCCGCAACCGGCCCTTTGTAGAGGCGGCCATCCGGCTCCACCAGGAGGGGAGCATTCCGGCCAACAGCTACGTCCTGGATCTCGACGCGATCGAAGCCAACACCCGCCACTTCTCGAGAGAGGCGCATCGCCGGGGTCTCACCGTGTACGCGATGAGCAAGCAACTGGGCCGTGCCGGGGGTGCGCTGGATGCGATCACCCGCGGCGGTGCCGACGGTTACGTGGCGGTCGACATGGCCTGTGCCCGGCCGATCGTGGCCGGCGGACACCGGCTGGGCAACCTCGGGCATCTCGTCCAGATAGCGCGGGCGGAGACCCGGGAAGCCGCCGGCCTGTCCCCCGACTACTGGACCATCTTCTCCCGCGCCAAGGCGTCGGAGGCCTCCCGGGCGGTGGCGAGGCTCGGACGCACCCAGGAGGTGCTGCTCCGGATTTGGAACGAAGGCGACGTTTTCTACCCCGGTCATGAAGGGGGGTTCCACATCAATGAGCTACCTTCCGCCATCGCGTTCGTGAACGGTCTGGAGGGGTTGCGCTTCGCCGGCCTCACCACCTTTCCCGCCCTCCTCTATAACAAGGACACCAGGACGGTGGCTGCTACTCCCAACGTCGAGACCCTCGCCCGGGGAGTGGAGGTGGCTTTCGGCATGCTCGGAGGCGGCGTACGTATCGAGGTCAACGCTCCCGGCACGACGTCCACGGCGGTCCTCGATCTGCTGGCGGGCATCGGGGCCACCCAGGTGGAGCCGGGGCATGGCCTCACCGGTTCGACGCCGCTGCACGCGGTGGAGGAACTTCCCGAACAGCCCGCCGCCCTCTACCTGTCCGAGATCGCCCACATACACCAGGGTGTTCCGCTGTGCTTCGGCGGGGGTTTCTACGTAGACCCGGTATTCGACGCCTACGACACGCGGGCGCTGGTGGCGGTTGCCCCCGAGGACGTGTCCACCGAGCCGGTGCCGCTCGACATGCCCGACCCCGCCGGCATCGACTACTACGCGAGGCTGCATCCACCGGCATCCCGAACAATCGAGGAGGGGGACACGGTGATCTGCGGCTTCCGTGTTCAGGCCTTCGTGACCAGGGCCTGCGTGGTGGGAGTCACAGGCGCCCGCACGGCCGCTCCGGCGGTGGCCGGCGCCTGGAACACACTGGGCGACCCGGTACCGGAGAGGCAACGGTGACACCTCCTGCCCTCGAGGTCCGGAACCTGTCGAAGGCGTTCCGGGCCGTGCAGGCCCTGGACGGCGTCTCACTCGATCTTCACAGGGGGCGGGTCACGGCGCTGCTGGGCGACAACGGGGCCGGCAAGTCGACGCTCGTGAAGTGCCTGGCCGGGATCTACCAGCCGGACTCGGGGACAATAAGCATCGACGGGGCCGAGCATCGGATCTCCTCACCGGATGTGGCCCGCTCGCTGGGCGTCGAGTCCGTCCACCAGGACCTGTCGCTCATCGACACGCTGAACGTGGCCGAGAACCTTTTCCTTAACCGGGAGTACACGCGGGGCGGGTGGTTCGGGTCACAGTTGGGGCTGTTGAACAAGAGGCGTATGCACGAGGAGTGCGGGGAGACGCTGGCTCGTCTCGGCATCGCCATCCCGTCGTTGCGTAGGCCGGTCGGCCTGCTTTCAGGTGGTCAGCGCCAGGCCATCGCCATCGGGAGGGCGGTGGCCTGGGGCCAGCAGATCGTTCTCCTGGACGAGCCAGCCGCGGCGCTGGGCGTAGAGCAGGCCCGCCGGGTCCTGGACCTGATCCGGACACTGCGGGAATCGAATGTGGCGGTGCTGCTGATCACCCACAACATGGACCGGGTCACGGCGGTGTGCGACACGGCAGTCGTGCTGCGCCGAGGCCGAAAGACGGCGGAGGCCGACGTCAGCCAGGTGACCCAGGACGACCTGGTTGCGTTCATCACGGGCGCGAGGACCACCGAGTCCCCGGCCCAAGAGTCGCAGGGAGGTCCAAGCCTGTGAGGACCGGTAGAGGTCCGTCCGCCTGGTCCCGCAGCCTTGCATCCGCAGGAAACCCACGGTTGCCGGACGGGCGCGTTCCCGGGGTCGAGTAGTCCGGCTACGGAGGACCGTGGGCAAATGGAGGTTGTCATCGCCTCGAATACCGACGAGATGGCCGCCCGCGCGGCCGGTATCGTAGAGTCCTTCCTTGGTTCCGCTGTCTCGCCGGTGCTGGGACTGGCGACCGGCGCGTCGGTGCAGCCCCTCTACCGGGAGCTGGTCCGCCGTCACCGAGAGGGTTCCTTCTCGTTTGCCGCGACCCGAGCCTTCCTGCTGGACGAGTACGTGGGGCTCCACCCCCACCATCCGCAGCTGTACCGCAACGTCGTCCGCGCCGAGTTGACCGGACAGGTCGACCTCCGGCCCACCCGCTTGTGCTCGCCCGACGTTCACGCGGCCGACCTGGAGGAGGAGTGCGCCCGTTACGATCGCCGCGTCCGCCGCGCTCGGATCGGGCTCCAGATCCTCGGGATCGGGCGCAACGGCCATCTCGCCTTCAACGAGCCCGGCTCGGCTTTTGATTCCCGTACCAGAGTCGTGCGCCTCACCGCGACGACCAGGGCTGACAACGCCTGTTTCTTCGACAGCCCGGATGAGGTGCCGCGCCGCGCGGTGACGCAGGGTCTCGACACGATCATGGAGACCGGCCATCTGATGGTGATAGCGTCGGGCGCTGCCAAGGCAGCTGCGGTGCTGAGCGCCTTGCGCGGTCCGGTAACCGAAACTTTGCCGGCCTCGATTCTCCAGATGCACCCCCGAGTCACCCTCATCCTCGATCGCCAAGCAGCGAAGGCAGTTGTGGACAGTGCCGGTCCCGGATGAAATCGCAACCCTGGAGGGGTTGTGGGCCTGAGGCTGCGGGCCGGTCCGGTGATCGGCTGGTTGAGTCGAGAGCGCGGTACGAACCGTGACCATGAGCGTCTCGGTGATACAACCTTGCAATTCTGGCGTGACAGTCCATAATTACATGGATGATTCCTCGTCGCTTGCATGCCCAACTGCAGGACCTGCTGGCGGAATACCCGGCCGTTGCTCTGATCGGACCGCGGCAGGTCGGTAAGACGACCCTCGCCTTGGAGGTTGCCGATGCCTTGGACTCGGTTTACCTCGACCTCGAGTCGCCCGCGGATCGCGCCAGGCTCTCGGATCCCGAGTTGTACCTGGCGGATCATGACGACCGGCTGGTCATCCTGGATGAAGTCCATCGGATGCCGGGCCTGTTCCAGAGCCTGCGCGGCCTCATCGACCGCGGGAGGCGGAGGGAAAAACGGGCAGGACGGTTCCTTCTGCTGGGATCTGCTTCGATGGACCTGTTACGACAGTCCGGCGAGACCCTGGCCGGACGCATCGCTTACCTCGACCTCGGTCCGTTCGACGTGGCGGAGGTGGGTGCAAGCAACCACGATGAGCTTTGGGTACGAGGCGGTTTCCCGGACAGTTTCCTGGCCGCTGACGACAGCAGAAGCCTTAGGTGGCGGGAGAACTTCATACGGACGTATCTCGAGCGGGACGTTCCCCAATTCGGCCCGCGCATCCCCGCCGAAACCCTCAGGCGCTTCTGGGTGATGCTGGCCCACACGCAGGGAGGAACGCTCAACGCGGCCGCCATCGCCCGTGGCCTCGGCGTGGACGGCAAGACGGTCTCCCGGTACCTGGACCTCATGGTGGACCTTCTCCTGGTCCGTCGCCTCACTCCATGGCGCCGAAACGTAGGAAAGCGTCTGGTCAAGTCGCCGAAGGTGTACGTCCGCGACAGCGGCATCGTGCACGCCCTGCTCGGTCTGGCCACCAAGGAGGACGTCTTAGGCCACCCCGTAGTGGGCATGAGTTGGGAGGGGTTCGTGATCGAGACCCTGCTGTCGTTCGCCCCGAACCGCGCAGAGGCGAGCTTCTACCGCTCGTCGGGCGGGGCGGAGATCGATCTGATCCTGACGCTGCCCGGCCGTGCGCCCTGGGCGATCGAGGTCAAGCGCAGTCTCGACCCGCGGCCGCGCAGGGGCTTCCACAGCGGTTGCAAAGACGTGGGTCCGGAAGCCAAGTTCGTCGTCTACCCCGGCGAAGACCGCTTCAGGATCGCCGAGGACATCGAAGCCGTCACGGTTCTTGACCTGGCGAAGGAGGTAGCGGGTTCAAGTAAGCGGCCCTAGCACCTACTTGCCCGGGTGTTTCCCACTGCCCACTGCCCACTGCCCACTGAGCTAGGTGACCACTTTCATGACGGTGCTGCGGCCGGGGGCGGTGTGGACCTTTCGATATCCCAGCATGACCGGCCGGGCGGCTCCCACGCCGGTGTCCACCCGGAGGACGGGCGGGTCCAGGAGGCGCACCTTCTCCTCGCCGGCCAGGATCATCACGTTCTCCTCGCCTACCCGGCTGATCACCTCGGGACTGAGCTGCTGGTTACCCCTGCCGAGTAGGAAGCCCTGGCCGCCGATCACCCCCAGGTAGATGGTGGATGGAACGCCCGGTGCCAGTAAGGCGACCAACTCGGCGGCGGTGACGTTGGTAGCGACAATCCGGCGGTTTCGCACCACGTCCACTCCGGCCAGGGTTCCTTCCAACTGTAGGTGATCGAGGATCCGGGCCACCGTGGTACCGGGCCCGAGCACGTAGAGGTGATCGGGCGCCATCCCGTCCGCAAGTTTTCTGCATAGCCGGTCCAGGCTGGCATCGTCACCCAGCGCGGTGGTGGCCTTGCCCGGCTGGAGAAGGTCGCGGACGAACGGGACCGATGCCACCGAGAAGCCTGCGACGTGGCCCGGGTTGTCCCCGGCGTCCAACACCTCTCGCCGGGTTAGGGGAACCTGGTCGGGTGTCGCCAGGTAGCGGGCCGCCATGGCGCCGGCCGCTTCCGGCGTGTTCCCGAATACGGCGGAATGCATCTTGACACCGGTGGGTATGCCCACCACCGGAACCTCGGCGCCTACCACGGCCACGATGTCGCGGGCGGTCCCGTCCCCTCCGGCGAAGGCGATCAGCCCGACATCGCCCTCTGCCATCCGGGCGGCTACCGCACGGGTATCGGCCGAGGTCGTCGGGTTCGACCGCACCGGCACCACTTCCGGTAGTAGACCGGCCTCACGTGCGGTTTTCTCGCCCATGGAGCCGGCGCCGGCGAGCACCGAGAGTCCGGGGACACCTTCAACCAGCGATCGGATGGCTCGTCCTGCTCGACGATGGGCGATGGGGACCGCTCCCAGGGCGGCGGCTTGCCGGTAGGTATCTCCATCCGTGCCGTGGAGGCCCACCGATCCCCCCATTCCCGCGATCGGGTTAACGATCAAGCCCAGCCGGGCCGGGTTCGCTCGGTCCATGAGCCGGGAAGCTAGCCGCAGACCGCCGATAGGCGCGTCCCACACTCCCATCGGTAGAGTTAAGGGTGAGCAAGATGAGCGCGAGACCGAAGGTGTGATGGAGTGAAAAGAGCCCACCCCTACATGGCCAATTCCACGGAGGAGGCCAAAAAGCACATGCTCAACGCGATCGGCGCCGCCACCGTCGACGACCTGTTCGAGCAGATACCAGACGAACACATAACCACGAGGCGGTTCGGGCTGCCCGAGCCCCTTGCCTCGGAGGTGGAACTGAAGCGACATCTGACCGGGGTACTCGGGAAGAACGAGCACTGCGAGGACAACCTGAGCTTTCTGGGAGGCGGCACCTGGCAGCACCACGTGCCGGCCATATGCGACGAGATCTGGACCCGTAGCGAGTTCCTGACCTCGGTATGGGGTACAGGTTCATCCGACCTGGGTCGTAACCAGGCCTGGTTCGAGTTCGCCAGCCAGCTGGGGGAGCTGGTGGGAATGGAATTCGTGGGCCTGCCCGTCTACAGCTGGGGCGCCGCAGTGGGCCATTCGATGCGGATGGCGACCCGGATGACGGGGCGCGGCCGGATCCTGGTTCCCGCCCTGATGGACCCACAGCGTCTGGACGTGGCCCGGACCTACGCCGGGTTTCCGGAGCAGGAGGGCCACATCGAGATCGCCTATGTTGGTTACGACCCGGCCACCGGACGCCTCGACCTGGTCGACCTCGGGAGCCGCCTTGACGATGGAGTCGCCGCGGTCTACTTCGAGAACCCCGGCTACTTGGGCGTGATCGAGGACCAGGCCGCCGAGATTGCTCGGATGGCCAGGGCCGCAGGGGCCGAAACCATCGTCGGTGTGGATCCGACCTCGCTCGGCGTGATCGTCCCGCCCTCCGACTACGGCGCCGACATCGCGGTGGGGACCACCCAGCCGCTCGGTATCCACATGAACGGCGGCGGCGGGGTTGGGGGCTTCATCGCCACCCGTGACGAGGAACGCTACGCCCGGGAGTACCCCACTCTCCAGGTCAGCCTCACCGACACCACCCACGAGGGGGAGCGGGCCTTCGGACTCGCCCTCTTCCAGCAGAGTTCCTACGGCTCGCGGGAGGACGGGAAGGACTGGACCGGGAACTCGGTCTATCTGTGGGCGATCGCCAATGCTGCCTACATGTCGGTACTGGGACCGACCGGCTTCGAGGAGCTGGGCGGAGCGATCCTGCGGAGAAGCCACTACGCCGCCCGGCGGCTAGCGGCCGTGCCGGGGGTGTCGTTGTCATGGCCGGCAGGTTTCTTCAAGGAGTTCGTGGTCGGTTTCGACGGCACGGGCATCCCGGTGGCCGAGATCAACCGGCGACTCAGGGACCGCGGCATCTTCGGCGGCCGCGATCTGAGCACCGACTTCCCCGATCTGGGCCAGAGCGCCCTCTACTGCGTGACCGAGGTACATAGCCGGGCCGACATTGACCGCCTGACCGCCGCGCTGGAGGAGGTGACCCGATGACTACCAACGGATTGAGGAAGTACCACGCCGCGGTTTGGGATGAGCCGCTGGTGATGGAGATGGGCGCCCCAGGTCGCAGGGGGCAGCTCTTCCCCGTGGACGAACCCGACCTCGGCTCGGTGGTGGGCGACACCTCCGACCTGATCCCGGAATCCCTGCGCCGGGGCCGCCCGGCCGATCTGCCCGAGCTCTCGGAGCCCGAAGTGCTGCGCCACTACCTGCATCTCAGCCAGGAGGTGCTGGGGATGATGGGCATCAGCCTGTTCGGCACCTGCACCATGAAGTACAACCCGCGGGTCACCGAGGCGCTCACCCGGCAGCCGTTCGTGGCCGGGACCCATCCCGACCAGGACGTCGAGACCCTCCAGGGCACGCTCGAGGTCATCCACGGGCTCGACCGGATGCTTCGGGACCTGACCGGGATGGACCAGTTCGTGTTCCAGCCGGGAGGAGGCGCTGACGCCGCCTTCCTCCACGCCACGGTGACCAGGGCCTACCACGAGGCCCGCGGGGACCTGGCCCAGCGGCGGGAGATCATTACCACTGCACAGGCCCATCCGTGCAATCCCGCTACCGCCGCCGCGGCCGGATTCGACGTGATCACCCTTCCCCTCGAAGAGAAGGGCTACGCGTCGGTGGAGGCGCTCCGTGCGGCGGCATCGGAGCGGACAGCGGCTCTGATGGTCAACAACCCGGACGACATCGGCATCTACAACCCCCACATCAAGGAGTGGGTGGACATCGTCCACTCCGTGGGCGGGCTCTGCTTCTACGACACCGCCAACTTCAACGGCGTGATGGGACGGATCAGGGCCCGGGAGCTGGGCTTCGACGCCTGCATGATGATGCTCCACAAGACCTTCGGCGCTCCCAAGGCGGGCGGCGGACCGGCGGTGGGCGCCTACGGGTGCTCGGAAGACCTGGCCCCGTACCTGACTGCGCCGGTGGTGATCAGGGGAGACGACGGAGCGTTCGCAATCAAGGTTCCCGAGCA
>Ga0209544_1003323_pt1 | contig 12619 bp, 10 predicted proteins | sample MesohylPK_FD_187297 | JGI IMG/M metagenome (GOLD analysis project Ga0209544, IMG submission 187297) | Host-associated microbial community of the marine sponge Aplysina aerophoba from Gulf of Piran - sponge mesohyl, lysed by proteinase K... | ecosystem: Host-associated > Porifera > Sponge >...
GTGGTGGACGCAGTTGAGGTCCTCGGCCCGCTGAAGATGGGCCAGAGCGAGGTTCCATTCCGGGATTGTGGGCCGCTCGGCCGCGGGTGGGGCGAGTGTCCTGACTGCGGCAGCAAGATGCTCGATCGCCTCGGCCGTGTCGCCGAGCCGGAGCAGCTCGCTTCCGAGTTCGGCGGCGATGGCGGGGCTGGCCGGGTTCGAGGACAGCTCGGCTCGAAGCTCGTCTGCGAACCTTGTGCCGAAGTAGGGGTTCGAGCCCTCCTGGAGCCGCCGACAGGACTCCGTCAGGTCGTCGGTGGGCGCAGCGGCGACGAGAGGTGCTGCGAGCAGAACCAGACTGGCGAGCCCGCGGGCCGGCATGGGGCGAAGACTACTACGGCGCGCGCGCGCCTGCCTGCCGTTAGCCGGCTGGAGGTTTGGGGATCGCGGCGCTTGCGTCGCCGTCGTCGGCCGGAATTGAGGGCCCCGCTTCATCCGGGTCACTCATCGCGACATCGTCGCCGTCCGTCGTTGGCGGCACGGGGGGCAGCGATGCTGCCGCTCCGTAGTCCGATCTGCCGAACCGGGTCATGAACACGGCGCCGAGACCGATCGTCCAGGCGAGGTAGCAGATCAGGACGCCGGGAAGGCGGAACATGGCGCGGAAGAACCACGGCAGGCCGAGGAAGCCGAGCAGGTCGGCCACGAGCGCCAGCGCCTGAATCACGAGGACGCCGAGCGCCAGCGCGGCGAAGCTCCCGGCCGCCACCCGGCCAGCGCCCTGGAAGCGCCGCCGGCACCAGTCGCCGGCTGCCGCAGCCGAGCCCGCGTAGCCGAACACGAACGCGGCCGTCAGACCGATCAACGCGACGGGCCAGAGGAGGATGGCGAAGGGAATGCCGATGACCGTGACCGTGAGCAGCAGGCTGACGATGATCAGCACGGGGAAGAAGAAGACTTCCACGCCCAGGCCGACGGCGAACATGACCCAGAGGTCGGATGCGGCAGCCGCTTTCACCCGGCCGACTCCCTTCGGCGCCACGAGCAGGACCAGGCCGCTGAGCGCGATCAGGAGGAGGGTGAAGATGATCGACTGGACGAACTCGAACACCTTTCCCAGACGGAAGAAGGGGGGCCGGTCGCCGACTCCGGGGAACCAGTCCCCGTCCCAGCCGTCGAACCAGTCGCCGCTCAGATTCCAGTTGAGTTCACCCCAATCGACCTCGGAAACCTCGCCGAGGACGGAGGACCCCTCCTCGCGCACCAGTTGGCCTCCGACCGTGACGATGTCGCCGAACACCTCCGCCTCGGGGCCGAGCTCGATGTCGCCGCCGATAGAAACGACTTCGCCGGTAACCCGGCCGTTGATCTTCGCCTCGCCGCCGATCGATACCGCGTCGCCGCGAACCTCTCCGTCGACCTTGACGTCGCCGCCGACCGAGACAATGTCATTGACCACTTCGCCCCGGCCCACCCGCACGGTGCTTCCGAACGCGACCCTGTTGTCGAGGTCGACGACAACGTCGATCCCGTTCAGGTCACGCTCGAGATCGTCCAACCGCTCGATCGTCTCCTCGATCGCGCCCCGAGCCTCTTCGCCGACTTCCTCGAGTGCTTCGTCGAGACGTTCTCGTGCGTCCTCGAGGGTTGAACTCGCTTCTTCCTGGGCCTCCTGGCCCTCACCCGCGTCCTGGGGTTGACCGGACGCCAGGCCGGTGAAGCACAGCCCGCCCACCAGCAGCAGTGCTCCTGTACGCGTTCCGCGGGCCCGGCGGCGTCCACCCGGTCTCGCAGAGAACCGGTGCAGAAGGTGGACCGCGATCAGACTGAACAGTGACGCGGCGGCGACCACCGCGGTGACCTGGGGGGTGCGCAGAATCAGGTCCAGAGCCTCGCCGACCCGCACCGCTCCACTCAGGAACGGGAGGCTCTCGGCCAGGACCCCGGCGGTCCAGGTCAAGACCCAGACAGCAGTGAAGAGAGTCGCTTCCAGCGTGTTCAACATGGTCAGCCAGGTCGAAGGGAAAAGCAGCGTCACGCCCCCGAGGAGGAGCATCGCCACTGCCGCGATGGCGCCAATCGACGCCTGGGCCCAGCGAGTCATCGGGAGCGCCAGCAACTGCGGAGCCTGCCCAGCCGCTTCGACAGGCCGGTTCGTGGCTCCCACTTGCCGCATGACGCGGCTTGTGAACCCGTCCGGCAGGGCGGGATCCTCGAGCGATTGGAAGAGGGTCCGGAGGTCGAGTCGGTTTCGCATTTTCATGACTTGCGCGGTTTGTTCTGCCCGAGGCGATAGCGGTTGATATCGCCTGTTCGGCCCCCGCGGCGCGAACGATTGTACGACGGCGATGTCTTTGCGGCGTTCACCATGTCCTTCGCCCTACGATGCGAAGATCGCCGCGGTTTCAAACCACGCCCTCCGAGCGCAGGCGCTGTTCGATCTCGCGGCGTGCCCGGCGCAGGTTCGTCTTCACGGTTCCGAGCGGCATGCCGGTGATCTCCGCGATGTCGCGGTAGGGCAGCTCTTCCTTGAACCGCAACAGGACGACCAGGCGGTACTCCGGTCGGAGTGCCGCCACAGTGGCCTCGAGGGCGGTCGCCAGTTCATGCCTCCTGGTGAGCGTGTCGGCGAGCTCCGCCCGTTCGTCCGGGACCCGGTCGAGGATCGACGAGGCGTCGGGGTCGCTGGTCTCGATCGGAGTCGTGGGCAGTTTCTTTCGCCGCAGATGGTCGATCGCCGCGTTGCTTGCGATCTTGAACACCCAGCTCGCGAAGCGCCGCCGCGGGTCGTAGCGGGCGAGGGCCAGCCAAGCCTTGACGAAGACCTCCTGGGTGACGTCCTCCGCGATGCCGGGGTCCCGGACCATGCGCACGACCAGGCTGAAGATCGGGCGCTGGTAGCGCTCGACCAGGGTCTGGAAGGCGCGCTCCGACCCTTCGACAGCGGCCTTCACAAGGGCGGCTTCATCTTTCTCCCGATGCTTCAAGACCACAGTGTGGCATGCGCGGTGACTGGCCGTATCATTGCCGCGTGGAACACGGGAGCAGCCACCCAGGTCCTGGGGAGAACACAGAACTGGCGGCGGCGGTTCGGTCCGTGCGAATTGCGGGCCGCGTTACGCGGCGGCTTCAGCAGTCGCTTCAGGGGTCGTTCCTGACCAAGGAGGACCGCTCGCCGGTGACGGTCGCCGACTACGCGGCGCAGGCGCTGGTCAGCCTCACGTTGCCGCGCGGTGAGGCCATCGTGGGCGAGGAAACCGCGGCGGCGCTTGAAGGGGCTGACGGGAGGGAGACCCTGGACAAGGTCGTCGCCGCGGTCAGGTCCGAGCTGCCCGATGCGTCCGCCGAGGACGTGCGAGCCGCGATCGACCGTTGCTCGGATGCCGGCGGCGCGAAGGGAAGGTTCTGGGTCCTCGATCCGATCGACGGCACGAAGGGGTTCCTGCGCGGCGACCAGTACGCGATCGCGCTCGGCCTGATGGAGGACGGCGAAGTCGTCGGCGGCGTGCTCGGATGCCCGAACCTGCCTTCGCGCCTGGGGCGGGGTTGCCTGTTCGTCGCTGAACGGGGCCGGGGTGCCCACGAGCTGCCGTTCGAGGAGGACGGAGGATCGGCGCGCCGGATAGGGGTTTCCGCGGTTGCCTCGTCGGGCGACGCTGCTTTCTGCGAGTCGGCGGAAGCGATGCACTCGGACCATGATCGGCATGCCCGCATCGCCGGGCGGCTCGGCGTGACGGCCCCTCCCGTGCGCATGGACAGCCAGTGCAAGTACGGGGCGATCGCCCGTGGCGATGCCTCGATCTATCTCCGTTTGCCCTCGTCCAGGACCTATCGAGAGAAGATCTGGGACCACGCGGCCGGCTTCATCGTGGTGTCCGAAGCCGGCGGCGCCGTGACCGACGCCTACGGCCGGCCACTCGACTTCAGCATGGGCCGAACCCTGGATGGGAACCGCGGCGTGGTGGCGACGAACGGCCTTCTTCACGGCGCGGTTCTGGACGCGGCGGCCGCGGTGTTGCCGCCCGGGCCGGGACTCTGAGACGGGATCGCTTCTCTTGGCCCCCAGAGAGACCCTGCTCGTAACCGGCGGCGCCGGTTTCATCGGCTGCAACTTCACGGCCCGGGCACTGGCCGAGCCTTCGGGGCGCGACCGTCGCGTCGTCGTCTTCGACAAGCTCACCTATGCCGGCAATCTCCTCAACCTGGAGGCGGTCGCCGACGATCCCCGCTACCGCTTCGTCCATGGGGACATCGCCGATCGCGCCGCGGTCCGGAGGGTCTTCGCCGAGCACCAGCCGACGGCGGTTCTGAACTTCGCGGCCGAGAGCCACGTCGACCGCTCGATCGACAGCCCGGGCGACTTCGTCCGGACGAACATCGGCGGCACGTTCGAACTGCTCGAAGCCGCTCGCGGCGTCCTCGGAGAACGGTCGGAGGAGGAGAGGGCCGCCTTTCGGTTCATCCACGTTTCAACCGACGAGGTCTTCGGGAGCCTCGGTGACGAGGGGAGGTTCCATGAAAAGACACCGTACGATCCGAGTTCGCCCTACTCGGCGTCCAAGGCCGCCGCGGATCATCTCGTGCGCGCCTACGGTCGCACCTACGGCCTTCCGGCGATCGTGACCAACTGCTCGAACAACTACGGGCCGTACCAGTATCCCGAGAAGCTGATTCCGTTGATGATCCTGAACGCCGCCGTCGGGCGTCCGCTGCCGGTCTACGGCGAGGGCGCCAACGTCCGGGACTGGCTTCATGTGGACGATCACTGCGCCGGACTGCTGGCGGTTCTGAATCGTGGCGAACCGGGACAGAGCTACAACCTGGGCGGCGACGAGGAACGAACGAATCTCGAGGTCGTCGAGGCGGTCTGCGCGGCGGTCGAAGCGGAACTCCCCGCCGCTCGGAACGCCGCGCCCGGGCTCCAGGGCATCGAGGATTACCGGCAACTCGTGACCTTCGTCGAAGACCGGCCCGGCCACGACCATCGCTACGCGATCGATCCGTCCAAGGCGAGACGGGAGCTGGATTGGGCGCCGCGGCACGACTTCGAGAGCGGTCTGCGCGAAACGGTGCGCTGGTACCTCGGTCACCGCGAATGGTGCGAAGCGGTCGGTGGCGTTTCGCGGAACCGGCTGGGCGTTCAGCCGCGTCTCACGGCGGCGACGTGAGTCCGCTGAGAGGAATTCTGCTGGCAGGCGGCTCCGGCACCCGGCTCCATCCGGTGACTCGCGCCGTCAGCAAACAGTTGCTGCCCGTGTACGACCAGCCGATGGTCCACTATCCGCTCTCCAGTCTGATGATCGCGGGGGTGAGGGAGATTCTGATCATCACGACGCCGCACGACCAGCCGGCGTTCCAGCGCCTGCTGGGCGACGGCAGCGAACTCGGCCTCGAACTGTCCTATGCCGTGCAGAAAGCTCCGGAGGGCATCGCGCAGGCGTTCCTGATCGGCGCCGGGCATCTGGCCGGAGCCAGGGCGGCGCTGGCCCTCGGCGACAACATTTTCCACGGCCACGGGCTGTCCTCCGTGCTCCAGCGGGCAGCCGAGCGAAACGATTCCTCACCGGGGGCGACGATTTTCGGCTATCGGGTTCGGGATCCTGAACGGTACGGCGTGGTCGAGTTCGATGATGAACGGCGCGTGATCGGCCTGGAGGAGAAGCCGGCGGCGCCGAAGTCAACCTACGCCGTACCGGGTCTGTACTTCTACGACGAGCGCGTCGTCGAACTGACCCGGACGCTCGAGCCGTCGGCTCGCGGCGAGCTGGAGATCACCGACCTGAACCGGCTCTACCTGGACGAAGGCACCTTGCGCGTCGAGCTTCTCGGCCGCGGCGTTGCCTGGCTCGACACGGGGACGCATGAGGCGCTCCTGCAGGCCAGCAACTTCATTCAGGCGATCGAGGAGAGACAGGGGTTGAAGGTCGCCTGCCTGGAGGAGGTGGCGTACCGCATGGGTTACATCGACGAGGACGAGTTGAGCCGTCTGGCGGCCGCTGTGAACGACGCCTACGGCCGCTATCTGGACCTGGTTCTGGAGGAAGGGCGTTGAGCGCTCCGCCCAGGGTGCGGAGCACCAGGTTGCCCGACGTGATGATCGTCGATCCCGCGGTTCACCGGGACGGCCGCGGCTTCTTCCTGGAGAGTCACAACGCGTCCACGTTCGCTGAATGCGGCCTGGAGAGACCGTGGGTTCAGGACAACCACTCGCGGTCCTGCCGCGCCACCCTGCGCGGACTCCACCTCCAAAGCCGCCGGCAGCAGACGAAGCTGGTTCGCGTTACGCGAGGCGAGGTCTTCGATGTCGCCGTGGACGTCCGGCGCGGCTCGCCGTCGTTTCTGGGTTGGGCCGGCTGCGTCCTGTCGGAGGACAACTTTCGCCAGCTCTTCATCCCGCGCGGTTTTGCCCACGGCTTCTGTGTGATCAGCGAGACGGCCGACGTGCAGTACAAGTGCGACGACTACTACGACCGGGACGACGAACTTGTGATCGCCTGGGACGACCCTCAGATCGGAATCGACTGGCCGGTCGACGAGCCGCTGCTTTCGGACCGCGACCGGACAGCGCCCACCGTTGCGGGATGTTTCGAGCAGTTGCCGACGTTCTCCTTCTAAGTGGATACGTTGCGAGCGGAGCCCTTGACGGATCGGGACGGCCTGAGCGCCGCGGACCGCGATCAGCTCGAGGTGCACGGCATCGGCGTCGGCGAGGCGCGGCGCCAGCTCGCGCTGCTGCGCGATCCACCGCCGAAGACGAACCTCGCGCGGCCGGCCCGGCTCGGCGACGGCATCGTGCCTCTGCCCCGGGGCGCCGAGGGCGACCGCCTGGCCGCCGCGGGGCGATCCGCCGCGCAAGCGGGCAGCCTGATCCGGTTCGTGCCGGCATCCGGCGCGGCGTCGCGGCTGTTTGCGGACCTTCGAACGGCTCAGGTCGCCGGCTACCCGCCGAGTCATCCGGTCCTCGTCCGTTTCGAGAACGCCCGGACAAGTCTTCCCTTCGACTGCGACCAGGCGGAACTCCTCGACCGCTACGGCGACGCTCCGAAGGCCCTGATCCCCTTCCACAAGTACCCGGATGGCGAGCAGCGCACCGCGCTGGAGGAGCACCTCGTCGAGGCGGCCGCGCTTGCGGGGGGCCGGGGCTCGGCGGCGATCCACTTCTCTGTAGCCGTTGCGCACCGGTCCGCGTTCGAGGCGTTGCTGGCTGACCGTCTGCCGGCGCTCGAACGACGGCTGGGGTGCCGCTTCGACGTGACGCTCTCCCACCAGTCGCCGGCCACCGACAGCATTGCGGTCGACGCGGAGGGAAAGCCGTTTCGGATCGCGGACGACCCGGCAGCGCCGCTCCTCGTCCGGCCGGGCGGCCACGGCGCACTGCTTGGCAATCTGCAGGCTCTGGCGGATCGAGGTCTCGAACTGATCGCGCTGAAGAACATCGACAACGTCCAGCCGGAGAAGGCCCAGGACGCGGCGACGAGCGCCATGCGGACACTCGCCGGAATGGCCCTGGAACTCGCGCGGGGTTCGGGCCGGCCGGCCAGGGTCGCCGGCGTCGTTCCCACCACGGGATCGGCCGGCGGTGGCCCCTTCTGGGTGCACGGGGCCACCAGCGTCTCGGGAGTTCCGGGCGAACCGCGACTTCAGATCGTCGAGACCTCCCAGATCGACCTCGACGACGCGGAGCAGGCAGCGCTGCTGGCTCAGTCCACCCACTTCAATCCCGTGTTCCTGGTCTGCGCCGTGCTGGCGCCGGGCGGCGCGGCGTATCGGCTGGAGGACTACGTCGACCACGACACCAGCTTCATCGTCAGCAAGAGCCATGGCGGCAGAGAACTGATCGCACTGGAACGTCCCGGTTTGTGGAACGGATCGATGGCGGGCTGGGAGACGCGGTTCGTCGAGCTGCCGGACGAGGTGTACACGCCGGTCAAGACCGTGTTCGATCTCGCCGGCGCCGAGCACCAGTGTGCAGGAGTTGACAGATGAGGCTGGCCATCCGCGCGGCCGCGGTGGTTGCGCTGGTCGCGGCACTCCTTCTGTTCGGCCAACGGGTAGCGGGCTACCTGCCCGAGTTCAGCGCCTGGGTCGACGGGCTCGGCCTGTGGGGACCGGTCGTGTTCGTGCTCGGTTACGCGGTGGCCACCGTGGCGTTCATTCCTGGCTCCCTGCTTACCCTCGCGGGCGGCGCGATCTTCGGTCTCGGCGAGGGCACCGCGTTCGTGTTCGCCGGCGCCTCCCTGGGGGCTACGGGCGCTTTCCTCGCGTCGAGGTACCTGGTCCGGGGAGCGGTCGAACGGCGCGTCGCCGCGGAGCCGCGGTTCGCCGCCATCGACCGCGCGGTGGGCCGCGAGGGGTTCAAGATCGTCGTGCTGCTGCGACTCACGCCGGTCGTCCCCTTCGTGCTGCTGAACTACGCACTGGGACTGACGAGAGTAAAGCTGAGCCACTATGCGGGCGCCTTTGTCGGCATGTTCCCCGCGACCCTGCTCTACGTGTACTACGGCAAGGTGCTCGGCGATGTGGCCGAAGTCGCTGCCGGCGTCGAGGTCGAGCAGGGTTGGGGAACCTGGGTCGCGACGGGCATCGGGCTGGCCGCCACGGTGGCGGTGATCGTGGTCGTCACCCGCATTGCGCGCCGGGCGCTCAGGGAGGAGGTGGGCGAATGACGAGGCCGGAACTGCTCCTCGAGAGCCGTCACGACCGGGAACTCGTGGCGCAGGTGGCTCCTGACGACTGGACGAACCCGGAGCCCGCGGGTCGCTATCACCTGGTGGTGATCGGGGCCGGCACCGCCGGCCTGGTGACCGCGATCGTGGCCGCAGGTCTCGGTGCCAGGGTGGCTCTGATCGAACGTCGGCTGATGGGCGGCGACTGCCTGAACTTCGGCTGTGTGCCGTCGAAGGGCATGATCGCCGCGGCGCGGCGGTGGACCGCCGGGCGGCCGGATCCCGGGTATGGGGCGCCAGGTGCTGATCGCGCCGGCGACTTCGGCGCCGCGATGGAGCGCATGCGCCGGATCCGGGCGGCGATCAGCGAGGACGACGCGGCGGAGCGCTTTCGCGATGCCGGAGTCGACGTGTACCTGGGTGAGGGCCGATTCCTCTCCGACCGCGCGGTTGGCGTGACCGGACCGGCGGGCGACCGGGAACTCCACTTTCGTCGTGCAGTCATCGCGACCGGCGCCCGTCCCCAGGCGCCGCCGATTCCCGGGCTGGACCGTTGCGACTACCTGACCAACGAGACCGTCTTCTCGCTCACCGAGCGTCCGGAGCGGTTGGCCGTCATCGGCGCCGGCCCGATCGGCTGTGAGCTGTCCCAGGCCTTCGCCCGGCTGGGGAGCCGTGTCGTGACGTTCGACGTCCTGCCCGGCATCCTGCCGCGCGAGGATCCCGACGCGGCGGCTCTGGTCGAGAAAGCCCTCAGGCGGGACGGCGTCGACTTCGCGCTCGGCGCGCGGATCGAGGAAGTCGCGCCTCATGACGGAGGCCTCCGTCTGAGCTACGTCGACAGCGACGGCGAGCGCCGCGAAACGCGCTGCGATGAGCTTCTGGTCGCCGTGGGCCGAAGCCCGAACGTCGAGGGCCTTGGGCTGGAGGAGGTTGGCGTCCGCTGCGATGCGGCCGGCGTCGTGGTCGATGCGAAGCTGCGCACGACGAATCCCCGCATCTACGCGGCCGGCGACATCACACCGGCACCCAAGTTCACCCACCTCGCCGACGCCCACGCGGGCGTCGTCGTCCAGAACGCCCTGTTCTTCCCCAGTGCGCGCGCCGACAGGCTCGTCGTTCCGCGGTGTACGTACACCTCGCCGGAGGTGGCGCACGTCGGCCTGGACCGGCGGGAAGCGGATGAACGCGGCGTCGCGGTCGACGTGGTCGACGTGGCGTTCGAGGAGAACCACCGCGCCCTTCTCGACGGCGAGGAGGAGGGGTTTCTCCGGGTTCTGCTCCAGCGCGGCAGCGATCGTGTTCTGGGCGCCACGATCGTGGGGCCGGGCGCCGGCGACCTGATCGCGCCGCTCACCCTGGCCGTGACCCACCGGCTCGGCCTGTCGAAGTTCACGGGCACCATCCTGCCCTACCCGACCCGGGCGGAGGTGCTCAAGAAGGCCGCGAACAAGTGGCGCAGGACGAAGTTGAATCCCACCGTCCAGGGCCTGCTGGGGCGCTGGTTCCGCTGGACCCGTTGACGGGCTCCGGCGCTACAGGTGCCGCCTGCGCCGCCTGCGCCGCCTCCTTCGCCCTTGCCGCGACGGTCTCCTCGCGGTGTCGGCTGCGACTCGGGCCGGCGCCGACGCGGCGGCCCCTTGCCAGTACTCGAGTGCCTCATCGCCACTGCTGGTGGCTGCCGAGAGCAGGGCGAAGACGTCCATTGCGGGAAGGAAGGCCTCCCTTCCGACCAACTGGTGAGTGGCCTCAGGGCTGTGGTTCGGTTCGCACAGTCGCTGGAACGTCTCCAGCGTACGCACGACCCGGCCGCGGCGCGCCGCGGAGAGCGCGTAGCGGGTACTGAAGTCGGCGACGACGTCCTCGACGAGTCGTTGCAGGCGCCGCCGTGGCACTCCGGCCCCGGCGGCTTCCAGGCGCTCCCTGCCGACGACGATCCGCGGCAGGAGCAGGGTCGACAGAAGCACCGCCAGCGGTGGTTCCGGTCCGGTGTTGACGCGTTCGTCAAGTCGTGCCGCGAGTTGGGAGAAGCCGGCCGTTTCGGATCCCGCCCCCTGGACTTCGTCGACCTCGGGCAGAGCGACCGGGAGCACTCCCGAGCGCCGCATCCAGTGGAAGGCGGCGGCGCTCCGGCCGCTCGACAGGAGTTGGATCAGTTCCTCGATCAGGCGGTGGGGTGAGGCCTTGGTGATCTCGCGGCGATGCTCGAAGGCGGCGGCGAGGGTCTCGTCTTCGATTTCGAAATCCAGACGCGCCGCGAATTCGCACGCCCGCAGCATCCGGACCGGATCCTCGCGGAAGCGCAGGTTGGGGTCGCCGATCACGCGGATGCAACCGCGATCGAGATCTTCCAGGCCGCCCACATAGTCGACGACGGCACGGTCGGAGGCTCGATAGAGCAGGGCGTTGACCGTGAAGTCGCGGCGGAAGGCGTCCTGTCGCGGGGTGCCGTAGGTGTTGTCGCTCGTCACCAGGAGCTCGCCGGGCGAGCGCCGCTGATGGTCGGGATCCGGCGCGCCCCGGAACGTGGACACTTCGACCACCTCGTCGCCGAAGAGGACGTGGGCGAGGCGAAAGCGCCGGCCAATGATCCGGGAGTTCCGGAACAGGCGCCGCACGTCCTCGGGGCGCGCGTCGGTGACGACATCGTAGTCCTTCGGCGCGCGTTGCAGCATCAGATCGCGCACGCTGCCGCCGACCAGGCCCGCGTTCCGGCCTGCCTGATGCAGCCTCCGCAGCACCTTCTGGGCGCCGCGCGAGATCCGCCGCCACGCGATCGGGTGCTCGGAACGCGGCAGTATCGTGGCCGCGGCCGGCGCTTCCATCGGATCAGGGTATCAACGGATAGGCTCCGGCCGTGGGCGCCCTGGATGGATTGCGGGTTCTCGACCTGTCGCGGCTCGCTCCCGGGCCATACTGCTCCATGCTGCTCGCCGACATGGGCGCGGACGTGCTGCGGGTCGACAACGCGGCGGGCGGACCGGTGAGGTCCGGCGACATGCTGTCGCGGAACAAGCGGAGCATCGCGCTCAACCTGAAGACCGACGGCGGGCAGCGCATTCTGCACGAGCTGGCGGCGAACGCCGACGTGTTCCTCGAGGGCAACCGGCCCGGCGTCTGCGCCCGGTTGGGCTGCGGCTACGAGACGCTTGCGGCGCTCAACGAGCGCCTCGTGTATTGCTCGCTCACCGGCTACGGCCAGACCGGGCCGATGGCGCAGGCCGCCGGGCACGACGTGAACTACATCGCGCTCGCGGGCGTTCTGTCGCAGATCGGCAACGGCCAGGACCCGCCTCTGCCGCCGCTGAACCTGGTCGCCGATTTCGGCGGCGGCGGCCTGATGGCCGCCTTCGGCATCCTCTGCGCGCTGTTCGAGCGGGAGCGGTCCGGCCGGGGCCAATACATCGACGCGGCGATGATCGACGGAGCGGCTTCCCTGATGGCCGTGCACTTCGCGCAGAAGGGCGCCCGCTCGACGCCCGGCGCGGGACTTCTGGGGGGCGGCGCCGCCTTCTACCGCTGCTACGAGTGCAAATGCGGCGGCTACGTCTCGGTCGGCGCGATCGAACCGCAGTTCTTCGCCGCTCTGTGCGAGGGAACGGGTGTCGACGTCGCCGACGAGCAGATGGACACCGACCGCTGGCCGGCGCACATCGAGGCCTTCAGGCGGGCCTTCCTGACCCGCACGCGGGATGAGTGGGCCGCGGTGTTCAGCGAGCTCGATGCCTGCGTGTCGCCGGTGCTCGACCTCGACGAGGCGCCGGACCACGAGCACAACGCGCAGCGGGGGACGTTCCCGATCGGCCCGGACGGAGAGATTCACATAGCGCCCGCACCGCGGCTCGAGCGGACGCCCGGCGACCTCCGCCAGCGCGAGCCGCGGATGGGCGAACACACCGGAGAGGTCCTGGCCGATCTTGGCTACAGCGCCGGGGAGATCGACGGACTCGAACAGAATGGAGCGATTCTGAGAG
>Ga0209544_1003325_pt1 | contig 12609 bp, 12 predicted proteins | sample MesohylPK_FD_187297 | JGI IMG/M metagenome (GOLD analysis project Ga0209544, IMG submission 187297) | Host-associated microbial community of the marine sponge Aplysina aerophoba from Gulf of Piran - sponge mesohyl, lysed by proteinase K... | ecosystem: Host-associated > Porifera > Sponge >...
GGGTAGCCCGTCGGAGGCCCGCGCGCAAAGGCCGCCGCCCCCCTCTGTCACCCCGGCCCCCGAGCCGGGGCCCAGGACCGCCCTCGACGCCGGCGCAGGCTGGGCCCCGGATCGGCGCTCCGCGCCGTCCGGGGTGACAGGGGGAGGAGCGCGGGCACGGGAGAGCACGGTGCGGCGGCAGCAGGCGAATCGCCGCCCCGGGGTCCGGGACCGGCCTCGACGGCCGAAACGCGCTTGCATCCCGGCAGGGACCCGGCAGACTGCGGCGGGGGGCGAGCCGGTGCGCTATTGGGTCTATATCCTTGCCAGCAGGCGCAACGGGACCCTCTATGTCGGCGTCACCAACGACCTGGCGCGGCGCGCCCACGAGCACAGGGAGGGCGCCGCCGCCGGCTTCACCCGGAGATACGCGGTGACGCGGCTGGTCCATGCGGAGCCTTACGACGACATCCGCACGGCCATCGAGCGGGAGAAGCGCCTGAAACGATGGCGCCGCGCATGGAAGCTGGCCCTCATCGAACGCGGCAACCCCGGCTGGCGGGACCTTTATCCCGACCTGAACCGCTGACACCCGCAGGCTGCCGCCCCGGCCGCCCCCCTGTCACCCCGGCACCCGAGCCGTCCAGAGCCGCCCCCGACGCCAGCGCAGGCTGGGCCCCGGATCGGCGCTCCGCGCCGTCCGGGGTGACAGTAAGCGAGCGCGGGAGCACGGTGCAGCAGCAGCAGCCGAATCGCCGCCCCGGCCGCCCCCCTGTCACCCCGGCACCCACTACCTGTCACCCCGGCCGCCCACTACTTGTCACCCCGGCCAACGAGCCGGGGTCCAGCCTGTCGAGGCCCCTGCGGGCTGGGCCGGCAGTGCTGGGTCCCGGATCAAGTCCGGGACGACGATTGGAGGGCCGGGGCGACGATTGGAGGGCCGGGGCGACGATTGGAGGGCCGGGACGGCAATTGGAGGGCCGGGTTGACAAAGGGGGGCAAGGCGCCCTGTTCGCCAAATCCAAACCGGACAGCAACGGAACGAGTCCGGGGATGACGGGAAGAGGGCCCGGATTCCGTTGCCGGCCGCGCGCTGCCGCGTTTGTGCAACAAATATCTTGATATAAAATTCTACATTGTGTTTTTATCTTGCTTTGGAAATTGAAGCCGGTATGATTTCGCTTCGTCACGAGGCCTCTTCAAGGGGGGCCTCTCCACAGTTGAGACAAGAGGGGAGCCTCGTAGAAATGACATCGAGAACGAAACTCTGGGCGCTTTCTGCAGGCGCCCTCGCCCTGTCACTGGCGCTCGCCGGCTGCGGCGGTGGCGGCAGCAACACAACCAGTCTTGCCGGGGGTGCCTCCGGAACTGCCGGCGGGGGAGGCCAGGAACAGGAAACAATGACGGAACCGGCTGACCCGAGGACCGTTTCGATGGACCTGGCGCTTCCGACGGGGTACAGCGCAGTCCCGGAGCGTTTCGACCTGCCGGAAGCCGGCATGTCCGACACGCTGACCGTCGAAGCCGGCGAGTCGGTAACTCGCAGCGGCGTTCTCTTCTCCTGCGACAGCGATTATCCCTGCACGATCACGCTGACCAACAGCGCCGGTACGCTTCTCGCGACCTGGTCCAGCCAAGCGGAAGCAGACGCCGATGACCCCGTGGTCATGGCGGCACGGACTCCGGACACGCTGACGCCAGGGCCGACCGCAGGCGGGCTCGCAACGAGGGCGGTGACCGGAGATGTAACGACCGGTCTTGCCGGCGTTACCGCGGTTGGTGGTATCTCGGTAGCAAATGTCGCGAAAATGAAGCGGACGTCCGACGGCGTGTCCTTCGAACTGACGGACGAGTTCATCACTGCGCACCTGGACACGGACGAGCCAGACACCGACACCACGGCTCCGCCCAATGTCGGCAAGATTGTTGTCGCGGCCCACACTGGCAGGGCCGACCAGGATTGGGGCGGCGGCTCTCAGACCACGGCGTTCGTGCACACGACCATCGAGGCCCCGGAGTCGATGGCGGCAGTTCAGGACGGTCATCTCATCGGCGAGACGCGTGACATTGCGCTGGATCGGGATACGAACAGCGACGGTCAGTTCGACGCGCTGAATGTTACCGATACCTTGCTCTCCATGGCCAAGATCCAGGACAGCAGCCTGGGCGCCGACAAGACGTTGCTCGCAGGTGAGGAGATCGACGCCAATGATGAGAGGAGCGGAACCTACGACGGCGTTCCGGGCACCTTCACTTGCCAGGAGGTCGTGGAAACAAGCGATTGCACGCTCACCTACGACAAGAAGAAGGGCACGATCGCAGCCGGCGGCGCCTGGTCGTTCAAGTCCACTAGCGGCGCCACGGTCATGGTCCAGGATCGGGACTGGATGGCTTACGGTGCATGGCTGACGCATCCCGACAACAGGACCGGCGGCCACCATGCCTTCGGTCTCGTCGCGACAGGCAGCGACCAGTTCGGTGTCGACGACCGGGCCACGGGCGGCGCCACTCCGGCCGACAATCTCAGCGTTGAAGCGTTGACCGGAAAGGCGACCTATGAGGGCAATGCCCTCGGCATCTATGTCAGCGGCGCACACGCCGGCATGTTTAGCGCCGATGCCGAGTTGACGGCAGACTTTGCAGCCGCCGACGCCATGGGCACAGTAACCGGAACCATCGACACGTTCACGGATGCCGTTTCCGGCCGCTCGATCGGCGACTGGATGCTCGGTCTGGGTTCGGGGACGATCGCAGGCGATATCACAGACGGCTTCACGGCTGGAGCGACCGCCGTATCCGGCCATGCCGCAGGTGTCCCGTGGGCTCGTGGTAGCTGGACCTCGATGTTCTATGGCGATGGCGAAAGCGCCACTGGCCATCCTTCGGGCATCGCAGGGACCTTCGAGGCCACTACTGTGACGGCCACTCCCACTACCCTAGGGACCACCGGCACCGCCGTGGCCGGCGCCTTCGGTGCCGAGCGAAAGGCGGAATAGCCAAGCAAGAGCCTGACTGAATGCCGGCCCCGGTCCGGTTCTCTCGACCGGGCCGGCGTTCGATCCCCGAAGGCTCCACCGACTTGGGCGGCGCCCGGACCTAGTGTTCTTCGGTCCGGGCGCCGTTTTTTCTTGCTCTTTTCCCTTGTTCGTCCAGGCTATGAAACCACTCCTGCTTCGCCTCCTCCTTCTGGGCCTGCTCGCGTTGCCGGCTTCACCTGCCTGGAGTGCGGCCGCTGAAATCGACGCGCAATTCAGGATCGGCATGAAGGCCGTCGCCGAGGCCGGCCGGCTCCGGGACGAGGCCAGGGAGGCGAAGCTCGACGAGGCCATCACGGCCTTCCGCGCCATTCTGGTGGCGCGGCCGGAACTGGTGCGCGTGCGACTGGAGCTGGCACGCGCCTTCTTCCTGAAGGAAGAGGACACGCTGGCGCGGCGGCATTTCGAGCAAGTGCTCGCCGGCGGGCTGCCGCCGACGGTCGCGGCAAATGTACAGCGCTTCCTGCGCACCATCCGCGCCAGGCGGCGGTGGGAGGCGCGCTTCGGCGTGGCGCTCGCGCCGGACAGCAATCTCAACACCGCCTCCGGCACCCGGAGGATTTGGCTCGACACGCCCTTCGGCCGCTTTCCGTTTACCCGCGAAGAAGGCACAGCGCCCCGGTCGGGCGTTGGCGTCTCCATCTGGGGCGGCGGCGAATACCAGTATCCGCTTGCTGAGCGCTGGCGCCTGCGCTCCGGGGCGGACGCCTCCGTGCGCGAATACAAGGGCGGCGCCTTCGACAGCCAATTCGCCACTGCCTATCTCGGCCCCCGCTGGTTCATCGACCAGACGACGGAAGCGAGCCTGCTCTCGACCGTGCAGCGACAATGGAGCGGCGGCCAGCCAAACACCGACCAATACGGGTTTCGCCTGGAAGCGAGGCGCCGGATTACGCCGCGGCTCTCCGTATGGAGCCAGACGGCGCTGCGCCGGCGCAATTGCCGGGACTGCGACTGGCTGGACGGCCCGGTGGGCGAAGTCGCGCTCGGCGCGAACTGGGTGGCGCTGCCGATCCTGCGCGTCGGCGGCAATGCCGGCTGGAACTGGGCCCGCGCCAATGCCGAGCACTGGCGAAGCGACGGCCCAAGGCTGGGGCTCGGCGCCACGCTCGCCCTGCCGCTCGGCTTCACCGTGGGCGCGCATGCCTCCGTGCAGCGCACGGAATTCCAAGGCCGCGGCTTCCCTCACCGCACCATCGACCGCCAGCCGCGCGAGGACGAGACGCAGACCCTCTCGCTCTCGGTGCACAACCGCGCCGTCACCGTGCTCGGCTTCAGCCCGCGCATCACCCTCATCAACGAGCAGCGCGAGACCAACGCCCAGGCGCTCGACTACGACCGCAACCGCGCCGAGCTCAGCTTCGTGCGGCAGTTCTGATACCGGCGGTCGTCGCTCGAAACCCATAGCGACGGCACCCCTGCCATCGGCCCGGCGCTCTTTCCCCTCATCGCGATTAGAGCACGGTCCGTTCGAGTTGAACCGGGACCGGATATGCAACTCCGGTTGTCACCCCGGACGGAGCGGAGCGGAGATCCGGGGACCAGTCTACCGGGGCTTGACCAGGTTTCGAAAGCGGTTCTGGCTTCCGGCTCGGGGGCCGGGGTGACGGTTTTGGGTTCGGTCCCGGTTGCGGTTCAATTCGAATGGATTCCACTCTCGCCCACATTTCTCACCAGGGTCACGGCCTGCGTCGCTGTCCAGGCGTTCGCTCCGCAAGGAGTTGGGGCGAAAAGCGTAGCACAGCCTACGGTTGACGCCCGCGACGCCGCGGGCGGACGCCCGGGCGCGACCCGAAGGGCGGTGCTGTCGGGCGCCGGCAGGGTGCGTCGAGCCGCTTGCCCGATGCACCGCATCGCGCTGCGCGTCCCTCCTACCCTGCCGGCCCGACAGCGCCGCGCAGACCATGACCCTGGTGAGAAATGCGGGCTGGCGACGCGGCCTCTACCGTTGGCCCGCTGCACTTCCCCTTGTGCCAAGTAGCGGCGCCAGCCGTTTCCCCCTCATCCCGAGTAGCGGCGCCAGCCGTGTATCGAGGGAGGCGTTTCCGGCATCGGAACGGTCCTTCGATACGCGCCCGCCGGGGCGGGCGCTACTCAGGATGAGGGACCTGGGCGGAGCGCGGCGGCGGCCCGGCGCCGTCAGGGGTCCGGGGTGGCGGATGGCGCATCCGCGCGGCGCGGAAGGCCGGGCGCGGCGGATTCCGGGACAGACATCGAAGCCGCGCGTTCGAACAGCCGGTCGTTCATCCCGACGATTTCCCGGGCGGCGGGCAGCAGGCCGGAACCCGAAGGCGCCAGGGCCACGCCGCCGCGGCCGCGATGAAACAGTGTCGTTCCAAGCCGCTCTTCCAGCGTCCGCACCCGAAGGGAAACCGTGCCCGGCGACAGGCCCAGGCGCCGGGCGGCAGCCGAAAAACTCCCTTCCCCGGCGACATGCAGGAAGGCGCGCAGCAGCCTAGGGTCGAAGTCTTCCATTACTATTCTGTAATCGAATGTAACTATCCGGTCAATTTTCTAACCAGGGTGCGGACATGCTGGCGGGCGACTGCTGCCTAGCGACCGTGGTAGATGTCTGCGATTTCGCGGCCCACGATCTTCGCAGCCTCATCGTCCAGGCCCGGCCGTTCCAGAAGCTGGACGAAGACCCGGTCCAGCCTCGGCAGGAGCGACGGCCGGTTGATGACCTTCAAATCCCTGGGCACCTGGTTTTCCGGCATGGCGGCGATTGCCCCGCCCGACCTGAGCGCGCGGTCGAGGACCCGGTCGTTCCAGGTGCTCAACGCCACGCGGTGAGCGACGCCCCGGCTCTCCAGCGCGGCCAGCGCCGCAGCCCGGACCGGGCAGCCGTCCGGGTAGCCGGCAACAAGGACAGGCCCGTCTTCGGCGAACGCGAATTCCGGCGCACCCACCCAGTGAAGTCGGGGCTGGCCCAGCATCGTCGCCGACGGCTCTGCCTTCTCCTGGACCAGAAGGGCGAGATCGAGGCCGCCCGCCTCCACCGCCCGGTGCAGCCCGGCGTCGAAACCGCAGACGATCTCCAGTTCGACGGCCGGACAGCGCTCGCGAACGCGCTCCGGAAGCGGGGCCAGCATAGACGCGCCGAAACCCTCGGCCGCGCCGACCCGGACAGGGCCGGCAACCGTCCTCGAGCGCGCCTCCTCGAAGAGGCGGTTGTGGCGGTCCAGCAGGGCCTGCGCTGCCGGAAACAGCTCCTCGCCCGCCGGCGTCAGCCGCACATTCAACCGGGCCCGGTGGAACAGCCGCACACCGAGCTGGTTCTCAAGCGCACTGACCCGCGTGGATAGGGCCCCTTGCGAACATCCGACCGATCGGGCGGCGGCCGTGAAACTCTGCTCGGTGGCGACGCCGACGAAAGCTCGCAGGAGCTTAATCTCGATATCGGATGTTGCCATTCGATTTCTTGATTTGGACACGCGCTTCTACAAGCACGGGCCCTAAGTGCCTATATTCTTTTCAAAAAAATTTCCAAAACAAAACTGCATAGCCGGCCGTCGGAGCGGCCGGCGGCGAGGCGGGCGACAACGCTCCCGGCCGAAATTGCGGCAACCTGGCTACGGTTCCCGGCTATGACTCAGTGCAGGTGCCGGGGCAGGCTCTCTACGGATTCGGCGACCAGTGCGTCGGCGCGGGGTTTGTGCAAATGGCGCTCGATCAGCGTGCGCGCGGCCGCGGCCGATAGCCGGACAGCATGGGCGCGAACCTCGGCCACCGCCTCCTGCTCGGCCTGTGCGATCTTGGCGAGCGCCTGCTGCTCGCGGCGCCTGAGCGCGTCTTCGAGCGCGCGCTCGGCCTCCCCGGCGATGCGCGCGGCTTCCTCGCGCGCATGCGCAAGCACTGCTTCTGCTTCCTCTTCCGCGCCCTGCTGCTTCTTCCTGTAGTCCGCGAGCATGGCCTGCGCTTCCTCGCGCAGCGCCGCCGCATCGTCGATGGAGGCCCTGATTCCGGCTGCCCTCTCGTCAAGCGCCTTGGTCGCCATCCGCCAGACGACGCGCGCGACGGCGGCAACGAAGATGACGAAGCCGACCGCGGTCCAGAATGTGGGGTCGTTGAACATCACGCGCCCGCCTGTCCGGTCCCGGCTGCCGCAGCGGCAGCCTCCGCCGCATCCACCTCGACGCCGATCAGCCTTGCCGTCATGGCCTGGGCCACCTCTCCTGCCGCCGCCTCGATCCCGGCGAGCGCCTCGCGGCGCGCCTCGGCGATCCGGGCCTCGGCCGCCGCGGTGTCGCCGGCGAGCCGTTCGCCGAGCGCCGCATGGCGGGCCGCCGCCTCGGCCGCTGCCGCTTCCTGCTGCTCGCGCAGGAGGCGGCGCGCCTCGGCCCGCGCGTCCGCCTGCGCCTGCTCATAGGCGCGCAGCACGCCCTCGGCCTCGTCGCGCAGCGCCGCGGCCCGGGCGAAGTCGTCGTCGATCCGCTCGCGCCGCTCTTCCAGAATGCCCTGCACGCGCGGGAGGGCGACCCTGATCATCACGCCCAGCAGGACGGCGAACACCACCACAAGCCAGAAGATCTGGCTCGCATAGGTGGAGATTTGCTCCAGTTGCGGCATGGGCGGGCGCGGAGCGCGGCCTTAGCCGAACAGGATGACGAGCGCCACGACGAGCGCGAAGAGCGCGATCGCCTCGACGAGGGCGAACCCGAGCATCGTCATCGGGAACACTTCCCCCCGCGCCGACGGGTTGCGCCCGACCGCCTGGATGAAGGAAGCGAAAATGTTGCCGATGCCGATCCCGGCGCCGATGACGCCGATGACGGCAAGACCCGCGCCGATGACTTTGGCGGCCTCTGTTTCCATGGGATTGGTCCCTTCTTCGCGTGGGCGGAAAGCCGGTTAGTGGAGGTGAAGCGCGTCGTTGATGTAGAGGCAGGTGAGGATCGCGAACACATAGGCCTGGAGGAAGGCGATCACGATCTCGAGCCCGGTCAGCGCCGAAACGAAGGCGAGCGGCAGGATGCCGGCCACCCCGAGCGCAGGCACGAAGCCGGCGAAGACCTTGAGCAGGGTGTGGCCGGCCAGCATGTTGGCAAAGAGGCGCACCGACAGGCTGATCGGCCGCGAGAGGTAGGAGATGATCTCGATCGGGATCAGCAGCGGCCACATGAACACTGAAACGCCCGGCGGCACGAAGAAGCTGAAGAAGTGCATCCCGTGCTTGACGAAGCCCAGCACGGTGACGCCGATGAAGACCACCGCCGCCATCGCGAAGGTGACCGCGATGTGGCTGGTGAAGGTGAAGCTGTAGGGGATCATGCCGGCCAGATTGCCGAACAGGATGAACATGAACACGGTGAAGATGAGCGGGAAATATTTCCGGCCCTCGTCCCCGATCGTGTCGCGCACCATCCCGGCTATGAACTCGTAGGAGAGCTCGGCTATCGACTGCAGCCGCCCCGGCACCAGGGCGCGCTTGCGCGTGCCGCCGACCATCACGGCGATCACGCCGGCAGCCGCGACCACCATCCAGACGGTGGAATTGGTGATGTCGAGCTGGACTCCGGCCACAGGAATATCGACCAGCTCCTTGATCCGGAACTGCTCCAGCGGACCGTGCGCGTCTCCCGCCACCGGGTTCCCCCCCTAGCCTTCCTGTCCGTCCTGCGGCGGGCGCCCCCGGCGCCAGCCGGGCGAAGCGTCCATGCCGCTCATATACCGGTAAACGTTCATCACCCCGGCCGCCGCTCCGAGCACGAAAAAGACCACCATCAGCCAGGGCGCCGTGCCGAGCCAGCGGTCCAGCCCCCACCCGACAGCCGCGCCGACTCCCAGCGCCGCCACCAGCTCGACCCCGATCCGCATCGCCGCGCCCAGCCCTTCTTTCGGGGCCGGCTTCGGCGCAGCACCGTCCCGGCGACGCCGTGCGTCGTCGAGCCTGTCGGAGAAATCGTGAAGGGGGCCGTCCCTGTCGTCTTCGCCCATTTTCGCCACGAAACGCGATCCGGCGCGCAGCCCGCCCCGAAACCGTCCGGACCCTATGGCCGCGGGCGCCCGCCTGTCAAGAAACCCAATGGCCTGGCAAGGCGTTGATCCTGTTTCGAATTATGCTGCGATTCGAAATATGCGACAGTATGTATCGACGCTCGTCAACCGCCCGAAACCATGCCGTCCGAGATGCGTTCGGCCATCATGATCGTCGGGATATTGGTGTTGGCGCAGGGCACTGACGGCATGATTGAGGCGTCCACGACCCTGAGCCCGGCGAGGCCGCGCACCCGGCCCTGCTCGTCCGTGACCGCCATCGGGTCGTCGTCGCTTCCCATGCGGGCGGTGCAGGAGGCATGCCAGACCCCGACGGCCGTGGCGCGCACGAAGCCCTCCAGCGCCCCGTCGTCCTCCAGCATGTCGCGCAGCCTGAGCCCGCCGGTAATCAGCTTGTCGATCAGCGTGCCGCGGAGGCCGCCGGCCATGTCCAGCACGCCGCCCACCGCCTTCGAGATCATCTCGTTGCGCCTGGTGACGCGGCCCATGGCGCGCACCTTCTCGCTGTAGGAGGACGGGAAAGTATAGCCGGCCGCGCGCGCCACTTCGGGATGCGTGTTGATGGCGGCCGCGCGCAGGAAGGCGTCCTTCAGGCGGTCGAGATCGCGCTCGTCGGAAAGCAGGTTGAACTCGACTTCGGGCTCCTCGCGCCAGTCCTTCGACGCCAGGCGGACCTCGCCGGTCGAATAGGACTTGTTGACGAACACCAGCAGCGAGCCGAGGCGCTCGCCGACGGCGTGCCAGCCTGATTTCGAGACCTGGACGATGAACATGTCCCCCCGGGGCGCGTCGTGCAGGCCCGAGGAATAGCGCGCGCCTACATGGATGTGGCGGGCGTCCTTGCGCGTCATCCGCGCCTCGTCCGGGAGCCAGGTCGAGCAGGCAACCGAGGGATGGTCCATCAGGTTCTGCCCGACGCCGGGCAGGTGATGGCGGACCTCTATGCCCATGTCGCCGAGATGGCCGGCCGGGCCGATGCCCGAGCGCAGCAGATGCGCCGGCGAATGCACCGAGCCGCTGCAGAGCACCACCTCGCGGCCCGTGAAGGTCTCCGACTTGCCCCGCCGCTCGGCCTTGACGCCGACCGCACGCAACCCGTCGAACAGGATCTCGGTCACCTGCGTCTCGGACCGGATTTCCAGGTTCTCGCGCAGCCGCGTCGGCGGGTCGAGATAGCCGATCGCCGTCGAGACCCGCCGGTCGTAAAGGTTGGAGACCGTGACCGGGAAATGGCCGTCCTCGAAGGCGCCGTTCTGGTCGGTGAGATAGGGGTAGCCGAGGTCGGTCATCGCAGCCGCCACCGCCTTGGCATAGGGCGTCCATTCCTGCTGGTAGATGCGCCGGATCGGGATGCGCCCCTCATTGCCGTGGAGCGCGCCGTCGAAATCCATGTCGCGCTCGAGCTTGCGGAAATAGGGCAGGCAGGCTTCCCAGTTCCAGCCTTCGGCGCCCTGGCGGCCCCAGTCGTCATAGTCGTTCGGCGAGCCGCGGTTCGCCATCTGCCCGTTGATCGACGACCCGCCGCCCATGATCCGCGCCTGCTCGTAATTGCGCAGCTCGGGCTTCTCGCTTTCGGGCAGGTTCTTGTTGACCGGCTGAAGCCGGACCCGGAGCTTGTTCCAGGTGTAGTCCGGGTTGAAATAGGCCGTGCCGGGATAGCTCGAATGCACATCCGGCGGAATCGCCCCGTGCGGCGTGTCGATGCCCGCCTCCAGAAGCAGGACCCTGTTGGCGCTCCTGGCCGAAAGCCGGTTCGCCATGACCGAGCCGGCGGACCCGCCGCCGACGATGATGTAATCGTACTGCATCGCAACCCTCCGGGAGGCCATTCTTCTATGCGGAAGGGAAAATGGGAAGGCTTGCCATGACGGGCACGGGAACGGTGTTGACAATCCCGGTCGGAATTACAACACTCAGGTAAGTAAGTATATATAGCAGTGGGAGCCGGCCGGTGGCGACGGACCGCGAAAGGCTGATGAGGGAAGCGGCGGCGCGCGGCAAATACGCTCCGCTCTACCGGCATCTGCTGTCGCTCCGGTCGATGACCGAGTGGCGGACCGGTTTCGGCGCGCTCGAGCGGGTGCTGGGATTCCGCCTGCCAGACTCGGCGCGCCTGCACCGGCCCTGGTGGGCCAATTCCCGCAAGGGCAGCGGCCATTCGCATGCGCTCGCCTGGCAGGCGGCGGGCTGGCGGACGGCGCGCGTCGATCTGGAGGCGGAGACGCTTGCGTTCGAGAGAGACGCGGCGCAGCCGGTGGAAACCGGGTCCATGCGCTACGGAGAGGGAGGCGACGATATGGGCAGGTTGACGGAAGGCCTCCGTGAGGCCCCGGCACCGATCGGCCTGCCAACGCAGCGGGCGGCGCGCCGCCGCTCGCACGACTGGAACCTGGACCGCGACTTCCCGGCCCGGAACCTTGGACCCTGGCCGGAAGGCTTCACCGTAAGCCGCGAGCAGATTTACGACGACATGGGCCGATTGACCGGCGGCCCGCAGGATGGTGACGAAGACGACCGCTGATCGGCATGTTCATCGACACCAACCTGTTCGTCGCAGCGTGCAATGCGCTGGCGCCCGACAATGAGCGTGCCCGCGCATTGCTCGCCCGTGTGCAGGCGGATGCCCCGCCCTGCCGCATAAGCCGGCAAGTGATGCGCGAATATCTCGCCGCCGCGACCCGGCCGCAGACCTGGTCCTGTCCGCTGTCCACAATCGAAGCACTTGCCGACGTCTCGTGGATGGAGGGAGCGTTCGAGGTGCTGGAGGACGGGCCGCAGGTCATGGACACGCTGGCAAGGCTCTGCCGCGAAATACCGATGGGCGGGAAACAGGTCCACGATGCCAACATCGTCGCCACTATGCTCACGCACGGCGAACGACGCCTGCTGACCTTCAATATCCGCGACTTCCGCCGCTTCGCAGCCCATATCGACATCGTGGACCCGGCCGCTGCGGCATAGGCCGGCCGCTTACCCGCCCCCGTTCCTGAGCCGGTCGGGAACCGCCAGGCGGCTCCAGGGGAAGGCGTGGATGCTGTCCCGGCCCGGCAGGAAGACGCGCGGCGGGCGGGCGAACAGCATGCGGACGGCCGGGTCGTGGACATCGAGGCCGCCTGTATAGGCGCCGAAGGCCGGCAGCAGCAGGCGCCGCCCGTCCGTGGCGAACACCCGGCCGGAAACCTGCCGCCGGCCCGTGGTCACTGTCGCACGCGGATGGAGATGGCCCGCGACCTCCCCCGGCGCCGGACCCGGATGCGGCTCATGGTGGAAGACCAGCGGTCCCGCGCGCCATTCGGCGAGCGCGCGCCCGCCGAAGCCCGAAGGCGGCTCGGGGTCGTGGTTGCCCCGAAGCCAGAGCCAGTCGCAGCTTCGCGCAAGCCCGTCGAGACGCTCCGCCGCGCCGCGGTCGAGGCGCGCGCCGGCATCCCGGTCGTGGAAGCCGTCGCCGAGCGACACCCAGCGCGCCGGGCGGTAGCGCCGCGCCAGCGCTTCCAGCCGGTCCAGCGTTGCATGGCTGTCATAGGGCGGCAGCAGCGCCCCGCCCTCCGCCGCGTAGGCCGACCCCTTGCCGAAATGCAGGTCCGCCACGACCAGCGTC
>Ga0209544_1003330_pt1 | contig 12605 bp, 14 predicted proteins | sample MesohylPK_FD_187297 | JGI IMG/M metagenome (GOLD analysis project Ga0209544, IMG submission 187297) | Host-associated microbial community of the marine sponge Aplysina aerophoba from Gulf of Piran - sponge mesohyl, lysed by proteinase K... | ecosystem: Host-associated > Porifera > Sponge >...
GGCGCCGGCAGCCGTTCACCCGGTTCGGCGTCTACTGGGTCGTCGAGCGCTGCGCGGCCCAGGTGCCGGCGTTGGCGGGGAAGAAAATAACGCCCCATGTGCTGAGGCATACCACCGCCTGCCACATGGTGTTCGCCGACGTGGACATCAACACGGTCCGTGCGTGGCTCGGCCATTCGTCCATCGACACCACCAACATCTACGCCGAAATCAACCTCAAGATGAAGGCCGAGGCGATGGCGCTGTGCGATGTCCCGGAATCTGATCCCGGTCGTCCCTGGAAGGAGGACATGGACCTGATTGCGTTCCTGAAATCCTATTGAGCGCACCAGACTATGTTGCGGACATTCGAGCCCTACGGCAGCTGACCTGAGGAGTAATCCATGGATCACCGAAGGAACCGTCAACGCCGCAACATATGGAGCCCCGCAACATTAAGCCCCCAGATCTGCACCCCGGAGGCCTTCAGGTCGAGCGCGGTGCAGATGATGATCTCGTCGCGCTCGGGCCGCAGCTTCTTGACCTCGCTCGCGCTCGCGATGGTGCGCGGCGGCTTGCGTCCGCCCTTCCTCCCCTTCGGCTGCTCGGCTTCGACCGGGTGGATCTGCCCGTCGGGCCGGGAGCGAAATCTCTCGACCACGTAGCGGTCCCCGTCGAGCCCGCGCCCGAACACATGCACCAGGAACGTGTGCGCGTTGCGATGCGACGGCCGGCGAATCCCCATGGCGTGCTGTATGGACGCCTCCCGGGACGCAAGGACCGATTTCGGTGTGACGGTCAGGTAGATTGCGGTTCTGTATTCGGCCTATCGATGCGAGACGTTATGTCCGCTGGCCCTGATGGGATCTGCCGATCCGCGCCTCATTCCTCCGATGGGCTTCTCGCCCTCGCACGCCATGCAGGCTTGGCGGATCGCGGTCTGACCTGTTTGCCATCACACTTTGTCGTGCCTTGCGCAACCTTTCAGCGGCCACCTCCTCTGTCGGTTCGTGTTTCCGTCGTCGACCGCGGCTAGGCCGGCTGGCTGACGTAGTTCGCCCGGTACGCCCGGTCATGGGCCAGCAGGGCCCAGATCGTGCGCGCCGTCTTGTTGGCCAGCGCGACCGTGACCACGTTGGCCGGCCGCCGCTCGGCCAGTCGCACCGCCCATTCGGGCGGCGCCTTGGCGTTGGTGAGCACGGAGCGGGCGCCGTGGATCAGCAGCGTCCGGAGATATCTGTCCCCGCGCTTGGAGATGCCGAGCATGCGGACCCGCCCTCCGGTGCCGTCGTGCCGCGGCACCAGGCCGAGCCATGCGGCGAACTCGCGGCCGGACCGGAACGCCGCGGGATCGCCCATCGCGGCGACGACGGCCGTCGCGGTCAACACGCCCACGCCGGGGATCTCCGCAACGCGCTTGCTGTCGGCATTGCCGCGGTGCCACACTCCGATCCGCCGCTCGATCTCGCCGATCTCCTCGTCAAGCCGGCCGATCCGGGCCCACTGCTCGCGCAAGGTGTCGATCACGATCGCCGGCAGTCGCTCGGAGACCCTCGCGAGGGCTTGGGGCACGTCCCGGCGCATGCCGGCACGACCCTGCGGCATCACCTCGCCGTACTCCGTCAGAAGGCCGCGCAGCCCGTTGATCTGCGCGGTGCGGAACTTCACAAGCTGCTGGCGCATCCGGTGTAGCGCCAGGATCGCCTGCTGCTCCTCGCTCTTCACGGCAACCGTCCTGATGCCGGGCATCTGCGCCGCGGTCCAGATCGCCCGCGCGTCGTGCGCGTCGTTCTTGTTGCCGAACACGAAGGGCCGAACCGCCTTGGCCGGCAACAGCCAGGGGTCGTGGCCGAGCTCCCGAAGCTGGCGCGCCCAGTGCTGCGAGCCGCCGCAGGCTTCCATCGCGACCACGCACGGCGCGAGATTGGCGAAGTGCTCGAGGAACTTCGCCCGCGTCAGCTTCAGATCCACGATCTCGCCGGTCTCCATATCCACCCAGTGCAGCTGGAACACACGCTTCGCCGTATCCACCCCGACGACGGTTCTGCTAGTCTTCATCTCGGACCCTCCGGTTTGCTCGCGAAGAGCTTGCTCTTCGCCCTTTGGCACTTTGATGCCGTCGGCCCGCGAGGGTCCACTCATCCCTCCGGACCTCCTCCGGACCTCGAACATCAGGGGGTGGGAGGCGTCCATCCCATTCCTCCCCTTCGACTGTGATGGCGAAGGCCGGGGGCTCTCTCCGCAGCGCCGCCCGACCGCCCCGGTCCCGGCCAACCGCTCGCTCCCGGCGGCGCCCGGACGTGAGGGTGGCGTAGAGGCCGGATGGGGCGGATGGCCCGGCGGTGGGCGCCGGTGGGACGTCTCGGCTCGTTGGTCAACCCCTGTGCGTCCGGGTGGTTGCAGCAGGGCCGCGAAGGCGGCAAGCTGAGCGTGCGCGCCTCCGGGTTCGCCGCCGCCGACAACCCGGAAGCGTCAGGACCCGGCTTGCGGGATGGCGCCGATCGATGAGCGAAGGCGACGGGCCATGCCCAAGGTGAGGGATGCGATTCGTCTGGTCGAGCGGGACGGGTGGCGGCTGGTCCGCGTCAGAGGCAGCCATCGCCAGTATCGGCACCCGGATAAGCCCGGCACGGTGACCATTGCCGGCAAGCCCGGCGACGACCTGCCGCGAGGGACATGGGCGAGCGTCGTGAAGCAGGCCGGGGTGAAGGAGTGAGGAACGGGATGCGGTACACCATCGTCATCGAGAGATCGCCGAACAACTACGCCGCCTACGTTCCCGACCTGCCCGGCTGCGTCGCCACCGGCGCCACCAGGGAAGACGCGGTTCGCGAGATCGGGGAGGCGATCCGGCTTCACATCGCGAGCCTGCGCGAACACGGCGAACCGGTGCCGGAGCCGCACTGCACGGCGACCGTCGTCGACGTGGCCGCCGCCGGCGGTTGACGCCAGGCCGCGATCCCTGCCCGCATCGTCGGCGGGCAGCGGATTCCTCGCGCCGGGGTCGGGGGCTCGAAAGATCGCGCGCGATCCTCTGGAAGATGCGGGTAAGAGGGCATCGGGCCGGGAGAAGGGCGCCGATGCGGCCGTGAGCCGGTACGCGCCTACGGCGTTTTGGCTTCCGGCGCGCCGCCGTTCATCAGCGCCTCGATGCGGTCGGCGATGCGCTGCGCCGGCTCGCGCAGCTGCCCGAGTGTCCAGTCGTCAGCCGGAGGCGTCCCCACCTTGCGCGCGCAGCAGGTTCTCCTCGGCGTGCCACGCATCGAGGGTGGCGGAGTACACGTGCTGCATGATCGGGATCGAGCCGAGGGCGCGGCCCTCCAGCAGCGCCGATGCCGTCGCCGTGAAGGCGGGCGTCAACCCGTGGTAGGCTGCGCCACCCGAAGGGAGGCACCGATCAATGACTATAGAGGAAGCGCGCGCACGGATTGCCGAAGTATTTGAGCAAGTCGCCCCGAACGAAATCTCTATCCTGCTCGTGCAGGTCATCGAAGACCGAACCGCTTCCATCTACTTGAAGCCGGCCGTGTTCATGAACAGGTTACGCGAAGACCTGGATCGGATGGTGGACGAGCGTGGCTGGCACCTTCGCGCCAACGATGGAGAGTGACTATGCCCAAGCCCCATCCCAAGCAGAACCAGGACCTGCGCTTCGCGCCGGCCGACGAGAGCATGAGCGAGAAGGAACTGCGCGCCAGGGCCGACGGGCTCGCCGGCGCGGCGATCAGCGGCGGCGCACCGCGCAAGCCGAAGCTCGACGAGAAACCGCTGGAGCCCACAACCGGCCGACGATAGATGGCTGAGGCAGCCAATTGCTTCAGAGGAGCGGTTGGGCACTACCGTACATAGTCCCCAACATATCTAACTGATTTCAAAGCAGAAATCGAGGAATCCGAAAGCTACAAGAATGATTACAGCGCCACAACTGATTTAGCAATGCAACTCGACACCGAGATACAATCGACACGTGTTGCAAAGGAAAGTTGCCTAACTATTGTTGATCCATTTGTTAGTGAAAGAATTTGCTTGAATTCAAGGTGTGATCGTTGGATTATTCCCTAACACAGCAACCGCCAGAAAAACGGTGTTCGCCAATGCAAGAGTTTTCAGCTCTTCGCGACATTTGTCGCAGGGATGAGTTGGGGGGATTTCCCGAATCGGTCGAAAGTGCGAACGCCTGCTCAGCCACGCGCGGAGATCGAATCCTCTCTCTCGCGGGTGACCTATATGTCGCCGGATGCGAGTCCTCTCCCGCGACACGGGTGCGCGCCGCTGCGAACCAATCGAAACGGCAACACTTCCGGGACGCTTACGGTGTATGGAAGTTTCACACTCAACGGCTCGCGCATCCACGGCCACCACGCGTTATCAGCCCAATGACGGGCAGCGCCCTTGAGTCGGCAATGTTCGGCTTCCTTCTCCTGCGAGCACGCGCAGTTGTACAAAGCATTGCAGCGCGGAGACGTCGTTATGCGTAATCTTATTATATGCCTGGACGGCACTTGGAATACACCAGATCAACGCGACCGTGATCGGCAAATTCCAAGCAATGTTGTCAAGATCGCCAGGGCCGTCGCCACAAAGACGCCCGCGCAACAACCCACACAGGTCGTCTACTATGATACCGGCGTCGGCACCGCCGGTCTTCTCGACCGACTGATCGGTGGTGTGACCGGCCATGGTATTTCAGAAAACATCCGCACTGCATATCGCTGGTTAATCGAATACTTCCAGGAAGACGATCGGCTTTTCCTCTTCGGCTTCAGCCGCGGAGCCTATTCCGCACGCAGTCTCGCTGGGCTTATAGGCATCTGCGGAATTCCTCGAGCCAGCGGTCGTAGTGTCGACAGTCTCGTTAAGGAGGCCTATACCATCTATCGTGACAAAACGCCGAAAAGGCGCGACTCCGAGAGCAAACAGTTCCGTAGGGACAGCAAGGCCGTACGAGCTACGGTGCATTTCATCGGTGTCTGGGACACGGTGGGTGCGCTAGGCGTGCCAACCGGTGGGCCAATCGGTTGGTGGACACGACGGCGAAGCGGTTTTCACGACGTCGATCTCGGCGCGCACATCAAGCACGCCTTTCATGCCCTTGCCATCAACGAGAGGCGAGGACCGTTCCAACCTGCGCTCTGGAGCACGAAGGAATCCAACCATGGTCAAGTGATCGTTCAGGCATGGTTTCCAGGCGTTCACTCCAATGTCGGTGGCGGATATGTCGATAGTGGCCTCTCGGATCGTACCCTTCTGTGGATGATCTATAACGCCAGTGCGCACGGACTGCTATTTGACGAAAACTACATCGATCTTTGCGTGCGACCGAATTGGTTCGGTGAGCTTCGCGATTCCATGCAACTGCCCTATCGTCTCATGCTATGGGACAGACCACGCGACCGAGCCATTGGCTCCGTGTGTCCGGAATCTGAGCACCTGCACATATCCGTACCGGAACGCTGGACTAACGTCACCAGCCCCGACAATCCACCAACGCATGTAGTGGATTTGATCGATTCGATGACACACCACGGCAGTCCTTGGGAAGAGAACTTCAATCTTGCGAATAGGGCCAAGTTGACGAACCACCATCAACAATACGCTGTTTGCAACGCACAATCGGACCGATCTGTGGATCCTGCCCACGGGAGCAAGCCGAACGAGTAATAGAGGAGTCCGTTATTTGACCAATTGTAACGCGAACTCGAAAGAGCACAGCCCTTGTTCGACAATGCTGATATCGCACCGGAACGGATACTGACGCGGCTGGCTAACCTCTGTGTATCTCCTATTCGTGGCGACAAAGTCGCCTAAAGGAGGCATACTCGTTCCGCCGGAATCCAATTGGAGACAAGGCGAACCGCACCCGTGCTTGAGACCCCACGTCCCGCATTCACGGCAGACGCCTCGCGAAGCGCACCTTCTTGAACCCGGTCATTTCCGATCCGATGCAGTCAGGACCGCCCTTTTCGCACCAATCACACACGGAAAACATTTCCGGAACGACACGCTGTCCGCTCTACTGAACCGTTGGACAACTGAACCGTGCCGGTTTTACCCGAAAGTACATGACTTGAGAATGGAGCTTCATGAATTTTCTCACACTTGCCCATTGCGCTAATCTAGGTCCAAGATAGGCGCCGGCGCAACTCATACCAGAGGGACTCCCCACGGTGAACTCGACCACACTATCACGTCGTGCAGTAACGATCAGAACAAAGCGGATCATTGCGAAAAAGAAGGCGATGCCGGTCTCAGAAGTCCTGTTGAGTGCCTACCTGCGGAACAGCCTCCGTTTCACCGACCCGGGGGTCCGCGCATTGTCGCTTCCGCTCAACCGCGAATTCAAGCCAGTTGGCGTTTTGATCACGCCCGCTGAATCAGGCGCCTGTCAAACGGTCAAGGATGTCCGCAACTTGGTCTGGAAGAAGCTTCCTGAACATCGAAGGGGTGAATAGTGATCATTCGAAATCTCAGAATTTCAACCCTAGCCATTTTGGTTTCGGGGTTTTTCTTGCTAAGCACCAGCGGTACTGTGGCAGCGGTGGACGCAACCGATTTCGATTTCAACGGCAACGGCATCATTGATCCTGGAGAAGAGGCAATCGCATTTCTTCGACATGTCAACAGTCTACTGTACAGGGAGGTTGACAGCAACGAGGATGGCGAGATTCAACCGGATGAAAGAAGGACATATCATCGGTATAGTGATGGTGACGTTGAGGATCTGTTAGATGAATACGAGCAACGGCGGGGCGATCGCCGCGGAATTCCGATCGCTGAGGCCGGCAGTGTTTTTCAGGGTCCAACGGCGAAGCGCAATTCTTTCGGCGGTGTCTTGGTTCGTGAGAGGCACGAAGACGTAACGGTTCTTCAAGATTCCTCCCGATTCAGGAGAGCAAAAGGCGCGGTTTTGTCGTTCCTCCGTGACGTTACCGAGAATGAGAGCACGTGGACCGTGCGGGGTGCCATCTTACGGCCGTTCAGAAAGTCGACAGGTAAAGCACCAACTACCAAAGAGACAATCCTTACTTCGTACTCAGTTGTACCTAGCATATCTTTAGATCGTGTCAACAAATCTAAAAGCCAACAATACGAAGTTGACTCCCTTGTCTTCCGGTTAGGAACAGAGTTCGAGTATGGTGGCGGTAGTTTGTTCGAGTTGCAGTATTTGCGCGCCAATCTGGGCTATTCTACGGACGTCAATCTTTATAGCTCTGTTCCAATCGCTGAATTCCAGTGGGAACCCGTAAAGCTGGATTGGGGTATTGGTACGAGTCGACGACTACCGGGTGACTCGATGGAGTATCGGTTCAGGGCAATAATGCATTCTGAGATGGGCACCGTCCTCAATGCCGGTGAAAAATCAACGCTGGAAGAAGGGGAAAAGTTCGTGCGGCTTGGACCAAGGCTCGAATTGGAGTTTTGGCCGACGGCAGAGCTGTTGCAGCGATTTTCAGTTAACATAAATATGCGCTACTTGTGGGAACTCTCCGAAGGTCCGTCGACTAGTCACCTATGGGAAGCGGGATTGAGCTTCAGACTCGATCAGAACGGACATGTGCAGTTGCAGGGCGAGTATCGAAATGGAGAAGTACCGCTCACGAATGAACTAACCGAATCGTTCTTGGTTGGGCTAGGAGTCAAGTTCTGAAGGCAGCCACCTGCCACCTGTAACATCGCGATAAGTCGGTTTCTCTGTTGAATTGCATTGGGGTCCGGGACGTGCGGTCGCGAAAGGGCCGATTCGCCACACATGCTAACGACTGTTCCGCTTACAGTGCGGTGTGCCGGGCGCGACGCGACGAGCCACCGATCGCCGGCTCTGCGCAGCACACGCAGACGCCGGCGTCCCTGCGCGCGGCATAGCGTCGGCGATCGAGCGCGCGCGTCGCTTCGCGGCAGGGCTCGCAGACCGAACGGCCGTCCTCGGGTGGGCTGCGGCCGAACTTCGAGCAAAGGCCCGCATCGCGCCGCGCGCGGCGGCGGCGCTTGTCGCCGGCTCGGTCGGCGCGGCGGCACTTGACCGGATCGCGGCCGGCGTAGGCCACGCCCCGGGCTCGCGCCCTGTCGCGGCGGGCCTTGTCGGCGGCGCGCCGCTTCTCCCCGCAGCTCGCGCAGACCTTCAGGCCGGACTCGGGCAGCGCCTTGCTGCACCGCGAGCACAGACCGCTTGCGATTCGAGCGACATGATTCCGGCGCAGGCGGGCGCTGGCCCGCTCCTTCGCGGAGACCTGGTCGGGCATGGCCGGCGCCCCGCTCAGCGCGCGTGGCGCATGGCGCGGAGACCGCAGGCCCCAATCCCCACAACTGCACGCCGGACGCCTTCAGGTTGAGCGCCGTGCAGATGATGATCTCGTCGCGCTCGGGCTGCATCTTCGTGACCTCGCCCGCGCTGACCACGGTGCGACGCGGCCTGCGCCCGCCCTTCCTCGAATTCGGCCGCTCGGCCTCGACCGGGTGGATTTGGCCGTCGGGCCGGGAGCGGAATCTCTCGACCACGTAGCGGTCCCCGTCGAGCCCGCGCCCGAATACGTGCACCAGGAAGGTGTGCGCGTTGCGATGTGATGGCCTGCGAATCCGCATGCTCTGCCTCCCCTTCGTCCGTGATGCCGACGGCCGGGAGACCCTCTCCGCAGCGCCGCCCGGCCGCCCTGCTCCCGGCCGAACACTCGCTTTCGTGGATGCGCGGCACGCCGAGGGAGGCAGGGGGATGCGGCCACGTCTGGCAACTGCACGAGTTTGGCCGATGGGGGCGCCAAGTCCTGTTGTCAGCTGTGCAGAATCGACGTCGATTGGTGAACCAAGGGGCCCATTTGACTAAGCAAAGCGACGACTATGGGCGGACGAGCAAATTATGCAGGCAGTGCTAGCCGGGCTCGATCTTTGTGTTCAATCGGGATATTCGAGAAGCCTCTTGAACATAGGAAAAATCCGAGCGCGCAGCAGCGACAGCTGACTTGGCGATAGTCGCAACGATCAGATCGGCGCTGTCGTCCGTACCCTCCGCAAGCAGAGTGCCTTCAGGATCGTAGATGACGCTCCGTCCCACATACCGCAGCTCATGCTCAGTGCCGATCCGGTTGGCATAGGCAATGTAGAGTTGGTTCTCAATGGCGCGAGCAGGGATGACGTGTCGAGCAATATGGCCGGGCGGTTCCATGAGCGACGTTGGAACCGCGATGAGGTCGGCGCCGTTGCGGGCGCAGTCCCGGGCGAGCTCCGGGAATTCGATGTCGAAACAGATCAGCACCGCAATCCTGACTCCTCCGAGGTCTGCCACGACGGGTCCGGTTCCCCGCAGGAAGGCAGATTGCTCCCAGTCGCCGTAGAGCGCGCGTTTCCGATAGTTGGCGAGGATTGCTCCGTCGTCGCCGATCAGCAGGGCGGCGTTGTAAAGTCCGGCACCCTGCATCTCGTAGTACCCAACAAGGATGGCCGTTGCATTCGACTTGGCCACGGCTCGAAGCGCAGACACAGTCTCCTCATCGATTTGGCGGGCGACCTGTTCGACGCGTTCACGGTTGTAGTAGCCCGTCAAGAAACACTCCGGAAAGACAAGGAGGTGCACACCGCGCCGCGACGCCTGAGCGGTTGCTCGCGAAATGGTTGCCATGTTGGCAGCTACGTCGCCCAGCACACCTGAGTCCTGCCATAAGCCGACGGTGAGACTGGCCTCCGGGACGGTCATGCGTCTTGGCTTCGATGCGCACCAAGGAGGCGCGGCAGGTCGCCGAACCGCGCGATCGCTCCGAACACGACCACGGCGATCAAGACGAATAGAAGGGCAGCCGATGCCATAACGGGCGTGTAACCGTAACGAAGGGAGTTGAAAATCTTGATCGGGAGCGTCTCGGCGGAAAAGCCCGCAACCATGTAGGCGATGATGTACTCGTTCAGGCTGAGGACGACGGCGAAGGCGAAACCGGAGATGACGTAGGGGCGGACCAGGGGAAAGACCACGGTCAGAAACACGGTTCGCCGGTTCGCGCCCATGGTCCGCGCAGCCTCGATCAACGAGCGGTCGATGCCTTCGAGGCCGAGCGAGATGGTGACCAGAGGAAGCGCGACCAGGAACACCGCATGCGAGATGATCGTCGCGAGAATGTGCCCGTAGAGGCCGGCCGAGATCCAGAACACCATGAACCCGAGGGCGGAGATGACCGGCGGCAGAAGGAACGGCGCGATGCCGAGGCCGAACAGGACACGTCCCAGAAGAGCGCCGCGAGACCAGACATAGAGGGCCAGCGGCAGGGCGACGGATACGGCGAGAAGGCCGGCAAGCACGGCAATGATCGCCGAGTTGGTCAGGGAGTTGGCCCAGTCGCTCTTGGTGAAGAGCTCGCCGTACCACTTCAAGGAGAATCCCTCGGGCGGGAACAGGAGACGCTTGGGCTGGTTGACGGATACCCCGGCAACCACCACGAGGGGTGCGGCCAGGAAGACCAGGACGGCGGCGACGAATGCCTTGCCGAGCCAGCCCGTCATGGCCGGCTGCCTTTGCGGTCGCCGCTGACGGCCAGCGCCAGACCGACCAGTGCGAGCGATACGAGAAGGAAGAACATCGCCATCGCGGCGCCGAAGGGAATGTTCGATTGGAAGATGGCCTGGTCGGTGATGTGAACCGGCAGGGTCCAGTGCGCGGGCCGCCCCAGCACCTGGGGAAGCAGGTAGGCGCCGAGGGTAAAGACAAACACGAGGATGAGGGCGCCGGTGATGGTGCGGCGCATGATCGGCAGCGTCACGCCCACGAACGACCTGAGCGGGGATGCGCCGGACATGCGGGCGGCCTCCGGCAATTCGGGATCAAGTCGGGACACCGAGGGGTACATGGTGAGGACCGCGTACGGGAATCCGAGATAGCTCAGTCCCAGGATCAGCGCCACGAGGCCCGGCGTGTAGGCACGGGGACCATCGGTCAGGCCGAGCCACGCAATGAGGTTTCCGACGCCGGCCGTTCGCGACAGGATAGTCGACCAGGCAAAGCCGATGATGACCTCCGAAAGGGACAGAACGGAGAGGATGAACACCAGGATGATCGTCTGCGACCGCCGGTCCATCCGGCTCACGATATAGGTGAAGGGAAACGCGACCACGACGACGATAGCCGCCGCTCCTGCGGCCAGCGCGACCGAGGTGAAAAGGATCTTTCCGAAGAATGGCGACAGAAAGCGGATGTAGTTGGCCAGCTCGAAAGACGGCTCGAAGAATCCGCCCTCGATCCGCTTGAAGAAGCTGACGGCCAGCATGATCGCGAACGGGATTACGAAGAACACGAGCAGCACCACGGCGGGGAAGAACGCCTGGGGCCACGAGGCGGTCTCTTCCCGTCGCTGCCTCATGGTGGGGTCAGCGCAGCGCGCCCGGTGTGGAAGGTGATGCCCACCCGCTGTCCCACGTCGACGTGCGGTCGATCCCTGGGCGTTGAAACCGAGAGTATCGTGAGGCCGCTCACGGCAACCGAAATCTCGACGCTGGCTCCCAGATCGCGGATGAACTCGACGACGCCCTCGAAATCGGCGTCTTCGAGGGTGGCGGTCAGCGCCACGTCTTCGGGCCGGATTGAGAGAACCCCTTCGGCACCGACGGCGATGTTGTGCGTCCGCGCCTCGGGAATAGCGATGGAGCGACCGAATATCTCGACCGCATCCGCGCTGACCCGACGGCAAGCGACGAGATTGCTCGTGCCGATGAAGTCTGCGACGAAGGAGTCCGCAGGGTTGCGGTAGATTTCGATCGGCGGCGCTGCTTGCAGAATACGGCCCCGGTCCATCACCACGACCAGATCAGCCATTGTCATGGCCTCGCGCTGGTCGTGAGTCACGACGATGGTTGTGATGGCTAGCTTCTGCTGGAGCAGGCGTAGCTCAATCTGCATGTGCTCCCGGAGCTTTGTATCGAGCGCCGACAGAGGCTCGTCCAGAAGGAAGAGCGTGGGCTGTATGGCAAGGGCGCGCGCGATCGCGACCCGCTGTCGCTGACCGCCCGACAACTGATGAACGCGCCGGTCCTGAACGTCGGGAAGCTTCACGAGATCGAGCAGCTCATCCACCCGCGCGTTGCAGGCCGCGCGTGCCACGCTCCGAATTCTGAGCGGATAGGCAATATTCTCGGCGACCGTGAGATGAGGAAAGAGAGCGAGCGACTGAAATACCATTCCGAAGCCGCGCCTGTGGGCCGGAATGTCGGATTGGTCGACCGCATCGAGCAGTATCTGGCCTGCAGTCGGAATCTCGAGGCCAGCGATGAGTCGCAGGAGAGTCGTCTTGCCGCAGCCGGAAGGGCCGAGAAGGCACACGAATTGGCCGTCCGGAATCTCGATGGTGACGTCGTCAACGGCGGTCACGTCGCCGAATGTCTTGGATAGGCCCTGGGTGCGGAGAGACGTCACCGCCTACATCTAGCACGCAGACGGGAGGCCGCAGGAGCCTCCCGCCCTAGAAGCAGCACGAGCGCTAGTGTCCTGTTCCATAAATTACTAGTCAAAATGGTTGGTCTGTGATTCGCTGTGCCTCGGGTTGTCGGTTTGGAGGCGGCGATGGCACGGGGCAAGGCGGTTTCGATTGTTCTGAGCGATGTGGAGCGGCTTGATCTCGAGAGCCGGGTTCGACGCCGCAAGTCCTCGCACGGGG
>Ga0209544_1003342_pt1 | contig 12578 bp, 8 predicted proteins | sample MesohylPK_FD_187297 | JGI IMG/M metagenome (GOLD analysis project Ga0209544, IMG submission 187297) | Host-associated microbial community of the marine sponge Aplysina aerophoba from Gulf of Piran - sponge mesohyl, lysed by proteinase K... | ecosystem: Host-associated > Porifera > Sponge >...
GACCCTCGGCCGGATCAGGAACCGCGAAAGGCCGACCACCAGGTGGAGCCTCGCCTCGCGCGTCGGCGCGTCCCAGCCGATCCAGCGGTCTCGCGCCGCCAGCGACAGGGCCGGGGAGGCGAACACGAACCCTCCCAGCCAGCCGTGGTCCGAACCGATCAGGTAGCGAAGCTGCCGGCCGACGTGCCGAACCGCTCCCTCGGGATGCTCGCGCTTCAGCATCGCGCCCAGAATCCGCCGCTGCTCCCGGTCCTCGGCCGGAACCAGCCGAAGGCCGGAGACCAGCCCGGCGCATGCGGGAACCTCTTCGGGCGGCGGAACCTCGATATCGAGGCCCGCCGGCCCGCCGCCGCCGCCCCGGCGGGTCGGCTCCGGGATCCGGATGCGGCTCTCGGCCGCGAGCTCGCGTAGAGCGACGGTGCAGCTCGCCTCCTGAAGGCGGCCGAGAGGATCGGCGAAGCCGAATTCCAGGCAGACCAGGCGGCCGAGCTCGGTTCTGGTCTCAAAGCCTCCCGCCTCGAGAATTCGCCCGAGCCGCGCGGCGCCGCCGGGCGACCGGAGAGTTTTTGAAATGCTGTTTTGATTCGCCATGGCCGAATCTATACAGGAACTAATCAAGTTTGTTCAAAGGCTATCTGGCTAATGGGCGGGGTGCGCAGCCTCCTCCTGAGGGCGGCTCGCGTCGGAACGACGCCGAACTGAATCAAGCGGTTCAGTCGCGCCCCGGAATTTCGAGGCGGCGACTTGACAGGCGCCGCCGTGGAAAAACTGTGAAAAGCCGTGTATAAAATGTCCGGAAAACGCTAAATTAATTCAAAAAACCGCTTGACTTGAAACATGGATGCTTCGTCGTGCTCGCGGCCGGGCTGGCGGGGTTCCACGCCTCAAAGCGCCCGTCCCTTCCGGGCGCGCAGAAGCGCCGGCGGGGACTGAAAATCCCCTAGTACGGCTTCAGGGCTGTGCAAGCCCAAAGTAAATGGTTGAGGAAATAGAATATGACCGAGGCAAGCATGATGCATTGATTGCCGCAAGGCCCCCTTCTACCCGGCCCGATGATCGAAATTATCGTCCAGACGGCAGAGCATACGGTGAAGGGGAAAGTGCTTAGGCCCAGGGCTCTGTATTGGTCGCCTTTCGAAACTCCGGAATGATCGTGCAGCGCGCGATGCGCTCCGAATTCGCAAATGGCCTATATTCAATTCCCGGACCCGATGTTTCTCATGCCAATTCTCCCCGACTTCGAGCGCCGAGCGCGCGGATCCGATCCGGGGACTTGGTGAAATCCGACCAGACGGCGCCAACCTTCTCCTTGACGGCATCGGCGGTCTCGAAGACCCGGTTGGCGAAGCGGCGCGATTTCAGGAACTGGAATACGGTCTCAACCGAATTCAGCTCCGGGCCGTAGGGCGGCAGGCGCCGCAGCGCCGCGTTGGCCGGGATTTCGAGCGCCTTTGAACCATACGATGCGTCCGTCGAAACCGCCTTCCCGGAACCATCCGGGACCAGCCATAGAACGCCCGGCACATGATGTCAAACGGAATCGCCATCGCCCCGACATCGCAGCCACGGCAGGGCCTCAAGCCCAGGCGCGCTCAGATCAACGCACCGGCCCCCCAAGGTTCAACCCACGCACAAGGCGGGCGTTCCTGCCGTGAATATCACGCAAAATGAAAATCGCGAGAAATAGGGGGCGACTAAATACCAATAATCGCCGATTTCTGCAGAATCTTGTTTCGGCCCGGCTACGCGTTCTTTCTCGGATGCTTCGATTTCGGGTTCCAGCAGCCCATCCTCTCGAATCCCCCTTTCCTAGCGGCGGCGATCCGTTTTGAGGGCGCGGGCACGCGGTTGCTCCGAATTTCACTGCCGGCCTTGCAAGCCGATGAGGTCGCCGGGTAAATTGAGAGAGTCGCAAAATCGAAACCGCTTTTCCGATGTTTTCGACCAAGATGCGCGGTTTGCGCCTTGCGGTTAAATGGCCGTTCCGGTAGGCAATGCGCGGCGGCGCGGCCGCTTCTCGGTCCAATGTACATGTGCTTGTCCGAATGCCGGCGATCTTATTCTGCCCGTCGAACTAGAAACAAGAATCTACGGAAGGGGAATCTTGTCAGAAATTTCAAACCTCGGCGCCGACATCATGGAACGGCTGGATCAAATGGCGGGAATCAGCGAGTCGGGCGAACACCTGACCCGACGCTGCTATACGCGCGAGCATCGGCGGATCAGCGATCTGACCGCAAAGTGGATGCGAGTTGCTGGCATGGAAGTTCGCGAGGACGCGGTCGGCAATGTTATCGGTCGCTACGACGGCCGGACTCCCCGGGCTCCGGCAATAGTTCTTGGTTCGCATCTCGATACTGTGGTCAGGGCCGGACGCTACGACGGTGCTCTCGGCATGCTGGCGGCAATCGACTGCGTAAGGTCGCTGAATGAACGAGGAATTAGATTTGACGATGCCATCGAAGTTGCGGGATTCGCGGACGAGGAGGGAGTCAGATTCCAATCGGCTTTTCTTGGCAGCCGAGGCATGGCCGGGTCATTCGATGGAGATCTTTTGGAACGAAGAGACGAAAACGGAATTTCTCTGGCCGAAGCAATGACCACCTTCGGGCTTGATCCGAGTCGGATATGCGATGCCGCTCGAAGGCCCGAGGACGTACGATGCTATCTGGAGGTGCATATAGAGCAAGGACCCGTTCTGGAGATCGAGGGCCTCTCGGTATGCGCGGTGACTGCGATCGCCGGCGCAGTCAGAATGACGGTTACGGTTACCGGGACGGCAGGCCATGCCGGTACCGTGCCGATGAACGCTCGGCGCGATGCGCTGGCGGCGGCAAGCGAATGCGTTCTTTTGATAGAGGATACCGCGAAGCGCCATTCGCAGTCGGTCGCGACGGTCGGACGGATGTCGGCATCCCCGGGAACGACCAACGTAATCCCCGGCACGACTTCCTTTTCGGTTGACGTCAGGGCGTCGGTTGATGACGTTCGACGTGCGGCTGTCAAGGAAATGCAGCAGCGAATGGCGGACGTTGCTGCGCGAAGAAACGTGAAAATCTCCGTCGAGAAGTCGCACGACGTTAACGGAGTAACCTGCTCATCCTGGATAGTGGAGGAGATAGCGGGGGCTATGGAGGATCTCGGCCATCGCCCCTTCCTGCTTCCGAGCGGCGCCGGCCACGATGCCGCGGCGATGGCGGGGATTGCCGATGTCGGCATGATCTTCGTTCGATGCAGTGGAGGGATCAGCCACTGTCCGGAAGAGGAGATTACACGCGAGGACGCGATCGCGGGATCGAATCTGCTGCTCCGGACAGTGGAGCGGATTGGAGGCTACCGAAATTGAAGTTAAACCGGAAAAAATCCGACCAGAACTTTTTTTCAGAACTCGACCCTAGCCCGCGTCTCTTGATGGGGCCGGGCCCGGTGGATGTATACCCGCGCGTGCTGCGCGCCATGTCGGTGCCGATGCTGGGACAGTTCGACCCTGAATTCACGAATTACATGAACGAGGTCATGGAACTCTACCGGCAGGTCTACCGAACCCGCAATCACTGGACTTTGCTCGTGAACGGGACCGCGCGGGCGGGAATAGAAGCGTGCCTCGGCTCCCTCGTAGCTCCGGGCGACAGCGTATTGGTTCCGCGCTTCGGACGCTTCGGCCATCTATTGACGGAGATTAGCGGGCGCGTTGGCGGCGAGGTTTCAAACATCGATACCGAGTGGGGCGGCGTTTTTCCCGTGGAACAGATTGCGGACGAGGTCAAGCGCGTCCGCCCGAAGGTTCTAGCCTTGGTCCATGGAGACACGTCCACGACTATGGCGCAGCCTCTTGCCGGGCTTGCCGAGGCTTGCCGGGAAACGGGAACTTTAATTTTCGTGGATGCGACCGCGACGCTAGGCGGGATACCGCTCAACGTAGACGACTGGGGGCTGGACGCGGTTGCTTCGGGACTGCAGAAGTGCATGTCGGGACCGCCGGGCTCGGCGCCGGTTACGCTCAGCGAGCGCGCAGCCGAGGCGATCAGCCGCCGCAAGCACATTGAAGCCGGCATTCGTCCCGAAGGCTATCGCGGGGCCGAAGGCCCGCCCGTTAGTTCGAACTACTTCGATTTCGGTATGCTGATGGACTACTGGAGTCCAAGGCGCTTGAACCACCATACCGAATCCACCTCGATGCTCTACGCCGCGCGAGAATGTGCGCGGGTGGTGCTGGAGGAAGGGCTTGAAGCGGGTTTCGAACGCCATGCGCAGGCTAGCCGCGCATTGCGCGCGGGTCTTACGGCGATGGGCCTCGAACTGTTCGGCGATCCCGAAAACAGAATAGTCAGCGTAACGGGAGTCAAAATTCCGAATGCCTGCGGCAATGGCGAGAAAGTACGAAGAGAGATGCTGCAAGACTTCGGGATCGAGATCGGCACGTCCTTCGGGCATCTCGCAGGAAAGATCTGGAGGATAGGCACAATGGGCAATGTCTGCCGAATGCCCAACATCCTTCGCTGCCTCGCATCCCTGGAGGCGGTGCTGCGGCGCAACGGTTACAGCGTACCCCCCAATTCCGGGGTGGATGCCGCCTACCTAGCCTATGCGGAGGCGGCGGGTTGACAACCGACCGAATGGCGGCACTTCTGAATGGCCCCGTCGCGGTTGTCAATGTCGGGCTTGCGGATTTCGCTCGCGATCTGGCAAGCCAAGGGGTTCAGGTCGAACATGTAGACTGGTCTCCCCCGGCGAGAGGCGATCCGGGCATTGCGAAGCTTCTGGCGGATTGCGGAGCGGAATCCGTAGGCAAGGCGAATGCGCGCGCCGTAAAGCGGATGCTTGCGGGCGACCCTGTGCTGATTGACGTCATCCCGGCTTCCGAAGCCATTCCCTCGCTCGAACCGGGCATGATCCTGCACGCGGGGCCGCCGGTCGAATGGAGCAGAATGTGCGGGCCAATGCGCGGCGCAATTCAAGGAATCGCCGTGTTCGAGGGATGGGCCGCCGACCTTGAAGAGGCGAAAAGGATCGCATCGGACGGTTCGTTCGCATTCCATCCCAATCACGACTTCGGCGCAGTCGGTCCGATGACCGGCATTACCACGCTTAGCCAGCCGTTAATGGTTGTCGAAAACCGAGCATTCGGCAATCGCGCCTATTGCGCCGTAAACGAGGGTCTCGGCAAGGTGATGCGCTTCGGAGGAAACGACGACGAGGTGCTCGATCGCCTGCGCTGGATTCGAGACGAATTCGGGCCGAGTCTTGGCCGCGCGCTAAGGGAAGCGGGAGGGATTCCGCTGAAGAGCCTCGTCGCCCGCGGCCTGACCATGGGCGACGAAATGCATCAGCGAAACGTAGCATGCTCCAGCCTCGCGCTGAGGGCGCTGGCGCCGGCGCTGGCAAAGACGTCAGGGAATTCCCTTGAACTATCGCGCGCGCTTGCCTTTATTGCTGGAAACGACCAGTTCTTTCTGAACATCGCCATGGCCATGGGCAAGTCGATCACCGATTCAGCTCGCGATATAGAGGGATGCAGCATCGTGACCGCGATGAGCCGGAACGGCACTGACTTCGGAATTCGCGTAGGCGCGACCGGCGACGAATGGTTTACCGCGCCCGTTGAAATGCCTGAAGGGCTCTATTTTCCTGGATTCACCGAGAAGGATGCCAATCCGGACATGGGCGACAGCTCGATCGTCGAGACGATCGGTCTCGGAGGATTTGCCATGGGCGCCGCTCCGGCGGTAGCCGGATTCGTTGGTGCGGGTTCCGCGTCCGACGCCGGGAATTTCACGCTCCGAATGAAAGAAATTGTTGTCGCGGAGAATTCCGAATGGACGATTCCCGCGATGGACTATCTCGGCGTTCCGACGGGGGTCGACATCCGGCTGGTCGTAGAAACAGGAATCGTGCCAACGATCAATACCGGGATCGCGCATCGCAATCCCGGCATCGGGCAAGTTGGAGCCGGCATCGCGCAGGCGCCGATGGAGTGCTTCACGCGGGCGCTCGCCGCGCTGGCCAAGCGGACGAGCGCGGCATGAGCATGGTAGTTCTGAACGAGGTTCGAAGGGGCGCATACCTGGACTCCGTTGCGCTGATGCGGATTTCGCAGGTCGTCAGGTGCCTCGAACAGATTGAAGAAGCCACCCTCATGATGGGCACGCCTGCGAACATGGAGATCATGGCGGATGCCGGAATCCTGTCGGAAGTCGGGCGGGCGGCGGGAGGAAGCGATCTGGTCATTGCCGTTCGCGCTCAAAACGCGCCGGCGGCGAAAGCGGGGCTGGCGGCGGCTCTGGCGCAACTCGACGCGCCCGCGCTACCGCATGCGCGCGGCGTCGGCTGGCGCCCGCGAACTTTGCAGTCCGCCGCGGCGGCGCTTCGAGGTGCCAATGTCGCCCTGATCTCGGTTCCCGGCGAATATGCGGCGGCCGAGGCGCGCAAGGCCATTCGAGCCGGGTTGCATGCGATGATTTTCAGCGACAATGTTCCTATCGAAGCCGAAGCCGAGTTGAAGCTTGAAGCGCGCGACCTCGGCGTCTTGGTCATGGGGCCCGATTGCGGCACGGCGATAATCTCCGGAACGCCTCTTGCATTCGCAAATCGCGTGTCCCGGGGAACAGTTGGAATTGTCGGCGCCTCGGGAACGGGCATACAGGAAGTCGCCTGCTTGATTGATCGAATGGGCGGCGGAATTTCCCATGCGATCGGCACCGGCGGGCGGGACCTGAACTCCGCAGTGGGCGGAATAACGGCGCAAATGGCGGTCGATGCTCTCGCCCGCGACCACGGAACCGAACGAATCGTATTAATTGCCAAGCCTCAGGGAGAAGATGTCGCCAGACTGGTTCTCGATCGGCTGCAGTCCTCCGCCAAACCGGCGGTGGCGTGCTTTCTGGGCGCCTCGAGGCTCGACTTGCCGGATAATGTAAGGCAAGCTTTCACGCTAAAGGAAGCGGCGTTCGCAGCTATGGGCGCAAGCCCGGAATGCGCGAAGCCGGGCGCTCCGCGGGCGAAGCCGGGCGGTATTCTCGGACTGTTCGCCGGCGGCACGCTTTGCGCGGAGGCGCAGGTGATCTTTCGCGACGAAGGTTTCCCGGTCGCATCGAACGCTCCGGTTGCCGGAGTGCCCAAATCCCGCTCCGGCTCTTGCTTAATGCTTGATCTCGGCAGCGACGAGTACACCCTCGGCCGCCCGCATCCGATGATTGATCCGGACATGCGCAACGGTTTGCTGAAGGAGGCGCTCGAGCGCAATGATCTTGGCGTCATCCTGTTGGATCTGGTGATCGGGCACGGCGCCCATCCGAGTCCCGCGGCGGAGATCGCAGCGGCGGTTCGTGCGCATCGGCGCGAAAATGGACCGGTGGTGATCTGTTCGGTGACCGGGACCGAAAGGGATCCCCAGGTGCTTTCAAGACAGGAAAACGAATGCCGATCCGTCGATATCGCGGTTGCGCCGAGCAATGCCGACGCCGCGCGCTGGGCACTGGCGGCGGCGCGGGGAGGCTGAATCCGAAATGGCTGTGGCGCCATTCGAAATACCGAGACGAATTCTGGTCGCTATCGGCGGCAACGCGACCCATCCGGACGACATAAAGGGCACTTCGCAGGAGCAGAAGGAAATCGCGGCCAAAACGGCGCGCGCCCTGCTGCCGCTCGCTCTCGGCGACAACGAGCTTATTCTCACCCACGGCAATGGCCCTGTCGTCGGAAAAATCCTGATGCGCCAGGCATTGACCCGCGGCGTCATCGCACCGATGCCGCTTGATATCTGCGTCGCCCACTCCCAGGGAGGAATCGCCTACCTGCTCGTGCAGGCTATGGAGAATGCCCTTCGCGAAGCGGGCAGTCCGCGCCACGTCGCCTGCCTTCTGACTCAGGTCGAGGTCGATCCCGATGATGCCGCCTTCAAGAACCCGACCAAGCCGATCGGAACATTCTACAGCGAAGAGGAGGCTAAGGACATCGGTCGCGAACTTGATTGGACAATGCGCGAAGACGCGGGTCGCGGTTGGCGCCACGTAGTCCCCTCACCCGAACCCAAGCATATTTGCGATATCTCCCTTGTGCGGACTCTCTCTCGCGGCGGCACCATGGTCGTCGCTGCAGGCGGCGGCGGAATCCCCGTCGTCCGCCGGCCAAACGGGACCCGTCATGGTGTCCGCGCCGTAATAGACAAGGACCTGACCTCTGCTCTAATGGCGAATGTGCTTGGCATTCGCTTGATGATGATCCTAACTGCCGTTCCGCGCGTTTCGATAGAATTCGGGAAACCCGATCAGAAAGATCTGGAAATGGTAACGACCCGGAAGCTGCGCGGCTATATGTCCGAGGGGCACTTTCCTGAAGGAAGCATGGGCCCCAAAGTCGAGGCGGCGCTAAGATTTCTCGATGGCGGAGGAGAGCGCGTTATCATCACTCATCTTGAATCCGTCGAAGCAGCCTTGAGGGGAGAATCGGGTACGCATATCGTACTAGGCGGCCATGCTTAGGCCGGAACCTGTTATGCTGGAAGCCACTTTGGTCGGACCTTCCGTTGAATACCGGCTGCGCGGCTCGGTCGGGCGCAAGGGGCGCGTCGCCGCAGTCTTGTCTTCGGTCGCCTATGTGTCGATGAACGCCGGCCTGCTTTCAATTGCGCGGGACGACACGGATCCTTGCGCCTTTTCGGTTGCGACGACGATTCCTCGGCACGCCGATTTCAGAAGCACCGGCCTTGCCGTCGATCAGGCCGCCTATGCGACAATCGAGCGGATCGTCGTTCCCGGTCGCTTGGAACTGGACATGCGCCCTGCTAGGCGATGGATGCCGGAAGTCTGGGCGAAGTTTCCTGATCCGGCCCTGATCCGGCGCGGGATCAGCGGACTCAGGATGTCCTTGCCGCGCAATATCAACTATGCGGGTTTAGGCGGATTTGTAAAAGATGGCCATTGCCCCGAAGACGGCGATACCGTTGGACGCGCAGCGCAACCGCTGGTGTTCTCGGCCGGGAAATTCGTTGCGTCGCTAAGTTCGGGAACCTTCGGCGATTGCGATTGGGCAAGAAAACTGATTGGGCTTGGCCCGGGGCTGACGCCTTCGGGGGACGATTTTCTTAGTGGATATCTGGTCGCGCTGCATGCTATTGGCCAGCGAGACGGCGCATGCCGCCTTTGGGCCGCGATTGAGGATTGCGCTCGCGCATCGACAAACTTGATTTCGCTGGCGATGCTCGAGTCGGCCGCGGCGGGTCTTGGAAACGCCAGCCTTCACGCTGCGGTCAATGCGATAATTTCCGGAGAATGCGCCGCGGACGCAATTGATCGCTTGTCGCGATTCGGGAATTCCTCGGGCTGGGACGCCCTCGCGGGCGTAGTTGCAGTACTTGAATCGGCGGCAAAGCACCGTCGCCCATTGGCCGCATAGGAGCAGCGAGCCGAATTGCTTCAGACAATACGGGCATACGGCGGCATGGTTTCCGCACCGCATCATTTGGCGGCGCAAGCGGGATTGAGAGTCCTTCGTGACGGCGGCAATGCCGTCGAGGCGATGGTGGCTGCCGCTGCTGCGATCACTGTGGTCTACCCGCACATGAACAGCTTGGGGGGCGACAATTTTTGGCTGCTCCATGCGCCCGGGCATCCGGTGAAAGCCATCGACGCATGCGGCGCGGCTGCCGCTGCGGTCAACCGCGAATTCTATCGATCGCAGGGATTCGACGCGATTCCCTCGCGCGGGCCACTGTCTGCGCTGACAGTGGCGGGCGCAGTCTCCGGCTGGCAGGCAGCTCTCCAAGCCAGTTCAGCCATGGGCGGAAAAATGTCTCTCGACAGGCTGTTCGAAGACGCGATTCATTACGCCGACCGAGGCATTCCGGTTACGCGGAATCTTGCAGCCAACGTTATCGGCAAAAGGAATGAGCTTGAGGAAGTTCACGGATTCGCGCCTGTCTACCTGCAGGGCGGCAGCCCGGTCGCTGAAGGCGCAAGGCTGAAACAGCCCCGCATCGCCGCAACCCTTGGCCGACTTGCGGCTTCCGGTCTCGACGACTTCTATCGAGGCGACCTCGCCCGTTCGATCGCCGCCGATCTCTCGCGCGCCGGAACGCCAGTATCCTTGGATGACCTATCCCGTCATAAATCGGTTTATGTTGCGCCGCTGTCCCTCGCGGTCGCCGGCCACACGATCTACAACATGCCGCCGCCGACTCAGGGACTAGCCTCGCTACTTCTGCTTGGAATCTTCGAACGGCTGGGAATCGAGGCTGCCGAAACCGCGGAGTATGTTCATGGTCTCGTGGAGGCGACCAAGCGGGCGTTTCGCATTCGCGATTCTCAGATAACCGATCCGGCCTTTATGACAACGGATCCGCGGCAGTGGCTTTCGGAATCGTCGCTCGCGTCGCTCGCCGCTGAAGTCGATCCTACCCGAGCCGCGCCATGGCCGCACCGCGAGGAAACGGGTGACACCGTATGGATGGGGGCAATTGACGGCGAGGGTCGCGCCGTCAGTTTTATTCAGAGCATTTACTGGGAATTTGGAAGCGGAGTTATTCTGGATGAAACCGGCATAACGTGGCAGAATCGAGGTACCAGCTTTTCGCTCGACCCGCACGATTTCAATTGCCTCGAATCCGGTCGGCGGCCGTTCCACACAATTCAGCCGGCTCTTGCCCATCTCGCTGATGGCAGAGTTATGGCATACGGGGCGATGGGAGGCGACGGGCAGCCGCAGACGCAAGCAATGATTTTCTCTCGATATGCCTTGTTTGATCAGGATTTGCAGACGGCGGTTACAGCTCCGCGATGGCTGCTTGGGCGGACCTGGGGAGATGCTGTCGCATTGCTGCGTATCGAGGATCGATTTGATTCCTCCGTGCCGAGGGCGCTTTCCGAGTTCGGTCATTCGGTCAAGATTGTTGATCCATTCGATGAAATCATGGGTCATGCCGGCGCGCTCGTTCGTCATCACGACGGCCTGATCGAAGGCGCCGCCGACCCGCGCAGCGATGGCGCCGCGGCAGGATTCTAAATCGGCGCAGACCGCGGCGCCTGCGGTATGAAGCGTTGGCGTATATGGGCGCAGGTCCGAGGCCAGCGATGGAATCGCAGGGCGATAGAAATTTCACGACAAAACAATTTCGATAACAGAAACGGCTCCCGACCTAGGAGGTTCGGGATCTTTCAACCGTACGCGGTTAACTCAGATCAAGCCGTAGCCTCGCCAAGCTCTGAAATCTTCGACGAACAAAAATAGCAGCATGGGGCCGTCCCGGAGTTTTTTGGTTCCCGGCATCGGCTGCCTCTTCCCGGGGATGAATCCGGCGAGGCGGACCGTGTTGACCGCGAAGCTCGCGATCGTCTGGTTCGGGTCGGTCGGGCCGCGCTATCTCCCGTGGAGCGGCTTGGACACGTGAACGGCCGAAACCATGATCTTGTCCTTGTGGACGACCGTGCGCGCGGGCGCGTCCGGCATCGTGCGCGCGATGGATATCGCCGTGCAGGCGGTCACCGCGTCGAAGGCCAGGCACTTGCGCAGGTCGTGGGCCGGATTGAGCTTCCGGTCCTTGATCCGGTCGCCGACCTTGAGGCCCCCGAAATACTCTTCGATCAGCCACCGCTTCTCGTACCAGGACGCGAGTTGGAGCGCGTGGTTCGGCGTTGCGTCGCCGAAGGTGGCGAGCAGCAGCCAGTCGAGAGGCTCGCTGCCGCTCGGCGGGTCGGGCTCGATGACCCGAACCGCCAGCATGCGAAGCGGCGGCGCGCCGCGCGGCTTGTCCGCCGGGGGGACGAGGTCGACGAAACCGGCGCGGACCTCCAGGCGCACGCCCGTGCGAGTCTCGCGGGCGCGCGGGCCGCCGCCGCAGGCCTCGATGTCGATGGTCTTCCCGGCGACGAGCGGCAGCGCGGCCGCATGGACCCACAGATCCCGCTTTTCGCCCGCCGCGTCGAAGGCCCTGAGCTGCGTCGAGCGGCTGGCGCGGAACAGCGCACTGGCTTCGCGCGCGAGCGCCTTCTCCATCAGGTCCCAGCTGTCCCCCTCCCGGTCGCAGATCGCCACGACCCGGGCATCGGGGCAGGCCGCGGCCAGCTCAAGGGCCTTGTCGATCCCGTCCCGCCAGCGCCGGCTCTCCGTCTCCGACGCGGCGGAATTGCCAGCCTTGCCCGTCCCGGGCGGCGAATTCGCCTTGCGCTCCGCCTTCGCCTCGACCGTCTCCCGGAAGTCCGCGTCGAGATAGAACACACCCAGCGCGCAGCCGCCCTCGCTGAACGCGACCCCGAAGTGCGCCGCGACCCCGACGCTGCCGGAGCCGTCGCCGCCGATGTCGACCAGCCCCTCCGTCGCCTCCAGGCCGCCGTAGTTCAGCATGGTCGTGTCCTGCACCGCCAGCACCACCGGCTGCTGGCGGCAGCGCTCCGCCAGGGCCTCGCGGTGCGGCTCCAGAACGTGGTCCATGGTTACGTGGGGGTTCGACAGGAACCGGTACGCGGCCTTCCGCTCGGCCTCGCCCGGGAAAACCGCCGGAAGCGCGGCGCCGGGGCGCTCCGCCCAGGCCCGGCCCATCGCCACCATCCGCGCCCGCAGGCGGGAATCGCTGCAGCTGCTGCGTC
>Ga0209544_1003345_pt1 | contig 12570 bp, 9 predicted proteins | sample MesohylPK_FD_187297 | JGI IMG/M metagenome (GOLD analysis project Ga0209544, IMG submission 187297) | Host-associated microbial community of the marine sponge Aplysina aerophoba from Gulf of Piran - sponge mesohyl, lysed by proteinase K... | ecosystem: Host-associated > Porifera > Sponge >...
CCTGACAATTGGGTCTATAGCAGCGCTCTTCTATCTACTGAACTTACCTAGTACCGGTAAACAGGCTTTTTTGCTTGCTTGGGTGTTTGGTTTTACGAAGTACCTGGTAGGTGTGTCGTGGGTGTTCGTGAGTGTCCATTCATACGGACACATTAACTGGTTCTTATCAGCTCTTATAGTCATGGGGTTCACTGCCCTCTTTGCACTGACAACGAGTCTAGTGGGTGTGGGCTACCATCAAGCTAGAAAACGATTAGACAGTCAGGATACTTTTTACCCCGCATATGCTGTATTGTGGTTTGGAATCATCTGGCTCTTGTATGAGTGGGTAACGTCCTGGATATTTGGTGGATTTCCTTGGTTGGTGGCAGGTTATGTCACCACCTACACTCCAATTTACACGCTTGCATCGATTGGGGGTGTGTCACTTAATAGCTTGGTAGTGGTATTACTTGCATGTAGCCTCGTGTATGTGCGATCGTTCAAACATGTGATGTATATGGGCACCTCTCTAGTCGGATTAGTTCTGATTGCTCTCATTCATTGGACGGAACCAGTGAACCCAATTCAGGTCGCCGCCATTCAAATCGCCGCGACCATTCCCGAGAAATGGAACTCAGCTAATAATCACTCACACTTCCAGAGATATGTCGAGTTAAGCGAGGGCGTAGAAGCGGATCTCATAGTTTGGCCGGAAGTGGCTTTACCGATGAATGTACAAAACAATCAAAGATATCTGGCTAGATCGAAACTGGATTTTTCCAACAAGAAGCACCTCATTGGGCAATTCGATTACGAATCAACTGAATCCGGTCAGAAGCTGTACAACAGCCTAAGTTTGTTTGACGGTACGGATGTGACCGTTTATCGCAAGCAGAAGCTTGTGCCGTTTGGTGAGTACATACCGTTTATCGAGCTCATAGGACCAGTTTTTGATTTCTTCTCCTTCCCCATGAGCGATTTAGTTCCTTCTCACGGTAAGCAGCCTAGTATAGAGGTTCAGGGCTTCAATGTTGTGCCAACTATTTGTTTTGAGGGAATTTTTCCTTGGTTTGTAAAGAAGCAAATCAGTGAGAGACAGGGCGACATAATCGTCAACGTAAGTGAAGATGCTTGGTTTGGAAATTCGATTGGACCTTACCAGCACTTCCAAATCGTTCGCATGAGAGCTGTAGAGAACGGCCTTTACCTAGTTAGAGCTGCAAATCGCGGTGTTTCTGGAATAGTTGATCCTCGAGGCAACGTTTTGGCAGAGCTCAATCCGCTAGAAGCAGGTGCCGTCGGCGCAACCGCTTATCAAATGGGTGGCAGAACACCTTACTCATACCTACCGATCTATAGCGAGCTACTACTGGCAGGCATATTGTTCCTAGTTTGGATTACTCTCTGGAGTACTCGTTCTCACAAATCTTCGCGTATTTCGACTAATTGAGGAGGACAAACGCCCGCGAGTAGTAAAACTAACGTAGCACGTCAGGCTGAATGGAGTTGCGTACCGAATATAGTGTTTCAACGACATCCTTTGATAGAGTGTCCAAGCAGTCAGTGGTTACGAAGTTGATGAAGTCAACCAAAGCTACCTTTTCGTGATTAGGTAGCCACGAAAAAAAGTCTCCAATTTCAACACGACCATCCAAAATTTCATAAATCCCGTAAACATGCAGTGGGTACTCAGAACCATGGTATGGATGTCTATTGACGTAAAGTCTGAGTGCTTGTTTTTCTTGAGTGTCTAAAGAAAGGAGTAATTTACCCCATCCGTGTCTAAAGTGCCAGTTGGAATCAAAGGACAACTCCAGACTGGAAGATAGTCCATCTAGTCCACGTGATGAATGTTTCATGTCACGTTGAACCATCTCCTTCCATTCGTGAGGCGGCGTATAGAAGTACCACGGTAAAATACTTGACAAAATAGAATCATCTAACGTGGAATACCTATCTCCTCCGTCGTGAAAATCTTGAAGACTCAATGACATCAATACTGGAAGGTAATACAACCTTCCCTCGTTTGTCATGAAAGCAAGCCAATCGTCGGGATAAAGACCCATCCTTTGCTCGAAATCTAGTGTTATATCTCTACGATTTACGTTTCTCAGAATCGGTTCAAGTCGTGGGTCTCCCTGGGATGGTGAGATAAATCTGTCCATTGGCATCGATCTATTCTCGAAAGCCGAGAAAAAAGTTTCGATGCAGTCGTTGATTAAGCTTTTCATTCAATAGCAACCTGTTCTATAGCCTTGTCATCTCATTTCGCTAACCCGCGTTCTAGTTCCCTCAACACTGTTTGATGTCCCTCTGGTGAGTCATTCAAAATTGGCAACAGTTGAGTGAAGTGCTCAAAATACTGGGCTTAAAAAGGTATTTCGAAGGGGAGAATAACTCAACGCACAATTCTCAAGATTGCTAGACGGATTATGCCTAGTTCAATGTCGTATTGCCGAGCGCTCGTGAAAAATAATTGCTGACATGATGCAGAAATGCACTCCCCTCGAATAGATCGTGCAACCTTTATGTCTAAATTAGATCAACAGAATAGAATCGCGAACCAAATTTAACTGATCTACAACGTCCTCCGATAGCATGTTCGAGCAATCAGCGGTTACAAAGTCGATGATGTCAACCAAAGCTACCTTTTCGTGATTAGGTAACCACGAATAACAGTCTCCAATTTCAACCCGACCGTCCAAAATTTCATAGACCCCGTAAACATACAGTGGGTACATAGCACCAACGCCAGGAAGGTTTTCAACGTAGCGTCTGAGCGCTTGTTTTTCTTGAGTTTCTAACGAATAGAGTAATTTACCTCCGCCGTGACCATGAAAGTACCAGTCGAAATCCAATAAGCCTGTCAGTCTGGTAGCTAGTTCATACGATGAATATATGTTAAATTGAAGGTACTCTTTCCATCGGGACGGTGGTTTATAAAACAACCAAGGTAAAGTCTGTGACAAAATCGAATCATCCAATACGGCGAACCTATCTTCGCCGTCGTGATAATCTTGAAGACTCAATGACATCAATACTGGAAGGTAATGCAACTTTCCCTCGTTTGTCATGAAAGCCATCCAATCGTCGGGATATAGACCCATCTTTTGCACGAGATCTAATGTTATTTCTCTACGATTTACGCTTCTCAGAATAGGTTCAAGCCTCTGATCCTCGTAGGATGGTGAGATAAATCGGTCTCTCGGGATCGATCGCCTCTCGAAAGCCGAGAAAAAAGTTTCGATGCAGTTGTCAATTAAGCTTTTATTCAATAGCAACCTGTTCTATAGTCTTGTCATCACATTTCGCTAACCCGCGTTCTATTTCCCTCAAGACTGTTTGATTTCCCTCAGGTAAGTCATTCAAAACAGGTAGCAGTTGAGTGACGTGCTCAAAATACTGGGCTTAAAGAGGTATTTCGAAGGGCAGAATATCTGAACGCACAATTCTCAAGATTGCTTGACGGAGTATGTTTCGTTCAATGTCGTATTCTCGATCGCTCGTGGAAAATGTTTAGTGGTGTGATGCAGAAAATGTCCTCCTTTCGAACAGATTGTGCGACCGTATAGACCAAATTAGATGAATTGAATCGAATTGCGCACCGAATTTAGCGTTTCTACGACATCCTCCGATAGCGCGTCCAAGCAGTCAGTGGTTACGAAATCAATGAAATCAACCAGAGCTACCTTTTCGTGATTGGGCAGCCACGAATAAAAGTCACCAATTTCAACACGACCATCCAAAATTTCATAGACTCCGTAAACATATAGTGGGTACGCATCACCAAGGTATGGAAGATTCTCAACGTAAAGTCTGAGTGCTTGTCTTTCTTGAGTTTCTAACGATTGGAGTAATTTACCTCCTCCTTGACTATGAAAGTACCAGTTCGAGTCAAATCGCATCTCCAGACTGGAAGATAGTCCATCTAGTCCACGTGATGAATGTTGCCTGTCACGTTGAACCATCCCCTTCCAATCGTGAGGCGGCGTATAAAAATACCACCGTAAAATCTGCAACAAAATTGAATCATCCAACACGGCGTACCTAAATTCTCTGTCGTGATAATCTTGAAGACTCAAGGACATCAATACTGGAAGGTAATGTAACTTTCCCTTGTTTGTCATGAATGCCATCCAATCGTCGGGATAAAGACCCATCCTTTGCGCGAAATCTAGTGTTATTTCTCTACGATTCACGCTTCTCAGAATCGGTTCAAGCCGCTGATCTTCGTAGGATGGTGAGACAAATCGGTCCACCGGGATCGATCTCCACTCAAATGCCGAGAAAAAAGTTTCGATACAGTCGTCAATTGGGTATTTCATTCAATTGAAATTCAATGCCGTAGCCTGATTCTCACAGTTCTCTATTGCCCGGTCTAATTCGTCGACGACTGTTAGATGTCCCGAAGTACTTCCTCTGAAGCTAGTTCTGTAGCGAACTATTAGTGGTAGGGTATTGGACTTACTTTGGATTACTCTCTGGAGAATTCGTGATCGCAAGTCCTCACGCACGTCGACGAATTGAGGTGGACAAACTCCTGCCAGCGGAAAAAACTAGCGCATCAAATCTGGATATGTAGAAAATCTCACATCCTGTCTAGTCATCACTTCAATCACGCAAACTTTACCTTCTGCGTTTTCCCGGTGAGCCTGTTTTAGTGCTGCATTGACTTCGCCAGGTTTTTCGACTTTGATACCTGTTGCACCCATAGCTTTCGCCATTTCAGCATATTCGCCACCCTGATTACCAGCGCCGAATTCGCGCATCGCCGTTGGCATCTTTGTGTCGTACCCACCCATGGTCTCGTTGTTTACGATCACGGTTGTAATGGGAACTTCCGCCCGGACGGCGGTTTCAATTTCCATACCGGTATGACCAAATGCAAGATCTCCCATGAAGTTCATGCAGAACTTTTCAGGATTCGCGATCTTAGCGCCGATTGCGAGAGGAATGCCATAACCTAGGTGTGTGGTCTTACCCCAACCGATGTACCCGAACGGATTGGTTGCTTTATAGAAAGGCATGATTTGATCTCGAGGGTTGCCGGCATCATGAGTAGCTACCGAGTTCTCGTGATTGATCACGGAGTTAATTTCAGAAATCACTCGATACGGATTGATCGGGGTCTCTTCTGAATTGAGTAAGGGTGCCCATTCTTTAAGCCAACCAGACTTTGTCTGTGCGATATCCTCATGAAGAGATGTGTCACTTTCACGACCGTTGTCCCCAACTTGAGCCTTTAACTCTTCGATACAAGCTGACAAGGCGAGTTTGGCGTCGCCGACCAAACCAATTTCGACGTCATAGTCTTTATTGATATCCTCTGCATTGACCGTTGAGTGGATGATGCACTTCCCTTTAGGAATCGTCAATCCAAAGCCTGTGCGCGTAAGACCAGAGCCAATACAAAAGACCGTATCCGCTGCTCCTAAATACTTGAACACAGCTTTTGGTGCAGTTCGGTTTGCTGATCCGAGCGCCAGTGGATGGTCATCAGGAAAAGCACTTTTTCCTTGCATCGTTGTGATCACTGGAATCTGAGCTAACTCAGCAAACTCCCGGAGTTCATTGGTGGCTTCTGCGTAAAGAACACCTTGACCAGCCCAGATCACGGGGTTTTCAGAGCTTAATAGTCTTCTTATCGCATCTTTGACATCGCTGTGAGAAGGTGCTGAACGCATTTTCGTTGCAGGCACATAGTCAGGCATATTGTCCGGGACTGGCTGAGAGAGAATGTCTCCGTGCATCTCCACCACAACGGGTCCCGGACGACCATGGTGAAGTGTATGGAACGCTCGGCGCATTTCGCGTTGTGTCTGTGACACATGATCAATCGAGATCGCGAGCTTGCTGACGTGGGCGTAATTTTTGACCGCGGAGAAATTTGGCGCGATATCGTAGCTCCTTAGTCCTGCGCCACCAGGCAAAAACAAGAGCGGAACTGCATCTCCCCACGCTTGAGCGATTGCCCCGAATGAGTTTTCAACGCCTGGTCCAGATTGAGACGCAAATACTCCAACCTGCTTACCACCCATTTGTCGAGCATAGCCGTCAGCGGCATTAATGCCGCCACGTTCCTGCCGAAATACGATAGGTCGAATGCCAACCTTTGCGGCCGCTTCAATGAGGTCATTTGCTGGAAAACATGCCATCCATGTAACGCCTTCCGCCTTTAGACAATTAGCGATTAAATCAAACCCGTTCATACTAGAAACCTATATCGATGTAAAGTCATCTCAGTCGAGACGCGTTAAAGAATACTTGGTAGAGCTGGGTTGATACAGATTAATGCGGAAATAGTGTTTGTTTGAGGAAGGTCGGGGAGCCTCTAGGCTTGTTTTCCAGCTACCATTTTTCTAGCGTATTCCAGTGCATGTGCGAGTGAATCCGTGAAAGCGATGCCTTTCCATGCGATATCGAATGCGGTGCCGTGATCTACTGATGTGCGAACAATCGGTAACCCGATCGTAACGTTTACACCCCTCTGGAAAGCGAAGAGTTTCATTGGCGCGTGACCTTGGTCGTGGTACATGCAGATTATTCCATCGTATTCATCTGCATGGATCGCACGATGGAAGATCGTATCAGCTGGATGAGGTCCAGACACCTGCCAACCCATGTTCTGACAGTGATCAATCACCGGCTTGATGATTTCCTCGTCCTCGTATCCCATCAAGCCTTGCTCACCTGCATGGGGGTTTAGCCCACAGACTGCAATTCGAGGTTTAGAAACAAAGGACGATAGTGCGGTCCGAGTGAGATCGATCACAGTTTCGATTCGCGCGGTATTCAGGATTCGAATGGCTTCAGCTAAGGAAACATGTGCAGATACGTGACTTACCGCAATTTCTTCCGTTGCCAGCATCATTGCGTAGTCCTTTGTGTCGCACCATACAGCAATGGAGTCGGTATGTCCCCGAAACGTCGGGAACAACATTTGCGTCGCGAGTTTGTTTATGGGTAGCGTGACGATTCCACTGATTTTCTTGTCAAGCGCATCTTCGGTAGCCGATTTAATGTATTGATAGGCAGCAGCGCCAGTTGATTTACTTAATTTCCCTGGTTGCAGGTCATGGACGGAAAGTAAACCAAAATCAAATACGTTCAGCTTTTGTGGGTCAGGTGCTTCTGTTGGACGCCAGCTCTTAAATGGAATATTGAGATCTAAACGATCTGCACCACTCTCTAGAATTGCCATATCGCCGTAGACGACGGTTGAAGAAGGGAAGCCACCGTCCGAGAAGTATCTCAGTAGTATCTCGGGACCTACGCCATTTGCGTCGCCCATGGTGATTGCTAAGGGGACATTAGTAGCTGACAAGTTCGGTACCTGGTTCTTTGGACTTAGTAAGGTTGTTGGTGGCGGTCTTCGTAAACGAAGCTGTGGGTAGATTCACTGCGTGTCGAGCAACAACTCGCCATCTACAATTCACCGATTTTAGCCACTCCTCATTTCGCTCTTCTACCGAAGCACAAAATAAATGACTGATTACAACCCTGCCGATATTGAGTCAAAATGGCAGTCGCTATGGGAACAGCGTGGGACGAATACATGGTCTATTGACGACCTGTTGAGTGCGGAAAATCCCTATTACAACCTGATGATGTTTCCATATCCTTCGGCGGAAGGACTACACATAGGAAATGTCTTCGCCTACACCGGCGCAGATGTTAATGGAAGGTTCCACCGACTTCTCGGCAAGGATGTTTTTGAGCCGATTGGATTCGACGCATTTGGTATTCACTCTGAAAACTTCGCACTCAAGAACAATACCAATCCGAATGAACTGATTCCTTCAAATATCCGTAATTTCACAAGCCAGCTCAAACGTATGGGTGGAATGTTTGATTGGGATCATACAGTTGATACGACATCCAAGGAATACTACCGTTGGACGCAGTGGCTATTCCTGCAACTCTACCATGCTGGTTTAGTTGAGCGACGAGAAGCGCCGGTGAATTGGTGTCCGTCCTGTATGACCGTTGTAGCCAATGAGCAAGTCAATCAAGGACTATGTGAGCGATGTGATTCCGTTGTCGAACTTAGGAATTTACAGCAGTGGTTTTTTCGAATCACTGAATATGCAGAGAAGCTCCTTGATGATATTAAGGATCTAGATTGGTCCAATACAACAAGAATCGCACAAACAAATTGGATTGGTAGAAGCGAAGGAGCAGAAGTACTCTTCCCTGTTCTTGATGCCAACACAAACATAAAGGTATTCACTACCAGACCGGATACATTGTTCGGTGCCACCTACATGGTACTAGCTCCTGAACATCCCATGGTTGCCGAGTTGATTGTGGATGAGCATAGTGAGTCTGTGGAAAGCTATATAGCAGAAGCACAGAAGATCAATTTAGTTGATCGGAAAATCGAGGACCGTGAAAAGACGGGCGTCTGGACTGGGTCATACTGTGTCAATCCCATGACCGGTCAGAATATTCCAATATGGATCTCCGATTATGTGTTGATTGAATACGGCACTGGTGCAATCATGGCAGTACCTGCACACGATCAACGGGATTTTGAATTTGCTACCAAATTCGAGTTACCGATACGAGAGGTGATTTCTCAGGATGGTGTTGCGAGCACAGAGCCTTTGAGCCAGGCATACGCAGATGACGGCATTCTCATCAATTCAGGTGAATTTTGTGGCCAACCTGTTGAAGTTGCTAAACAATCAATTGTGCAGCATCTAGAACAGCAAGAGCTCGCAAAACCAGTCGTGAACTATCGTTTGCACGATTGGTGTATTTCTCGTCAACGATACTGGGGACCACCGATTCCAATTATTTATTGTGATTCATGTGGTGTGGTTCCAGTACCCGAAGAAGACTTGCCCGTTGAATTGCCCTATCTTGAAAATTTCAGGCCCGATGACAGTGGTGAGAGTCCTCTAAGTCGAGACCGATCTTGGTTTGAGGTAAAGTGTCCTAAATGCTCAAATAATGCACATCGGGAGACAGATGTATCAGATACGTTTCTAGACAGTAGCTGGTATTTTTTACGGTATCCATGTACGGACGACGACACATCGGCTTTTTCACATGATCTCATGTCGAAGTGGTTGCCAGTGGATTCATACATTGGCGGTAACGAACATGCGGTTCTTCACCTCTTATATTCCCGATTTGTCACGATGGCACTGAAAGATCTGGGATACCTCGAATTTGACGAGCCCTTCACTAAGTTTCGTGCCCATGGTCTGTTAATCAAGGATGGTGCCAAAATCTCGAAAAGCCGAGGCAACGTCATCAATCCAGACGAGGTCATTCAAAAATTTGGTGCGGACACCGTACGAACCTACTTAATGTTCTTAGGTCCCTTCAATCAGAATGGTAACTTTCTCGACAAAGGTATTCAAGGCCCGGCTGGATTCTTACGTCGAGTATGGCAATCTGTAACAACTGCAATTGATGGCGAGGTCGGGGACGAGATTGTGACAAAACTCCACCAAACGATCAAGAGTGTTACCGAAGATCTCCACCAATTACGTTTCAATACCGCAATTGCCTCACTCATGGAGTATCTAAACGTGGTTCGTGCTGAACAACGAACCATCCACTTTGAGGAGGTCAAGCCGTTGGTGATCATGCTCGCACCTTTTGCCCCACACCTTTGCGAAGAGTTATGGGAGCACCTTGGCTCACAGGAGTCCATTTTTGACTCGTCGGTATGGCCGGAGTACGACGAAGACAAGATCAAGGTGGATGAAGTGGAAATCGGAGTCCAAATTAACGGTAAGGTCAGAGGTTCAATTGCAATCCCGGTAGCTGCGAATGAACAGGAAGTCCTTAATATCGCCAGTGAACATGAAAATGTTGCTGCCTATCTAGAAGGTGCCGAAATCCGAAAGACAATTTACATTCCCGGAAGAGCACTCAATATTGTCATCGCCAAATAACCTTATACTCACACCTTACGAGCATCTCATCCAAATCCTATGACCAATAAAAAATGGTTGTTCACTAGCTTTCTGTTGCTGGCATTACCCACACTGGCACAGGTTGACTTAGAGCAATTTGAAAATGTAACCTCCGAACACTACGCTGATTCAAAATCAGGTTTTGAATTGGCCTATCCATATCGTTGGCAGCCGAGACCACCTCCCGCGCCGTCAATCGATCTCCTTGTGTCCGCGGATTCGTACAACCTACCTAGTTTTTCCGTAGTCGTTAGGGAAGTGAGCACTGAAGAGGGTGAATTCCCCGACCAACGCCAACTTGCCATGGAATTATTCAGTCAGAGTCTTGGGATTGGTTCTCAACGTTTAGTGGAAGACCTTATTGAATATGATCGTGCAACTGACTTTAAAGGCTTTTCTGCCTTTGAGGTTAAATTTGCGTTCAATTCTCCCATCGGAGAACAGATTCCTCTACAGATGGTGATACTTGTCTTCACAGATGAGAATAAAACCTACGCATTAGCGGCGCTAGACCTCTATTCTCCAGATTCGTTGAGCTCGGATTTGCTCAATATTCGCGACTCGTTTCAAATACTGAGGGGCGCGGACGAATGAAACAGCTACTTTCTCTGATCCTGTCCGTACTAGTTTGTTACCAGCTACATGCGGAACCTTTTAAATTCGTTGCATTGGGAGACACGGCATACGGTGGAGCTGCTGTAAAAGCCAAGTACCATGAATTGATTGATCTCATCAATCAAGCCAAACCAGCGTTTTCTATTCACATTGGTGACTTGTGGGGAGCAGCAATTTGCAACGAGGAACGTTATCTAGAAGAGTTTGAAAGATTTGAGCGTTTTGAACAGCCGGTTTTCTTCACACCAGGCGACAATGAATGGACTGATTGCAATCGGTATGCATATGGCAACTATGAGAATGTCAGTCGGTTAGAGCTGATTCGAGACATATTTTTTGCCGATGCTACAAGCCTCGGGGCCAATCCAATGTCTATGGTTCGCCAAGCAGATATTTCCCAATTTATCGATTACGTAGAGAACGCTCGCTGGCTCTATGAAGATGTGCTGTTCCTGACGTTGAACGTCGCAGGCTCGTTTAATAACCTGCAAATAAAACACGAAAGGTCTATTCAAGAAGCATTTGAGCGACACAAGGCGAATATTGCTTGGTTACGAGATAGCTTCCGGATTGCACGCGAGAACGATTTACCAGCTGTGGTACTGAGTATGCATGCAGAAATATTGGATGCGAGTACCGCAGACGACTATCTGCCAGGTGAATTCGATGATTTGGTTAGCGAGATCCAATTAGCTGCCTATCGGTTTGGTAAACCGGTTCTGCTCATTCATGGGGACTTTCACAAGTTCATCATTGACCGACCTTTCCTAGAAAGTCGCGAACCTGGTCGATATGGGAATATCACTCGACTTCAAGTGTATGGAGACCCTGACATACGAGGAGTCCAAGTTGGGGTGGACACCTCAAAGAAATGGGTGTTCTCGTACGAACCAATCTACGTTGAGTAAAGCGCGTCGCACTTTGTGCGACAACCGTGTCCACACAAAATCGGCCATCGCGGTTCTCCCGCTATTTCTGCTACTTGGGAGCGTTTTAACGGGCTGTGGCTTTGAGCTAGACAAAAAGTCGGTACTCAATACTTCGGGGGATCAGTTGATCTCCATTGGTATTACCGGGAAACTTGATTATGCTACCCGAACTAGATTAGAGAGATATTTCCTTGATAAGAATATCGAAGTAAGAACTGACCAACCCTCGGTTCATATTGATTTTCATTCAGTAGATAATCACGAACGACCGCTTCGTTACGACGCCAGTGGGAATGTGATTGAATTCGTCCTTCGAATTGATTGGACGGTCAATGTTCGAATTCAAGGTGACGAACAAGGTGTTACCAAAACACTGCGTGCGAGGTCGCAGTATCCCTTAGATGGGGATGCGTTGCTGGCAACCACAAATCAAAGATCCATTGCTGTGAAGGATTTACGCGACCAATTAGCGGACGATCTGTTTAAGATCATTGACATCAAACTCGACAATCGCCGTAGAGTAGGACAGACTAATGGAGATTAAGTGGGACCGAGTTGCTGATTTTCAGAAAGGAGAACTTGCGTCTCTCTACTTCATAGCAGGTGAAGAAGAGATATTGCTTGTGGAAGCGTATGACATAGTCAAGAAGCGCGCAATGGACGCAGGTCACACGGAAGACACACGTTTTGAAATCGGTAAAGATGATTGGTCTGTTGTAGAAAACGACATAGCCGTAGAGTCACTTTTTGGAGAAAGAAGGTTCTTCGATATTCTACTTGGCTCCCGTGGGATGGATAAGAAGGCTACTGATGCTATTGGGAGGTACTTGAAGTCTCCTGCTTCTGATGCTGTCGTCGTGGTAAGAGGTGCGCGTTTTGAATGGCGGCAAAGACGTAATAAATGGTTTAAAAACCTAGAGAAGCACCCGGACGTAGTCGTCTTCATCGGCGAATCACTACGTTCCTGGGAACTTCAAAAGTGGATTCGGCAGAAATCTAAGCAGATTGGTTTGTCGCTGACAGAGGATGCCGTTGAGCAACTGGCCATCATGCACGAAGGTAATCAGGGGAGTGCTAATCAGGAATTGCAGCAGCTCTCACTGATTCATTCG
>Ga0209544_1003353_pt1 | contig 12556 bp, 16 predicted proteins | sample MesohylPK_FD_187297 | JGI IMG/M metagenome (GOLD analysis project Ga0209544, IMG submission 187297) | Host-associated microbial community of the marine sponge Aplysina aerophoba from Gulf of Piran - sponge mesohyl, lysed by proteinase K... | ecosystem: Host-associated > Porifera > Sponge >...
CGCCCGGTGAGCGCCCGCCAGCCGCTGCCGCCCATCGACCCACACCCCTCGGAGGACGAGGACTGGGCCGAGACCTCCCCCGGCTTCGGCGAGTTCGCCCCGGGAAGCGGCATCCGCGATGTCCTCGCCTGGATCGCCGCGCTGCTGCTCACGCTCACGCTCGCCGCATGGCTCGCCGCCTACAGCGCCGCACAGGCCACCAGCGAGGAGGCGGCGCTGCCCGCGCTCGAACGCGCGATCGTCGTGCTCACCGGGGTCGACGGCCTGCTCGACATCCACGGCGCCGAGATCGCCGGCCAGGTCGGCGAGGGAAACGCGGTTGAAGTCCCCGGCTACCCGCTCGACGTGCAGGTGCCCGCCTCCGAGGCGTCGACGCCCGCGAGGCTGCGCTCGAACCTCCTCGCGAGGAGCGCAGCCCTCCTGCGAGCCGAGGGCAGCGGCGTGTTCGCAGATCCGACGGGCGAGCCACCCCTGGTCTCCCGTCTCTCGAGCGGCGGACTGATGCAGGCGGTGATCGACGGGCTCTCGACCGCACGCCACGACCAGTGGGCGGGGTATGTCTCCCCGCTGGGAGGGCTGAGCGTGCTGCTCGCGGCGTTCGGACTGCTGCTCGCAGTCGGCGTCGGGCGGTTCGTGCGGCTAGGCGCGGTCGCGGTCGCCGCGGCCGCGCTGGTGATCGTGCCGACGGTGGCGCTGCGCGTCGGCGTCGGGTTCGTCGGCGAGGACGACCTGATCGGCATCGAGGCGCGTGAGATCGCGCAATCGCTGCTCGGCACCGGGGTGCGCAACGCACTCTGGCTCGCGGCCGCCGGGATCGCGATCGTCGTGCCCGCGGCGCTGCTCGATCGCGTGTTCCTGGACTCGGAGCGGCCCCGCCTGCTGAGGCGTCGCCCACGCGCGGATGCGGCGACGCGCGAGTAGGATGGGCACGCGCGAGCCTGCGTTGACCCTACCCCGGGCGCTCGCTAGCTTGCCGACGGCCCGCAGCCCACGACCGGCCGCACCCCTCGCGCGGTCGCGACAACGCCCGACAGGTGGAGGCACGTCATGCGCCGCAGTCCTCGCGAATTCCGCAAACCGCTGGCGCTCGGCGCGCCCGCGCCCGTCGACGAGATCCCGATCACGCCGTCGCGCTCGCTGCACTTCTTCGACCCGTCGCAGGAGCGCATGCGCTCCCGCGTGCCGCAGATGGCGCAGACCGTGGACGTGCTCGTCGGCAACCTCGAGGACGCCGTCCCCTCGGACCGCAAGGTCGAGGCCCGACGCGGCCTGATCGAGGTCGCCCAGACCGCCGACCTCGGCAACTGCTCGCTGTGGACGCGCGTCAACAGCCTCGACAGCCCGTGGGTGCTCGACGACTTCGTCGAGCTCGTCGGCGAGATCGGCGGCACGCTCGACGTGATCATGATCCCGAAGGTCACCGGGCCATGGGACATCCACTACGCCGACCAGCTGCTCGCGCAGCTTGAGGGCCGCCATGGCATCGAGCGGCCACTGCTCATCCACGCCATCCTCGAGACCGCGGGCGGCGTGAACCACATCGACGAGATAGCGCAGGCGAGCCCGCGCATCCAGGGCATGAGCCTCGGCCCGTCGGACCTCGCCGCCTCGCGACGCATGAAGACGACACGCGTCGGCGGGGGACACCCCGGCTACCTCGTGCGCGAGGACCCCGACGCCGACGACCCGGACGCGCCCCGCGCGACGGCGCAGCAGGACCTGTGGCACTACACGCTCGCGCGCATGGTCGACTCCTGCGTCGAGGCCGGCGCGCTGCCCTACTACGGCCCGTTCGGCGACATCGCCGACCCGGTTGCGTGCGAGGATCAGTTCCGCGCGGCGTTCCTGATGGGCTGCGTCGGCGCGTGGTCGCTGCACCCCAGCCAGGTGGAGATCGCGAACCGCGTGTTCAGCCCCCCACCCGACGAGGTCGCGTTCGCGCGCCGCATCGACCACGTGATGGGGGATGGCTCGGGCGTGGTCATGCTCGACGGCAAGATGCAGGACGACGCCACCTACAAGCAGGCCCAGGTCATCCTCGACGTGGCGAAGCTCATCGCCGACCGCGACCCGCAGATGGCCGCGCTCTACCGCCTCGACGAGCCGGTGAGCGAGGAGTAGCCGCATGAGGTTGTACGAACACGAAGCCAAGCAGGTGCTGGCGCGCCACCGTGTCGCCCTCCCGCAGCGCCACCTCGCGACCACCGCCGACGAGGCCGGCAACGCCGCCTCGGACATCGGGGGGCGGGTCATCATCAAGTCGCAGGTGCTCAGCGGCGGGCGCATGAAGGCCGGCGGCGTCCGCTTCGCCGAGTCCGCCGACGAGGCGCGCGAGGCCGCCGAGTCGATCCTCGGGCTCGAGATCAACGGGCAGGAGCCGATGGGCGTGCTCGTCGAGCAGGCCTCGCCGGTCGCGCAGGAGTACTACGCGGCGGTGACGTGGGACGCCGGCGCCAAGCGCCCGGTCGTGATCTTCAGCGACATGGGCGGCATCGACATCGAAGAGGTGGCCGAGCAGCACCCCGAGCACCTCTCGCGCACGCACATCTCCAACCTGCGGCCGTTCTCGGACTTCGAGGCGAAGCTCGCGGTCTCGAAGACCGGGGTGACGGGTGGCGCGCTCGGGCGGCTGAGCCGCATCGTCGCCGCGCTCACGCGCGTCTTCCTCCAGTACGACCTCACGCTCGCCGAAATCAACCCTATCGGACGCCTCGAGGACGGCTCGTTCCTCGCGCTCGACTCGCACATGGACATGGAAGAGGAGGCGCGGGGCGCCCACGCGGCCCTGCTGAGCGAGCTCGGCATCGCCGACGAGGACACACGCCAGGCGCGTCCGCCGACGGAGTTCGAGATCGCCGGCGCGCAGGTCGACGCCGCCGACACCCGCGGCGTGGCGGGCCGCGTCGTCGAGTTCGACGGCGACCTCGGGCTGATCATCGGCGCGGGCGGCGGCTCGCTCACGCTGTTCGACGCCGTCCGCTCGGCGGGTGGGAAGCCCGCCAACTACTGCGAGATCGGCGGCAACCCCTCGGTCGCCAAGGCCGCGGGGCTGGCGAACCTCGTGATGTCGAAGCCGGGCGTCGAGAAGATCGCGGTGATGATGAACGTCGTCTCCAACACCCGCGTCGACATCATGGCGCGGGGCGTCATCAAGGGCGTCATCGAGGCCGGCTACGACCCCGCCGAGGCGATCACCATCTTCCGCATCCCCGGCTCGTGGGAGGGAGAGGGCGTGAAGATCCTCGACCGCTACGGGGTCGAGTGGGTCGACCGCTCGGTCTCGATGCACGAGGCGGCGCAGCGCGCCGTCGCGAAGATGCAGGGAGCGTAGCGATGTCCGTCCTCATCGACGCCGACAGCACCTTCATCATCCAGGGCATCACCGGCCGCGAGGCCGTCACCATGACGCGCGAACTGCTCGACTACGGCTCGAAGGTAGTCGGCGGCGTCACCCCCGGCCGCAAGGGCCGCGAGGTCCACGGCGTACCGGTCGAGGACACCGTGCGCGCCTTCACCGAGCGCGAGCGCATCGACGGCGCGATCGTCGCCGTCCCGCCCGCCTTCGCAACCGACGCGATCCTCGAAGCGATCGAGGCGGGCGTGAAGCTGATCGTCGTGGTCACCGAGCGCATCCCCCGCGCCGAGGTCGCGCGCGCGGTCGAGTACGCCGATCAGCAGGGCGCGCGCATCATCGGCCCGAACTGCCTCGGGCTGATCGCGCCCGGCAAGTCGAAGATGGGCGGCATCGGCGGCGCCGCCGACGCCACACAGCGAGCGTTCCAGCCGGGAGTCATCGGCGTGATGTCGCGTTCCGGCGGCATGACCACCGAGATCTCGAACGCGCTGTCGGAGGCCGGGCTCGGCGTGAGCACGGCCATCTCCATCGGCGGCGACGCCATCATCGGCTCGACGTACGCGGAGCTGATGCCGCTCTTCGAGGCCGACGAGCAGACGCAGGGCATCGCGATCTACTCGGAGCCGGGCGGGCCGATGGAGGCCCAGCTCGCCGAGCACATCGCCGAGCACGGCTCGCGCCTGCCGGTGGTGGCGTTCATGGCGGGCCGGTTCATGGACGAGATGCCCGGGATGCGCTTCGGCCACGCCGGCACCATCGTCGAGGGCCGCGCCGACACGACGGCCGACAAGATCGCGCGCCTCGAGGCGGCCAGTATCGCCGTCGCGGAGCGCATCGAGGAGATACCGGCGCTGCTACGCGAGCGGCTCGATGCGAACGGGAGCGGAGCGTAGCCATGGCGATGTTCATTCGCGTCGACATCGACGAGTCGGTCCAGCAGGACGCCGACCTCCGCGGCCGTCTCGCCGAGGTGTGCCCGGTCGACATCTTCACCATCGAGGGCGAGGGCGACTCAGCCCGCGTCGAAACCGTCGAGGCCAACCTCGACGAATGCACGCTCTGCGACCTCTGCATCGACGTGGCGGGGGACGCGGTGCGGGTGGTGAAGCTGTACGAGGAGTAGGCAGCGGATGGCTCGAGATCCCACCCGCATCCGTCACTTCGAGAGCATCGTCGAGCAACTACCCGAGCGGCTCGCCGAACTCCAGGCGGCGGGACGTTGCCCTCGGAAGGCGCACCCTCCGATCCCTAAGGCTCCGGGCGTCTACCTGTTTAGCGAGAACGGTGTGCCCGTATACGTCGGCCAGACTCGCAATCTCCGCACGAGAATAGCTACGCATGACCGACCGAGTGCGGGTCACAACACGGCATCCTTCGCCTTCAACATCGCCAAGCATGACGCTGGCCGGGTGCCCAACGACCTAAACCGCGATGAGATAGAGCTGCTGATCGAGCCGCTCTTCACGCGCGCGAAGGAGCGCGTCGCAGACATGGATGTCCAGTTCATCCTGATGGACGACCCGATCGAACGAACCGTCTTTGAGGTCTACGCTGCTCTGCATCGCGGAACAGAGGAATACAACTCGTTCGAGACCCACTAGCAAGGGCAACGTTGACTCACGCGGGGCGAGTGAGCGGGACTGGGCGCTATGAAGCGGCGAGGAACGCGTGGGCGACTCCAGCGCGCTCGGCGCGGAGTTCAGCCTCGTGGGCGGCGAGGGCGTGGGCGATTACGAAGATGAGCATCTGCGTCGTCCTCGGGAGTTGCTCCGCCGTGGCCCGCACCTCGAAGCTCTCGGCGAGCTTGCAGCCCGCGAACGCTTCGATCTCGGCAATCGCGGGGAGGGCGACTCGCGAGAGTGCGGCGCTGCGCGGGTAGGCGCGCCCGAAGTCATGCACGTCCAGGCCAACAATCTCGCCGTCGGCCTCGCGCAGGTGGATGCCGTGGTCGCCCTCGATCGTGAAGGCGGCGCGACGCTCGTTGATGTGGATGCTCGCGATGTCATCGTGCCGATCCCAGTAGTGGAAGATGATCTCGCGGATGCTCCGCGGATCGAAGGTCGGCATGGGCGTGTTGGTTTCCATCGCTCAGTCCTCGGGTCGAGGATACAGCACGGTGTCGCCCGCTCGCAGTCGACGGAGGAGGAACGCCGTGAGCACACGGCCCGAACGCGGCTCCATCTCATAGACCACGACGACCTTGAGCCAGTGACCGGTGGGCGTAGGAGCCATGTGATGCTTGCGGTTCGTGTGGTCGCGGTCCCGCAGAACGAGCGCCGGGCGCTGGATTGCATCCGCCGCATCCCGTTCGCGGCCAGCCATATCCGGGTGAGCGCTCTCGATTTTCGTGACCCACTGCTCGAGTGAGCACACGACCTCGACGCCCTCGTAGTCGAGCACGCGGAAGGCTGGATCCTCGGGTGGTCGTTCTTCGGTCACGGGTTCGGATCGTACCCCGCTCCCCTCCCATCCGCGCCTGGCGCGCCCATCCACGCCGACGTGGGCTCAAGCCTCACCCGATGCGACGCGAGCGTTTCCCCAACTGTCAGACGACGTACCATAAGCGGAGTGACTCGAACGGATTGGAGCATCCGGTGCTGATCTCCGAACGCATGGCCAGGGAACTGAGCGAGGAACTCGTCAACGAGTACTGGGCCGCCATCCAGTACACCATGGTCTCCGCCTACTTCAGCCGCGAAGCACTCCCACAACTCGCCAACCTCTTCCGCCAGCAGGCCTCCGAAGAACTCATGCACGCACAGAAGATCGTCGACTACGTCACCGAGGCCGGGGGCACCGTCGACGTGCCCGCCATCCCGGCCGGCCAGGCCGACTTCGACTCCGTCGAGGAGGCCGTCAAGCTGGCGCTCGACGCCGAGGTGCGTGTCGCCGGCATCTTCAACGACCTCATGGACCTCGCCATCGAGGAGCACGACCACCTCGCGCGCGGGTTCCTGCAGTGGTTCGTCGACGAGCAGCTCGAGGAGGTCTCGACGATGGACGACCTGCTCAAGGTCGTACGGCGCGCTGGCGACAACCTGCTCTACGTCGAGGACTACGTCGCGACGCGTCCGCCACCGGCGGTCGCCGCACCGCAGTAGGCGCTCGCGCGCCGGTCGACCGCGCTAGTCGTCGTCCTGGCCGACGAACCCGCCGAGTTCGAGGTTGATGTCGACGCGCTCGAGGTACTCCTCGTGCAGGCGGTCGGTGAGCGCGGCGCGGCCCGCGAGATCGAGGTACTTGTCGCGGAACGCCTCGGCGACCTCGTGCCCGAGGTGGCGCGCGTAGGCGGCCATCACGCGGCTGCCCTGGATCGCGACGGCGGTCAGCGGCTGCACCACGGCGGGTGACCAGCCGAGCTTCGGCCCGAGCCACGTGAGCCCGTCGTCGTCGGTGTGGAGGTGGTGCGTCACCAGCTCGTTCCACACCCCGTGTACCTCGTCGGCGCCGAGCTGGTGCATGCGGTAAGCGTCGGGCTCGCCGATCGCACCCACCTGCCCGCCCACGTCCGGCCACCCCGCGTCCTCGTCGAGGCCGAGTTCGGCGGGGTCGACGCCCGCGAGGTCGAACGAGCGCTCTAGCCAGCGACGCATCCGCGTCTCCTGCGGCAGGTTGTCGCCCGCGCGCAGGTCGCGGTTGTTGTCGAGGTGCTGCCACACATCGCGATCCGCGTGGAGGCTGTCGCGCACGAACGCCTCGAAGCGGTCGCCGCGGCCGCGCAGCAGGTAGGCGAGGGCGGCCGTGGTCGTGAAGATCTCGCGGTCGATCAGCAACTGGAGCTCGCCGCGGCCCTCGTACGTCTCGGCGGCGAGGCGGCGGGTGAGCTTCACGATGCGCGTCGTGAGCCCCACGAGGATCGCTTCGTTGCGACCCTGCCGCACCGGGACGCCGTCGGGCTGTTCGTGCGTCCGCGCCAGGAGCGCGGTCAGTTCGCCGAACTCGGTGACGAGTGTCGCGGCGGTCTCAAGGAATGGCCGCTCCTCGCGAGCGTGCACGAGCAAGTCGCGGTCGACCAGCGACCAGTTTGGCCACTCATCTGGTGCGGGGAGCCGTGCGGTGGGCATGGTACGTCCCCTCGGCCGCTACGTGAGCTTCGAGTGCCCGTGTTCGGCGATCTCGGCGTCGCGTTCGACGCGTCGCCGCGCCTCGCCCGAGCACCCGAGGGCGACGAGCTGGCGCTCGAAGCGCTCGCGCTCGTGGCGCGCGAGCAGGCGTTGGTCGCGACGGAAGACCCCGGCCTCGTCGATGACCGCGATGTGGTAGCGCTTCCACTCCTCGTAGAGCCCGTCGCACTCGGGCGTGTGCTCGTGGCCTTCCGCGAACTGGGGCTCTGGGACGAGCTTCTTGCTGCGTCGGTTCGACCAGCCTCGCGAGGTCATCTCGACGCCTCCCCGGACACCGGCTCGCCGTCGAACTGCGCGATGCGGCGCGTGTGGCGCCCACCGTCGAACGGCGTGTCGAGCCACGCATGGACGATCGCCAGCGCGACGTCGAGCGGCACCATGCGCTGCCCGATCGAGATCATGTTCGCGTCGTTGTGCCGCCGCCCCAGTTCGGCGGCCTCGACGCTCCAGCAGAGCGCGCAGCGCACGCCGGGCACGCGGTTGGCGACCATCGCCTCGCCGTTGCCCGACCCACCGAGCACAATCGCGCGCTCGCAGTCCCCCGAGGCGACGGCCTCCGCCGCCGGGCGGATGAACACTGGGTAGTCGCTCGGCTCCTCGGAGTCGGCCCCGAGGTCCACGACCTCGTGGCCGAGGCGCACAAGCTCCTCGGCGATCCGCTGCTTGTAGCGGAACCCCGCGTGGTCCGACGCGATCGCGATGCGCATCCGTGTTGCCCTCGTGCCGGCTAGCTCGCGGCGAAGAGCTGGCGGCCGACGACCTTGAGTTCGAGGATCGGCTTCACGCCCTCGAAGATCGGGAGCACCAGCGCGTCGACGACGTAGCGGGCGATCGGGTCCTCCTCGGAGTAGCCCCACCCGCCGTGCAGCTGCTGCGCGGCCTGCGATGTGGCCGTGGCCACGTCGCACGCGAGCAGCTTCGCCATCGGCGCCTCGATGCCGCGCGAGTCGAAGTTGCGCGCGGCGGCGTAGGTGAGCTGCCGCGCTGCGGCGATGCGCGCCACCATCTCGCCGATGCGGTGCTCGGTGAGCTGGTACTTGCTGATCGGCTGGCCGAACTGCTCGCGCTGGTTGACGTACTGGCACGCCTTCTCGAGCGAGGCCTGCGCGACGCCGCACGCGCGCGCGCCGGTCTGCAATCGACCCACCGCGAAGCCGCCCATCTGGAGCGCGAAACCACGGTTCAGCCCCTCGTCCTCACCCACGAGGTTCTCGTGGGGGACGAAGTAGTTATCGATCGCGATGGTGTAGGAGTGCATGCCGCGGTAGCCCGGCGTCGGGTTGTTGGTCCCCGTCATCGAGCCGCCCTCGGGCTGCGTCTGGTGCCATTCGAGCCCGTAGTGCGGGTCCTTGGGCACGATGAACACCGACAGCCCGCGGCCCGCTGCCTCGACGTTCGGGTTGGTGCGCACGAGCATCGCGATCACGTTGGCGCGGCCGGAGAACGTGCTCCACGCCTTCGCGCCGTTGAGACGCCAGCCCTTGCGGCCGTCGACCTCGGCGGGGGTGGCGCGGCACTGGAGGTTGGCGTTGTCCGACCCCACGTCGGGTTCCGTCACGCCGATCGCCACGAGCACCTCGCCCGAGGCGAGCCTGGGCAGCCACTCCTGCTTCTGCGCCTCGGTGCCCCCGGTCTGCAGCGCGTGCGCCAGGATCTCGGGCCGCGTGTGCAGCGACCCGGCAGCGCCGAGCGAGGCTGCCGAGAGCTCCTCGGTCATCACGACCATCGGGAGGTAGCCCATGCCGGTGCCGCCGTACTCCTCCGGGATCGAGGAGCCGAAGAAGCCCTGCGCCGCGAACTTCGTGATGAGGTCGTCGGGTACGAGCAGGTCCTCGCGGTGGATCTGCTGCGCGATCGGCGTGACCTCGTTGCGGGCGAAGTCGCGTGCCGCGTCGCGCGTGAGCGCCGCTGCCTCGTCTTCGACGTCGGCGTTGTTGACGCCGTTCGCCGCGATGGCGATGCGCCCGAGGGCGCGCACGCGAGCCTCGTCGAGTCCGGCGCGAATGGCGGCGCGCGTCGCGGCCGAGTCGAGCGCCTCGGCGGCCTCGCCGATGCCGAAGTCCCCGGGCGCCGCGTCGACGGCGGAACGCACCGCGTGTGCGGCCTCGGCGGCGTAGATGATCGCGGCCTCCTCGGCCACTTCGTCGGCCGTGCTGTACTCGCGCAGGCGCTCCGCGTAGGCGACGAGCTCGCGCGCGGCGCGCACCTGCGTGGCGAGGTAGGCGACACGCTCGGTGTGGACCTGGTGGTCGTCGATGCCACGGCCACCCTCGGTCACCTCGGAACCGTGCGCGACGGCTGCGTCGATCGCGCGCTTGGCGGTGTCGACGAGCTCGCGTGCGGTCGTGACGGCATCTACCTGGGTGGTCGTCATCGTCGGTCTCCTTCGCAGCTCCCCCCGTACCACGGTGGCTATCCGGGGGTCTTCGGCATGAGCACGGTGTAGTCGAGGTCGAGGACCACGTTCGGGTGGTAGCGCTCGCGCCCGCGCTCGTCGGTGACGCGCAGCGGGACATCCTCGGTCGCGGGGTCGGCGTCCTTCGTCGCGATCAGGCGCAGCCGCAGTGCGCCCGCGTCGTCGCGGCCGAGGTCGATGCGGTCGACCACCTCGGTCCACGCGAAGAGCGTATCGCCGGCGAACGTCGGGTTGCTGTGCGTGCCGCCGTTGAAGGCGAGCACCCGCACCGCGTTCTCCAGGCCGTTGAACGACAGCGCCCGCGCCACCGAGATGATGTGTCCGCCGTAGATGACGCGCCGCCCGAAGCGCGTGCCCTGCAGCGCGTGGGCGTTGAAGTGGGCGCGCGCCGTGTTCTGGTAGAGGCGAGTGATGATCTGCTGCTCCGCCTCCTCGATCGCCATGCCCTGGACGTGGTCGATGCGCTCGCCCGGCTCGTAGTCGCCCCACCACGCGCGGCCCCCCGTGATCGCGTCGGAGAAGCCCGAGAGGTCGAGTTGCTCCGGCACGTACAGCGCCTCGGGCGCGACCGACTCGGGTACCTCGGGCGCGTCGTCCTCGGCGGCGGGGGACTCCGGGTCGCGCTTGTTCACCAGCACCCAGCGGATGAGGGTCAGGACCTCCTCGTCGCGCTGGTTCACGCCGGTCGTGCGCACCCACACCACGCCGGTCTCACCGCCGCGCGCCTCGCGGCGTCCGAGCACCGTGGTGGTCGAGCTGATCGTGTCGCCCGGCAGCACCGGCGCGCCGAAGCGCACGTCGGCGTAGCCGAGGTTGGCGACGGCGTTGAGCGAGACATCGGGGACGGACTTGCCGAACACGGTGTGGAAGACGAGCAAGTCGTTGACAGTCTCGCGCTCGAAGCCGAGGGAGCGCGCAAACTCGGCGTTGCAGTGCAACGGGTAGCGGTCCGCGGTGAGCGCGATGTAGAGCGCCGCGTCACCCTCGGTGACCGTGCGCGGGACGGCGTGCCGGATCTCGAGCCCGGTCACAAGGTCCTCGAAGTAGTTGCCGGTGGTCGCCTTGCGCACGTTGCCTCCCCCGGCTCATTGTAGGGACGGTGCGGGCGAGCGGAAGCCGACGCGACACGGTTATCCTCGTACTGCACGGATACGACGACACACGCCGGAGGTGCGAAGTGGGCACGAAGGAACTTGAGGCGCTGATCGCGGTGCTGGAGCGCGAGACGAAGGCAGGCCGCGAAGGCCACGCGCTCGGCACGTGGACGATCCGTTACGACAAGAGCCGCTCGGCGTTCTCGTTCGACCACTGCGAATCCGAGGTCTACTGCAACGAGCGCCCCGCCGTGATCGGCGTCGACGGCGACGTTATCGACCCCGGCGGCCCGATCGAGTTCTAGCAGCTCTCGCCCATCGGGAGCGCAGGCAAGCGTCCCTGCGACTACTCCGATTGAGCAGGCATCCAGGTCAGTTTGTGCTCACCCATGAGTAGGCGGCTGTAGATGATGATGCCCGACGACGAGCACTACTCGGTCGCCGAGGAGCAGCAAGTGGCGCCGGAGGAACGCATCGCCGCTGTGCTGCGCTTCGCGCGTTTCGCCGGCCCGACGGGGGACATCGACCAGTTGCTCTCGGAGATCGAGCGCGGCCGCACGCTCGCTACCTCACCGGCACCGAACACCCGCACAAGCGGCGCGTCGTAGCCCTTGTCGCGCACGCCCTCCCGGCGCGCGATCGACTAGTCACGAGCGCCATCCCTGAGGGGCGCGCGCTGGGACGCTGCCCCTCTAGTCGATGTCCTCCAGCCAGTAGCGCATGTTGTGGTCGAAGACGATGTGGCCCGTGTACTCGGCGGGCTGACGGCTGATCCAGACGGCCGCGCGGCCCATCCACTCGGCGCTGTCGAAATCCAGGTTCGGGTTCTCCGGGTCGTTCTGCGCGAAGATGTTGCCCGGCGTGTGGATGACGTAGTTCAGCGACAGCACGTTGCAGGCGATGCGGTACTTCTGGAGGTCCATCGCGAGGCCCTGCGTGAACCGCTCCAGGCCCGCCTTCACCATCCCGTAGAACAGTCCGCCGACGCCGTCATCGTCGTATGGCCCGGGGCCGGGGAAGAGCGCGGCGCCCGACGAGATGTTGATGAGGTGCCCGCCGTTCTCCTTCATGTGCGGCACCGCCGCCTTGCACATGAGCACCGGCCCGCGCATGTCGACCTGCCACATCAGGTCGATGTGGCGGTCCTGCACCGTCTCGATGTCGCCGGGCACGAGGATCGCCGCGTTGTTGATGACAATATCGACCTGCCCGAACTCCTCGACCGTCTTCTCGACGCAGCCGTAGATGCTCTCGGGGTCGCGCATGTTCGTGACGACAGGCAGCGCGGTGCCACCCTCGGCCGTAATCGCATCCGCGACGGAGTAGATGGTGCCGGGCAGGCGCGGGTCGTTGACCTGCTCGGTGCGGGCGGCGACGACCACCTTGGCGCCGTCACGCGCCAGCGAGTGGGCCATCGCCTCGCCGATACCGCGGCTCGCGCCGGTGACGATCGCGACCTTGCCTTCGAGTTGCTGCTCGCTCATCCGTGTCTCCCTTGAGTGTGCGTCGATGTGGGGCGCGCCGCTGGACGCCGAGTCCTTCGGCGGCGAGCCGTAACCTACTACGC
>Ga0209544_1003355_pt1 | contig 12548 bp, 9 predicted proteins | sample MesohylPK_FD_187297 | JGI IMG/M metagenome (GOLD analysis project Ga0209544, IMG submission 187297) | Host-associated microbial community of the marine sponge Aplysina aerophoba from Gulf of Piran - sponge mesohyl, lysed by proteinase K... | ecosystem: Host-associated > Porifera > Sponge >...
CGACCTCCGCAAGGTTTTGGAGGCACGCCTTGCCGAGGTGACGGCCCTTGAGGCGCGTCTTGCGGAGGCCGGCTACGCGGTCGATCAGGAACGCTTCTCCGGGCCGGAGGACCTGAAGCGTCTCGGCCGGGAGCCGCCGTGCGCGGTGGTGATCGATCTGGATCGCGCGCCGGCGCGGGGCCGGGACATCGGCCTCGCGTTGCGCCAGCGCGTCGCCACCCGGCGCATCCCGATCGTCTTCGTCGCCGGCGACCGGGCCGTCTTCGCGCGGCTCGAGGCGCTGCCGCTCGAGACGATGCACTCGGCGCCGGAGGACGTCGTGACGGCGGTCGCGAGCGCGCTGGCGATGCCGCCGAGCGGGGCGCCGCCGCGCGCCCCGCAGAGCGCCGACTACTCCGCGACCCCGTTGCCCAGGAAGCTCGGCATCAAGGCCGGCTCGCGCGTGGTCCTCGTGCGGCCGCCGGAGGGCTTTGCGGATCTGCTGCAGCCGCTGCCCCCGGACGTGGCGTTGCGCACGACGAATCGGGGGAGGCGAGACATCACGCTGTGGTTCACCCGTTCACGGCGCGAGCTCGAGCGCGGGGCGGCGCGGATGGCGCGCGCCGCCGGCCCGGGGCGGCTCTGGATCCTCTGGCCCAAGCGGACGTCGCCGCTGGCGGCCGACCACACGCAGCGCGACGTGCAGCGGGCGGGGCTTGCGGCGGGTCTCGTGGACTTCAAGGTCTGCGCCGCGGATGCGGACTGGTCCGGGCAGGCGTTCGTGGCGCGGAAGGGGCGGGCGGCCGAGGCGGGGTAGCCGGGCAGCGTGCGCCACCCGGCGGGGGAAGCGCGCAGGCACCGCGCGGGTCGACGCAATCGGTTCCCTGTCCTACACTTATGCGACGACGGTAACGAGACGGTTGTGCGTGGTTGCCATACATTGCGCCGCGATGCATAATTCCTCCATGTGTCGGGCTCGACAGGCTCGCAGCAACGGGACGTCCGGAGGCCGCCGACTCCCATGATCCTCGTCAATCGGCACACGGATTCGGGCGGTCCGTTCCACGCCACCCTGCGCATCCAACCGGCGTCGCGCGTCGACCTCATCGACGTGCGCGGCCGCCTGCGCGAGGAGTTCGGACCCGACTTCACGCAGTACCCGCAGGCGTTCTACATCTCGGACCACACGACGGCGGGCTATCTGGACCGGCGCATCGCGGAGGTCCTCGAGCACGACGGCGAGAACATCCAGGACTACCTGCAGGTCTTCCAGAAGCTCTTCCCCCCCGACGCCGGCTACACCCACGACGAGCTGCACCTTCGGACCGAGCTGTCGGACCAGCAGCGGGCCACCGAGCCGCGCAACGCCGACTCGCACCTGACGTTCATGGGCGGCGGGTTGCGGAACTGCGCGTCCTACGAGCAGCGCGGCGACGAGCCGGTCTGGTTCGTGGAGCTCGACGGCGTGCACGCGGGGGGCGCCCGCACCCGCCGCACCAGCGTCATCGCCTATCGCGGGGAGCAGGAGGTGCGGCAACTGCAGGTCTCGCTCGCTGCGTCGCCCCACCCGATCGACGCCCAGAACCTGCGTGACCCGCAGCTCGGGTTCATCGCCCAGCTCCAGCACCTGGTGCGCGAGCACGGCGTCTCTTTCGGCCGTCTGGACGTCTCGCTGCCGCCGGGGGAACGCCACGCGGGCCTCACGGTGAACGAGTACGAGACGCTGCTCATGACCCACGACCTGCGCGAGGTGCTGCGGAATCCCCTGCGCTTCATGGCGCGGTTGGGCAAGGGCGCGCTGCAGGAACCGCTCGCCATTCCGGCCAAGACCCTCAACTACGCCCAGTACGACGCCGTGCAGCTCTTCAACGAGCTCATGGATCGGGTCGGCGTGCGGCGGTCCCTGGTCGAGCGGCTCGTCAACCGCGCGCTGGCGGTGCCGGTGTCGCACTTCCTGCGCATGAAGCGCGGGATCAGCCTCCCGGTCCTGGATCGGCGGGGCGAGGGGGTCGGCGAGATCGGCTGGGGCACCTACCAGAGCCCGATCCTCGTCCAATGGCGCGGCCCCGGCGGTCCGGCGCGGGTCCTCGACGTCCGGCTGGTGCGGTTCGTGTAGAGCGTCAGGCGACTGTTGGGCTAGCCGCCCCGCGTGTGCATCTCGAGGTGCGGTTCCCGCTGCAGCGTCTCGATGGGAATGAGCGGCTGGCGGTCGCCCGCCTCGAGCCGCAGCTCCGCGCCTCGGTCGCGCCGCTCGGACCAGATGGTGCCGATGAAATCCCCCAGTTCCGCCCGTGACGCGCCGGCGCGCAACGGTTGCCGGAGGTCGGTGCCCGTCCGGGCGTAGAGGCAGCGGTACCAGAGGCCGTCCGCGGTGAGGCGGCTCCGGTCGCACGTGCGGCAGAACGGCTCGGTGGTCGACGAGATGATGCCGAACGTCTGACCGTCCGGCAGCCGGAAGCGATCCGCCGGGGCCGACGTCTGCTCGTCGATCGCCGCGACGGGTCCGCGCGCGTCGCCGATGACCCGCAGCATCTCGGCGCGGCTCACGACATCACGCGTCGACCAGCGGGTGGCGCCGCCGACGTCCATGTACTCGATGAAGCGCACCTCGGCATCGACCGAGGCCGCATACGACAGGAGTTCGAGGAGCTCGTCGTCGTTCACGCCGCGGATGACGACCGTGTCGAGCTTGAGGCCGGTGAACCCCGCCTCGGCCGCCGCCGCGATGCCCGCGCGGACTGCGGCCAATCCGTCGAAGCGGGTGAGGTCGCGGAAGCGGTCGGCGCGCAGCGTGTCGAGGCTGACGGTCAGGCGGTGCAGCCCGGCCGTCCGGAGCGCCGCCGCCTGGTCGGCCAGCAGCATGCCGTTCGTCGTGAGCGCGAGGTCCCGGAGGGCGGGCCTTCCGGCGAGCAGGCGAATGAGGTGGGGAAGGTTCGTGCGCAGGAGCGGCTCTCCGCCGGTGAGCCGCACCCGGTCCACGCCGGCATCGGTGAACGCGTCGACGAGGGCGCCGGTCTCCTCGAAGGTCAGGATGTCGCGGCGCGGCAGCCAGACGTACTCCTCTTCCGGCATGCAGTACTGGCAGCGCAGATTGCATCGGTCGGTGACCGAGATCCGCAGGCTGCGGAGCGGGCGATCGAGCGCGTCGCGCACAGTCGTCACCACGCCATTATCGCATCGGCGGGCCCCGATGGGGGCGGTGCCGCGGGCGAGGGCGGCCGGTCGTGAGGCTATAATTCCCCAGGCGGCGCGCTCCCGCCCGCCCGTTGCGCGGCGGCGCTTCCCGATTCGCGACCATTCCATGATTCCGGCCATCCGCGGCACGCATGACATCCTGCCCGGCGAGATCGAGCGCTGGCAGCAGGCCGAGCAGGTGGTGCGCGACATCTGCGGCCGCTACGGCTACCGCGAGATACGGACGCCCGTCATCGAGCGCGAGGAGCTGTTCGCGAAGGGGACCGGCGAGACGACGGACATCGTCCAGAAGGAGATGTACGCGTTCGAGGACAAGGGGGGCGAGCGGGTGACGCTGCGTCCGGAGGCGACGCCCAGCATGGTCCGCGCCTTCGTCGAGCATGCGTTGGAGCAGCACCTTCCGACCGTCAAGATCTTCAGCCTCGGGCCGATGTTCCGCTACGAGCGACCGCAGAAGGGGCGCTACCGGCAGTTCCATCAGCTCGACGTCGAGGTGTTCGGAGTGTCGGACGCGGCGCTCGACGCCGAGGTGATCGAGATGGCGGCCGGGCTCGTCGAGGCACTCGGCATCGAGGACGCGGAGGTGGTCGTCAACTCGGTCGGGTGCGCCGAGTGCCGCCCGGTGTTCGGCCGCGCGCTCGTGACCGCCCTCGGGGACCGCGAGGCGGACCTGTGCGGCGACTGCCGTCGCCGCGCCGCCGTGAATCCGCTGCGCATCTTCGACTGCAAGGTGCCGTCGTGCCAGCCGATCGTCGACGCGTTGCCGCACGCCACGAACTACCTCTGTGACGCATGCCGCTCGCACTTCGACGCGACCACCGGCCTGCTGGAGGCGCTGGGGGTTGCCTTCCGCGTGTCGCACCGCCTGGTGCGCGGCCTCGACTACTACACGCGCACCACCTTCGAGATCCTCGGCGGCCGGCTCGGGGCGCAGAACGCGCTGCTCGGCGGCGGTCGCTACGACGGGCTGGTACGGCGGCTCGGGGGGCCCGACCGGGCCGGCATCGGGTTCGCGGCCGGAATGGAGAGGCTCGTGCTGGCGATGCCGGACGGTTCCGGTCCCCGCGCGCCGGACGCGTTCATCGTCGCCCTCGGCGACGCGGCGCGCCAGCCCGCGCACCTGCTGGCGCGCGACCTGCGGCGGGCGGCGTTGACGGCACTCATCGACTACGGCGACCGTTCGATGAAGGCGCAGATGCGGCGGGCCAACCGCACCAGCGCCCGGCATGTCCTCATCCTCGGGGACGAGGAGATCGCGCGCGGAAGCGTGACCATCAAGGACATGACCTCGGGCGGGGAGACGCTCGTGGGGTGGGACGACGTCGTACGGAAGCTGACCGGCGACCCCATTCCGGCACCCCCCGAGCAGCCGACCGGGAGCCGCCGGCTGCGGGTTCGAGACACAGCGTGACGAGAGTGTCGGATGACGGCGTGCAGCGGCCTGCGCCGGCCATGCCGCCCGCGCGGCTGGCGGCGCGGCGCCGGCGGATTGGACGGGACGACGGTGACTGACGAAGCACACGGCGACGCGGGCGCGCCCCTCGGCACCCGTACCCACACCTGCGGCGAGTTGCGGCCGGACGACGTCGGCGCCGATGTCGTCCTGATGGGCTGGGTCCACAAGGTGCGCGACCTGGGCGGGGTCACCTTCATCGACCTCCGCGACCGCTACGGGATCACGCAGGTGGTCGCGCGCGACGGGAGCGAGGTGCTCGCCGCCGCCAAGCGGGTGCGGGCAGAGTTCGTGCTGGCGGTGACCGGTCCGGTGGAGCGCCGCTCCGCGGAGACCCTGAATCCCAAGCTCGCCACCGGCGAGGTCGAGGTGAAGGCACGCACTATCGTCGTGCTGAGCGAGGCGCGCACGCCCCCGTTCCAGATCGACGAGGAGACGCCCGTTTCCGAGGAGGTGCGCCTGCGCTACCGCTACCTCGACCTGCGGCGCGCGCGGATGCGCGACAACCTCGGCCTGCGCCACCGCATCACGATGGCGGTCCGGAACAGCCTCGACGCGGACGGCTTCTGGGAGATCGAGACGCCGCTCCTGACCAAGTCGACGCCCGAGGGTGCGCGCGACTACCTGGTACCGAGCCGCCTGCACGCCGGATCGTTCTACGCGTTGCCGCAGTCGCCGCAGATCTTCAAGCAGATCCTGATGATCGCCGGCACGGACCGCTACTTCCAGATAGTCAAGTGCTTCCGCGACGAGGATCTGCGCGCCGACCGTCAACCGGAGTTCACCCAGATCGACATCGAGATGTCGTTCGTCGACCAGGAGGTCGTCTTCGCGGCGGTGGAACGGCTCCTGCAGGCGATCTTCCGGGTGGTGGGCAGGGAGGTGCCGGCACCGTTCCCGCGCCTCACCTACGACGACGCGATGACGCGCTACGGCAGCGACAAACCCGACCTGCGCTTCGACATGCCGATCCAGGACGTGTCGGAGGTGTTCCGCGACGGCCGCTTCAAGGTGTTTCGGGAACTGGTGGCAGGGGGCGGGTTCGTGCGCGCGCTGGTCGTGCCGGGCGCCGGCCGACAGGCCCGCGCGCAGATCGACAACCTGGTCGACGAGGCGATCGCCCTTGGCGCCAAGGGACTCGTCTGGGTGCGGCGGTCGCCGGAGGGGGCGGTGCAGAGCTCCATCCTGAAGGCGGCCGGCGAAGGGGCGCTCACGCGCGTCGTCGAGTGCACCGCGGCGGGGCCGGACGATCTGACGCTCCTCGCCGGCGGGGAGGGCTACGAAGCGTCGGTGCTGCTCGGGCAGCTCCGCCAGCGGCTCGCGGCGCGCGCAGGGCTCATCGACGAGGAGGCCGCAGCGCTCGCCTGGGTGGTCGACTTCCCGTTGATGGAGTGGAGCGACACGGAGCAGCGGCTGGTCTCGATGCACCATCCGTTCACGTCGCCCCGCCTCGACGATCTCGAGCGCCTGGAGGACGATACCGCCGGGGTCCGGGCGCGCGCCTACGACCTGGTCCTGAACGGCAGCGAGATCGGGGGCGGCAGCATCCGGATCCACGACGCCGAGCTGCAGGCGCGCATCTTCCGGCTGCTCAAGATCGACGACGCGGAGGCTCGGGCCCGCTTCGGGTTCTTCCTCGATGCGCTGCGCTACGGCACGCCGCCCCACGGCGGCATCGCGCTCGGCCTCGACCGCATCGTGGCCCTCGTGGCCCGCGAGCCGTCCATCCGGGATGTGATGGCGTTCCCCAAGACCGCCGCGGCGGTGGATCTGATGGCGGGCTCGCCCTCGACCGTCGACCGGCGCCAGTTGCGCGAGCTGCATCTCGATGCGCCGTCTTGACCGCTCGTCGAAAGCTTGGTAAACAATCCGGCAGCGGTAGGGGAGATCCCGATAGCCACGCCGTCCCTCGTGAAGATCCCGATCCCCGACGAAGGGGTCGAGGCTCTCTTTGGTTCGCGCGACGAGAACCTCAAGCAGATCGAGCACCTGTTCGATGTCCGGATCCGGACCGACGGGCACGATCTTCTCGTGAGCGGCGACGCCCCCAGCGTGGCGCGTACCGAGCGGGTGATCGACCAGCTCGCGGGGCTGCTCCGGGAGGGGTATCACTTCTCCCGTGACGACCTGCGGCGGGTCTCCCAGCTCGTCGAGGACGATGCGGGGGTCGATCTGCGCGACTACTTCGCGCAGGGGCCGGTCCGTGCGTCCGACAAGCGGCACGTCACGCCGAAGACGGTCAACCAGCGGCGCTACCGGGACGCCATCGAGCGCTACGACGTGGTCTTCGGGGTCGGACCGGCGGGCACGGGGAAGACCTACCTCGCAATGGCGCAGGCCGTGGCGTTCCTGACCGCGAAGCGGGTGAGCCGGATCATCCTGGCGCGGCCCGCGGTCGAGGCGGGAGAGAAGCTGGGCTTTCTGCCCGGCGATCTTCAGGAGAAGGTGAATCCCTATCTGCGGCCCCTCTACGATGCCCTCTACGACATGCTCGACGGCGACAAGGTGGGGCGTCTGATCGAGCGCGGGGTGATCGAGATCGCTCCGATCGCCTTCATGCGCGGGCGGACCCTGAACGACGCCTTCGTCATTCTCGACGAGGCGCAGAACACGACCCGCGAGCAGATGAAGATGTTCCTGACGCGCCTCGGGTTCGGATCGAAGGCGGTGGTCACCGGCGACATCACGCAGATCGACCTGCCGCCGGGCCGTACCTCGGGCCTGGTGGAAGCAATCTCGGTCCTGCGCGCCGTCAGCGGAGTGGCGCTCGTCCGCTTCGACGACCGCGACGTCGTCCGGCATCCCCTGGTGCAGCGCATTGTGAAGGCCTACGAGGCGTGCACGGATCGTGCTTCCCATGACAACTGACGACCCGGACCCCGATCCCGACAGTTCGCGGGCGGGGAGACGGCTCGCGTCGTGACCGGCGACCGCGTGCTGCGCGTCGTGGCCACGGACGGACGCGGGCGGCCCCTTGCCGCCGATGCGGTCGGCCCCTGGCTGGAGCGGTGCGCTCCGCGGGCGGCCCGCGGCGAGGTGGCGGTAGCGCTGGTCGGAGACCGCAAGATGCGCGCCCTCAACCAGCGCTACCGCGGGATCGACCGGGCGACCGACGTGCTCGCCTTTCCGGCCGACCCCGCCGGCGGGCGCGCGCCGCGCGGTGCGCCCCGCGTCCTGGGCGATATCGTCATCGCCACCGGCGTCGCCCACCGGCAGGCGCGCGACGCCGGTGAGCCGCTCGAGACCGAGTTGCGCCGGCTGGCGCTCCACGGGCTGCTGCACCTGCTGGGCTACGACCACACGCGCGACAACGGCGAGATGGTCCGCTTCGAGCGCCGGCTCCGAAAGAAGGGGGGGATCGCGTGATCCCCTACACGCTGATCCTCGAGAGCTTCGCGCTCTTCCTGCTCGCCTGCGTCCTCGCCTATCTGGGCACCGTGGACGCCGCGTTCACCGCCCTGATGCGCCTGCCGCTGCGGCTGAGCGCGGAGCGGGGGCGCGCGCTCGAGCGGCTCGGCTACCTGGACGATCCGGCCCGCCTGTTCGTCCCCGTTCGGCTGCTCCAGGTGCTGACGGTGTCCCTCGCGGCGGGGGTGTCGCTGCTCGTCGCCGGCGGTGACGGGCTCGTCTCGGCGGGCATCGTCGCCGGGGCCCTGGCCGTCGCCGCCGTGGTATGCGGGCAACTCGTCCCACTGCTTCTCGTCCGTCGCGATCCGGAAGGAGTGCTGGTCCTGCTGCTCCCGTCGTTCGAGCGCGCGGTGCGGCCGGTCCGTCCGTTGAGCGAGGCGCTCGTCGGTCTCCTGCAGGGCATCGGCTACCGTTCGGAGGCCGTCGACGGCAACGGCGCTCCGGGCTCCGCGGGCGGCGAGGAGCCGCCGGCGGCGGGGCGCGCCGCGGCCGAGGAGCAGGACGAGCGCGAGCTGCTGCAGTCGGTCGTCGAGTTCGGCGACACGCTCGTGCGTGAGGTGATGACCCCGCGCCCGGACATCGTTGCGGTCCGCTCGACGGCGACCCTCGACGAGTTGCGCGCACGCTTCGCCGAGGAGCGCTACTCCCGGCTGCCGGTGTACCAGGACAGTCTGGATACCATCCTCGGGTTCGTTGTCGTGCGCGACCTCGTCGGGCTGACCGACGCGTCGGGGAGCGAACGCATCGTCGAGCGGCTGCTCCGGCCCGCCCATACGGTGCCGGAGACGAAGCGGGTCGCGGAGCTGCTCAAGGAGCTGCAGGCCGAACGGGTCCAGAGCGCGATCGTGCACGACGAGTACGGCGGCACGGCGGGCCTCGTGACCATCGAGGATCTGCTCGAGGAGATCGTCGGCGAGATCCGCGACGAGTACGATCGGGAGGAGGACGAGCCGATCGTCGACGAAGGGGACGGGACGTTCCTGTTCGCCGGCGGGGTCAGCGTAGACGACATGAGCCGGCCGCTAGACGCGGCGATCGAGCCGCAGGGCTTCGAGACGGTGGCGGGCTACGTGCTCTCCCGGCTCGGACGCGTCCCCCACGCGGGAGAGACGTTCGATGCGGACGGCCTGTGCATCGAGGTGGTCGAAGCGGAGCGCCGCCGCGTGCGCCGCGTCCGCATCCGTCGGGGCGGCCCTGCGCCGGAAGCCAAATGAGGTCCGGAGTCGCATCGCTCATCGGGCGGCCGAACGCGGGCAAGTCGACCCTGCTCAACCGGCTGATCGGAACCAAGGTCGCGATCGTGGCGGGCACGCCGCAGACCACCCGGACCCGCATCCTCGGCGTCAAGAACGTTGCCGGCGAGGACGCGGGCGACGGCACGGGCGGGTCCGGTCGGGGCCAGATCGTGTTCGTCGACACGCCGGGCATTCACCGCCCGCTGCACCGCATGAACGTCCGCATGGTGGATCTCGCGGTCTCGACCATCACCGAGGTGGACGTGATCGTCGTCGTGCTCGACGCCTCCGTTCCGCCGGGCGCAGGCGACCGGTTCGTGCTCGGGCTCCTCGACGGCGTCCGGACGCCGGTGGTCCTCGCCCTCAACAAGATCGACCGGATGGCCAAGCCGCGGCTCCTTCCGCTCATAGACCACTACCGGGAGCAGCGGGATTTCGCAGCCATCGTGCCGCTCTCCGCCCTCACCGGCGACGGCGTCTCCCGCCTCGAGGCCGTCATCCTCGACGAGCTGCCCGACGGGGAGCCGCTCTATCCGGACGACTACCTCACCGACCAGCCGGAGCGCGTGCTGGTGGCGGAGACGGTACGAGAGAAGGTGCTGCACCACACGCGGGCCGAGCTGCCATTCTCGACCGCCGTCGTCGTCGATCGCTTCGAGGAGGAGACGGCGAGGCCGGACGCCGAGGCCGCGGCCGAGGGCGAGCGCGGGGGCGACGGTGCGGCCCGCGCTCTCGCCGGACCCCGGATCGGCGGGCTCCTGCGGCTCTACTGCTCGATCGTGGTGGAGCGGCCGTCGCACAAGCCCATCGTGATCGGCCGCTCCGGTGCGCGGCTCAAGCAGATCGGCAGCGAGGCGCGGGTCGAGCTGGAGCGCTTCTTCGGCGCGCGGGTCTACCTCGACCTGCATGTCCGGGTCCGCGAAGGGTGGCGGGAGAGCCCGCGGGCGCTGCGCGATCTCGGCCTGCAGGGCTGAGCCGCGCTCCCGCCGTGGTACAATCGGGCCGTCAGATGACCGAAGACGTGGGACAACGACCCACACCTGTCCGGGCGCTGGCGGGGCACACGCCGCTCCCCGGTCACGATCATGCCGCCCCTCCGTCGACTCGACGTCGTGCTCGATTCAGTCAAGCGACTGCAGCGGATTGGTGCGACCGCCAACCTGCTGAATCTCCTGCAGAAGCAGCACCCCGCGGATCTCGCTGAGGTCCTCGGCGACCTGCGGCCCCTCGAACGTCGGTCCGCTTTCGAGACCCTGCTCGGCCACAACAGCCGCCTCGCGATGGAGGCGCTCACCGAGCTCGACCGCGAGGTCGGGGCGGCGTTGCTCGTCGACCGCCCGGCCGAGGAGCTCGCGCGCCTCTTTCCGGTGCTTCCCTCCGACGACGCCGCCGCCCTGATCGACCAGCTTCCCGAGGAGCTGTCCGCGAGCGTCCTCGAGCTGATGCGCCAGAAGGAGTCGGGCGAGGTCCAGCACCTCCTGGAATACGAAGATCGGACCGCCGGTCGCATCATGAATCCGGAGGTCTTCGCCCTGTCGGAGGATCTGACGGCGGGCGAGGCGATTCAGGCGCTCCAGGGGTCCCGCGACGTCGAGATGGTGTTCTATCTCTACGTCGTCGACGAGCGGCGGCACCTCGTGGGCGTGGTCTCGCTGCGACGGCTGCTGCTCGTGTCTCCCGAGACCCCCCTCAAGCGGATCATGACGACCGAGCTGATCCGCGCCCGGGTGGACACCGATCAGGAGGACGTGGCCCGCGAGGTGGCGGACTACAACCTGCTGGCCATACCGGTGGTGGACGGGGAGAACAAGCTGGCCGGCATCATCACCGTCGACGACGTCATCGACGTCATCAAGGACGAGGCGACGGAGGACATCCTGCGGCTGGCCGGCGTCTCGGCGGACGAGCACGTCGCGACATCACCGTTCGAGGCGTGGCGCAAGCGGCTGCCGTGGCTCGCCGTCAACCTGGCGACGGCGGCGCTGGCGGCGCTTGTCGTGCAGCGGTTCGAGGCGACCATCGACCGGGTGGTGGCGCTGGCCGCCTTCATGACCATCGTCGCCAGCATGGGCGGCAACGCGGCCACCCAGACGTTGACCGTGATCGTCCGCGGGATAGCGCTCGGCGAGCTCACCTGGGGCAACACCCGGCGGGCGCTCGGCAAGGAGACCCTGGTCGGACTGGCCAACGGGCTGGTGTTCGGCGCGGCCGGGGCCGGCATCGCCTGGTGGGTGGTGGGCAACCCCTACTTCGGCGGCATCCTGGCGCTGGCGATGGTCATCAACCTGATCGTCGCCGCGTTCGCTGCGACCCTCATACCGATTTCGCTTCGCGCGCTCAAGGTCGACCCGGCCCTGGCCTCGGCGGTCTTCATCACGACGCTCACCGACGTGTTCGGCTTCTTCGCCTTCCTCGGGCTGGCGACGTTCTTCATTCGCTACCTGTAGCGGGCCGTAGAATGGGGGCGCGGGCGGTCGCGGGAGGCCGGCCCGCGGGGGCGGATGCCGCTGCACACTGCGGACGCGCTGGTGCTGCGCACCTACAAGCTGGGCGAGGCGGACCGGATCGTGGTGTTCCTGACCGCCGACCGTGGCAAGCGGCGCGGAGTCGCGAGGGGCGCACGCCGCCCGCGATCCCGTTTCGGCGGGGGCCTGGAGCCGCTCACCCACGTGCGCGCGACCTACTTCGAGAACGAGCGGCGCGAGCTGGTTCGCCTGCGCCAGGTCGAGCCGCTCTCGTCGCCGCTGACGAGCGGCAGCGCCGAGGCGCTCCTCTACGTCAGCTACTTCGCGGAGCTGATCGACGAGTGGGCGCCGGAGGCGGATCCGAACGACCGCCTCTTCCGCCTCGGCGCGGCCGTGGCCGAAGCCCTCGCCGGCGGCGCGCCGGTGGAACGTCTCGCCCGCTACTTCGAGTACTGGCTGCTGCGCCTGCAGGGGGTGTACCCGTCGCTGACCGCGTGCCGGCGCTGCGACGGCACGCTGGCCGGCGGCACGGTGCGGCTCGCGCCCCGACTCGAGGGTCTCCTCTGCGCGCGCTGCGCTGCGCCGGCGGAGGGGGCGCCCCTCTCCGGCGAAGCTATGGCGTTTCTTCTCGCGGCACGGACCGCGCCCCCGCAGAGCCTGTCGGACGTGGCGCTGCCCGCCCGGGCCGAACGCGAGCTGGCATCCGCCCATCGCCGACTGCTCGCCGCACACCTCGACAAGGAGCTGAAGTCGGCGCGCGTGGTGCGGGAGCTCGCCGCCGCGTACGGCGCCCCCGAGGCCGAAGCCGGCCCG
>Ga0209544_1003357_pt1 | contig 12541 bp, 12 predicted proteins | sample MesohylPK_FD_187297 | JGI IMG/M metagenome (GOLD analysis project Ga0209544, IMG submission 187297) | Host-associated microbial community of the marine sponge Aplysina aerophoba from Gulf of Piran - sponge mesohyl, lysed by proteinase K... | ecosystem: Host-associated > Porifera > Sponge >...
TCGGTGGCGAGCCACGGGAGGGCGGGCTGTCGAAGCACGTACTCGAGGGAGAGAAGACGGCGGAAGAGGACGATCTCCTCCACCGCCCTGCTACGGCGGCCGTGTTCGATGCCGAGGGCGCGGTAGAGGCCGCGGCCGTGGACATGGGTGTACCGGAGACCGGTCGCGCTTCCGGGAAGAGGTTTCTCGCGAGCGAGACCGTGGTCGATGAGACGGTGGACGAAGGCGTGGGTGGTCTTCGTGGAGCAGCGGTGATGTTCGGTGAACTGTCGGCGGATGAAGACACCGGAATGGAGGCAAACGAGGGTGAGCCAGGCGGCCTGATAGAGAGGAAAGCCGAAGGCGCGGAGCGCGGAGTCGCGACCGTCCAGGTGGGGCACGTCGGGAGGCGTGGGTGGCACGTCAGAAGTCGAGCTGTAGACGCTCCAGCACTCCGGGTGGTTGGGTCGCCGGACTCATGGTGCGTGTCGCCGCCGCCGGCGAGGCCCGATGGGTCACGCGAGGAGTCGTCAAGGGGAAGCGGATTGCGGTCGGCATGGGATCGACTCGGTTCCAGTTGCTCAGCGAAGCTCGGGAAGCCGCCTTCGAGCATACGCGCACGGCGCGTCTGGGAGGAGATCCCAGAGCGCCCGTTGCTACTGATGTCCCGACCTTCAGGGAAGCGGCAATGCTGGACTTGGAGACACTCAGACTCCAAACTGGGGAGCGGACCATGCGCGGCACGTCAGACGACTACTGGAGCGCCATGCGTTCCCGAGCCTCTGGGACTGCCGGTAGACGAGATTCAGAGAGCCGACCTGATGCGGGTCCTGCTGCCGCTGTCGAGGCGTCAGCGGCCGACCGGGCAGCGGCTGAGGCAGAGGATCGCAGGCGTCATGGCGTGGAGCGTGGCGACCGGTTATCGGGCGGACGACCCGACGAGCACTCTCTCGGCAGTGTTGCCGGCTGGCCGGAAGCAGCGGAAGCACCATCGGTTCCTGCCGGCCGAGGACCTGCGGGAGGCGCTGGTCAAGGTGGATGGCTCCGGGGCATGGATCGGGACGCGGCTGGCGCTCCGTTTCCTGGCCCTCACGGCGGCGCGCAGCGGCGAGGTTCGGGGAGCTAGGCGGCGCGAGGTCGATCTCAAGGCGGCGACGTGGGCCGTACCGGCCTCGCGGATGAAGTCCCGAACGGAGCACCGAATTCCCCTCTCCAGCGCTGCGCTTGTGGTCCTTGACCGGGCCGACCGACTGCGCGGCCGGGGTCGCGGGTTGGTATTCCCGGCATTCTGGGGAAGATGGTAGGTGTGGCGGTGCTAGGTCGGCTGCTGAGCGACCTGAAGATCGATTGCAATCCGCACGGGTTCCGCAGTTCGTTCCGGTCTTGGTGTTCGGACGAGGACATCGAATCGGGTGCTGGCGGAACAAGCCTTGGCTCATGCGGTCGGGAGTCAGGTCGACCAGCGCTATGCGCGGAGCGACGTGCCGTAGCGCCGACGCGAGGTCATGGAGGCCTGGGGCACGTTCCTAGTCGACTAGGCTTGGCTGCCGATCAGGCGGCGGACCAGGCGGTAGGCGGCCATCCGGTGGCATTGGTGAAGTTCGGCATACTGCCACCGTGTGAAGACGCCGGAATAGAAGCAGACGAGGGTGAGCCAGGTTGCGTCGTTCGGAGAGAAACCGAGTTCGAGGAGGGGCTTCTCGCGGCCGCCGAGATGGGGGATCTGGAGGGGCTGCTTCATGGTCAGAAGCCGATGGCCCGGCCGGTCCGGAGGTAGGCGGCGAGGAAGCCCGTCGGGTTGACCGGACTCAAGGCTGAAGCCGGAGTCGAGAGATCGGGTGTCGAGCAGCTGAAGAGTGAAGATGTGTATCCCACTGGCCGTCGAGCACAACGGGGAGCCCGCCCCCGCCGAATGGTCTTAGGGCTTCTCCGGCGCTAAGCTCGTCGTTCCAGGGGAACGAGGACGCACGTGGAGATCATCGCATGAAGCTCACCAAACTCTCGGCGCGGCGCTACCGCAGCGTACGGGACGACACGATCGACATAGGGCCCCTGAATCTGCTGATAGGGGCCAACGCTGCGGGTAAGAGTAACGTCCTCGACGCTCTTCGCTTTCTCCACGAGGGAGCCATCGCCCACGACTTTCACCCGCCGATGTTCGCCCGCGGCGGCATCATCCACTTGGCTTGGAAGGGCGAGGCAGCGCAGCGCACGGACTTGACCGCTACCATGGCCGACGGCGAAGCGACCTACGAGTGGTCCGTGAGCTTCGTCAGACACGGGTATGAGTTTCGGGTTGAAGAGCGCCTTAGTACACAACGCTCGCCGCAGGAACCACCAGCTTCCTTGTTGGAAGCCAGGAACGGAGTTGGCTGGTGGTGGTCCGGTGAGCAGAAGCAAGTTGATCTCAAACAGGAGCCCACCGCCTGTGCTTTGGCCGCCGCTGCTGTTGATGCGTCGTTCGAAGGTCGCGCGGTCGCCGAGTTCGTCCGGCGCTGGGGATTCTTCGATCCGAGTCCCTTCCTACTTCGCCGAGACTGGACCAGTCTCGGCTCCTCCAGGTTCGACCCGTATGGCAGAAACTTGGCCGAGACACTCCATACGCTGAAGAGTTCCTCGCCGGATATCTTCGAGGACATCGTAGCCGCAACCCAGTCGGTCTTAGGTCTGCCTTCCAGCATCGACATTCGAGAGTCCGACGACCGCTTCTACTTCTTCCAACAGGAGCCAGGACTCGACTTTCGGGTCCATCAGATGGGCGCGTCCAGCGGAACTCTGCGCATGCTCGCTTTGGTGACTGCTCTCCTAGCGGAGCCGGAAACCAACCTGATCGGAATCGAAGAACCGGAGAACTACGTTCACCCGGCGGCCCTTAGTGCTTTCAGCCGGCATCTGGTTAAGGCCACGGATCGCGTGCAGTTCATAGTTACGACACACTCGCCGATGCTGCTCGACTCCGTTGATGATCCGGCCGCTGTTCGCATCGTCCGACGTGGCGGCGATGGCGCAACGACGGTCTTGGCGAACGAAGATCCCGAGGGGGTGCGGCGCGCATTGGATGCCTCGGGCTTCGGTCTTGGCGAGTTCTACGAGACCAAGGGCTTCGGCGCCGAATGAGTAAGCACGTGCTAGTCGTTGCGTCTGGAGACACAGAGCGGCGAGCGCTGCCCCATCTGGTTTCCCACCTGAGAGACCGCGGCGTCACGATTGAGGTCCGTACTCCGCCTCGGGCACGGGCACTCCGAGTCGATGTAGTGGAGAAGATTATCAGGGCGGCTTGGTACGAGTCGCATCTGGTCCCCTCTAAGTTCGTGGTGCTGTTGGATGTCGATCAGGGACGCCCCGAGGACGTTCTTGCTCCCATTCGGAGACAACTGCCCCAGCGGGTAGAGAACTTGGGAACGACCGTTCTGTTCGCGTACGCAGAGCAGCACCTGGAGGCGTGGTACTTCGCCGACGCCAGCAATCTTCGCGAGTACCTAGGGCGCGCACTTGGCAGCGTGGACACGTCAGCTCCAGACGCGATCCGCGACCCGAAGCGACACTTGATCAACCTTTTGGGAAGTCGCCGTGTGTACACGGCACTGACGTCGGAGGAAATCGCTAGGAGGCTCGATCCACGGACCATCGAGCAGAGAAGCCCGAGCTTTAAGAGCCTTGTGGAAGCGGTCAAGAACGGCGGTCGCACTTCGGTGTAGCGACGTTGCACTCACGGCGAGACAAACACCCATGGCGTCACCAGGGGTAGCCGCCGACCACCGCGAACGTGTGCCATGTAAGGCACGTCTCAAGCTCCGCGAGGTTCGCCTCCAGCAGATGGCGGGCGTTTCACGGCCTCTCCATGGGTATCCTTCCGTCCTCCGCATCCACATTGGCCAAGAAGTTGCACGCATACCGTCCCGGCTCGTCCTGTTCAAGGAACCGAGCGATTTCGTCGCAAACCGCGAAGTCGTCTACCCAACCGTGAAGGACCGCCATCTGCTGGACCTCTGGTAGGAGCGCAGACGACTTGAACAAGCCGACGGCACGCTCCATCTCCTCGGTCAGACTCCGGGCGATGCCCTGACTGCGCATCCAACCATCAATGTCGCCGCCCGACTCGTCAGCAGCCTCGGTCCAGGCGGCGATGATCTCACTCCAAGTTCTCACCTCTGCCGACACCACTGGCGACTCACTCTGTGTGAGCGGACCGCTCTCCGACGTGTCCTCGCCGGTAGGACGAATCACCAACGAGAGATCAGCGAGCCTGTCCGCCGCAACCACGCCCACTGGGCCGGCCCACCCCTTGAAGGGCCCAGCCGCCATCAGGACCGTCATCAGCCCCAACGCCGCCACTGCCGCCAAGCCTACTGCGACAATTCCGAAGATCGGGTACTCGTCCTGCGACAAGCGCCACTCCACGCTCCTCCTCCCTTGTTCGTTTTCGCCCATCTCGTCCTCGCCGCGAGACTCCGGGAGTCTAGGGTGGGGATACAGGGACGCGACTTCAATCAGGTCCGGGTCCTCGGGATCCCTTTTCGCGTGACTTCTGAGAACCTCCATCTGCTCGTCAAGTCGGCGTAGCTTGGCGCGCAGACGTTCACTGTTTGCGGTCCAGGCTTCGAGGTCTTCGCTGTCGGGGTCGGCCGGGCCGACGAACCACCGTAGATAGCCTAGCTGCGGTTCCATTGCCGACCACATGCCCCCCCAAGACCAACAGGAGGCCACTCTCGCGCCGAAGAGCGAGTTGCCGAGGACGTTCACTGGGACGAGACCGATCAAACCCACCCACAGCCAGACCGTGCCCGCACCCAAGACAATCACTACGAGCGCTGCGACAAAGACGACTGCTAGGAAACACGACTTGTAGAACGTCCAACGCTTCGCCAGCGCGTAGTAGTGCTTCCACACACGCTCTGCGTACGCTCCGTACTCATTCACCTTTTCCGCGAATGCCTGCCTCTCTTTCTCACGGTTCTCCTCAGTCTTGTCGCTCATGGTCATTCTCCTGTCTCCTCTGGGCCGAGGAGTACACCCTAGCCGCCGGTCAGGTCTTCCGGAACCACCTCAGCGTGCCAATCGGGCCATGGCCTTGGGCGGTTGCAGGAAAGCCCAACCGATCTTGGGCTCTAGCGCGGCACGAAAAATCACCATCCGCGGCCGCGGCCATTCAGGGATCTAGAGGTCGCCCACTGTTGCGGCGGGCGCTCGAAGTGCTTGAGGAGGTGCGGGAGACTATCTTCCCATTCGGTGCCTACCCGCCTCCGTCCGCCGGGAGTGTTCCCGGCGAAAGACCTGGCTGACCCGGCGATACGGGTAGTGGGTTGCTCCTTGGCCGCCGGTTCGCGTTGCTGCCGGCACGCTCGTCGGCTTCGGGGACCAGAAGACCGCCGCGACCGCCGAGGTCCACCCAAAGCAAGCCCCGCTCAGATTGCGCCGATCTCCACATCAAAGGCCATAACCGCTTCAACTGACCGGCTCAGGGCTCCTCTGAGGTCGACGTTGAGCCTGTAGCGCCTGGCAATAGTGCGTTGAGCTTCCAAGTCCCATCCGCCATCCTCAGCTACTGGGATCCTCACGGAGACGGGTGCCACGTTGGCTGGTACAGCCTTGTGGGTATGGTCGAATCCATGAACCGCCTTCATGTTGCGGAGCGCGTAGAGCAGGTATTGAGGATCAATCCGCTGATCCTGAACCTGGAGCACGGTGCGGTCTCGTGTCACGTAGAAGGGCTGAGTGTGGTACACGAAGTTGGTGCCTGCGCTGGAGTCGCCGTTAGACGCAAATGAGATGAGGGGGCGCTCGACCGAGGCGTGGATCAGTTTGTCGTGGGTCGGCGCCACGTAGCCGTACTCGGAAAGAGCTGCGGTGTACACTGGTGCCCCGTCGTCCGAGTCAACGACAAGGCCAAGCAATACTCTCTCGGTCCATCCGGTCTGGTCCGTTATGTACCGGAAGAGGCGACTGTCACCGAGGAGAGCCTCGGAGAATAGCAAGTCCTGCCCTCCCACGGCGAGACCTGGTCTGTAGCCATCGAGCAGTTCGCGAGTCGCGGACGTCATGTTGTCAAGCTCGGCCATGAAGGCTTCCTCACTTACCTTAGGGTGCGGTTCTTCAAGACCTAGCTCCACTCGCTCTTCATAACCCCACCAACGATCGACCCGCCAGTCGGACTTCGCCTTGACGTCCTCGAATGAGACCACTTTGCAGAGGGGATCGTCGCTGCGGAACTGAGACTTGGCACCGAGGAACTGGCCAAACAGAGACTCCATCTTGGTAAGGTCGTTCTTCTCCGGCGTCGGAATCCGCTTCGCGTTCCTGGTTTCTCCGGTCTCACGTACCAAGTACGCGAACACTGGCGTGCACTGCTCTTGATCTCCAACCTTCCTTTCAAGAGCCAAGATGTAGGTCTTCCGAGGCGTCGCATAGAAGGTCTTGCTCGGCAGTGACACGATCGCGTTGATCACGAAGTCGTCGCGCAGAGCCCCTAGTTCCTTCTTGCGTCGCAGAACACTGTCAGGCACAATCACCAGTGCCTCACCTCCGGGCCGTAGATGCTTGATGATCCAGTTCAGCGCGAGACCTTCAGTACCCTTCAGGCCTAGGTCGTAGAACTTCTTCGTCCCGTCACTGGCAGCGATTGCATTCTGTAGTGCACGGCTGCCACTCGTGACATAGGGAGGGTTCGTGAGGATCAGGTCGTAGGGGTCATCCTCGATCAGGCCGAAGGTCCCGAGGTTGGTACGGAGCAAGCGGAATACGGAGTTCAAGGCACCCCTCGCGAAGGCCTGGAGGTCACCGGCCTCGTGATGCTTGGCCAGGAGATCGGAGAAGTAGATCAGCATGTTGGCTTTCGCCAAGATAATCGTCCGTTCGTCCTCCTGTTCGTCCGTACCCTTGTCATAACCAACGAGTGTAAGGTTGGGAGAGACACGCCCGTTCTTCGGCTCATACTCTCGGAACAAGGTCGGGTGCTCCATCAGCAGTTCGAGCAGAAAGCCGCCCACTCCGCAGAACGGGTCGCAGATCCGAGCTCCGGGGTAGATCTTTGTAGCCATCCGCACCATCGCTTGGACGACATTCCGCGGCGTGAAGTGCTGACCGAGAGCCTGCACGGCTGCACTCTTTCGCAGGAAGGACTCGTATAGCCGAGTCTTGAACTCCCGCTTGATGTAGCGGAACGAACCTACTTGAGCGTCATACTGCGCCAGATCACGGATGATCTCACCAAACAGGAGTGCCTGTGCGAGGTTCGGCTCTCCACTCTCGTTGACGAAGATCGTGCCGTTGATAATCGTCGTGCCGTCCTCACCAGCAGGAAAGAGCTCCTGAACCTCTTTGCGACAAGTCTGGGCATAGTGCTTTAGAGCCGCTTCGGAGTTTCGCCTTCCGGTGACGAGGCGCTCCACTGACCAAAAACCGTTATGATCCTCCAGTACTCCAAGGTCACTCAGGAACTTGAAAACGAACAACTCCACGACGTTGTAGAGACACTTCTCTGGACTCTTGGCAGTCTGGACCCAGATCTTCTGCCAGATCGTATTCGCTAGCCCGGACGGATCAAGAACTTCGGGTGCGGCAATGGTGTTCTGAGAGGCAGTGAGAGAAACCTCCGCTGCATCGACCAAGCGTTCCAGCGCTGGAGCGTCACACGTTCCTGCAGCAATGGCCTGCGCGTCGACGACGAAGGACAGGTCCGCTCCACCAGCCGATTGGACCCGCTGCCCGTTGAGGGCGTTGATCCAGATGGTCTTGGTCCCAGACGTGATGATCAGGAGCTTGCAGAGAGCTGCGGCCGCAGCCGAGTCGCGGTCGATGACGGCTTGAATCTGAGTCTCTGTACGGATTTCCGATGGTGGCTTGTACTCAACAACCGCCTTGGTTGTGCCTCCATGCAAGGTGATCAGGCCATCCGGCTTCTTCGACAACAGGTAGGCAGGGATTGGCGCCTTAACGAGGCCGGCTTGCTTGAGCTGGCGTAGCGTCGTACTGCCAAGCCTGTAGTAGCGGTAGCGACCGAGAGGGTGCGGAACCGTCTGAAGTAGTTCTTCGCTCATGGCGCCGGAGCATCTCTGGTCGCGGCACCAGCCGGGGCGACCTGGTCGATCATTAGACTTGATCCTCCTGTGACGACGGTCGGAGGTGCCAGCTGTGGTTCGGCCAGCGTGGCGGGCCGCGTACCCGCCCACAGGTCGAGTGTAGCGGACAATCCCCCCAGTGGACGTGGAAGCCTCTTGCGTTAGGTCGAGGGCTTACTCTCGCCGGTGCCGTCGCGTCACTGTCCTTGACTCTACCCTTCAATCGACGCGAGCGAGGAATGACGGCTACTCCAGCACACTCACCTCAGAGCCCCTCAGCCCTGCTACCGCTCCGCCGACGTCCAACGTCGTCATATGAGGAGGCGTTGATGATCCAGAACCACGGTATGCCGTCAGGCTGCCGGCGGCCGTAGCTGCGACTCCGGTGTATTCGGCTACGTGTCTTCGGTCCTCTCGTTCTCGGGGGATGGGCTCTCGGGAAAGACCAGCACGGTCTTGGCTCTCCGAGCTTGTTCAGGAAAGTCAGCGGTCGGAGCTGCTGAAGCGCCGAGACAAAGCCGGAGGGCGTGGAGCGACTACGTCAAGTAGCGGAGGCCATCGGAGTCCTTGGGTCAGGTTCCGGGCGTCCGTTGCAGGTTCCGGGCGTCCGTTGCAGGTTCCGCCGAGCCTTACAGCCTCTTGAGGTGTGGTTTGAGTGCCAATTCGAGCTGGGCCAGCGCCTCCGCCAGCCCTGCATACACGGCTTCCCAGGCGTCTTCATCCCGGTACCCGCCGGTGGCGTACGTCTTCTGAGTCCGGCATGCGCGTCGTCCTTCCTTGGTATCCCACTCCAGCGGGGAGCCGCAGGCGCCTTCGATCTTGTCGCTCTTGCCCGAGAGCGCTAGCGTTTCGGTTCGCGTCCGCCTTCTGCCGAACACGCGCCGAGCATCACGCTGGCCTGCGGAAGTAGGCCACGAGATTCTTGCGGTCACTTGATCGCTTCCAGAGGTCGGTCAACACCTCGGTCGCAGGCGTGAGTTCGGGCAAGTTCCGGCTCCAAGGGTTTGGGGGTGGCTGTGGCCCCAACCTCGGGTTGTCGGTGTTCTCTAAGTGAGCCGCGATTGCCAGACGGAGCCTCGGGTTGCCGAGGATCTCTTGCCGCAGACTCTCGTAGCGACGTTCCAATTCCTCCAGTCCCTCTTCGCCTCGGTTGAGCCGGTTACACGCATGTCCGATATCGCGGTCGACGTTGACGTGAATCCGCTGCATCACCGTCAGAAACCTCGGCGGCTTGCCGTCGAGGCATGACCTGAACAGAGAGATCGTGGCGTTGGCGATCTCCAAAAGGGCACCAATGTGGTTGGCCGGGATGGCCTCCGCCCCGTCTAGGAGCATGTACCTCCATTGCGTATAGCCACGACCAACCGCGTCCAAGAAGTCGCTTACCGTTGGGATCGGGATGTAGTCGTGAAGACCGACGAAGGACTCAAAGGCGTGCGCGATCGTCTGCTTGTCGCCGTTCTCCAACCTGCCGAACAGTTCGTCCAAATGGTGGCCCTTCTTCCGTTGCGTGAGTGGTGTGCCGTGGCGGGCGGCTATCAGCGCCTTCAAGGACTGTTCGACGAGTTGATAGCCAGATGGAATCCACGGCCAAGCCTGAATCGCCACATAGTCGGTGACGCAATCCCGCTGGATGTCGGGAGCGTTCTGCCAAAGCCGGTTGACCATCTGGTGCGCGAAATGGAGCTTGACCGCAGCATCTTGATGGCCGCCGTTGCCGCGTGTCGGAGGAGCTTGCGGCTTGGGTTCGAGCCCAGTATGTTGTGACTGCGACACGGAGATCGACCCTCCCTTTGTCGTGGGATTCCCGCTTGGTCCCCGCCCTTTGGCGGCTTCGGCAATCGGCCTCAGGTTGTGTAGGTCGCACACTGTAGCCTCCCGCCGACGCTCTTCCACTACGGCTAGGGTATCGACCTCGGAGTTCATGCTCACCGCGACCCCGCGTCATCGGGCCGACGACCCCGGTCCAGGCGGCCCTCGATGCCGCCCAGGCGCTTGTTGACGGCTTCGAGTTTGCTGCTCTACGCGGTTCCAGTTTGTCGCCGACCCGCTCTTTGCTTGCCTGTAGCGGGGTCACGCTCGTCATGAGGTTCCAGCGAGTTGGCGCAGTTGTAACCGAAGGGGGGAGTCGAACCTGCGCGCGAAGGCGGGCGTTGGATGTGGAGGTCGATTGTGGCCTCGCAAGGGCCCGTGGCACCCTCGGGGATCCAGGTTGGGCATTTTACAGAGTGCCTTCCGGCTGTGGGTCGGGGCGTGGGACACGAAGTTCATTGGAGCCGCTAAGTGTCTTTCGGACAGGGGCTTGCGGCATGAGTAGGGATTAACACCAGACCTCGACTTCTCCTCAGTCCCCCTGTGGTCCCTGACGGCCTGGGCCGTACCAGGCGTCTATCCAGAACTGAACTCGCAGAACACCCCCCGAGTTCAGTTTTCCCGGCTTCGCGAGTTCAGCTGTCCTCTTTCGAGGACACTCGGAGAATGTCGTTGCCCTGCCTGGCGTTCTCTCGGGAGCCCTTGGGCATCGCCGCCGCAGCAGGCTGGCGCCCCGACCGCTCCGGGCAGTCGGGGCGTGACGCGACCCCGCCTTCCGGCCGCCTGGAGCGGCACGGAAGGCTCTCCCGCGTCACGCACCGTGTTCAGTGCCGCGGGAGGGTCGCTCACGTCCAGAGTGATCCCTGCGGGAAGGCCTGGAGCGGACCGATGGCCGGCCGGATTCTTCTGCTACGGTGCGCGCAGTGACCGGCAACACGAAGTGGGTCTTGACGCACGGGTTGCGGCGGCGACGGCCCTCGTCGCGACCGTTGAAGGCTCTCCCATCTTCCGGCCTATTGGCGAAGTGGCTTGTCGCTCGTAGCAGGTCACATCGCAGCTAGCAGCCGAAGCCTTCCCAGGTTGGAACGTCGGGCAACCGGCTGCTCCTGATGTCGCCCGTACTTGTGAGCGCCACGGCCGGTCCCGGCTCTTTCTCGAACAGGTAAACGCACCAAGTTTCGGCGTCCCAGAGCGCGATTCTGGCTGGTTGGTCGGTTCCTAGGGCGGCGAACATCCAGAAGTACTCGCCTTGGTCGAACAGCTTGACAGTGGCCTCGGGATTGTCGGTGCCGTACTGGAACAGTACGGCCCAGCTAGTCCCCTTGAGGCGCGTATCGCCGTGGAGACTGTTCTTGGATATGCCGTAACCGATCCACTTGGCCGGCTTCCAAATCTCGTTGTTCCAGAACTCCAAGGCCACGTAGAAGCGAGGGACGTTGAACCAACGACGATCACCCTCTGGATTGCTGGCCGTTGGTTCTCGCGAGTACCAGCCGAACATCGGGTGCGCCTTGGTCTCGTGGTTGACGAAGATGTTGCCGCTTCCGTGGTCGGCGTAGAGCAAGGTGCACCGATGCGGGTTGAGGTCGCCACATCTCGGCGTGGCGAGGTATCCCTTGTGCGTCAACTCAAAGGCGGCGGGTTGCGCGTAGGACGCGCCACATACGCCCAAAAGCGCCGCAACGGTCCACCATCCGGCGTCTCGAATCGAGAACATGTTCACTCCCTCTACTCGTTTGGAGCCTCAACCCTACAGAACCGTAGACGATTCGGATCACCCTCTCGGTTGCGCTGAAGCTTGGTCAGCCTTCCGTCTGTCGCGGCGACGTGGACAAGGTAGGCCGCTACCATGTCCTGGTCCGCGAGCGCGGCCGACGGTTCGAGGCTGCGGGCTTCGGCCCAAGTGCCGAACCGGGCGGCCAGCCGTCGATACGCGCGCCGCGTCGATCCGTTCACGGACCTGACCGCGAGTTCGGCAAGCGTGGCGGGCGCGGGTTCTGCGGCGCGTTCGCCTGTTGCTCCCCGTATCGTCGCAGCCTACAGAACGACGAGGACGGACGGCGGAACCCGTGGACGGGTCGCGGCGATTCTCACTCGCGGCAACGGAACGCGCCGGGGGGTTCGGGGGGGCTTGCCCCACCGCTCCGGTAACTGGACGGATGAAGCGTAGCGTAATACGTCCAGTACTCTGGCTGCCTCTGCCTCTGTCGAGGCGGGCACCCGGCGGACGAGACATCCGACTTCCGCCACCGTCGCCAGCCTCCGTAACACCTACTCGACCAGGAACGCGCCCCACGCCTCCATGACCTCGCGCCGGCGCTCCAGCACGTCGCTGCGGGCGTAGCATTGCTCGACCTGGCTGCCGACCGCGTGGGCCAGGGCCTGCTCCGCAAGCTCCGGGTCGATCCCCTCGTCCGAACACCAGGACCGGAAGGAACTGCGGAAGCCGTGCGGACTGCAATCGATCCCCAAGTCCTTCAGCAGCCGACCGACCCCGGCCCCGCAGTCCATCGGCCCGCTCCAGGACCACAAGGGCGGCGCTGGAGAGGGGAACCCGGCGCTCCTTGCGGGACTTCATGCGCGAGGCTGGAACCACCCAGGTGGCCGACTCCAGATCGCCCTCAAGCTGCCGATCGCCGCCGACATGAAGTCGGCGACGTTCGTCTACGTCGACCCCGGCCGGCACACCGACA
>Ga0209544_1003359_pt1 | contig 12539 bp, 8 predicted proteins | sample MesohylPK_FD_187297 | JGI IMG/M metagenome (GOLD analysis project Ga0209544, IMG submission 187297) | Host-associated microbial community of the marine sponge Aplysina aerophoba from Gulf of Piran - sponge mesohyl, lysed by proteinase K... | ecosystem: Host-associated > Porifera > Sponge >...
CCCCCGCCGTAACCGATGAGCTAACCCGGCTGCGCGACACTGCGCTTCGATCGTTGGGCGAGCTTGGAGTCGGTGTTGATATCGAGTGGAGTTCGCTAGTAAGACGACAAGTGGCCAGACACTGCGTCTATGGGGTTGACCGCAACCGGATAGCTGTCGAACTCGCCCGCCTGGCCATCTGGGTTCACACCTTCGTACCTGGGCTGCCCCTCTCGTTCCTCGACCACAACCTCGTCTGTGGCGACAGCCTGACCGGGATTGGAACCCTCGACGAGGTGGTGGCGGAGTTCGAACCTAACGGCGACCCGGCAACCCCGAGTCTCTTCCGGTCACAACTTGAGGATCTCCTGTCACGTGCTAGGTCGGCGCTTCTCCGCCTGGCCCGCACTGCCGACGCAACCAAACGAGAAATCGATGAGGCTCGGGCCGCCCACCAAGACGCGCTCTGGGCCGTAGCTGGCGCACGAGCTGTGTTCGACGTAGTGACCGCCCATCGGGCCATCGTGTACGGACTGCCGGAGTACTACGACGAAGAAATATTCATGCGACACGCCAGGAACGGACATGTCGTGGACCAGATACGGAAACTGAATCCGGTCCACTTCCCCGCCGCGTTCCCTGAAGTCTTCCTCCGAGCACGCCCGGGGTTCGATTGCGTACTCGGCAACCCTCCATGGGAGAAAGCGAAGGTCGAGAAGCAGCAATGGTGGGGCAGACATAAGCCAGGGATTCGAGCTCTGTCTGTCGGGAAGATGAACGCGGAGATCGACTCCCTACGGCATTCACGTCCTGACCTAGATGATGCGTACCGGCGCGATATGGATGATGCGAAGGAGGTCGCTGCGCTCATACGACGCACATTTGACTTGGGTGCTGGCGACACGGACCTCTACCAAGCATTCGGATGGCGGTGCTGGCAGCTCACCGCGGACGAGGGCATGATCGGCGTGGTACTCCCCCGCCAGGCTCTCGCTGCGCCCGGCTATCGGAAGTGGCGGATGAGCACCCTCACCGAAGGTGCCTTTGCCGATATGACGCAGCTGGTCAACAAAGGTAGGTGGGTGTTCGAAGACGTGCATCAGCAGTACACCATCGCGCTGTGCTCGATCCGCAAGGGACCGACCTTCGCTGGCCGGGTGGCGATGAGAGGTCCCTACTCAAGTCGTTTGGCCTATGACAATCGATTGAATGCGACTGAGATCGTGGTTGAGGAGTTCCTGTCGTGGACGGAGACAGCGGCTTTCCCCTTACTGCCTTCCGAAGCGGCTCTCACTACGTTCCGCAAACTGCGTAGCCATCCCCGCCTCGACCGAGCCGACTTAGATAGCTTCCGGGATGGTCCGTCCGTCCGTCCGTCCGTCCGTCCGTCCGTCCGTCCGTCCGTCCGTCCGACCGACCGACCGACCGACCGACCGACCGACCGACCGACCGACCGACCGACCGAATTGGCGGGCACGGCCGTACGCCGAGTTGCACTCGACGGCGGACCGGCATCGGTTCATTCTCGACGGTGGAGAGTCCGCCCGTACCGAGAGCTCGACTCCGCCAACGACAAGCACCGGTTCGTCCTGGACGCCGGGCACAGCGCAATGAACGCGGACATGTGGCCTGTGTACTCTGGCAGGGCCTTCGATATCTGGAATCCGGACACCGGTAGCTACTACGCATCGGTCGATTCGGCAGCCATTACTGCCCACCTGCAAGCCAAGAGACTCCGATCCCATAATCACAAGAGGTCGGCCTTCTCCGAGTTCGACCACGAGTACCTGGAGGATCCATCGACCCTGGCGTGCAGACGACCCCGGATCATGTTCCGTGACGTAACGCGTGCAACTGATACTCGTACTGTGATAGCCGCTCTCGTGCCCGGCGACGTGGTGTCGGTTGACATGGCACCGTCTCTTCTCTGGCCAAGAGGAAAGGCCCGTGACGAGGCCTACCTGTTGGGGGTGCTCTCTTCGATGATCCTGGACTGGTACGCGCGCCGGGTGGTCGAGTTGCATGTCAAGTTCTACATCTTGAACAACTTCCCGATTCCAGACGTCGATCACGATGACGACCCGATAGCGGCTCGGGTGGTGGAGATTGCGGGTCGATTGGCCGCGGTGGATGATCGATTCGACGGATGGGCGGCCGAGGTGAGGGTTCCGGTCGGGTCAGTGACCGATGAGGACATCAAGTACGACCTGGTCTGCGGACGCCTGCGTGGCCCACCTGTACGGTCTCGACGAGAGCGACCTCGCTGTCATCTACGAGACCTTCCATGAGGGAGCCGACTACTCCGAGCGCCACGCCGCTGTTCTCGAACACTTCCGCCGGTGGGTCGGAACGTGACCGCATCGGTTCAAGAGCAGCACGAGCCCAAGCCCGAATTCGCCGTCAACCGGGAAGGCCGGTGGGTGGCGGATGCGGTCAACGGGTTCGTGTCCTACGCCGCTACCGGGTTCGTGGGTGGCGCTCACCTCGATATAGCCACTGCCTACTTCAATGTGGGCGGCTATTCGTTGGTCGCCGATTCGTTGGACCATGTTCAGGGGACGCGGTTGTTGTTAGGTGCAGAGCCGAAGCCTTTGGAGAAGCGCCGCCGCGCACTGGGGGTTGAGTCGGTACATCCGAAACGGGTGGCTCTGGCCCGTCTTCAGGGGGCGTTGGTAGATCACGAGGAGGATCTGGCGGTCGAGCGGGATCTGTTGGGGTTCTCGCTGGAGGTCGACGAGACTACGAGGCGTCTCGTCGATTGGCTTCGGTCCGGCAAGGTGGAGGTGCGTCGTCTGGAGACCAGGTTCCTGCATGGCAAGGCATTCCTTGTAGGTGACCGTTCCCATGGAGTCGTAGCGGGGTCGTCGAACTTCACCCGGGCCGGTCTGGTATCGAATGTTGAGCTGAATCTGGGCAACTACTCACCGCACGTGGTGGGGCAGGTGCAGGAGTGGTTCGACGAACTGTGGGACGAGGCGGTCGACTACGACCTGGCGGCGCTGTTCGAGGCCCGGTTCGAGCCGCATCTCCCCAATCTGATCTATCTGCGGATGTTGTGGGAGCGGTACGGCGCCGAGCTGGTGGAAGAGGCCGAGGCTGAGGGCGCCCCGCAGATCCATCTGACCTCGTTCCAGGCCGACGGGCTTTGGCGGGCCCGTCGCATTCTGGCGGAGCGTCACGGGGTGCTGATCGCGGATGAGGTGGGTCTGGGCAAGACCTATCTCGCCGGCGAGTTGATCCGCGAGGCGGCGTTGGACCGTCGCCAGCGGGTGCTGGTGGTGACCCCGGCGACGCTGAGGGATGGTCCGTGGCGGGCGTTCAAAGCCCACTTCAATCTTCCGATGGAGTTGGTCTCCTACGAGGACCTCATGTCCGACAAGCGGCTCAACCCCGACCATGCGACCGGTGACAAGCTCGAAGCGGGGATTAATGACTACGCGATGGTGGTGGTCGATGAGGCTCACAACCTGCGTAACCCGGGCACTCAGCGGGCCGAAGCGCTGCGTCGCCTGCTCGGTGGGTCACCGCCGAAGAAGCTGGTACTGCTGACAGCTACCCCGGTGAACAACAGCCTCTGGGATCTGTACCACCAACTTGGCTATTTCATGCGCAACGACGCTGCGTTCGCGGATGTGGGTATCCCCTCGATGCGGGACCATTTCGCCAAGGCCATGGCCCTCAATCCCGACGATCTCACGCCCGAGCATCTGTTCGACGTGTTGGACACGGTGGCAGTACGGCGTACCCGGTCGTTCGTCAAGCGCTACTACCCCAACGACACGGTGACCATCGGTGGGCGGGAACAGACCATCACCTTCCCCACCCCTCGGGTACGTAAGGTGAGCTACGACCTGGATGCGGTACTGCCCGGCTTCTTCGACCGGTTCAAGAAGGCACTCGATCCCGACACTCCCCCGGATGATCCCGGATCCCTGACCCTGGCTCGCTACGCGCCTTCCCAATACCGCCTCGACCAAGACCTCGAAACACATGAGATCCAGCTGGCCGGTCTGCTGCGATCCGGGATGCTGAAACGGTTCGAGTCCTCTCCCTACGCGTTCGCGCAGACCTGCGAGCGCATGGCGACCAGCCACGACGCATTCTTCGAGTTGTTGAACAAGGGGAAGGTAGCCACCGGTGGAGCCCTGGCCGACTGGATGGCCACCGACTCCGACGACGTGGACAGCTACCTCGACGAATACGGCGGCCTGGTCGACGACGCCGACCAATACAACATCGACCGGCTACGCCGCCATGTGTCACGGGATCGGGATCTGCTCCGATCGTTCGCCCGAACTGCCCGAACAGTGACACGTTCCACCGACCCCACCCTGGCTGAACTCGTCGACCAGCTAGCTGACATAGCCGAGGAAGCCGTTAAAACGGGCATAGGTCCAGCCGACACCCGGAACCGGCGCAAGGTACTGATCTTCAGCTACTACGCGGACACGGTCGACTGGATCGTCGGGTACCTCCTAGATAGGACCGAAACAGACCCGAGACTCCAGAGTTACCGCGGTCGGGTCGCGGCGCTATCCGGCTCGACTCGAACACTGGACAAGAGAACTGTGGTGTGGGGATTCGCTCCCAAGACAACCGACGCACCCGAAGGCTTCGACGACGACCTATACGACATTGTGGTCACCACTGACGTGCTGGCCGAAGGCGTCAACCTGCAACAAGCCGGCCACATCATCAACTACGACCTGCCCTGGAACCCGATGCGGCTGGTCCAGCGCCACGGCCGCATCGACCGCATCGGGTCATTCCACAGCGAGATCATCGTTCGCTGCGTGTTCCCCGACGCCCGCCTCGACGACCTGCTGAACCTAGAAGAACGCCTCCACCACAAGATCAAACAGGCATCCGCAGCGGTCGGAGTAGGTGAGATCCTGCCCGAACAATCACGACGGGACATCGACTTCGCCGAAACCCGTGAAGAGATCGAACGGATCCGCCGCGAGGATCCAACCCTGTTCGAACGTGGCGGAACCAGCCGAGGTGCCCTATCCGGTGAGGAATACCGCCAAGAACTCCGCCAAGCCGTAGAACAAGGCCTGCGGGAACGAATCGAACAACTCCCCTGGGGCTCAGGATCCGGAATGGCCATCCCCTCCCCCGGCATCTCCGAACCCGGCTACGTGTTCTGCGTACGCGTCGCAGACTGGAAACAGCCCGTCTTCCGCTACGTAGGACCCGACGACGGAGGCACGCCGATCGCCGACACCCTCGCTTGCCTCGACCGTGCCCGTCCCCGCAACGGGTTCGACACTCCAAGAGTCCTTGACGACGACACCTACCGCCAAGCCTTCGAAGCCTGGGCGACCGCCCGCGCCGACGTCGTAGAAAAATGGAACTACCTAGCCGACAAAGCCAACCTCGAACCCCGAATCCCCCCAACCCTCACCCGAGCCGCCGAAATCGTCCGCACCCACGCTCCCCCGGCGATGACCCAAGACGAGATCGACCGAGCAATAGACACCCTCCACGCCCCCTACCCCCAACGCACCATCCGAACCTTCCGAGCCGCCATGAAAACCACCCAAGATCCCACGGAACAGGCTGAGAAGATACTCCAAATCATCCGCGACCTGGGACTCGAACCCTACGAACCCCCCAAACCCCTACCCGAGATCACCGAGGACGATGTCCACCTCGTATGTTGGTTAGCCTTGGTCCCCGAACGGCCAGTTCCTGACAATGAGCGGATCTCGGAGTGAGGCGTTAGGCGTAGATGGCCCCCAACCTTCCTCCGACGCAACCGATGCCTGCCAACGATCCACACGGGGAGGAGTGGTGGACATTGGAGCGAGCGAAGCTGCATCGTTGGCTCCGGGAAAGAGCCGCCCATCTCGCTCCTATCTACTTGGCTGCCCTGAGGATGGCGATGGACGAGTCGTTCCCAGGCCGCGTTCACTTCGTGGCTCACGCGATACGTGAGATCAGGAATCGTCTTCCCCATGCGGTCGCCGGAGTCGAGAAGCGGGGACCTAGCTATCAGATCTTGACGACGAAACTAAGAACTAAGTGGGAAGACGAGGGACTCCCCTCTGATGGTTCGTTGCCGCTCGCTGAAGGGTCGGAACCGTCGGTGTCGGGGCCGGGATACGAAGTCTCGCTTGGGCTCCTTAGAGCAGTGGCCGATCTCGTCCTTGCGAATACTCGCTCGTCGGGCAACAGCCGTCGGCAAGCCCGGCGCTTATTCGAGACGATCTGGGGGGAGCCCTCTCCGGCCTATGTCATCAACAGGTGGTTTCATAAGGCAAGCTGGGTTAACAAGTATATGCACCTTGACGACAAGCCGCACGTCCCGGAGGCCGATACCGAGGTTGTCGAGGTGTTTGAATCGTTCGAGGACGTACTGATCGCTGTATCGAGCCGATCCTATGAGAGCTTGGAGGCGTTGGATGAGATCCTCGCATCAGCCAACCAATGAAGAGCTAACACGCCTCGAGTCTCTCGTCGGGCGCTTTGAGAGCCGTGGGTACTTCTTTGACCGGTTGGAAAACCCCGAGTGGGTCATCCCGCTTGCAGAGCGTGGCTTCTTTTCGGATCCGCCAGTGGCTAGACCTGGTTCGGAGCCTGGATCGATCCTGTTCCCACCCTGGCCAGAGGGCCGCTATCTCGTTCGGATGGCACCGCATGTGCCGGACGCCGTAGCTTCAATCCTGAAGAATCAACCGACGAGCGACAATCCAGCCGTGACACGTCTGTGCCTGAAGGCTGCCGGCGTACTGCCCAAGGATCACTTGCGGCAAGTCGCCCACAAGGTTGTCGACTGGATCAAGGCTCCTCACGTGGAGCAGTTCGCTGAAGAAGCCGCCTCGGTCATTTCCCAACTGTTGAAAGGAGGAAGGGCGAACCACGCGAACAGCGCCGCTCGTGTCCTCCTCGCGCTGAAACAGAAGCCGGATCAAGTGGCTTCAGCCGCGGAGGAGGCTGGCTTAGATCCCCGACGGAAGGTCATGGGGCGCATCTCGGACTGGGAGTACCAGCGTGTGATTGTGAATCTGTTGCCGGTCTTTGTGGACGAGGCGGGTTTGGAAGGTGTAAAGCTTTTCGCCGGTCTCTTAGGTCGGGCACTTCAGATCCAGAGGCGGAAGGGTGAGCCCGACGACTCTGACGGCCGCTCGACGATGTGGCGCCCAGCGATCGAAGACCATTCTCAGAACCACAGGCAGGGCATTCGGAATGTACTCGTCTCGGCGACGCGGGACGCCGCCATGCGCTTCGCCAAGGTGGGTGGCCAGGAGATGACGGAAGTGGTCCTCTATCTCGAACGCGGTTCAGTCTTGCACCGTCGCATCGCACTGCACTTAGTAGCAAGCGTCTCGCAGGGTACGGGTCTGGCATCCGAGCGCATCACAGATAGAGGGATATTCGACGATCACAGGTTAAGACACGAGTACGCCGCACTCGTGCGTGGTCGGTTCGGCGAAGTTCCGACTGAGGCTCAACGGACCTACCTTGAGTGGGTTACAGAGGGGCCTGATCTGGAGGAGGATCGTCGCCGACGCGTCGAGTTGGGTGAGCCTCCACCAAGCGACGAGGAGGAGGCCGCATACAAAGGGGGATGGCAGCGCGATCGGTTGAGCTTCGCCGCGTCTCACCTGGATGGTGAAGATGCCCAATGGTACCGGCAGTTGGTAGCCGAGTTCGGCGAACCCGAGCACGCGGACTTTGTGGCTTATATGTCAAGTTGGGAAGGGCCCCAGAGTCCCATCAGCAAAGAAGAGATGTCCTCGTGGTCGGCAGCCGAGATTCTTGACCGGTTACGTACCTGGCGTCCTGATGAGCGCCCACCATGGAGCCGCGGTCCTTCGATGGCAGGGTTTGGTCGCGTTTTCCGAGATGTCGTACAAGAGAGCGTTTCCGAGTTCGTACCGTATTCCACCGTTATCGGATCCCTTGATCCGACATATGTACGGAGTTTCTTGGAGGCGCTTAGTGAGGTGTCGAAAAGGGGTGACGCGTTCTCCTGGGCTGAGCCGTTGGGGCTGATGGCTTCCGTCGTTGGGCACCCGTCCGAAACGAGTGATCAGGTCTCTCGCTGGGACCGAGATTATGACTGGCGGCCGAGTCGGCACGCATTGGCGTGGTTGTTACACAGTGGGTTTTCTAGTTCCGATGGCCGTATCCCGTTCGATCTTCGTGAAGCGGCGTGGAGGGTTCTCGAACCGTTGACAGACGATCCCGATCCCTCGGCCGTGGATGAGGCGAGCCGCGCGGGTGACGGCATGGATCCTGACCACTGGTCCATCAACAGCGTGCGAGGAATCGCTCTGCATGCCGTGATTCGGTACGCGCTGTGGTGCCATCGTGAACTAGGTGCCCGAGGTATCGATACGCGCGCAGGGTTCGAGCTGATGCCAGAGGTACGCGTCATTCTTGAGCGTCACCTTGATCCCCAGTTAGAGCCGACACTCACTATCAGGTCGGTATACGGTAGGTGGCTCCCTTGGCTGCACCTCCTCGATCAGGACTGGGTTGTGGGGAACCTCGCGCTCATCTTTCCTCGGGATCCGGTACTTGCAGCCCTCAGAGACGTTGCTTGGTCCACATACATCGGGTGGTGTCCCGCCTACAACTCCGTGTTCCCCTCACTTCGGTCAGAGTACGAGGCTGCGGTCGACCGAGTCCCTTCAGGGGGCAGGTTCGACATATCCGGGGAGCGGGACATTGACGAAAAACTTGGCGAGCACCTTGTCGTGCTCTACTGGCGCCGGGTAGCTCCTGGGTCCCTGGTCGATCGGTTCTTCCAACAGGCTGCTGACGATCAAGCCGGAGCCGTCATGGAATACGTCGGTAGAGCCCTGTTACAAAGCGAAGAAGAGGTAGCTGATCCCGTGTGCGAGCGCATCCAGGAACTGTGGAGCCGACGGCTCGACGTTATCACTGCGGATCCCGGCCAGCACCGACGCGAGGCACAAGCCTTCTCGATTACGTTCGCTGCGGCCCAACTCGACACGCAGTGGGAACTCGATCACTTCGAGCGTGTCCTACACACACATCCCGGAAGTACGGCGTACACACGCCGCGTGATAGAACGGCTGGCCTATCTTGCCGAGGATGACCCGGTCACCGCCACTCGACTCACATTGACGTTGCTTAAAGGCGCGGACAACGAGTGGAATTACCTCCACTGGCGCAAACACGTCCGCTCGGTGCTGGTCGCCGCGCGCGACAACGCGCCTCATGAGACGGCCGAGAACCGACAGGAGATCATCGACCACTACGTATCGCGAGGAGAGTTCGACTTCCGGGACCTGCTATAGGCCACAACCAGCAAAGTTGATCATCCGTCCCGCCGGCGCCACTCGCCCCCACGCTTACCCCAAAAAGTATGGCCCTGTCAAGGATTCTCGTTCTCGGCCGTCCCTAGCCCAGACAGTCGCTTTTCCAGACCAATTCCTCCGATCATCGCGGAGAGTCTGATGCTCCCTGGCGGCACTAAGCAGGTGCGGAAGGGGTACCAGCCCAAAATCCCCAACTACACCCGCTGCCTGGAAGCCGTGGGGCGTTCGGGTAACCTCCCCGACCGTGACCCCTGTTGTGTTTCCTCAGTAGCCGTCGTGTACAGAATGGCTCGGCGCGGACGGCGCATGCTTGGTTGGGTGGTGGGCCTTGGGGCGGTGGGTTGGCTGGTTGTCAATCACTGGGAGTGGCTCGGGGCTGCCAACGGCATCGAGTCCAACAGCACCACGGTTCGGAATATTGGGTTGCTCATAGGAGCGTTCGTCGCGTTCGTCCTCACCTTACGGCGAATACGGGTGGCAGCCCGTCAAGCCCACGCCTCCGAGAAGAGCCTGTTCACGCAAGGGGACGCGCTGCGGGAGAGTCAGAGGGCTTTGTCGTATAACATAGACAAGGATAGACAAGCGCTGCTTAACGATCAATTCTATAAGGCTACTGAGATGTTGACTGGAGCGGGTGTGGCTCGCCGTATGGTTGGCATCTATGGTCTACAAGACCTAGTGGAGCGAGATGGAGAGCAGTTCGGAGGTAAGACTCTCCGATTGCTCTGCGCGTTTGTACGTTTTCCACCTCTCGACTCCACATTGGAGCAGGATGTGGTGGATGTTGAGCCGGTCCGGCCTGATGTTCAAGTAGCGATGAAGGTGATCGCCGGTATTCGGGACCACCCAACGACTGCTGGTCGTGGAAGTAGGCGCATGCGCAGCCGGCTACCTGAGGACTGCATGATCGAGGAGTGTGATATCGATGATCTGAAGTGTCTGGCGACCAGATGACAGGAGGAGAACGGGTAGTTGGACCGTCAGTAATTATCGGGCTCCGATGAGCCCCAGTAGTTCAGATCATGGCAGGATGTTGTGGTCGCCGCATCGGTGCCAGAGGACGTGCCTTCTTCCGGCGATAACGGGATCACCCCATGAGAACGTTGCGCGCCCGTTAGGCACCCATGACATCTCGAACAGATCTGGGGAACTCTCACCGGTTTCACGCGTAGACCCGGCCTGAACCAGGCCCTCTTGCCTGCTTCCATCGCCAGGAGATCTGCAACGAATCGGCCCAGCCCTCTTGCGAATCGAGCCTTCTGCGGGTCGGTTAGGCGCCGAAAGTCGCGCAGGAACGCGGCAGACTCCTCATGAGTCGGCATTGCGAGCAGTTAGCGGCTGCCCGGCTCCGCGGGTTGGGAGGCGAGGCAGGCGAGAAAGTCGTCCGTGCTCTCGTGGAAATGGGTTCGTCCCGCAGCGAAATCCCCGGTTGGATCCGGGTTCTTGCCGGTGACTGCTTCTATGTCAGCCAGCGTCAGGGTCTCATCGGCGGTGTCGGGCGGAGGAACTGAGGTCACAGTCGCTCCCCTCTCAGGTTGTGTCCTCCGTGCTTGGCAAGGCTACCCCGCTTTGGTTGCAAAATGGCTTGACCAGGTACAGCGCCACGGCCGTATCGGGTCATATGAGCGCCGGTTTATTGGCATATGGACTGCCGATAAAGTGGCATATCACTTTGGGCTAGCCTATGGTACGAGGGTAGGAGGGGGTACGACAGTTGGAATCGGACAGAGTCCCACCCATCGGTTACCTGCCCAGGATCGTGGACGCCCGGATGCGTTCTGCGCTGGAGACTATGCCCGCCGTTGTGGTGGAGGGTCCGAGAGCCTGCGGCAAGACCTGGACGGGTAGGAGGTTCGCTCGAAGCGCCCTCTTTCTGGACGAACGGGTCGGCGAGGCGCTGGCAGCGGGTATGGACCCTGCGGCGGTCCTTGATGGTGAGGCGCCGCGGCTGTTGGATGAATGGCAGTTGGCGCCGGGCATCTGGAACCCGATGCGCCGCGCCTGCGATGCGCGGGGGCTCAAGGGCCAGTTCATTCTCACCGGTTCGGCCAATCCGCCCGATGACATCACCCGGCACTCGGGTGCCGGCCGGATCGTCAGGGTGCGCATGCGTCCCATGAGCCTGATCGAGTCCGGCGACTCGGAAGGTCGGGTCTCTCTGGGCGACCTCCTGGACGGCGGGCCTTGCCGGGCGCCGGACGAGGGCCAATCCCTTGGCCATGTGCTCGAGTTGGCTTGCCGGGGTGGGTGGCCGCAGCACGTCGGTGCGAGCGTCGATGTGGCGGGTGATGCTGCCCGGGCCTACCTGTCAGAGATCACCCGCACTGACGTATCGAGAGTGGATGGAGTCGAGCGGAGTCCGCTCAAGGTGCGGCGCCTGCTCGTCTCGATCGCCAGGAACGTGGCGACTGACGTCAAGAACACGACGCTGGCTGCCGATACGGAGGCAGATAACGGAGTGCCGGAGATGGAACGCCGGACCGTCGCGAGATACCTCGACGCCCTGGAGCGTCTGTTCGTGGTCGAAAAGGTCCCCGCTTGGAGACCGCACCTCGCATCCAGGGCGCAGGCCCGCAAGGCGCCCAAGCTCCACCTCGTAGATCCCTCCCTCACGGTGGCCGCGCTCGAGACGGGGGTGGATGCCCTGATGCGAGACCTGCGGTTCGCCGGGCGCCTGTTCGAATCGATGGTGACCCGCGACCTGCAGGTGTACGCCGGCGCCAACCGGGCCAGCATTTCCCACTATCGCGACAGCCAGGACTTGGAGGTGGACCTGGTGATAACCAAACCGGACGGCCGCTGGGCGGCGGTGGAAGTCAAGCTGGGTGGTCGCGACGCCATCGACAAGGCTGCGGCGTCGCTGCACCGGCTCCGGGCCAGAGTTGACAGCGCATCCCAAGGCGCTCCGTCCCGGCTGATCGTGGTAACCGCCACCGGCTACGCATTCGAGCGTCCCGACGGGGTATGCGTCGTACCCATCACCTCCCTGGGGCCATGAATCCATAGCCCCCTACTCATTTGTGAGGAGTGCTTGTGCTCGCGGTTGGGCTAGACCGTGTGGCGGGGGTCGGCGGCTAGGGGTTGGAGGGTGAGGTGGGCGGCGTTGCCGGCGCGGTCGTGGATGGTGCCGTCGTTGAGTTGGAGGCTGTCGGCGCTGATCTCGACTCCGTAGGGGTCGGTGTCGCCTGTCTGGATGCCGTCTCTACAGCCATTCGAGTCATCTCGCCGTGGGAGATCCAGCAGCAGGCCAAACTGTCGCCAGTG
>Ga0209544_1003361_pt1 | contig 12532 bp, 10 predicted proteins | sample MesohylPK_FD_187297 | JGI IMG/M metagenome (GOLD analysis project Ga0209544, IMG submission 187297) | Host-associated microbial community of the marine sponge Aplysina aerophoba from Gulf of Piran - sponge mesohyl, lysed by proteinase K... | ecosystem: Host-associated > Porifera > Sponge >...
CCCGATGCCTTGCGGAAGTTTCCCATATGGATGTCGTTTGCTCGTTTCTCTGCCGCCATACGCGACAAGCCACAAACAAATGTGGAGGATTATTTCGATCAGTGGCTCCATGAGAATAGCCACGACGACATTACACCGCTCTTCGAGCGAGCCCTTAAGCAATCGGACGTAATCCTGTTTCTTGATGGTCTCGACGAAGCGGTTGACACACAGCACGGAAGAGAGGCGTTTGATCGTGTCGTAACCTTTGTTCAATCAGTGGACGCGATAGTCGTCTGTACCAGCCGACCCTTTGCGCAGTCAAACTTCGCAATTCCTGCAGACTGGCATGCTGCCAGTATTGCGCCATTGCGCGACACCCATATTCAATCCTTGGCAAAGCGGTGGTTCAATGCCACCGAGTTTGGTAGTTTGGAAGAAACGCCTGGCGAGATTACTGAAAAGCAGGCCGACAGGCGTGCCGAACAGTTCTTGAGAGCGGCAAAAGGGAATCAGCGCACCAATAAGCTCAGCAGGAATCCGCTTCTTTGCTTAGCAATGATTCGGCTGCATCAATCGTCTCACCAACTGCCGGTAGCGCGAGCTAAGTTGTTCAACGACATTATCGATTTGCTCCTCTCGCGCCATCCGGCTGCAAGGGCGCAAGCCGGGATGAAGGAGGCACCAGTCAATTCGCTCAAGATTAGCGGCGGAGACCTCCGAGAGATACTTGTGCAGTTGGCATCCGAGTTTCAAAACAGTGGCGATATTGATGCGCATCCAGTTGAGAGATGTCACCAAGTTTGCGTCCGTTTTCTCGAGGATGACATTGGCGGCCTCGGTTTGCCTAAAGCAGAAGCGAAGCAATTGGCTAGAAGAGCAATTGGCCACTTGACGGAGGATTTCGGACTCTTGGTGAGCAAAGGAGCTGATGTCCTTGGATTCGTCCACTTGAGCATTCAGGAGCATCTGGCTGCTGAGCGAATAACGCGCCGCACCGAGGATCACCAACTAGCATGGCTATCTGAGGTCTGGCAGAAACAAGAATGGCGGGAGTGCGTAACTGACTGGTTTGCGATTCAAGGTGAACGCAGAAACAGTCAACTGACCGGGCTGGCGGCAGAGCGCATTCACGAATTAGGCGATGAGGGTGAATGGCAGCGATTGCAATCTCTTGAGCTTCTGACTGAACTTGCATGCGCTGATATAGAGCTGCCTGTGCGTATTTCACGTGAGGTGATTGAGGAAGCAGGTCGAGCAGTCGGAACATCCCCACACTCCTCGCATCGCACGAAAATTGCCAAGTCCATCACAATAGGGGCTCTCTCCCCAAAATTGGGCGATGCTTGCGCGTCTTGGGTAACGCAGTGGCTGCCTGGCAGACCCGCATCGCAAAGGGCAAGCTTGCTACGATCATTCGATTCATGGGGACCAAGCGAAGATCTCCGTGCAACTTTGCATTGCGCAATTGAAGACGAGGACCATGATTGCCGAACTGCAGCAGCGCAAACTCTTCTCTCCGTCTTTGCGACGTGGCCATGCCTTGGGGAAACCCTGCAGGATTTAGCGGAGTCGAATGCCAAACCGGAGATTCGGGCTCTTGCATTGCGCACCCTTACAAAAAGGACGCCATGGCATGACCGGGCAACGCAGGCATGCAACGTCAACGCGCAATCGTTATCTCCAGAGATGGCCTATAGCATTTGCGCCGCTCGTGTCGAGTGCGGAAAGCATGGAGAACACGATCTCAACACGCTGCTTGACATCTGGTCCAACCATTCCCTCACATTCGAATTAGAACGTGAATTCACCCAAACACTCTGCTCTGGGTGGCCACGACACCGTGGTGTTACCAAGTCTTTTGAGACATTTCTGGCAACAGAACAAGCTACTCTCTATTTCAAAACCCCGCTCGTCTATCTGACTCGCTGTTACCCGGGTGATGACCACGTTGCGACCCTTCTGGCAAAGCAGTTCGATCGACATGGCCTTCACCTTTCCTTCCTCTCAATTCTCTGGAAATTCCTCATTGAAGGCTTTCGGGGAAATCGAATCCTGCAAGGTGCATTACGCCGCGCGCTCGATGATTACAAGGAGAAATACAGCTCAATCATTTGGCACCCCCAAACGATCCCGGCATATGCCGTTATCGGAGACAGCGCTGCCCGCGATCAATTGATTAAGGCATACATTGGAAACAACATTCGCGGGTGGGATCGATATTGGATCGCCCATACTTTGATTACGCACTGGCCCCACGACAAGAAGGCCATCGCATCACTGCAGCGTTGGGCGGCGGCCGACGCTTCTCTTGCTGCCCCACTCGCAAGCTGGGCCGACAAATTCTGGGAAGATCCAGCCTTTCAACGAAAAAAGTTGAGTCTGTTAATTGAACAGGCGTCGCCGGAAATCGTCACTCTCGCAATGCATGCGATTCTTGAATCTTTTCCGGACGAACAATCGCGGTTGCTGGTTCAGGAACGAAACTCCGATGAGCGTATTTGGTATTACCATCGCGTTCGGACTCAAGCCCTGCTGGCACGCTATTTTCCCGAACACCCATTGAGTGTGAAAACTGTCGAGCATGCGCTCTCCGAAATTGACGGACCGAATCTCAGCGACTTGTCGATAGGATATGAGAATCATCAGCGCTTCCGCGGGGAGCTGCTCAATGCGTCATTGACTGTTCCTGAGGATGTCAGGAATTCAGTTGCTTCTACACTGCGTGATTACGCGTTCGATCCGCATACTGTCGGGAAATTGACGCCCTTTCCCCTTGCTGAGGGGAGCCCTTCTGTGCGTACAACGGTTCTTGTCGGAAGGGCAAGACTGGCCAAGGTTGCAGACGACTCCTCCGCACAGGCGTTAGCGGAAATGCTGGCCCCGGAAATTACGTCGCTCGGCCAGTTCCATGAGATGAGACGACTTACGGCGCTCGCGGGCCTGATCGAATTGGGTCAACCGCAGTTAGGAGACACTACGTTTGTATTGGACACGCCCCTAATTTCTTTGGAGGATTATTCGAGCGCCATTGCCGTAGTCGTAGCGAATTGGCACCTGCTGCAACCGCTGTTGGAAGAAGCTGGTTTTGACACGGAGCTGCCCGTCGAAAAACTAATCGCGGCCGGCTATGGATCTGTTCTTAGCCAAGCCAGAGGAGGCCAGGCTGCACTTGACCTATACCTTCAATCGCTGGATATTGCGGATCTCAACGAACATCAGTTACACGAGTTGGCACGTCGCTTCCCGGGAAGCAGATTGTTGCGTGATGCATTACTCGCTGCTCTTATTCGTCCGTCTGGGTGGGGGGCCGTGAGGAGCGTAAACAAGTACAAGGTGGCGCAACTGCTTACTGATCATTTTGGGGCTGACTCAGAAACATTCGTAAGCCTTGCTTCGCATTTCGAAAATAATCCTGTGGCTCTTCGATCCCTAGGGCCTGGGACTGTCTCAATTCTAAAGCTAGGGTGGCCAAAAGATGTCCAGGAACTTGTACTCCACGAATCCAATATGGACCGCGCCCATTGGACAGATTCGGACCATCTCTTGAACGCGACTGCAGAGGGGGATGGGGAAAAGGCGGAACGCATCGCCGAGTCGATAGTCTTCAAATCGGCACGCAATTGGCGCTATTGGGGATATCACAAACAGGCGCTGCGTCTGTGGTCGGATCAGCAATTGGCGCAACCGGTTATCCAACGATGGTCTGAGTCCACGAATGGGACATTGGCCGTTACCGGTCTCGCTTTTTCTAGTCCATCAACAATGGGCGAGCCTTGTCAGGTAGAAAAACTTATCGACCGTTTTAATGGAGAGTTGTCAAGCAACGCTATGCCACCACGCGAAGGATTCGATGCCACCACCGGACTTTTTGTCGGATTGAGTGTTCAGGTAGGGGGGACTCTCTGCAGAATACAGTGAACCATACAGCAGCCACATCCATTCAGGTTCTTTCTCATCTGCGCCGCAATGCCAGAATCTCGGAACTAACGTATTCGCGGCGAAGGAAGACCTAGAAGGCATGACACACGCGCATACGTAGCGGCTAGTGTAAATGGCGGAAAAGAACATGAGCTGGAAGCGTCAGATAGCCGAGCACAAAGCTATAGCCGAAGAATCGAAGGCGGCAAAGTTCGCGGCCTGGGGAAGCTATTGGGATTTTGCGCACGCCGTTCGACGTGGCCATCGTTTCGTTTGGCCGCCTAAGGTCCAAGAGTTCCTCGATGCGGTCGCACGCACGGCTAAAAAACGAGAGTTCCCCATTCAAGAGGGCGAGTCGTTCTACCGTGCTCAAATAGGGTGGGAACACGATATAGAAGAACTTGAAGACGGTACGCTCGTGGGTCCGAGCGCGTTCGGACCCGAGCGCATGAAGCCAGTGGCACGCCTAATCCCCGAAGGAAGGGCCAATGCGGCGGGAATCCCGGTTTTGTACTTGGCAAAGGAAAAGGAAACGGCGATTGCGGAAGTGAGGCCTTGGATCGGGTCGCGGGTGTCAGTGTCCCAGTTCAGGACGACAAGAGAACTGAGAGGACTTGATCTGACGCAAGAGTTCGGGAAGACTCGGATTCCGCCGTTCTCCGCTAAGGAAGGGAAGTTCCTGCCGGTCAGCGATGAGGAAAAGGAAACGGCTGCCTGGACTCATATCGACAACGCATTCTCGCAACCCGTTGATCGCACTGATGATCCAACCGAGTACGTGCCAACACAGATTTTGGCAGAATTGTTCCGCGACAACGGATACGAGGCCATCGTCTATCGCAGTCTGCTTGGTAAGAAAGGTTTCAACGTCGTGATCTTCGATATTGTCGATGCAGACCCCGTGGACGGGTTGCCCTGTGAGGTAAAGAAGATCGATGTGGCGTTCGAGGCTGCTGGCTACGCTTGGTAATGAAACAATGATGGCAACATGGAATGCTGGAGATTAGGCGCCGATCTGCTTCCCGGATTCCTGCCCGGGATTGTCAACAGAAACTGGACTGGAAGGCACTAATGCGTGGACTTCTCCAAGGCTGAGGCGACGATCCACGAATCTAAGCTGAGTTTCTACTGGTCGTTTGCCAACTATGGAGATGGGCGGCTCTGTGAGCATGTCTTGAATTGCCAGCATCAGTTGGCCTCCCGCAACGACTTGCGCCGTTCCCCCGCGCCAGTAGCGACTTGCGACGAGCCTGAACCGCATTAGTCCTGTTCCATCACTTTGGCCATCTTGTATCCACAGTGACCGCACAGGTCTCTACTAATTCCGTAAAAGTCATCTGGCGACAAGCCGGTCCCGCACCTCCAGCAGTCCCCCAACTTAAACTCGCAGTTCACACATCCCGTGACGGAACCGTATTCGTCCAGCTCGTTGATGTAAGTCTTACACATGCACTGAGGGCACGAATGGAGAATGGCGTCTCCGCCGTCTTTGACGGAGATATGGTCGAACGCCCAATACACTTGGGCCACCAAGCTCTCGATCACGGCGTCGGCATCGATGTCCACACCGCATGCCCGGCATTTTCCTTGGACGTTGTCCTGATCCGTGTTGTCTTGATCGACATGTTCGACCAAGTCCGACTCGCACAATTGGCACTTCGGGCCAACACCGTCCGGCACCGCGAATTTCCAGACCACATGCTTGAACGTCGCCCGAGAGGCGGACAATTCCTGCTCATAGACCTCGTTGACTTCAAGCATCACATCCCAGGCTTTGTCCAGTAGATCCTTCGGGTTCGCGTTGCCCAGCCGGAAAAACTCAGCCGCTACGACGAAGGACCGAGACACCGTCTCCCGCAAAGGCGCGCCGCCAGGGTCCGCATACAGGTGTTCAACCGCGTTGCGTACAACCGCGAGGGATTCAAGGCGCTTCCTGGTCTTCTTCGACAGGTTTAGTCCGAATGACTCGAACCGACGTTGGATGTCCTCCAAGCCAATTGTCCGTTTCCCTACCGATACGTACTTCACGCCGCCTGTTGTATCCGGCACCGGTGCGTACGCTGCCGCGATTACGTCGTCTTTGCTCGCGTTCGGAACCTTGCTGACCAAGACCCACTTGGCAAGTAGAAGCAATCCAGCGTGAAGGTTGCGAACAGCCGATGCCTCCCTGACCGGATCGCCGGCCTCGTAATCCTCTACTCCGATTCTGATGGAATCGATTGCGTTCGCCAAGAGTCCGTCCATCAAGCAATAGAACGCTCAGATCTCCTCGATTTGACCCTCAACCCAGTAGATCAGCATCGGGGCGTTGGCCTGTCAACGGGACAGCCCGGCGGCGTGATTACTGGCCGCCTGCTTAATGCTGCGGCGACTGCAGAGCCATCGCTACGACTGTAAACAGTCATTTTCGGACTAATGGGTAACAAGACTATTGGGTTTCGGAATGACAGGAAACGCAATGGGTTCTGCGTACAAGCCAAACTGGTTTACGGCAATGGCCCGTCAAGAGCCCAAGTCATCGTCTTCCCAAGCACGGCGACGGGCCTCTCGTCTTTGCTGTTGCACCTCTTTCTCTGACTGCCGGCGGCGGTTCTCAATTTTGATGTCCTGAATGCATCGCGCTCGATACGCCTCATTGGTCTCGGACACGGCTGCCTGCAGAGTCCTCTTCAGGTCGTAATTCTTGATGTCCTCTCGATCAATTCCCTGAATCTGTAGCCTGGTTCCACGCACAGTGACACCAAAACCAGCTCCCAAGTCAAATTCCGTCAGTTTGATGGGCCCACCGGGTCCCGTTGAGCGTCGCCCTCTGATTTTCTTCACAAAGATCTCCTCCCACTTCGCAGGAGGGGCGGTATTCAAACTAAGGGTAATACTGGGTCTAAACGGATCGTCGTCGTAATCTGCGAGACCAACCAATTCAATGTCGTGGAATTCCATTGCCTTCGTTTTTCCTGTCGCTGACGGATTCGGGCACCAATTGCTTTGTTTTTAGTCTACAACACCACGTCAGATGGTTCAGGTTTTTTGACCGTTCCCCCGCAACAGATGTCACAGCAACTCGTCCAGCACCCGCGCACGTTTGACAATACGCGCCGGGTACAATTCGTGCATGGCCATCGCCGCCATTGACGCCCGCTCCGCGCCACAATAAAACTCGCAGGACGCCTGCCGGGATCTTGTTAGCCGCACTTGCTGTAGCTCCTTCGGGCCAGGCTGACGAAAGCCTGAGCGAGAATCCGGAATTCCGCGCCTTCCTTTACGCGCAGCGCGCCGAGTCCGCCAATCATCAGGCCTCGCACGAATTGGATGACTTAGGGGACACCTGGACAACGCAAGAGAAGCGGTAACGAGAGCAGAGAACGCCCGCACGGTAGCAGAAAGTCCCGGTCCCCACTCCCGCAGTCGACGCGCCGCGGGAGATGCCGCCGATTTGGCCTTGTTAGCGGACAACTCCTCCGAACAGGCCGAGCGCTCTGCACGACGCCTCATGGGGTTTGCAGAAGCAGCCGCGAATCACGCACAGAAAGCCGCGGAAGCTACTGCGGAGGCCGAAACAACGTTTGCTCAAGAGCAATCCGACCGCGTCGCCCAGGCGGCGGAGCGCGCCCGGTAACAGCATCCTTGAAGTTTCGACATTGGATATCCAACGGGGCAAACCAGCAAAGCAAATCTTAGATGGTCGCGACACCTGAGGCTTGTATCGCCTAGGGGGTTCTGAGGTCTAACCGCGCGGCGCGCGCATTGTGGTAACGCGCAGCTTGCATCGCAATACCTTAGGCGAAATCGCCTTTGTTCCGCCTAAAATGGGCTGAGTCCGTATCAACAGGAGGGGATTGATGATGAAGTGGTTCCTCCCCAGTCTGGCTTTGGTTGTTGCATTTTCTGCCGCAGCTCAAGAAATTCCTGATCTTGAGGATGAGAGCGTGGTGCGTGCCGCGCTGGAGACGCAAAGGGCCGCGCAAGCTACGCGACGAATGATCGAGAGCATGGATCTTCCTGCTGCGGAGAAAGAGGCTTTTCTAGCGCAGATTGAGGCGGTGGAGACCATCCAAAGCGCTTGGCTGAATCTGATCGATCAGGCCGAAGAGGAAGAAAGCAGGGCGATCTCTAGCTGGTCAACTCCAAATTCCTCGGGATCGGAAATCAAATCTTTACGGGCCACAGTAAGGCGTTTGATGCGACTAGGGGAGATCCTTGTTGGCGAAGTCCGAGTCATTGATGGCGATACCCTGCAGGTCGAAGGCAAGCGTATCCGCTTGCATGGGATCGATGCGCCGGAAATGGACCAACGTTGCCTGACTCCGGATGGCTATATCGAATGCGGGTATGAGGCCAAGCAAATTTTGGTCGGTCTGATCGCCGAAGAACCCGTGTGGTGCCGCAAAGTGGACATTGATCGATACGACCGGATCATCGCAGTCTGCGAGAGCGACGAAGGCCAGAATCTAAACCAGATAATGGTGGAGCGCGGTTGGGCGCTGGCGTATCGGGATTATTCGACTGATTACGTGGAAAGCGAGGAGTTTGCCCGGCTGCACGAACGGGGCTTATGGGAAGGTGATTTTGATGCTCCTTGGGACTGGCGTGCGGGAGACAGGAGGGTTGGAGGCCAGTAAGCTAACCCTGCCGGGCGCGCCGCAGAAGATACCATCCCTATGCGTCTTCGAGAGGCTGTCGTGGGCCCGTCGCTTCAGCAGTTTCGCTGGCTTTTCTGATTCGCCTCGCAAGAAACCGATCCTTGGGGCCCTTGTCTTCGCGGCTTCGTTGTTTCATTTCACATAAAATGGGCAATGCTGCATCCGATTTCTTGAACCGATCCATGTCCCATTCACGCCGATCAATACGCCAAATGATCCAAATTAGGAGGAGCGTAAATAGGGCTCCTGAGACTTGCACGGAATAATCTGCCAGAAAGTCCATAGACCCGCGCCAATTGACTACTAGATTGGCGAGCGCACTGAGCGCCACCAAGCACTGAAGAACAGACTGCTTTCCCATTTGATCTTTCTCCAATCGATTTACGCGCTGAACTGACCGCGCGGCCCTGTTTCGGTCCCGCCCCGGAGTTGAGAAGCCGAGGCCGGGCTTTCGGCAGCCCACGATCTAGGAGGCATCGACTTGATCCGTCTGGCATCACAGAGAATCCGCATTCGCACTTGGCGTTGCGCCACTGTGGAATAGGCGCAAGCCGCCTCCTCGGCCGCGGGTCAGCCGGGTCAATAAACCTCCTAAAGGGGCAACTTCGTGCCCTCTGCTCGTAGACCTGACTGTCTTGCGGGAGAGCATTCGGCGTCGGGCATTTCCCCACGCGTAACCCGCTCCACTCGGTATCGGCCGTAGACCGCCCTTTCTTCCCAATGCCTAAAGCAAGCATCAACGTATTCGGGGACGGGCTTTTGAACATCAACAATCCTCGCGAGCTGTGCCCCCGTTGACGTAAAGGAAAACTCGCCCAAAGGAATTTCGAAGCCAGCGTGCTCTGTCTTGAGAGCAGCGGTACAGCCGGAGTCGCCAACATGTGAGAGAACCATCGTGGTTCCGCCCACCCTACCCGCGGTCGTGTAGTTTCCGCTGGCTACCAACCCGAAGGACTCCAAATCCTTCAACTGCCCAAAACCGATCCCACGAACCAACGGCGTTCTAGGGGCACCGTAGGGGACTACAACGAGCTGTGGCACGTTGGGGGGGGTGTGCTCCCACGTGGTACCAAGTGAATTGGCAAAGCTCACCGAACGATTTCGCATCGTGCCATTGCATGTCCGCTACGGTGGCGATGGTCCGAATCGAGAACGTCCCTGGCGCGTTGACTTCCCCCGCCAATATGCGGCTCCACGCTTCATGCATGTCTTCGTCGGCGATCTTCGCGGCATGCGCCACGAATCGTTCGCGCCAGTCGGCATTCAGCTTCGCTGGCTCGGCTTCCTCGTCAAGTTTTTCCCCAGCAAGTGCTGCGATATTGGCGAGCCTTACTCTTTCTACGGCGCGTTCTAGCCGTTCGACCCTGCACATGATTTCTGAGTCGGGAGCCGAGTCGATCTTGATGCGCTCGCCTTCCGCGATCGCTGTCATTCCCCGTAGGTAAAGATCGGGCTTCATGCCAACGATTATCGGAAACAGCGCGTTCGCCGCCTTCCCTTTGACGATGTGCTTCTTTGCCTTGATTAGATCGAACATGAGCAATGCGTCCCTACCGCCCGCAACGCGCCGCCTGCAGCCGCCAAAAGAGCACCTGCGAGTGAGTCCGAGGCCGCGAATTTAGGTGGAGTATAGCCATTTCCGTCCTCTAAGTTCCGCCTTGTCGTCAACCAAAGCTGCTGCTAGCAGATGAACATTCCGACTAGCGGTCGCTTGCAGAGGCGTCTCGGTGTAGCGCGCTCCGCTCCAGACGTTCGGGTCAACTCGCCTCCAAGAGCGGCACCTTAGTGCTTTGACACCGTAAACGGCGGGCGCGGGCGCGCCCCCGGCCACGCCCCCCTCCACACGTCGATTTCTGTGGGCCGCACCAAAGCACCAAAGCGCACAATGAGGCCGTTCGAATTCTCGCCGACGAGCAAGTCATAGAACCAGTACTGACGCTAGACATCTGCGGTAAAACATAGTTAAATCAGTGACTTGATGGAGGCATGTCGCGGACGCTCCGATGGCGACAACCGTATCGACCCAATCCTTCAGTTCATTCGCTTGACTGGGCAAGTCCCGCTACGGCTTCGTCCACTTCCCGTTCGATTATGCCCGTGATGCCCTGTTGATCTGGCTCGCTGACCTGTGCCTCAAAATCACCAATACGCTCGCCTAGACGCTGATCTACCCCGTCGATGGCCGAACTGATCTCGTACACCATGTCGTCCAGCTCTTCTTCTGTTGGGTGCCGCTCTGGACCGGGGTGGGCGGCAGCCGGAAGCGCGATCATCATAGCAACGGTCGCAACGGCCATTAGTTTGCTTACGTACATCAATCCTCCGCCGGGTTTACGAGTGCTTGGCCAAGTGAAAGGGGCTCGATCCCAATACGTTTGAATGTGTCGTATGAGGACGTGGAAAGGACATTCTCGAATCTAAGGGCCTGCTTGCCAGCGGCAGCGCGAATCTGGGGATCGCGTTACCTGAGGTAGATCTCAAACATAGCCACGCTGAGACTCGGGCGGGGCAATGCTGGCCAGATCGATTTGTGTGAAGACCGCACAATTTTTCTGCATTTCGACCGCCGCCCAAGAACAACGAATGCAGGTGTGAATGATACTGTCTGAGACAAGCGACAGGGCCACTCAAGTCAAAGAAATCCCACACCCAGGACGACTCGGATTACGGGGAACTGTCAGACCGGCAGGGCAAGCGCTTGCGTCAAGTCGTTGATCCTCCGCAAGCAAACGGCTTTTGTGGCGGGCAATCCCGTGCGTCCGTTATCCTTACCTGGCCTTCAGGAAAATTGTCTTTGCCACGTATGGAGCACTGAATTGGCTGATTGGGTGACTCGATCAAAGCTATTGCCCATTGGGCCTGATCGGTCCCTGCTCCGGAGACCGCGTCTGATGGACCTGATCGACCAGGTGCTTACAGTTCGCCTTTCTTTATTACATGCGCCAGCGGGCTTTGGCAAAACGTCTCTGTTGGCCGGTTGGCAAGACACGCTGGCGGACCGAGAGATCCCGGTGGCCTGGCTGTCACTGGACGATCACGATCAAGATGTTTTTCAGTTCATGAGTTACCTGATGGAAGCATGCAAAGTGTCCGGATTGGTCTCCAACGCTCATTTGCCGACGCCGACGAGTGGAGAATCGCATGCCAATCCCAGGGCACTGGTCCTTGCCGCCCTGACCGAACTCAGCAAGTCCGGCGGGCACCAGATTGTGATTCTGGATGATTTTCACCGCGCGTCGAGTCCCGAAAATTGCCGCGCCATGGAGGAATTGCTCGCTCGAGCACCGGAGAATTTTCATATTGTGATCAGCAGTCGGGAATATCCACGTTCGATTCCTTTAGCCGATCTGCAAGCAAGGGGGGAACTGTTTGAGATTGATCATGCCTCGCTCCGCTTTTCTGAGAGTGAAATTCGCGATTGGCTGAGTTCCGAGGTGGAGTCTTCGGCTCCCGAAGATTGGTCGACGCAGCTTTTTGATCGAACCGAGGGTTGGCCGATTGCGCTGAAAACCGTCAGACGTTGGGTCACGGAAGGCGCGTCCTTGTCCGACACCCTGGCCGAGATTTCCGGGCGAAGTTCCGACCTGTCCGATTACTTTTTCGAGCAGGTGTTTGAAGATCTGGATGGCGCCACTCAGACCTTCCTTCTCAAGACGTCCATTCTCAAGCGAATGAACGGCGATCTGGCGAATTGGCTCTGCGGAACAAGTGACGGGTGGCAAACGCTGGATTTGCTTGAGCGCCGAGATATTTTTGTTGAGAGCCTGGACCGAGAGCGCACATGGTACCGCTACCACCGTCTGTTCGCAGAGTTTCTGCAGGAACGATTGCGCCGGCGTCCGGACGGGATGCTGGACTCGCTTCACCGTGCCGCGTGCCAATGGTTCCGCGAGCAAGGCCTGACCGCGGAGGCGGTCCAGCACGCACTGGCCAGCAACCAGGCTGATGTAGTGGCGGATCTGTACGAGTCGTTGGGCGGTTGGCACTATGCG
>Ga0209544_1003377_pt1 | contig 12502 bp, 14 predicted proteins | sample MesohylPK_FD_187297 | JGI IMG/M metagenome (GOLD analysis project Ga0209544, IMG submission 187297) | Host-associated microbial community of the marine sponge Aplysina aerophoba from Gulf of Piran - sponge mesohyl, lysed by proteinase K... | ecosystem: Host-associated > Porifera > Sponge >...
ACCATCCCGCGGCGCGCTGGGCGAGACTGCCGTGTCACGAACCGAATGAGGGAGGAGACCGATGGCCGAGAACGCGGTGCGCATCAAGACCGACCCCGATCCCTACGAGCCTTTCAGGCTGGCGCAGGCCTACCGCGTCGGGGACCTGATCTTCGTCTCCGGCCAGACCGCCATCGACCTTGACGGCACCATCGTCGGCGTCGGCAATTTCGACGCGCAGGCCGAGCAGACCTTCAAGAACCTGGCGGCGGTGCTGGAGGCCGGCGGCTCCAGCCTCGCAAAGATCGTCAAGGTGACCATCTTCCTGAAGGACATGGGCAACTTCGGCAAGATCGTCGGCCTGCGGGAAAAGTTCTTCACGCCGCCCTACCCGGCCGACACCATCGTCGAGATCACGTCGCTGGCGCTGCCCGAGCTCGAAATCGAGATCGAGGCGATCGCGATGGTCGAAGGCGAGGTCGTGGGTTAGCTCTCTGCTTTGCCCTTACCCCAAGCCGAGCGCGCTGTGGCAAAATGCGACTCGACGCCGCTTCGTCTGGGCGAGGCGGGGCCGCAATCCTCATCCCAGAGGCAGGGAAGGAGATCGCCATGTCCAGAAGCCTTGTCGAGACCCTGATGGGCGCCGTGGTGCTGGCGGTGGCCATCGGCTTCATCGTCTTCGCCTATACCAAGAGCGGCGTCGCCACGGTGAGCGGCTACGAGGTGAGCGCGGCGTTCAACCGGGTCGACGGCATCAACAACGGTTCCGATGTGCGCATCGGCGGTATCAAGGTGGGGACGGTGATCGACCGGGAGCTTGAGCCAGAGACCTTCCGCGCCGTGCTCCGCATGAGCATCGACGAGACGGTCGAGCTGCCGACGGATTCCACGGCGGCGGTCGTGAGCGACGGCCTGCTGGGCAGCAAGTTCATCGACCTGCAGCCGGGCGCCGAGGAGACGCTTATCAAGGACGGCGGCCGTATTTCGTACACGCAGTCTTCGCTTCTGCTCGAGGAGCTGATCGGCCAATTCGCCTTCGGCGGGGAGTAGGTGAGGCCAAGTCTCCTTTCGCTGACCGCAGTCGCTGCACTCGCGGCGACCCTCGCCGACAGCATCGGTGCCGCCGCGACCGAGCGCCGTCTTGCCGTGCTCCAGGCATTGGACAAGGTGGTGGCCCGGACCTCCGAGCTGGAGGCGCCGCTCGACAGGGCGGTCCGCTTCGGGACGCTCCAGATCGTCGTCCGCACCTGTCACGCCGCGCCGCCTGAGGAGCCGCCGGAGAACGCAGCCTTCCTCGAAATCGACGAGGTCGATCACTCGGGTCGCGCGACGCGCCTCTACACCGGTTGGATGTTCTCGTCGACGCCCGGCCTCGCGGCGCTGGAGCATCCGGTCTACGACATCTGGGTGCTCGCCTGCACCGAGGCCTCGCCTGAGGCCGACAGCGCCGCGTCGGAGAATCCCGCCGGATAGAAGGTCGCGGGCTGCGTGAGCGCGTCCGAGAGCTGCGAGAGATAGCGCGCCCGCGGCATCTCCACCGCGCCGAAGCGGGTGAGATGCGAGGTGACGAACTGCGTGTCGAGCAGGGTGAAGTCGCCGGCCCGGAGGCGGGCGACCAGATGCACCAGCGCCACCTTGCTGGCGTCCCGCTCGGTGCTGAACATGCTCTCGCCGAAGAACGCGGCCCCCAGCGAGACGCCATAGAGGCCGCCGGCCAGCGTGCCGTCCTGCCAGGCCTCCACGCTGTGGGCGTGCCCCTGCCGGTGCAGCGCGCAGTAGGCCTCGAAGATCGGCCCGTTGATCCAGGATTCCGGCCGGCGCCCGGTGCGGCGCGCGCAGCCGCGCACGACGCGGGGAAAGTCGCGGTTCACGGTGACGCGGAAGTGCCCGGCGCGCACCGTGCGCGCGAGCCTGCGCGGCACGTGGAAGCCGTCGAGCGGGATGACACCGCGCGTCTCGGGGTCGACCCAGAAGACGTCCCGTTCCGCCTTGCTCTCCGCCATGGGGAAGAGCCCGCAGCTGTAGGCCCTGAGTATCAGCGCCGGCGAGAGCTCGACCGTCGACATGGTGTCCGCGCTAGGCGCTGTTGCCGGCGCCGGTCTCCGTCACGAAGCGCTCGAACCAGTGGATGTCGTAGTCGCTCTCGGCGAACGCCTGGCTGGCGAGCAGACGCAGGTGCAGCGGGATCGTGGTCGAGACCCCCTGGATGACGTACTCCTCCAGCGCCCGTCGCAGACGCATCAGGCAGGCCTCCCGGCTGCCGGCCTGGGCGATCACCTTGCTGATCAGGCTGTCGTAGTAGGGCGGGATCCGGTAGCCGTCATAGAGCGCGGAATCGACGCGTACGCCGGGCCCCCCCGGGGTGTGATAGCCGCTCACGGTGCCGGGCGAGGGGCGGAAGGTATCGGGATCCTCAGCCGTGATCCGGCATTCGATGGAATGGCCTTCGAAGCGCACGTCCTCCTGGGTGAAGGCGAGGGGCTCTCCGGCGGCAACCCGGATCTGCTCCTGCACGAGGTCGATCCCGGTGATCATCTCGGTGACCGGATGCTCTACCTGGATGCGCGTGTTCATCTCCATGAAGTAAAAGGCGCCGTCCTCATAGAGGAACTCCAGGGTGCCCACCCCGCGATAGCCGAGCTCGCGGACCGCGGTGGTGACGCGGCTGCCGATTTCCTCGCGCTGGCGCGCATCGAGCGCCGGCGACGGGGCCTCCTCCAGCACCTTCTGGTGGCGGCGCTGAAGGGAGCAGTCGCGCTCGCCGAGGTGCACCGCGTTGCCGAACTGGTCGGCCAGCACCTGCACCTCGATATGGCGCGGTGCCGCGACCAGCTTCTCCAGATAGAGCGCGTCATTGCCGAAGGCGGACTCTGCCTCGGCGCGCGCCGTGGCAGCCGCCGTCGCGAGCTCTTCGCGGCTCTCGACCCGTTTCATGCCACGCCCGCCGCCACCCGCGACTGCCTTGATCAGCACCGGATAGCCGATCTCATCCGCCGCCGCAGCGAACGAGGCGGCGTCCTCCAGCGCCGAGGCGGAGCCCGGCACCACCGGCAGGCCGAGCTCCGTCGCGGTTTGCTTGGCGCGAATCTTGTCGCCCATCAGCGAAATGTGCGACGGGCTCGGGCCGATAAAGATGAATCCGTGCTCCTCCACGATGGTTGCGAAGTCCGCGCTCTCGGAGAGGAAGCCGTAGCCGGGGTGGATGGCATTGGCATTGGTGATTTCGCCGGCGGCGATGATCGCCGGGATGTTGAGGTAGCTCTCGCGTGGCGTCGGCGGGCCGATGCAGACCGATTCGTCGGCGAGGCGCGCGTGCATCGCCTCGGCATCCGCCGTGGAGTGAACGGCGACGGTCTTGATCCCGAACTCCCGGCAGGCGCGGATGATCCGGACCGCGATCTCCCCCCGGTTGGCGATCAGAACCTTGTCGAACATCGGTCTCACTCGAGGATCAACAAGACCTCGCCATACTCGACCCGGGCGCCGTTCTCGGCAAGAACGCGGGCAACCCGGCCGCCGCTGGGGGCGCGCACCGGGTTCATCGTCTTCATCGCCTCGACGATGAAGAGCGTATCGCCCTCGCTGATCTCATCGCCGACCGTGACGAAGGGGCGCCCGCCGGGCTCCGGCGCGACGTAGACCACACCGACGAGGGGCGAGGTCACCGCGCCGGGGTGTGAGGCATCGTCGGCGACCGGCGCTGCCGGCGCCTCTTGCTCGGGCGCTGGACCGAGCGGCGCCGGGCGCGCGGCAACCGCAGGTGCGGGGGCTGCCGCTACCGTGGCCTGGCGCGCGATGCGGATGCGGTTTGCGCCTTCGCCGATCTCGATCTCGGTGAGCCCCGCCTCGTCGAGCACCGCCGCGAGCGCGCGAATCAACTCGACGTCGGGTCCGAACATCGGCTCCGGCTCCTCTGGCCGGGGATCCGGCACAGGTTTCACTGCCATCGCGTCACTCCTCCTTCAAGAGCGCGCGCATCCCGTCGAGCGCGAGCACGTAGCCCTGCGCGCCGAAGCCGCAGATCGAGCCCTGCACCGCCTGCGCCACATAGGAGCGCCGGCGGAAGGGCTCGCGCCGGTGGATGTTCGAGAGATGCAGCTCAATGGCCGGCAGGTCCACGGCGCGCAGCGCGTCCATGATGGCGACCGACGTGTGCGTGTAGCCGCCGGGGTTGAGGATGATGCCGGCATGGGCCTTCGGCGCCTGCTGAATCCAGTCGATCAGCTCGCCCTCGTGATTGCTCTGCCTGAAATCGAGCGCAAGCCCGACGCCCTCCGCGTGGCTCTCGCACAGCGCGCGAATGTCGTCCAGGGTCTGGTGCCCGTAGATCTCAGGTTCTCGCAACCCCAGCATATTGAGGTTGGGGCCGTTCAAAATCAAGATATTGAGAGTCATGGCCGCACCGGGTCGTGATGCTCGCCCGCATGACCGGTCTAACACGGCCGGGACTCGGGCTTCAATCCGCGTGTTTCCTGGCGCCGTCCGCTGTTGAATTCGTCAGGCTCGTCACCAATACTCCGATGGAGGCCGCGGCGGCGCGGCAATTCACGCGGAATACCCACGGATCGCCACCCATGCAGGTGCAGATAAACGGCGAGCTCCGCGAGTTCGAGGAGCCCCAGTCGGTTCACAGCATCGTGACCGGGCTCGGTCTCGATCCGCGCAAGATCGCGGTCGAGCGCAATCTCGAGATCGTGCCTCGAAGTGCCTACGACCAGACCACGGTCGCCGCCGGCGACCGGCTCGAGATCGTGCACTTCATCGGCGGTGGCGCCGACCCCGCGCCGGCAGCGGCGGACGACGACACTTGGGAGGTCGCGGGCCGGCGCTTCCGCTCGCGGCTGATCGTCGGCACGGGCAAGTATCGCGACTTCGAGCAGACCGCTACCGCGCTGGACGCCTCCGGCGCCGAGATCATCACGGTCGCGGTGCGCCGGGTGAATGTCACAGACCCGAACACGCCGATGCTGATCGATTACGTCGATCCCAAGCGCTACACCTATCTGCCCAACACCGCCGGCTGCTTCACCGGCGAGGACGCCGTGCGCACCTTGAGGCTCGCACGCGAGGCCGGCGGCTGGTCCCTGGTCAAGCTCGAGGTGCTCGGCGATCAGGAGACGCTCTACCCCAACATGCCGGAGACGCTGCGTGCCGCCGAGATCCTGATCAAGGACGGCTTCGAGGTCATGGTCTACTGCAGCGACGACCCGATCATGGCCAAGCGGCTCGAGGACATGGGCTGCGCCGCGATCATGCCGCTCGCGGCGCCCATCGGCTCTGGGCTCGGCGTGCAGAACCCGGTCAGCATCCGCATCATCGTCGAGCGCATCGGCGTGCCGGTGCTGGTCGATGCCGGTGTGGGCACGGCCTCCGACGCCGCCGTGGCCATGGAGCTCGGCTGCGACGGGGTGCTGATGAACACTGCCATCGCCGGCGCCAGGGACCCGGTGCTGATGGCGCACGCCATGCGCCACGCGGTGGAAGCCGGCCGGCTCGCCTATCTCGCCGGCCGCATGGCGAAGAAGCGCTACGCCGACCCGTCGTCGCCGCTCGGCGGCCTCATCTAAAGAGAGCCGCGCTCACCGCCTCTTCCCTGCGGCCACCTTGGCGGCATTGAGGATGTCCTCGGCCCTGAGCCAGCCCGCGCTGCCGTGAGGCAGGTTTTCCGCCGCGAGGGTCGCGTAATAAAACGCGCGTTCCGCATCGCCCCGTAGATAGGCCGCCTCGGCGAACGCGAGGGAAGAGCTCGGGCGCTCGCCGGCGCGGCCGCGGGCGATGCCCAGCTGATACCAGTGCTGCGGCACTTTCGGCTCGAGCCGGGTCGCCGCCTCCAGGTTCTCGATGGCGCTCGCGAGCAACGCGGCATCGCCGGTTTCGATCTGCGCGCGGGCAAGGCCCAGGCGCAGCAGCCCGGCGTCGTCCTTGAGTGCGACCGCGCGTTCGTAGGGCGCGATCGCCTTTCTGACACGGCCATTCTCGAAGAGCACCTGTCCCTTGAATTCGTGGAACCAGGGGTCGTCCGGGTGGTCCGCCAGCAGGGCATCGAGCGCGGCAAGCGCGCGCTCCAGGTCGGGGATTTGGTAGTAGGCGATGGCGCGGGCGTAGCGCGCTTCGGTCGACTGGTCCTCGTCCGGGTAGGCGCGGAACGTTTCCGCCGGAGGGTCGAGGTACCCCTTGAGCTTCGCCACCATTCGGCGGTGGGCGGTGCTGTGCGCGCCCGGGGCGCCGCCTGCGTCGCGGTTTTCACCCTCCACGTGGTCGCGGATGAAGCGGATGCGCTCGCGCGTGAGCGGATGGGTGCTTGCGTAGCTGTTCACCTCGCTGATGGCGAGCCGCTCCCGCTCTTTGAGCCGTTGGAACATGCGGAGCAGGCCCGAAGCCGACTGCCCGGTGCGCTCAAGCAGGCGCACGGCCGCCTGGTCGGCGCTCTGCTCCTGCGTGCGGCTGTAGCGCAGGAAGGATTGCTGCGCGAGCGCCTGGCCGCCGCTCAAGATGGCGCTGCCCACCTCGCCCTCGCCCGCGATGATGGCGCCGGCCGCCAGCACCGTCGCCAGGATCATCTCGGCGGAGGCGTCCTCCATCGCATCCCGCGTTCGGACCAGATGCCCGCCGGCGATGTGCCCGATTTCGTGCGCGAGCACGCCGATGATTTCGCCGGGCTCCTCGGCGGCGCTCAGCATGCCGCTCGACAAGAAGAGATTGGGGCCGCCGGCGACGAAGGCGTTGATGCTGGGATCGTTGACGATATGCAGCCGGACCGCGTCCCTGCCTAGGCCCGCAGCCTCCAGCAATGGTGCGGCATAGGCCCGGATGGTATCTTCAATCTCGGCGTCGCGGATCAGCGAAATGCCCTGCGGCCTCGCTGGCGCCGCTGCCGCCAGGATCAATGAGAACGCTATGCAGGCGAGCGCCGCAGCGCGTGCGAGACGGATGACCAACGCTCAGAGTCCAAGGGGTTCACGTCTGGATATGCCGCTTGCACGCCTCCGTCAATGGCCGGCCCTCCTCGCGATCGCGGCACGCTAAGGCACGGCGATGGTGGCATCACGGCGCGCGGCGGTCGCGCCCTTCTTCGCGATGGAAATCCTTAAGGCGGCGACGGAGCGCGCGGCAACGGGTGCGCAGGTCTTCCACATGGAGACCGGGGAGCCCGGCTCCGGTGCGCCGCAACCCGTGCTCGATGCGGCGCAGGCGGCCTTGGCCGGCGCAAAGATCGGCTACACCGAGGCCCACGGCGTCACGCCGCTGCGCGAGCGTATCGCGGCGTTCTATGGGGAGCGCTACGGCTTCACCCCGCCCCTTGAGCGGATCGTGGTCACGACCGGGGGCTCGGCCGGGATCATTCTCGCCTTCCTCGCCGCCTTCGACGTGGGCGACCGGGTGGCGCTGGCCAATCCCGGCTACCCGGCCTACCGCAACACGCTGCAGGCGCTCGGGCTCGAGCCCGTGCTGCTGCCGACCACGGCGGAGACACGTTTTCAGCCGACCGTGGCGATGCTGGACACGCTGGAGCAGCCGATCCAGGGCCTGATCGTCGCGAGCCCGTCCAACCCCACCGGGACCATGGTGCCCAGGCCCACGCTCGAAGCGGTAGCGGCATACTGCGACGACCGGGGAATCCGCGTGGTCTCGGACGAGATCTACCACGGCATTACCTATGGCGAGCCGGCGGCGAGTGTTGTCGCCTCCTCCGAGAGCGCAGTCGTGATCAACGGGTTCTCCAAGTACTTCGCGATGACCGGCTGGCGGCTCGGCTGGATGGTGGTGCCCGAGGACCTTGCCAGGGCGGTGGAGCGGCTCACGCAGAACCTCTTCATCTCGCCGCCGGCACTCTCGCAGCGGGCCGCGCTCGCCGCCTTCGACTGTCGCGACGAGCTGGAGGCCAACGTGGCGCGTTACGCCCGTAACCGCAGCATCATCCAGGAGGCGCTTCCGGCCGCCGGCTTCGGCGCGCTCGCGCCCTGCGACGGCGCTTTCTACGCCTACGCCGACGTCTCGGGCCTCACCGACGACAGCGAGGCGTTCTGCCAGCACATGCTGGCCGAGTGCGGCGTCGCCGCGACCCCCGGTATCGACTTCGACACCGAGCGGGGCCGGGCCTTCGTCCGCTTCTCCTACGCCGGCGCCACGGAAGAGGTAGAGGGCGCATGCGCCGCGCTCAAGCGTTGGCTCACGCCTTAGCTGGAGAGGCAGAGCTACCGGCGGTGCATGACGCCCGCTGCGAGAAAGCCGCCGTCGACGGCGAGCACCTCGCCGGTCACGTAGCGGGCCTCCTCACTCGCGAGGAAGAGCGCCGCGGCCGCCGTCTCCTCCGGCGTGCCGTAGCGGTCGAGCGGGATGCCGGCGCGGTAGACCGTGCGGGTCTCCGCCGAATGCATCTTCGCCACGAGCTCGGTCTCGATGGCACCCGGCGCGAGCGCGTTCACGGTAATGCCGTGGGGGGCAAGCTCGACCGCCATCACCTTGGTGAGCGCGATGACGCCGCCCTTGGCGGTGCCGTAGGCCGCGCGCCCGGTGCCGCCGCGCACGCCGGCAGTCGACGCGAGATTGACGATACGGCCGTAGCCGCGCTCGACCATGTGACGCGCTGCGGCCTGCCCGCAGAAGAAGGTGCCGGAGAGATCGATGTCGAGGATGCGCTGCCATTCCTCCGGCGAGGTATCGAGGAAGCTCCGCTCGACGCCCACGCCCGCGCTGTGCACCAGGATATCGACCTTGCCGAACGCCTCTATCGCATTGGCGATCATCGCGTCGGCCTGCCCGGACTGGCTTACGTCGACGGCGATGGCCTCTGCCCTCGCACCGTCACTCACCAGTGCGCCGGCGACCTCTTCGGCGCCCTCCAGGTTGATATCGGCGACCGCGACCGCCGCGCCATTCGCGGCCAACGCGCGCGCAACCTCGCGCCCGATGCCGCTGGCGCCGCCGGTTACCACGGCGACCCGATTGACATAGGTCAATGTACGCTCCCGAGGCGCTTGCCGTGCTGCGGCGCCTGTTCTAGCGTGGCGCCTTGGCGGGCGCCAGGGCGCACCACAGGGTGCCGCTGCCCCGGCCGCGGATGCCGGGACTGGAATCAGAAGATCGCCAATGCGCCCGAGCAGGGCGCGGCGAAACAATGAGAGGGAGCACGCAAATGAAAGTTGGCAAGTCGATCAAGGCCGGCCTTGCCGCCGGCGTGTTGAGCGCGGCGATCCTTACGGCGGGCCTTGCCCAGGCCGAGGACGAGCGCGTGCGCTGGAACATGGCGAGCTGGTTCCCCAGCAACCTGACCCAGCTGGGCACGCTCGGAAAGAACATGGTGGACCGCCTGGACCGCATCTCGGGCGGCAACATCCAGCTCAAATTCTTCGAGCCCAACGCGCTGATCCCGGCGAAGGAATGCTTCGACGCCGTGGCCGCCGGTTCGGTGGACGCCTGTTGGTCCACGCCCGGCTACTGGTACGGCAAAGAGCCCGCGCTCGCCATGTTCGCGGCCGTGCCCTTCGGGCCCAGAGCCGGCGAATACATGGGCTGGATCTACTACGGCGGCGGCTACGAGCTGTGGGATGCCATCTACGAGCCGCACGGCCTGAAGTCGCTGCCCTGCGGCGTCATCGCGCCCGAGGCCTCCGGCTGGTTCCGCAAGGAAATCAACTCCATCGAGGATCTGGCGGGCCTGAAGATGCGTTTCTTCGGCCTCGGCGCCAAGGTGATGGAGAAGATCGGCGTCTCCACCCAGCTCATCGCGGGTGGCGATATCTTCCCCGCGCTCGAGCGCGGCTCCATCGATGCCACCGAGTATTCGATGCCCGCGATCGACCTCAACCTGGGCTTCTACCAGGTCGCCAAGCACTACTACTTCCCCGGCTGGCACCAGCAGTCGACGGTGTTCGAGCTGCTCCTGAACCGGGCCGCCTGGGATGCGCTGAGCGATACCCAGCAGGCGCAGATCGAGGTCGCCTGCGGCGATGCCTTCCGCGAAGGGCTGGCCGAAGGCGAGGCGATCCAGGGCAAGGCGCTGGCCGAGCTCCAGGAGAAGGGCGTGACGATCCACCGCTGGTCGCAGGAGATCCTGGACACGCTGGAGGAGAAGTGGAACGAGGTCGCGGCCGAGGACGCGGCGCGTGACGAGAACTTCGCCAAGGTCTGGGAATCCTACACGGCGTTCCGCGCCGAGTACGCGGTCTGGAACGATCTCGGTTACCTGAACTAAGTCTGAACTGAAGCCGCGCGCCAGGGCGTGCGGCTTCTCCTTTGCCAAGGGGCGCCGGAAGCGGTGTAGACCGCGTTCCGGCGCTCCCCTATTGTCCACTATTGTCTGGGTGGAGCGGCGGTAAAGGACTGCATGCGGTACCTCCTGAGAGTTGAGGGTGTCCTCAATTCGGTGGCGACCTGGGTCGGGCGCGTCGGCGCCTGGATCTCGGTACCGCTGATGATCATCATCATCTTCGACGTCATCACCCGCCGCTTCCTGGTGCTGGGCTCGACCAAGCTGCAGGAAGGCGAGTGGCACCTGCATGCGGTGCTGTTCCTGCTCTGCCTCGGCTTCGCCTACCTGAAGAACGCCCACGTACGGATCAGCCTGGTGCACGAGCGCTTCAGCCCCACGACCCAGCGCTGGATCGAGTTCATCGGCTGCCTGGTCTTCGCCATTCCCTATTGCGCCATCGTCTTCTACTTCGCGATCGATTTCGTGGAACGCTCCTGGGCCGTGGGCGAAGCCTCGGACTCCGCGACCGGCCTGCCCTACCGCTGGGCGATCAAGGCCTTCCTGCCGGCCGGAATGCTCCTCCTGGGCCTGGCTTCGATCGCTGTCCTGCTGCGCAAGTTCATCGAGTTGTTCGGCTCGCCCGAGCACCGTCGCGCCTTGAGCGACGATGGCGCGGAAGAGCCGGAACGGCCCGACCCGGTCATCCCAGGTCGGGAGCAGTAGGGTATGTTCTATATCGAGGACTACCTGCCGGCGTTCATGTTCGGAGCGCTGGCGATCCTGCTGTTCTCGGGCTTTCCCGTCGGCTTCGTCCTGGGCGGCGTGGCGCTGGGCTTCGGCTTTCTCGGTGCCGCGCTCGACGTCTTCCATGTCATCCAATTCTTCAACCTGCCGCTCCGCATCTGGGGCATCGGCGACAATCTGGTGTTGGTGGCGATCCCCATGTTCATCTTCATGGGCACGATGCTGGAACGATCCGGCGTCGCCGCCGACCTGCTCTATTGCCTCCAGATCCTGTTAAGGCGGACTCCGGGCGGGCTCGCGCTTGCGGTCACGGTGATGGGCACGATCCTCGCCGCGACCACCGGCATCATCGGTGCCTCGGTGGTGATGATCAGCCTGATGGCGCTGCCGGTCATGCTGCAGCGCAAGTACAACATGGAGCTCGCCACCGGCACGATCGCCTCGTCAGGCACGCTCGGCATCCTGATTCCGCCCAGCATCATGCTGGTGATCATGGCGGATCTGCTGGGCCGCTCGGTCGGCACGCTCTTCGTCGCGGCGGTGTTCCCCGGCCTGATGCTGGCGGGCCTCTACTTCATCTACATCCTCACGCTATGCCGTTTCAAACCGCACCTCGCGCCGCCGCTGCCGAAGGAGATGGGGCCGAAGAGCACGAGCGAGCTCATCATCCTGCTGCTGCGGGGCTTCATCCCGGCGGTCTTCCTCATCCTGCTGGTATTGGGCTCGATCGTCCTCGGCTGGGCGACGCCGACCGAGGCCGCGGGCGTGGGCGCCTTCGGCGCGGTCCTGCTGGCACTCATCAACCGCAAATTCTCATGGAAGATGCTGCGCGACGTGGTCGAGCGCACGGCGCTCACCAACGGCATGCTCTTCTTCATCTTCGTCGGTGCGACGGCGTTCTCCTACGTCTTCCGCTCGCTCGGCGGCGACCAGCTGATCGAGGACGTGGTCTACTCCGTCGGCGTCGGGCCCTGGGGAATCCTCTTCATCCTGATGATCGTGACCTTCCTCTTGGGGTTCTTCTTCGACTGGATCGAGATCACGCTGATCGTGCTGCCGGTGTTCGCGCCGATCCTGGCGGGCCTCGACTTCGGCGATCACGTGCCCAAGCTCGAGGTGGTCTACTGGTTCTCGATCCTCATGGCGGTCAACCTGCAGACCTCGTTCCTGACCCCGCCCTTCGGCTTCGCCCTCTTCTACATGAAGGGCGTGGCGCCGCCCGAAGTGCGCATTCAGCAGATCTACCGCGGCATCATTCCCTTCGTGATCCTGCAGCTGATCGGGCTCGGGCTCGTGATCTCGTTCCCCGAGATCGCCATGTGGCTGCCGCGCACGTTGCTCGATTGAGGCTAGAGCACTATCCGATCAGACACGGTCATATCCTGCAGCAGTGAAGTAGTTTTGGCACTCGGCGGATGTGAAGGTGTTTGTGGCTTCGCCGATGGCGTCCCAGAGCTCTGGGATGGTGCGGGCGGCGCGTCGCTTGAGGGAGGCCTTGAGCTTGGAGAAGGCCATCTCGATCGGGTTGAAGTCGGGGCTGTAGGGCGGCAGGAAGCGCAACTCGGCCCCGGCGCCTTGGATAGCGTC
>Ga0209544_1003378_pt1 | contig 12502 bp, 10 predicted proteins | sample MesohylPK_FD_187297 | JGI IMG/M metagenome (GOLD analysis project Ga0209544, IMG submission 187297) | Host-associated microbial community of the marine sponge Aplysina aerophoba from Gulf of Piran - sponge mesohyl, lysed by proteinase K... | ecosystem: Host-associated > Porifera > Sponge >...
GAGCCGCTCGACGATCGCGGCCAGCCCGGGCGGCGGTGAGGCGGCGACGTCCCCGATGCCGCGCGTGAAGAGCGCTGCTCGTTCCGCCCACCAGTCCTCGGGCGGACCGCCGAGGGCGTCGAGCTGGCCGTCCATCTGCTCGCGGCGTGCGCGCACGAGCGCTCGCCACTGGTCAAGGTGTCTTCCCACGGGATCGAGCGTAGGCCGCGCGTTCGCGACTCACAACCGGTGCCCGGCCGGCCGCGGCCACCCTGCCCTCCCGCGCGTCGCGAGCCCGCTTGAGGGGTAGCGTGTTACGTCAAGTCTTCGGGTGGGGCCTCGTGCGGGAGCGTGACCAGCGAGGTGGTCGACTCGATACCGTCGAGGACCCGGATCTGGTCGGAGAGGATGGGGCGGATGTCGGTCAGGCTCTGGGTAACGATTTCAACCACGATATCGTAGGGGCCCATCACCTCATTGACGGCCTCGACCTGCGGGATGGCGGCCAGCTCGGCGGTCACACGCCGCGTGCGGCCCGGGTCGGTGACGATCAGCACGTAGGTCTTGACCACGCAAGGCTCCAACGGTGTGTCCGGCGGCGCCGGAAGGCGCCGAAGCCGGGTAGTTAAGGCTGCCCTGAGGCAATATCATAGCCGGAGCTACGGAATACTCTGGGGATAGGTTGAACATATCCGCATGCGAGGCGGATACTCGCTTCGGAGCACGCCAGCGTGCTCACATCGGGGGACGCTCAGCGCACCGGATACGCCGGATGAGACAGCGACGAGCACTACGGTCTCCAAGCCAGCAGGCCCGCGGCATAGTGCATGCTCCGTCGGGTTTCGGCGGAAGAGTCGTCTGGTCCTCCCTGCACCTTCCGACTGTCCATGCAACCGGGTTCCCCGAAACGGGATCACCGCGTAACGAGGTCGTTAGATGAGTACGGATCTCATCGTCAGGTTCGCCGGCGAGGGCGGACAAGGTCAGGTCACGGCGGCCGAGGGGCTCGCCGAGGCGGCAGCGCGCGTGGGCTACCACGTGCAGACGTATGCCACCTATCCCTCGCAGATCAAGGGTGGCCCCACGTGGGCCCAGACCCGGATCTCCACCGAGCCGATTCTCCATGACGGGGATGCCCTCGACGTACTCGTCGTCCTCAACCGCGAGGCCTACGAGGACCACATCGCCGAACTCCGCGACGGCGGCGTGCTCGTCTACAACGCCGAGGACTTCGAACTTGAGTCGAACGGCAACGCCATCGGCCTTGCTGTCGACGAGCTCGCGCGCTCCACGGGCAACCCCCGCGCGGCCAACATGGTCGTCATCGGCGCCGTAGCCGCGCTGGGCGGGATGCCCCCGGACTACTTCGAGGACTTCATCACCGTCCGCTTCACCCGCGGCCGCCCCAATGACGAGCAGATCATCACCGCCAACATCCAGGCGCTCGGGCTGGGCTTCGACGAGGTCACGAAGACCGGCTTCAAGGTCGCCGACCTGGACGACCCGCCGGAGGAGACGCACCCAAGGGTCGTCATCAAGGGCAACGACGCCCTCTCCCTCGGCGCCATCACGGCGGGGCTTGATGTCTTCGTCGGCTACCCGATCTCGCCGGCGACCACCATCCTCGTGTTCATGGAGGGCAACCTCCACGGCGAGGACAAGGCGGTCGTCCAGGCCACGTCGGAGATCGAGTCGATCTCGACCATCATCGGCGCGGGCTTCGCGGGCAAGAAGACGATGACCTCGACAGCCGGGCCGGGCTTCAGCCTCATGGGCGAGGGGCTCGGCTTCGCGTGGATGGCGGAGATCCCGTGCGTCATCGTCGATGTGCAGCGTGGTGGCCCCGCCACCGGGCTCCCGACCAAGACAGAGCAGTCCGACCTGCTCGCCTGCCTCAACCCGGGCCACGGCGACATGCGCCTCCCGGTCATCGCGCCCGGCACCGTCGAGGAGTGCTTCAAGGCCGGCATCATGTCCCTCAACTGGGCAGAGCGGTACCAGGGCCCGGTGATCCTGCTGACCGAGATGCAGATCGCCGAGCGCGCGCAGGACATCGTGCGGCCCGACCCGACGGCGTGGACCATCGAGGACCGCATCGTCTCCGACGGCTCGGTCGGCAACCGCCGCTACGCCGGCGAGGAGTTGAGCCCGTTCCCGGTGCCCGGCGGCCCCGGCGCCTACGTCGCCAACGCCTCCGAGCACGACGAGCAGGGCGACACCGTGCACCAGCCGCACACGCACCTGCCGATGACGCGCCGGCGCTTCGGCAAGCTCGACCTCCTCGAAGAGGATGACTACGAGGCTGACAACACCAGCGCCCGCGTCGCGGTGATGCCGTGGGGCGGCGCGAAGGGCACCTCGCGCGCGGCGTTCGAGGAGCTGCGCGCCGACGGCGTCGACGTTGGCTGGTACTACACCATGTACCTCAACCCGCTCCCGGCGGCGCTGCTCGATGAGCTGCGCACGAAGGAGCTGGTCATCGTGCCGGAGCTCAACTACCTCGGCCAGTTCTCCGGCTGGCTGCGGCAGCAGGGCGTCCAGGCCGAATCAATCACCCAGATCACGGGGCTCCCGTTCAAGGTCAGCGACCTGGTGACGGGGATCCGTGCACGCAGCGGCGCCGAAAGGCTGGCCACGGTATGACCAAGCGAAACCCCGACTACGACTTCAAGTGGTGCCCCGGCTGCGGCGACTTCGCCGTCGTCCGCTCCGTCGAGCTGGCGCTCGCGGACTGGGTGAACACGAAGAACCGTCCGATCGAGGACACCGTGATGGTGGCCGGGATCGGCTGCTCCGGGAACCTCGTGCACCTGCAGGAGGGCCCGCAGCCCTTCGGGATCCACGGCATTCACGGCCGCACCCTCCCGATCGCCCTCGGCATCAAGACAGGGCGGCCGGACCTCAACGTCGTGGTCGTCGCGGGCGACGGTGACTTCCTGAGCATCGGCGGCGAGCACATCGCCCCGGCCGCGAAGCGCAACCTCGACGTGACCTGCATCATCATGGACAACGGTGTGTACGGCCTGACCAAGGGCCAGGCCTCGCCCACCACGGAGTTCGGGATGGTCACGCCGACCACGCCGTACGGCAAGCTCGACGACCCGATGAACCCATTGCTCCTCTACCTGTCGTCCGGCGTCGGGTACGTGGTGTCGGCGATCTCGACGCAGCCCCGCGTCCTCGCGCGGGCCATCAGCGACGCCATGGACTTCCCGGGCTTCGCGATGGTGCACGTGCAGTCGCCATGCACCACCTACAACGACACGTACGAGGCCCTCAAGGGCAACCCCGCCAAGGGCATCGACCCCGGCGCGTGGGACATCCCCGAGAGCCACGACCCGTCGAACCTCTCGTCCGCGCTCGACATCGTGCAGCAGGGCGGCATCCCCATCGGCCTGCTCTACCGCGCACACGAGAGCATCCCGATGCACGATCGGCTCAACCAGGCACGTGAGCGCACCAAGGCCAGGCAGCGCACCGTCGACGAGATGCTCGACACGCTGGCGATCTAGACGAGCCGAGGAGGGACCCCACGGGCGCCCCTCCCCGACCTCGCAGCGCACAACCAGAAGGGCAGCCACATGGCTGCCCTTCTGTTATGTAGAATCGTGCGCCCCCGCCCCGAGGAGCGGAGCACCGGATGACCGACGACTCCTCCGCTCGCGTCACGCGCGCCGTCACCGTCGAGGGCGTGCGGCTGCGGTTCGCCGCGTCGCATATGGCTACCCTCGGCGACGACCTGGAGCCGCTGCACGGCCACAACTACATCGCGCGCTGCCGGGTGGATGGCGCACTCACCGACGACCGCTGGGTGATCGACTTCAGCGTGCTCAAGCGCGCCGTCCGGGAGGCGTGCGAGGCGCTGGACCACCACTTCCTGCTCCAGCGCGACTCGCCCCTCCTCGATATCGCCGAGGATGCGGGTGCCTGGACGATCCGCTTCGGTGACCGCGAGTACCGCTTTCCCGCGAGCGACGTCGTCGCGCTGCCGATCGAGAACAGCACGGCCGAGCTGATCGCCGAGTGGGTCGCGGGGCGCGTACTCGCGTCGCTGACGGCGGGCGACCACGGCAACCTCACGCGCATCGACGTGGAGATCGAGGAGATGCCGGGGCAGAGCGGGAGCTACGCCCGCGACCTCGAGCCCGACTGGCCGGCCACGGCGCGCCCCTAGCGACAGCGGCGAGGGGCTCTCACGCGACGCGCACACAGACTCCGCGTTGACAGTTTCCGCGCCCCGCGTACCATCGATTCGGGCAGCCGGCTCGCCGCGGGATTGGACGCAGCGCGGTCGGCGCTGAGGCTGTCATCCGGTGATCGGAGCGTGCGAAGTGCAGATCGACTGGGAGAACGCGATCAACCAGATCTTCGCGCGCCGCCTCACGTGCCCGCGCTGCGAAGCCGACGTCGAGGAACTCGTCGTCGGGTACTCCCGCAAGCCCGATCTCTCGCCCTACGCCCCTCGCCACCAGAACTGCCCGCGCGGCGACGCGTGCGAGGCGCGCAAGCTCACGACCCTGTGCGTACCGTGCGCCCGCAGCGAGCGGCTGCGCGGCACGGTCGCCGACGCCGGCCAGCTCCTCGAGACCTACATGCTCGACTGCCGCCGTGACCTCGAGGACTCACTCGACTACCTCGCCGAGTACTGGCGCGACGAGTACGACCTCGCCGAGGATCAGTTCGAGCTGCCGTTCGAGGAGGTTTCCCCCGACGCGGCGCGCGAGGAGGCGGAGTGGCGCCGCCGCCTGGAAGAGGAGTACCTCCGCTACCACGCCGAGTTCCGGAGCCTGCGCCGCCGCATCCCCGCCGCCGGATGGCGTGCTGAGTACGTCGAGGAGATCCGAGCGCTCGGCTACGACACCACACTCGGCGACTAGTGACAGTTATGTAACGCGTGCCTCGCGCCCGCGGGCACACAGACAAGCCAAAGGGCGGCCCCTGGGGGCCGCCCTTTGGCTTGTTCGCTCGCTGCGACCTAGCGGTTGTGGAAGACCGCCGGGCGCTTCTCGGCGAAGGCCAGCGGGCCTTCGAGCGAGTCCTCCATGCCACGGAGGTTGAACTCGAGCGCCGCCGCAGTCGCCTGGGACTCCGGGATGCTCTGGTTCCAGCACTGGTAGATGAGCTGGTGGAAGTTCTGCACAGCGCGCGGAGCCATCCGCGTGATGGTGCGCGCCCAGTCCACGGCCTCCTCGACCGACTGGCCCTTCGGCACCACCTTGTTCACGAAGCCCATCTCGTAGGCCCGCTGCGCGCTCACGCGCCGGTCGCCCATGATGCAGACCTCAAGGGCGTGCGCGGTGTGCATCAGCCGCGGCAGCCAGGCCACGAAGCCCGCGCCCTGGTTCCAGCGCGCCTCGGCGATGTTCATCTGCGCGTGCTCTTCGGCGATGCGGAACGTGCAGTTCTGGGCCGTGGCCCAGCCACCGGCGATCGCGAAGCCGTTAATCGCGGCGATGGTCGGCTTCCAACAGCCGAGCTTCTCACCGAGGGGCGTCACGTTCGGCGCGCGGCGCTGGTATGGGGCGTCGCCGCCCTCCTGCTCCAGCTCGGCGCGGATCTTGAGGTCCTGACCGGCCGAGAACGCGCGGTCACCGGCGCCGGTGACAATCGCGACCCACTGCTCGTCGTCCTCGGCGAACCGCGTCCACGCGTCGTACCAGCGCTGCCCCATCTCGGGGTCGCTGGAGTTCATGCGCTCGGGCCGGTTCATGGTGATCAGCGCGATGCGCCCGTTGTCGATGGTCTCGTAGAGGAGCTCCTCATACGGCCAACCCGGCACGGGAGTCCGCTCGATTGGGGCGTCGACGTTTCCGCCGTACCTGTCCTGCGTCAATCTGCACCTCCTGCTTGTCTGCGCTACCGGCAACCGCCCACTCGTCGCCTGCGACGCGGAGGACCGGCCCCCGGAGCGGCGCTTGTCGCGGCGGATTCTAGCAGACTGGCCCGTGCCATGAGCGGTACAGTCGGCCGCGTGCGTTGCACAGCCACCGGGACACGACCACGGCTGAGCCGTGGTTCCAAGGGGAGGGCAACAACGCCGGGCCTGCATGACCCGGCGCGTTGCCTCGCGAGGCTACCGGGCGGGCAGGGGTTACCCGCCGCCGAGGGCCGGCAGGATGTGCACCTCGCCGTCCTCGGGCACCTTGGCCATCAGCCCCGTCGCCGACAGCACGCCGTTGACGGCGAGTTGCAGGCCGGGCCGCACTCGGCCGTTCTCGAAGAGGCAGCCTTATCCGGGATGGAATATGATCGAGAGCGAAAACATGCTTCGTCTCGATGGGTGGTCGTCATCCAGGTCTTCCAGCAGAACGTCATCGCCATGGTCTGGGATTTCGACCGAACTCTCATCAGAGGTTATATGCAGGAGCCTCTCTTTGCGGATCACAACATCGATCCCGGCGCATTCTGGAAGGAAGTGAACGCCCTCCCGGCGCGGTACGAAAAACAGGGCCTTCGGGTTGCGCGTGAATCCGCATACCTCAATCACATTCTGTCGTACGCGTGGACCGGTAAGTTCCAAGGGCTGAGCAACGAGATGCTCCGGGGATACGGAGCGCGGCTTGAATTCTATGACGGCATGCCCGACTTCATGGACCAGATTGCCGAATCGATTGCAACCGACGAAGAGTACCGGCGTCACGACATCACAGTCGAACACTACATCGTCTCGACAGGGCTGCTGCAGATCATCGAGGGCTCCGCGGTCCGGGACACCGTCAAGGACATTTGGGCCAGCGAGTTCATCGAGGAGCCACTCGAGGTAGGCGGGCACCTCCGCTTCGCTGTCGACGGGAACCTTCCGCTCGGAGGATCTGACAAGACGATCACTCAGGTCGGCTATGTCATCGAAGACACAACCAAGACCCGCGCGCTGTTCGAGATCAACAAGGGCGTGAACGTTGAGCGTAGCGTGGATGTGAACGGTGTGATGGCCGAGGGTGAACGACGAGTACCGTTCACTAACATGATCTGCATCGCCGACGGGCCCTCGGACGTACCGATGTTCTCGGTAGTGAAGCGCTCAGGCGGAAAGACGTTCGCGGTCTACGATCCGCGCGACACGAAACACTTCGAGCAGGTCAGCCTACTCGCAGAACAAGAGCGCGTGATCTCGAGCTTTCCCGCTGACTACAGCCACGGGAGCGAAGCCTGGCTATGGCTTCACCGTGCGGCGACTCAGATTGCAGACAGCATCGTTGAGCGTCGCGAGGCCGCATTACGCAAGGCAACCGGGAGCGGCCCCGCGCATGTAACCCAAGACCCTGCCGACCCTGAGAGCGGACCAGCTTCTAACGGGTCCGCGCTGTAGGCTCCGCGCCGCGCCAGTTGCCACCCGGTACGGCGGTCTACCCGCCGCCGAGGGCCGGCAGGATGTGCACCTCGCCGTCCTCGGGCACCTTCGCCATCAGCCCCGTCGCCGACAACACGCCGTCGACGGCGAGCTGCAGGCCAGGGCGCACCCGTCCGTTCTCGATGATCAGGTCCCGCATGCCCGGGCAGGTGTCCTCGAGGTTGTTGACGACCTCTCGGAGCGTCTTGCCCGGTACGTCGACGACGGGCTCGTCGTTGGACAGCTTGCGCATCAGCGCGGGTACGAAGACTTTCGCCATCTCTGCCTCCCGGCCCAGGTTCGCGCCGGACGCTAGGCGTCCGGCTCCAGCTCTTCGAGGATCGCGCGCGGCGTGGCCGGCAGCTTCGCCATGCGCACGCCCACGGCATCGTGGATCGCGTTGGCGATGGCCGCCAGCGGCGGCACGATCGGCACCTCGCCGACGCCGCGCACCCCGTACGGGTGACCGGGGTTCGGCACCTCGACGAGGATCGCGTCGATCATCGGCGTGTCGAGCGCCGTCGGCATGCGGTAGTCGAGCAGGCTCGAGTTCCGCATCACGCCGTCGTCGTCGTAGAAGTACTCCTCGGTCAGCGCCATCCCCACACCCTGCAGCGCGCCGCCCTGGATCTGCCCCTCGACGTACGAGGGGTGGATGGCGGTGCCTACGTCCTGCACGGCGGTGTAACGGAGCACGTCGACCTTGCCGGTCTCGGGGTCGACCTCGACGTCCACGATGTGCCCCGCGAACGTGACGCCGACAGTCTCGGGACGTACCGAGGCGCTCCCCTGGATCATGCCGCCGGTCATCGCGAGCTGACCGGCAAGCTCACCGAAGGTCATGCTGCGTTCTTTGTCGCCGTCCGAGGGTCCGCGGATCACGGAGTCGTCGCCATAGGTGACGTCGGCGGCGTCGATCTCCCAGATCTGCGCCGCGCGGGCCTCGAGCTGGCGGCGCAGGTCCATGCCGACCTCGTGCATCGCCCAGCCGCCCGCGAACGTGCTGCGGCTCCCGCCGGTGACCGAGGTCATGCCGACGCTGTCGGTGTCGACGACCTTCGGGTGCACGTCCTCGTACGTCAGGCCGAGCGTCTCGGCGAGTTGCATCGCGTGCGTCGCGCGCAGGCCGCCGATGTCGACGGTGCCGACGACGAGGCTCACGGTGCCGTCGGCGTTGACGTTCGCGAGCGCGCTCGTCTCCATGCCGCCGTTGCCCCAGTAGCCCATCGCGACGCCGCGGCCGCGGTTCTCGCCCTGCAGCTCGGAGCGGTAGTGGTCGCTCTGCGTGATCGCGTCCATCACCTGGGTGTTGCCGATCACGCCGAGCGCCGTGCCGTCCACGAGGCGCGTGCCCTGCACGGCCGCGTTCTGGCGTCGCAGCTCCATCGGGTCGCGCTCGAGCATCTCCGCCAGCTCATCGATGAGCGACTCGACGGCGAACTCGGTCTGCGGCGCACCCGGCGCGCGGTAGGCCGCGACCTTCGGCTTGTTGACCACGACGTCCCAGCCCTCGACGTGCATGTTCGGGATGTCGTACGGCCCGAGAGCGCAGCGCGCCCCGGCGACGAACGCCGACCCCGGGAAGCCGCCCGACTCGAACGCGAGCGCCACGTCGGCCGCGACGAGCGTGCCGTCGCGCTTCGCGCCGATCCGGGCGCGCACCCACGAGCCCGGCGTGGGGCCGGTCGACTCGAGGACCTCCTGGCGCGTCATGATCATCTTCACGGGCCGGCCGGTCTTCTTCGACATGATGGCGGCCATCGGCTCCATGTAGAGCGGGATCTTGCCGCCGAAGCCGCCGCCGATCTCCATCGGCACGACCTTGACCTTGCTGAGCGGCATGTCGAGCAGTTGCGCAAGCTGCGCGCGCACGACGAACGGCCCCTGGCTGCTCACCCACACGGTCAGATCTCCGTCCGGGTTCCACATCGCCGCGCCGTTCTGTGGCTCCAGGTAGCCCTGGTGGTACGCCGAGGTCTCGTACTCGCGCTCGAGGATGATCTCTGCCTCTTCGAACGCGGCGCCGGCGTCGCCCATCGCGAACTCGCAGTGCTTGCCGATGTTCGATGGCCTGTTCGTGGACACGTCGCCGACGCCGAAGCCGGCGACCTCCTCGGTGAGCAGGTCGGGGTGGAGCAGTGGCGCATTCTCGTCCATCGACTCTCGCGCGTCCAGGACCACCGGCAGCGGCTCGTACTCGACCTCGATCAGGTCGAGGGCATCCTCGGCGATGTGTGGGTCGGTGGCGCAGACGGCGGCCACCGCGTGCCCCTTGAACAGCGCCTTGTCGTCGGCGAACACGAGGCGCGCCATCCAGCGCCCCTCGGCCGCGCCCTCACCGATGTCGACGACGGTCTCCTCGTCGCGGATCGGCAGGTCGGCGAAGCTCGTCACCGCTCGCACGCCGTCGAGGGCCTCGGCCTTCGACGTGTCGATGCTCAGGATGCGGGCGTGGGCGTACGGGCTGCGCAGCACGCGGCCGTAGAGCATCCCCGGCAGCGCGATGTCGACGCCGTACTGCGCCCGTCCGGTGACCTTGTCCGCGCCGTCAGGGCGGAGCGGCCTCGTTCCGACAACCCGGTACTCGGGCTTCTCGGTCGTTACCACGGCGAACCTCCCTGAACGCGAAGATCGGGCTCGCCGGGATTGTATACCGGCGGCCCGATCATGCTCGCCTGCGCGAGGCGTCGTGGCGCGTCGCGCTAGTTCTGGGAAGCGTCCTCCGGCAACGGCACCCGGATGATGTCGCCGGTCAGGGACAGGGTCCGCTGCACCGTGCCGCACGGGGTGATGCCACGCAGGGCCGAAAGCGTGCTCCGCTCGAGGTCCAGGCCCGCCTCAAGGCTCGCGGCTTCACCGATGTGGAGCACCTGGCTCGCCAGGAGGTTAAGCTTCTCGATGTCGTCGGCCGTCTCGGCCTGGGCGAGCCGCTCCTGCGCGGCCTCCCACACCTCCGCGAGGTTGCCCATGAGGTCGACGAGGCTGGCGTGGTAGCGCGCTGTGCCCTCCGGCGCCGAGATGCCGTCGAGGGATGCTTCAGCCGCCCGCGCCGCGGCGATCCACTCCGGGACGAGCTGGCCGCCCCGCTCGATCCGCTCCTCTACCGTGAGCGCGCGGATCTCGTCGAAGTCCTTGTCGTCCCACGCGGCTGCGTAGGCATCGGCGAAGGTCTGCGCCGCGAGACACACGTTTCCCGCCCATTCGGCCGCGACAAGCTGGCTCTTGAGTACACAGGTCACGAGCAGCGGCGTGCCCTCCGGCAGGCCGTCCGGCCAGCCCTCGTTGAAGGCCGCATTCAGCGCCTCGGGAGCGCCCACGTAGTAACCAACGAGGCCGCTTCCGGAGGGGCTGTTCGCGAACATCGAACGAGGGTGACAGCCGTCGGCCGCCATCGCCTCGAGGATGGACTCCACGGTCCCGCCGGCGGACATCACGAGGGAGACCCCCAGGCGCGGCGGCAACTCGCCGACAACACCGCCGTCCATGGCGTCGGTTGTCTCGGCATCCGCGCTCGCTTCCTCGTCCTGGGCGTGTGCGGCGGGCGCACCGACGGCGCTCCCGACCGCGACGAGGATGGCTGCGATGAGGAGGAAGAGCGAGCACTGTCTGACGAACGCTACTGGCATCGGTCTGATCCTTCTTGACGCGAACTGGCGGCGCCTGTTGGCGCCGCCAGTGCACGTGCGAAACATATCCGCCTCGCGCACGCGCGGCGGCCTACTCCTCGAGGACGGTCTCCTCGAGGATCTGCCGCGGCGAGAGCGGCAGCGTGGTCATGCGCTGCCCGAGGGCAGCCGAGACGGCATTCGCGACCGCTCCGAGGGGCGGCACGATCGGCACCTCGCCGACGCCACGCACACCGTACGGGTGACCGGGGTTCGGCACCTCGACGATCTGCGTCTCGATCATCGGCAGGTCGAGCGCGGTCGGCATGCGGTAGTCCAGCAGGCTGGAGTTCAGCATCGTGCCGTCCTCGGAGTAGAAGTACTCCTCGGTCAGCGCCATGCCGACGCCCTGCGAGACGCCGCCCTGCATCTGCCCCTCGACGTACGAGGGGTGGATGGCCGTGCCGACGTCCTGCACCGCCGTGTAGCGGAGCACGTCGACCTTGCCGGTCTCGGGGTCGACCTCGACATCCACGATGTGGCCGGCGAATGCCGGTCCCGACGTGAGCGGCGAGACGTCCGCCTGGCCCTGGATCAGGCCGCCGGTCGCCGGCAACTGGCCGGCGAGCTCGGCGAACGTGAGGCTCTGGTCGTCCTCGGGTCCGCGGATGACGCCGTCGTCACCGTAGGACACGGAGTCGCGGTCGACCTCCCAGATCTGGGAAGCGCGCTCCTCCATCTGGCGACGGATGTCCATCGCGGCCTCGTAGCAGGCCCAGCCACCCGCGAAGGTGGTGCGGCTGCCACCGGTGACGCCGGTGAAGCCGACCGAGTCGGTGTCGACCACGTGGGGCTTCACGTCGTCGCCTTCGATGCCCAGCGTCTCCGCCAGTTGCATCGCGAGCGAGGCGCGCGTGCCGCCGATGTCGACCGAGCCGAGCACGAGGCTGACCGTGCCGTCGGGGTTCACGTTCGCGTAGGCGCTCGACTCGAAGCCGACGTTGAACCAGAAGCCGAGGGCGACGCCGCGGCCGCGGTTCTCACCCTGCAGCTCGGAGCGGTAGTGGTCGCTGTTCTTGACAACGTCCATGACCTCTTCGTTGCCGATGACCCCGAAGACGGCGCCGTCGACGCGGCGCGTGCCCTCCGTGGCGGCGTTCTTCGACCGCAGGTCCATCGGGTCCATCTCAAGCTGTTCGGCCAGCTCATCCAGGACGCACTCGACGGCGAACTCGGTCTGCGGTGCGCCGGGGGCGCGGTATGCCGCGACCTTCGGCTTGTTCACCACGACGTCGTAGCCTTCGACGCGGGCGTTCTCGATCTCGTACGGCCCCAGCGCGCACATCGCGCCGGCGGTGAACGGCGAGCCCGGGTAGCCCCCGGCCTCGAACGCCAGCCACACGTCGGCGGCGGTGATGGTGCCGTCGTTCTTCACGCCGATCTTGGCGCGCACCACGGTGCCCGAGGTCGGGCCCGTGGCTTCGAGGACCGCCTGCCGCGTCATGACGAGCTTGACCGGGCGGCCGGTCTGCTTCGACATCATCGCCGCGAGCGGCTCGAGGTAGACGGGGATCTTCCCGCCGAAGCC